>Ga0209489_102635_pt1 | contig 36143 bp, 14 predicted proteins | sample SiratrowhiteBW_FD_187527 | JGI IMG/M metagenome (GOLD analysis project Ga0209489, IMG submission 187527) | Root nodule microbial communities of legume samples collected from California, USA - Siratro white BW (SPAdes) (version 2) | ecosystem: Host-associated > Plants > Roots > Nodule | place... | reverse complement strand
TATATATATATATATATATATATATAATGAGATATAATATAGTAAAAAACTACTTTTATGAAAATAAAAATAATAATAATATATGAAACATATAGTTATATACACATAAAATGAGAAAAATATAACTATTACTTAAAATGCTAAATATTTAAATCAAATTAATGTATTTGATTATGAAATAAGAACCAATAATTAGTATTTATTATTCTCATCTCTTTTTATTTTATATATTCTCAAATTTTCACCTAACAACAAATCTCTTGTTTTACAAAATACTAAATGTTATATCTTAGGTTGTATCTTTTTCTTTCTCTAAATGTCAGCATTATTGTGAATTTATGTTTTATATATTATAATTTTTTCACTACGAGTTTCTTTTTTAAATTTTATATTTTGTTTGGATTTAAATATGTTTTTTTTAATTAAAGTGACTTTTGTTCGCAGTTTCTACAACAACAATATAGTTTCTCTCTGTGTAATTTTAAGTGTTTTGTTTTTATTCTTTATCAATAATTTTTAGTTAAGAACTTTTGTAAGGAAAAAAAATTACAAAGATATTTTTAAATTATAAAGACAACAAAAATTACACGCATAAAAAATTGTAATGAGTACAAATAAAATTTAAAAACATATTTAAACCTTTGTTTTATTTTATTTTTATTTTATATGACATGAAAAAAGCTTAAAATAAATTTATTATATGATAAGCTATAAAAGAATTTTTTTTTCTAAAATTTTAAAAATATCAATAAATATATATATATATATATATATATATAATAATAATAATAAAAATATTAATAAAATGTATATAATAATAAATATTAATAATATATACAAGTGATACTTAAATTTTTTACTCCCCAATTATTTCCATCAAGCTTTGTCGTCTTTTAAATATATATCATGTACAAATTGATATATTTATACAATATATATTATATGACTTAATTCAAATTAAATAAATAAATTTATGATTGAGATTAAGTTTAACTAAGCATATATTAGGACGATTTTTCAGAAAGATTTTCAGGAGAGGAAAATATAAAAATAAAATAAAATAAATTGAATTTTTAATAATTTAAAACTATTTTATATATAAGTTAAAAATAAAAATTTAGAGAAATTATGTGAAAGTTTCTACTAATTAACTTAAGTGTGAACTAATTTTAACTAGAAAAGTTAATTTCAATTTTTTCATATTTTTTATTTTAACAAATACTTACCGTGTATAATTCAACTTTTAAATTATAATTAAAAAAACAATGAATGATATTAAAACTTAATTTAAAAACAAATAACATATTTTTTGTAATTTGTTAACCTTACATTCTTTTGCATATCTTGTTTTCCTTCTAACATTCATTTAATATATCTGTAGTCATTACATTCTTTTGCATATCTTGTTTTGCTTTTCACATTCATTTAATATATATGTAGTCATAATGGATTATGTTCATACCCAATTATATTGAAGACATAATTAATTATAATAAAACCATGAAGAAAAGACATAATGTAATAATAAAGTTGTTTTCAAGTCTATCTAACTCACTTTAACAGCCTAAAAATTTTATAACATTTATCATTCAACTATTATTGATAAAACAAAGTATAATTTTAAAGCATAAAATATTTAATACATAAAAAGATAAATAAAAAAAAGGAAAGAAAAAAATAAGAAGTAGAGAAAAGAAGGAAATAAAAGATTTTTTTTAGCTTGAGTGAGACTAATTTTGCCGAGCGAAAATCCATCTTGCATGAGTGAGAAATCTATTTCTTGAGCGAAAATAGTCCACAAAACACTCATGCTCTAGGGCCATTTTCGCATGAGCCAAACTACTATCACATGGGCGAGAATACCTCCTTGCCTGCGCGAATGATTTCTTGAGCGAAAATAGTCTAGAGAGCACTCCTACTCCAAGGCCATTTTCGCCTGAGCGAAACTACTATCGCCTGGGCGAGAATACCTCCTCACCTGGGCGGAGCATTTCTCGTCTGGGCAAAAACACTCCAGAGCGCACCCTATATTTTGTTTACAAAGGGCCGCTCAGGCGAGCTATAACTCACTCAGGCGAGCTATAACTCACTCAGGCTAGACTTGCAGAGTAAACTTTTCTGCAAAATTCGCTTGAGCGAGATTCTCCAGCTTAAGCGAGGCTATCTTAAAATGATTTATAAACTAAATTAACTTTTTTCTACTACCAAGTATTAACATGCATTTAAGGTTCAAAGTACCACATAAAGTATTCAAATACATCAAACTTATATGTACAACTATCCACATGACAAAAAGGAAGACCATCTCAATGTCATAAAGTCTTTAACTACATCAAAACATATATACAAGTATGTACAAGACAAAAGGAAAATCAATTTAAGGACATATCATCTTTAAGGTGCTCCAAAACTTGTATCTGCACCTACTCGCGTACATAGTTCAGTCATCGTAGTTCATTATGTGAGGATGAAGAATCATGTGCATTTGTTTTGAATGTAAATTGTTTGTGATATAATCATTTCCAACCACATAACACAAATAAACATAAAATACAAGGTTAAGTTTATTATTAAAAAAAACAAGGATTTTTAATAAAGATAACTAAACAGTAAAAGAAAAAGTAACTACCAATAAATTGCAACACCACTTATCTTCCATTTTCAATTCATGAAATGTTTTTACTCCTTTATGGGTATTTTTTGTTGGATAAATTAATTTTGTGGACATGTATAAATTATAATAATTGATTCAGATTAATCTATATATACCAAAGTATTATTATTAATTATGGGATGTGAATATTATTTATATATAATATGGACAGGCTGATAATAGGTGGGCTATTATTTATATATAATATGGACAGGCTGATAATAGGTGGGTTGAGTTCTATCTTAATTATATACAAAAGGGTTCCTACAATTAACCACATGTTGTGTTTTCTCATGATCTATTCTTACTCAATTACATTAACGGAATCTAATTTTCTCTAATCAATTACAATGACATCATCATCTTCAGTTATAAGTAAGTATTGAATTTAATATTATATGTATGATTGTACTTGTCATGCATCAATTGGACTGAATATAATAAATATTCAAGAACAAATCTTTCATTTTTAACCTCTCGGTTTTCAATATATACGTGTCCCTAACCATGATTGCATTCTCTATGAAACATTCTAACCATGATTGCATTCTCTATGAAACATTCCAAACTTATCGTAGAATAATTTTTATATTTTAATCATATTAGGTAATATAAATATTTTCTCTTATTTTTAAATTTATAATATATTATATAGGTGAATCAACATAAAATGACTACTTAATTGATATAAGAATAAAAATAATATTTAAAAATTAAAATTAAAATTATTTTTAAAAAATAAAAAAATATATATGAGAGAAATAGATAAGCATGCACACATGCAAGACTTAACCCTCACATGTACTTATCTATTACAAACCATAAAATAAAAATAAAATTTAAATTGAAAATCAAGTTACAAAAATAATCTCAAATTCAACAAGTAACAATCATGATTATTTTCTCTATAAATAAGACACATCACATTTTCAATTTTTAGAAAACACACTAAAAAAATATTAATTTTAATGGGTTTTGTTAATTGAGGTTATAAAACCCCCGATAAGACACATACTTGGGGTTTTTAAAACCTCTAGTAACGCGCGTTTTTTAAGTTTTTCATTTTTCAGCTAGCATGGCAGTACACACCCTTTACATTTTTCATTTTTTAGCCAGCACAACAACATGCTCCTTTAGGTTTTTCATATTAAACTTAAACTCGCACGAAGTTGAATTCTCACATTCGAATTCTAACTCCATGTATAGATTTTCATCTTGAATTTCAACTTGCACAGGAAAATCGTTTCCAACTCAGTCATCTCCAATCACGCAGGTAAACTTTATTTAGTATTTATTTTCTCCATTTCAAAATTGATTTTTACTTTTTCTTTTCTTCACGTCCTAAATCATTTTTGGCCTATGCTTTCTTTTTAGGGATGTGTTCAAGTCAATTCCCTTGCCACAGGTGTTGTCGGAACACTAGTAGAAAAAAGGGCTTCTACGTCGTCAATATAATGTCGGTTAAACCAAAAATCGACGTTGTCAAAAATGCGGTAGCATTTTTGTAAATAAATCAACATTCATAATGTCTGATATACCAAAACTGACGTTGTGATGTGTACACAACGTCGGTTGAACAAAACAACCGTCATGAATATATCAGTAAAAAATAAAAATTCAAAATTTAAAAATTTTCAAATGGCGGGTGAGCAACACGTCGGTTATGAGCTACAAATCGACATGGTGTGTCCAACCATGACGTTGGTTATAGGACTCCAACCGACGTCATGGTCATGCTGAGTAAATTGGAGAAAAAGCTGGGTGAAATTAGGGTTTGCAGCATGTCGTTTTGGGCTTCTAACCGACGTGGTGGACCATCATAATTAAAATTGGGAATTTCAGGCCATGCACCACGTCGGTTAGAAGTCCAGAATCGATGTGGTGCTTCCAGCTTCACTATTTTTATTTTTACACTTTGGCTCCCTCCCTCATTTTCACTCTTGTGCGCGCTGCTGCTTCATAGTTCTCTCTCGCTCACATTGTCTTTTTTTCTCTCACGCATTCTCTCTTGCATTTTGTCTTGCTTTCTTGCTCATATTCTCACTGGTACGTGGTGTTCTCCCTCGCGTGTTGTTCTCTCCCATCTCTCATTGTCTTTAGTGGTTTCATTCACTTCATTTTTACATTTTTTGGTTTTGATATATTTTGGTTGGGTTGATTTCCGTTCACTGGTTTTGTTCTTACTATCTACAAGAAGTATGTTTTCTTATCTTTGTATGCTTGGAATGCTGTCTGGATGTTTGTATAATAGATTTAGGGTTTCAAAATTTTTTGAACGAAAAAACTTCAAATGGCTATAACTTTTGATAGAAAGCTCGGATTGAGACGCTCCAAAAATGAAAGTTTCTCGAAATTGCGTAATGAAGCTCCTTAATCATTCTCAAAGGGAATTCGACAAATTCTTTTTTCCAAAATACTTTTTCTAATTTTTTGTATTTTTTTGCAATTTTTTAGATTTTAGCCTACTATTTCATCTATTTATACTTGTAAAAAAGTTCTAGAAATTGTTGTGATTGTTGTTTGTATGTATTGGAGATTTATCAAAGCGATTCTGAAAAATTCTGATTTTTTTTTTAAAAACAGCCCATTACGTCGGTTATGGGGCTTCCAACCGACGTCATAGAGTGAAGCACCACGTCGGTTTCCTGTCGATTATTTAACCAATGTCATTTTCAACGTCGGTTTAAGACCCGACAATAAAAGCCTCGCAGAACCGATGATAAAAGTCATTTTTTAACTAGTGGAACACTTTGATGTCCATATATTATAGATTGTTGTTGACGATGAATCAACAATATTCCTAGTTTTATGGTAAGAATCACTTGTAAATGTAGTTTTAGTGATTCACTAATCAATTGCTGAAATCATAACTAATGCAAGAAGACATTGCCCAAACAACCAAAAGAAATGGAGTTTGTTTTGTGTTATAACATCACAATATTTATCATGTCCCTTTGCTGCTCACTTGATGTGTGAGGGATATTTGTTACAGGTAATCACACTATAGAAAAATAATAAAATAATTATTAAAGAAAATTGTTGTCTACATTCATCATCATCGGTGTTTATAAACTCATTTTATTTTTAAAGAAAATCACGTTTATATCAATTTATGTGCATAAAATATCTTTTAGATTTTTGTGAGTGTCAAATATTATGGGTACTTTTGTCCCGTCCCTCTTTCATTGCACTATTGTGAGAGTTTCAATCATTAGAATACAAAATGTGATGAAATAATATATTTTTAAGGCATTTTGCAATTATCAACATTCATTTTTCTTGATACGTGAATATCATGGCGATCAATATTAACATTTGATGGTTATAATTATATAATACATTTTTATTGTATGTAAACAAATGAAAGATTAAGAGTCATGATATTATTTTGTTTTTAATAATGTATAATTGAATGAGTAAGAACAAATGATAATGTATTATTTTTTTAGTTTTACAAACTTTTTTTTGTAATATTTTATCTTTAAATTATAGACTTTGTTTTTTTCCTTTCATGAATATTACATTCAATTATAAATATAAATATTTTAAAATATTTGTCTTTTATGATTTTTTTTTAAATTTGGATAATGTGTATTAAAAAAATGCATTTAAAAAAAAATATATAACGGGGTTTAAAAAATTGTTGACATTAACAGAATTTATAAGATCGCTAGTAATAACAAGGGTTTCGAAAATCACTAATAAATAACTGTTATTTTAGTGAAAATTAAAATCGCCATAACTCCAATTAAATACAATTTTTTTTGTAATAACAAGAAGATACAATCATAAATATAATGCAAGAGAATAACTGTGAAATAAGTGATAAAATTTTATTCTCCAAACATTGAAGTTAAGAAAACAAGATATTTATTATTTTTTATATTCATTTATATAATTATCATTGTTTGGTGGACTATCTCTTAATCTCATCTTATTTAATTATTTTATATTATTCATAATTATCATTGTTCGTTTGTTCCTAAGATCATATTATTTAATTATTTTATGTTATTTATAATTATCATTATTATTTTTAATTATAACTAAATGTCTTTAACATCATCTTGTTTAATTATTTCATGTTATTTAATTAATGATATATTTTTTATTTCTAAATATATGCATTTCTTAATTAAATTTAGAATATAACTTTTTAGATTTTTTTATAACCAAAATGTATTATAATGGTGACTATTAATACACTAAAAGGAAATTAATAATAATAATAATAATAATAATATATTTTTGAATAGTTTGTAATTGAAGGTTTTACTTTGAGGTTTAAAATAAGTATATTTAAGCTAGATGAAATAATATTACATATGATTTTATTAATCATAGTAAAACTTATTTTTCTTCACTAGTTGTTACAAAAAAATAATTAATTTTTTTAAAATAAAAAATGTATAATACTCATATATTAATTTATTTTTATCATATAATTTATTTACATAATATTTTTTTCTATTTCTTTCTCTTGTAGAAAATAAGATGAAAATACCAATTTAAATAGATCAATATGAAAAATAATCTAAATGCATTAAGTGGAGTAATCTTAACAATATTTCTTAGTAAAAAGTGAAATAAGAATATAATCGCCAGCAGTGGCGGCTCAAGGCTTTAGGAGACCTAAAGCGAATAAAAAAATGAGACATTTTTTAAATTAATAAAATAATTAAAATTATGATATTTTTATCAAAAATTTATTTTTTGAGCTTTTTGTGATGTAAAATTATCTATTAAATTATATAATTAATTTCGTTTAATCTTTGTTGAGACATTGTTGATCTTAAATAAGATTTTATTAGTTTAAGTTTTGAAAAAATTCTTTTCAGCTGAAGTAACTGATACTAACATTGTTAACATTATTCTATATATGCATTTGGAAAAGAATTTATTCCTTTTATATAATTAAGAATATCAATTGGTTTATTATTCTTCAATCCTATAATCTCCTTTAAGATATTTAATTTTGAAAATAAATCTAAGTCATCAAGATACAATAAATTATCATGTTTCAAATATTTTTCATTCAAAAAAGACTCACCTGTATTTTCTAATTCATTTTTTTTGTTTACTTTTATAAATTTATCCATAGTCCTTTTTTGTGATTTAACAAAAAGTTCAACTCTTCTTTTCTTTTGAAGTTTTGAATAACCTGATTCAAATTTTCTAGTTGTTATATTTGTATATTTTATATAAAATTAAAAATTATAATAATATCACATTAATATAACTTATAAGTATATAAAAATCAAAGTTAAAAAGATAAAATCTGATTGTCAAGACAAGACAATAAACTTGATTGTAGAGTCTCAAGTCTTTTATTATGATATTATCTTTGGATCTTGTCCTTTGGTATGTCTTTAAATATAATTTGTAACTTCTAAATTCTCTTCCTTGAATATGCACAACTTATTTTAAGATTAATTAAACAATAATAAAAAAAATTGGGATCAATTGATCAATTTCATATTATTTTTACCTAATGTTGATGCACTCAAAATGAGCCAAAGTGAATACAAACTCTTCCTCAATCAATCTACTGCTCAAAGCCTAGAAGTAAACACATGAGCATAAATGCACAATATAGAATGATGAGATATGAAATGAAAGAAATTTGAAATTGAAAACAAGTTGAAATAATATTATGGAAGGAACAAAGAGACAGAGGAAGAGAGGAGATAAGTGGATGTAGAATGATGAGATATGAAATGAAAGAAATTTGAAATTAAAAACAAGTTGAAATAATATTATGGAAGGAATAAAGAGACATAGGAAGAAAGGAGATAAGTGAAGAAAGAAGGAAAGAAGTGAAAGAGTTAGACAATGGTATCAAATATAGGAAAGAGATAAATTAGAAAGTTTTGATAAAGATTCCTTAACGGTTCAATTTTTTTTAAATATTATTAATTTATTATAAGAAAGTTTCAAGAATATTATTTATTAAATAGTATTTATAATACCAATATAAATTTAAATTCATTAAATAATATTTATAGCACCAATGTAAACTTAAAGTTAGTTAAAATATTTAAGTTAGTATAATTTTAAAATTAAATATTTTTTATTTTATAATAATATGTGATTATTAAATTTTTTTGAGGCCTTGAGGTTTAAAGCATATTAAATATTTTTTAGGCCTTTGTGGCCTTGAGGCCTAAAACATATTAATTTTTTTTGAGACCTTAGAGACTTTGAGGCCTAAAGCGGTTGCTTCACCTGCTTGGGCCTTGAGCCACTGTTAACTCTTTCTCAGCAAGTATACTGAGTGTGTAAGTAATATAGACAATAAGTCCAGAATCGTATCCTCAGGGAACAGAATATATAATTGGAGATTAAATATGTATCATGGCATGGTGAATAAAATTTGAAAATTCAGTTTGATGTTTGTGTTGTGAACGAATAAAAGTAAATAACAATTAAAATGTGATTTAAATTTAACAAAGATATTTAAAACTTTGGGATTGAATAATAATATTCTCCTTCACATGTATCCTTAATTTAATTTAATATTGTCTTTTCCAATTATCAATCTGCGCAAATAAAAGCCTATTCAACCTTATTTCTCTAGCATTGAATTTCATAAACCAAAGTTCCTAACTTCTATGTCTAGTTATTAGGATAATTTAATCAGCTTTAAGATAAATTGTCATATGCAGTCATTACTCTATAATTCATTTATGAACTTATAAACATAATGCATTAACGTTTGGTTCTAATTCCAAAAAATGCTTTTCAGTCACAATGAGAAATCTAAAATATGACAATTTAATATAAAACGTTAAACAAAAATGAATTGAACAAAGCAATATCAAATATTAATCAAGAGTACAATTAAAGTAGAGAATTTACATTCAATCCCAAGAAGAAAAAACTTAGCTACGCATGGTAGCCATGAAATCACAAAACAAAATGAAAAGAAAAGATCTTGATCGCAAAAGTGTTTCCAAAAGATGGATCGTAAGTGATGGCGCTCCTTCCTTAGCCTGGTGGTCCTTTTAATAACCTTTTCCCTAGCAATCGGTTACTTTGGGTTGTTATTTTGTGATTCGCTCCCCAACAGTTGCGCTCAGAATTAGGGCTTCCTTGTAACAGAATTTAAGTGGATTTTAGCCCAAGCTATCTTCCTAGCTCAAGCGAAAAGTCACTTAGCCTCTTTTCCTTCAATTCTGCGTCATTCTCTTTCTTCAGTCAGTTTTGAACTAATTCTCCACAAAATCCGCTCTTTGCAAAACAAAACTAATCAAATGCGAAATAACTGAAAAAATCTTAAATTAAAACAAATTCTATTAAATAAAATATTAAATTAAAACAGAATCATTAACAAAATCCTAAAAATATTCCTGCTATCAGCCACCCGTGATCGCAAGTTTTGTCATATTCAAGGAAACACAAATATCAACCTTGACATCGTGATATCTTCCTTATATATAGATGTCTCTAAAATATCCATACTTAGTATTTTTTTAGTCATACTAATCCCTTAATATACATGTTTCTACTAATATGTGAAAAGGATTTTTAAATAAATAAAACTTATCATTTCTCTTTTTATAATAAAACAATATGTGTATATATTTAGACATGCACAATGCTATGAACAATTATGTAAATATTACAATGTAAAAAAATATATAAATATGGATGTAATTTTATCTTTATCTTTTGTCTTAATAAATTTTAGGAAATAAACATATAACAAAATTTATAATATTTTTACTTATTAATTTACCAAAATATAAGTAAATTAATTAATCTCATAATATTGAAAATAGATGTTAGACTCTCTAACCACATAAAAACGATCTAAAGTTAATAATTTAGAGAAATTGTATTCTTTTTTAGAGAAAAAAAAAAAGTATCAAGTATAGGCTTACCTTTGTAAGATTTGCAATATCTTACATTTATAAAAAATCATTCACATATTTATAGGTCTATTTATATTAGCTATCACAAAAACCTTCATGACTAGGTTGAGAGTCTACCTAATATTTATATATAATTTCTTTGAACTAAGTTATGAATGCATATTTTTTAAAATATTTTTGATATACCAAATAGCATATTCTTATGCTTTAATTTTGCTATAATAAAAAAAAAAAAAAAAAAAACATTAAATAAACATGTGCATTTAAAAACCAAATTGTGAGTGTCATAACACCACGGACTTGAAAAGAAGAGGTAGGATAAAAAAATATAAAAGAAGTGTAAGTGTGATATTGTGAATGTAATTTTCTCTTATTAGTAATATGTGGTTACTTTGAAATTGTTTTTCAAAGGTTTTTTTTCTCTTTGTGTGAAGTTGCAAATGCAAGAGATGCATTATGAGTATTTTGATTTAAGAATTGAAATTGGAAGGCAATAAGAAGAGAGTAAACCATTGTAATAATAACATGTCCATTCATGTTTATGTGTAGCAATTTTCGCTGACATTTACGATCAAGTGTTAATTGACTTTAGCCATTCATTAAAAACATAATTAAAATTATTATTAAATGATAATCAACATAAAATAATATATTTATAAAAACATATTTTAAATGATTTGTAGATTTTATATACTGGAAGAATGTTATTATCATTATATATATATAGTTACATACATGATCAAACATTATTATCTAAACGCATGGGGTTTAAAAAAAGTAAAAGCATTATTTGTTAAAGGATGGGCTTTTATAGTTCCAAAGTCTAAAACTTCAATATCATAATTTCTAAACAAAAATAGGATACACTAACATTGATAAATCATATAGAAATACTAAATTATTTAATAAGTATATCAAAGAAGTTTAAGGATTAGCAAAAGATTAATAAATATTTTAAAAGAGTTTTAAAACTACATGATTTAAAAAAAATTATATTAAGATATTTACATTTGAGACTAACGTATATTATATTTATTGTATAATTATTATCGTCTAACAATTTACATATAATAGAGTATGTAGCTGTTACATATTTATCGAGTTCAATAACTCTTATGTTAATATAAAAGTTTGAAGTTTAAATATTTGTTGTTTTTTAATTTTAAAGATTTAACGTTTTTAATCACACTATGTTATGTTATGTTGATGAAGATAATATAAAATATAGATCTTGAGTTTGATTTCGGGTTTGAGTTGTGATATGCGGTTTAAATGTATTAAAAATAATGTTTTTATCATTGATTTTATTTTGGTCAAGAGACTAAAATGTTAAGTTATGTTTTAATAGATTAAAAAATATTTTAAATTTGTTTGGGAGGAAGATTTTTTTATCAATTAAAACTTCGTTTTTATTTGTTAATTTGACTTAAAGATTTAAAAGTCTTATAATTATGTCATTTTAATTAATTAAAATTACTTATTCACACTTTAGTGATCTTACTGCATTAAAAAATATTTTATTGGATTAAAATTCTAAAACAAGACACTCACTTTTGTTTCAATAGATTAAAACTAATTTTAATGTTAGAACTAACAAATTCATATAAGATCTATATTTGAACAATCAATTTTTCAAATGTTCTAAATCTTTTCAAAACTTTAAAATAAGTTTCACAAGCTGAAAAAAATACTTATTAGAGTTCCTTTACGAATCAGTGACTTTAACATCATAACTTAGTAAACCACATTCATTGTAAATTTTCCTTTTCTTTCTCATCTTGTAATACATGTCCACGTGAATATTTATAATTCCCAATATTACTCATAAATTTTACTCAACCTAAAATTTAACAACAATATCTGCCATATTTAATATCTTTTGTCATTTTTCTCAATCAATAAATTTTAAATGTTTAGTAATAGTCTTCATTATCTATAATTTTTTTTTTTCAAAAACAAAATTATAGTCTCTTCTATATTTTGATACTTTCTCTTATTCTTCGACTAATACATGACGAACAAGCGTTTGAATTCACCTAATTAAATAATTTTTATTTCAACAATCTACTAGAATCAACTAATAATAAAATTATGGAATATACAATTTTTAGTAACTAATTTTAAGAGATATATGTATCAATTATTCAAATATGAATTCAAACTTTTTTATTTTATATAACATAAAATATAGACTATCAATCAAATTTAAAGGAAAAATAGATGTATACCATAATGAAGATCCATCGACAATAACAGAGTTTGATCTGGTATGAGAGATGGAAAAAGTAACATGTAAAAATATAGATAAAATGTGACTTTCTTATCTACTAAATCGGTTCAGTTAAAAAAAAAATTCTGAGAGTTTGAGATTAATAATTGTCATGTTTGTAGAAGACTTTAAGAGCAATTATTTGGCATCCCTGGTGCTTTTGAACTCTAATTGTGTTCATTTTGGTTAGGTTTTGAATATTTTAAAGTTTAAATTTATTTTTTATCATCCATTGTCCTTGATCTCCTATGTTTTTTTTATTAATTTTGAATTACCAAATTTTGAAGAGATTTAGGACTTTTCATGAATATCAAAACAGAAAAAAAAAACTTATTGTAATACTTTGTGTCTACCCTAATATAATAGAATTTTTTTTTTCGAGTGTTAAGCAATCTATTTTGGGCTAACTTAAGTCAAACACAAAAAGAAAAGAAATAAGATGCATCTTCCGGTACCTCCATAATGTCATCCAACACCTCCATAATTTATTAAATACCCAAAATAATTGTGGTGAAAAGATTTATTTATAAAAATCCCAATTCTTATAAAAGGAAAATTTTTGAGACATTATTGAATTTTTTTTTTCCTCACTTTGAGACGTTGAGACTTTTTCTTCTCGCTTTGAGATAGGAAAAACTCTTCCTCTTTCCATTATTCTTCCTATACATGACTATGATAAGCAGCTGTTTTTTTTTTTTTTTTTGGATTTACTATAATTGACTCTACTTGTAGTTCTTACTATTTCTTAATAGTTTAGATTGTAATTAATCTTTTAGTTATAAATTGGAGAAGCAATAGATGATATCTATACTAGAGATTTGGTATAGAAGTTTTGTCATCCTTAAAACTTTTTTTTCTTAAAACAAGCATCTTGATTACACTAGTTCAAGTAATTGATAATGAAATTAAGGGGTTAAAGATTTAAGGCTTGAATAATTTTGTGGATTCATAATACCATGATCTTAATTGAAAAACAAGTCACTAGTGATTACATGTTGAATATTTATTTATTTTCGTATGCAATTATCATTTAAAAATTTAGTTACTTTTGTTACTCAATTTCTTATTATTCAAAAATTGTATATGATTTGCCTAATTGTTACATATGTGTGAATGTATCTATTCTTACTACTTTTTAACTTGCACAATTTGACGTATGTAGTCCTAATCTTGGCAAATGTGTTAGACATGTTAATATAAACAAAATATATAAATTTAAATTCCTTAACTATTTATTTATGATTTGGTTTGAGTGACATAATCGTGTTCAACCTTTATTGAGTGTCTAACAATTATTTTATTTTTTAAAGTCTTTAAATACATAAATAACGTATATGTTTACAATTAACTATTTAAACTATAATATACATCAGTTTTAATTATTCTTAAACTTTCTTAACAAATGTCCGGAAAAAATTTTCTTTATTAATTTAATGTTAAATTTTTTATGGACACATTATTCAATCAAGAATTATGTTTTTGTATAATTTAGTCAATATATAGAATAAATTAGTCCAATTACAATATATATATATATATATATATATATATATATATATATTTATTTATTTATTTATTATGTATAATATAGGCTAAACCATGTCAGACTGTTCAAAATGAAACTTGTCAACCCATTGTCTCACCCCTCACTAACCGGGCCGAATTTCACAATTAATTCGAGACAAAAACTTCCTGCACTCCTCATTTCTGACCAGCACCATCATTCTTCAAAAATCAAAAATTCGAAAATGCCCATTACGTGATACATCTGAAAATAAGTTTCAAAATATATTTTTAAAAAATAGATTTTGAAAAATATTCTTTTGGAATATAAATTTTATGTTCTGAAATATGATTTTAAAATTTACTTTAAAAAAATATTTTTTAAATATAAAATTTACGTTGTGATTTTTTTAAACTTATTTCTTAAAAACATAATCTGAAATGTAAATTTAAATTTCAGAAAATATTTTTGAAATTTTTTCTAAACAGATTTTTGTTAACTAACAGAAAGGGCATTTTAATCATTTTGTATCAGTGATAGATGCAGGCCTTAAAATGATGAGGTGCATAAAGTTTTTGCCAACATTTAAGTGACAAATTCTTCCTCCACCCCTATACTTTCTTCCTGCACCCTCATATAATTTTTTTATTCCATGACTGTCCTTCATGAAATTACATAAATACCCTTATCATTTTTTGAAATTGTGAACCGGATGGAGGTGCATCCGGTTCTCATTTTTTTAAAAAAATACAAACCGGACGACCTCATCCGGTTCTCAACCCAGCAGATCGGAAAATCCTCAAATTCGCCGTCGACAGCCCCCCAAATCCCAAATCAACTACTCTAATCATCAATATCACCTACTAATTGCTAATAAACATCACAAATTGGTTACCTAATGCTTTAATGAAGGATTAATTGAAAGATTTTGAATAACGAACGGAAGTCGTGAATGGCTTACCTAAACCGGACGAAGTTTCTCTTAACCGGATGGCTAGCTAACGAAACGGCTGAAGGAAGTATTTGGCTCACTAGCACAGCGGGGAGAGCTTTGGACGATGTTTATTAGCAATTAGTAGGTGATATTGATGATTAGAGTAGTTGATTTGGGATTTGGGGGGCTGTCGAAGGCGAATTTGAGGATTTTTCGATCTGTTGGGTTGAGAACCGGATGAGGTCGTCCGGTTTGTATTTTTTTTAAAATGAGAACCTGATGCACCCCCCATCCGGTTCACAATTTCAAAAAATGTAAACCGGATGGCCTGGTCATCCGGTTGGGAAGAGGAGGGGTTTTATTAAGATAGGAGTATTTATATAATTTCATGAAAGACAGCTATGGAATAAAAAAATTATATGGGGGTGCAAGAAGAGGGTATGGGAATGGAGGAAGAATTTGTCCATTTAAGTAGAGCCGAAACAGCAATAGCCATAAATGGGCCTACGAACATTGGTCCAACTCAAAGGATCACCAGCTTCAATAAAAGTTCAAGCGCAATACTACAGGACGCATTCTTCCTCCACCTCCATAATTTTGTCCAGCATCTCATATTTTGTAGAAATATTGAAATTATCCTTTTCAAATTATATAATTCAAAATATGAAAATTCTATTTCATATTATACAATTCAAAACATAATATTTTTTATATTAAATTATACAATTATTTTTTTTATATTTTGAATTATATAATTTAAAATATAATTTTTATATTTCAGATTATACCATTTAAAATATATATATTATTTTAAATTATATAATTTAGAATAAATATATATATTTCAGATTATATAATTTGAAAATAAAAAAAATTATATTTCAAATTATACATTCTGAAATATAAAAAATTTAAATAAATATATAATTTATTTAATTTCTTTTTATTAAGGATATAATGATTAATTTACTGTTCCTATTGAGATGTAGGAGAAAATATGAAGGTGCAAGAAGAATGCCTTTAGTAACAGCTATAGAACATTGAACAATGTTGGAAAAGGCATTTACTAGAACACTTCCATTATATTTATTAAATGAATGGGTCTAGTATGAAAAAAATGCTTTTACATGTAGGAGAATCATGAATTTTGAAAATATGATTCTTAAAAATGTAGTTGGTTCGTTATACACATTTTTGAGAAATTTGTATATTTTTTCTAGAAATAAAAAAAACAGAATATTTTTATTAGAAAATTAGTAATTATCACGTTAAATAGCTAAACATATACTAGAGATTTTTTTTATAAAAAAAATATTATTTTTAAGAAATAAATCCAAAACAAATCTTCCATCTTCAAATTCTTAAGATTTTTTTTTTTTTACCAAATTTCCCTAAGTAAATTAAAAGAGTCTAAAGTTATTCTTTTTTGCCACCATTAATTTATTTTATTATAATGATGGTATCGTGAAATTGAAAGAAAAAAATATAAAATAATGATGAAAACGGAACTCATTTTATAATACAATTGGAATAACTTATATCTGTTAAATTAAACAAATTTTTCATACTTAATATCTTAAGAAATCACCCAAAACGCAAAATCTTCTATATTACTTGGGAATCATGATTACTATAAGTTTTAAAATTATTGTTTCTCTAATTAATAAACTTATCATACCTAGTTTATGATTAGATAGAAATGTAAAAACTGTAAGTTTCCTTAGCATGGGAGAATCACTTTGCGGGAAAGATGTTATAAAGTTTCTTAGTAGTGGAGGTATAAAGACAGTGTGAATGTGTAAAAAAAAAAAAAGCATTTAAAAGTCATACAAAGTTTCTGCTCTCCTGACATAGAAGTCTTCGAACCATAAGTGAGAACACAATATCTTACCTTAAATTTTATACGATAAGGTCTCGTTCGAATCTTGTATTCTAATAGTATAAGATTTATCATTGATTTTTCAGACACACCAGAAAATCTAGTATTTGACACGTGTAATGGCATGACTAGATTCAGCTTGAGTTGAAATAACTTTGATATTTTAAAAGAAGATTTGGCTGGAGTTAGAAGATAAAACATCTAAGCATTAAATCAAAAAGTTATATTTCATGCTTAGGATGCAATTAACAATTCAAATACTTCTAGTGTGTGTGACTTTCACAAATCAATATAACTTATAGTAAAAATGATAAAAAAAAAATATTTAAACACTTAATTTTTTTTTACTTATTTTGAATTAAGGATGAAATCATAATTTCTAATATAAATTTCATGATGATATGTTTAGATTTGAAAACATAAAAGAAAGAAAACTAAAGAAAGAAGAAAAAGTTAGAATTGAAGTATGTAATTACTAAAAGTACAACATTAAAAATATCTTAACAAGAAAATTTTGTCCATAAATAAAACAAATTATACTTTTAAGATTATATCATGAATATTAATTAATAATATAATTGATTGTATCTTTGACAATACTGGAATTAGAGATAAAAAAAAATTTATTAGGTATAAGTAGAAACAATTTTAATTTTGTAATAGTAAATTAGATTTAAAGTCAATTTTTTATTATTATATTAGATTTTATTATAACAAAAAATTTGTTAGACTTATTATATTATTAATTATTGGATCACTCACGAATATCTAGTTTCATACTCGAGAGCGTGAATAGGTGTGTTAAAAAATCTTATGATAAATAAAAGTTATAATATATATATATATATATATATATATATATATATAAAAGTGGGGATAATCTTTACTTTAAAAATTAATTTTTGTGAAGACAAGTTAAGTTTTAATATAAGTGAAATAATTTTTACTCTAGAAGTTGATTTTCACGAAAATGTGTTGAATTTAAAAATTTAAAACTCGTTTTTATTTTGATATTGCATCACTTGAAAACCCTATATTAATTAAAAACAAAATTAATTTATAATATATAAGTAGAAGTAACAGTGCGTTTGTGAAAAAAAGTTACAATAAAATTCACTTTCTACTGATCTCTCCCAAAAGGACCCGAACAGGATAGGTTGTGTTAGAGTTATTTTTTGGCACGCAAGCCGTTGCTGAGACACGTTATAAAATGAAAGCATGAGTGGTTTTGTTGACGATGCATGAATAAGATGAAGTGTTTGAGTGAGGGCATGTTCTCATATTTTGCTTTATGTTTTAATGAGCTAAAAAGGTGGAATATTCTTTCTCTCTGGAGAACATGGAAACGATGGATGATGGAGCAGAGTCCTGTAAAGTGAAATCTGATATGGCATATGAAATGCTACAATCTTATCAAAATTTGAGCATCGTACAATAAATTGCCAAATGGAGAAAATAGGTCTTCCATGCATCAAAAAGCAGCTCTGCTTTTGAGCATTCAAACTCATACTATTTTTTTCCCAACAAAAGAAGATAACCCACGTGCTTCTACATGGATCAAGTAAACAAAACATATTCAAAATTTTCCTCAATCCGGCAAATTCAACCAATTCATGTCAGGCTTTTGTAGATGAAACCCTAGAATTAAGTCTTCAAAATAACCCTAATAATCAACGTGCTTCTTTATAAGCATTTTCCAAAAAATATAAATGAATTTTTTAATAAATTAAAAGAACTTGTATATATAAATTAAGAGAAAGAGACTTTCGATAAAGTAATTTTTGTATAAATTTTAGTTTTAACTTGGAGAAAGTTAATTTCAATTTTTTTTTTCTTAATCTCTTAATAATGTTTATTAAACTTTTTTTAGTAATGTAAACTTATAAAAATGGAAATTGAGCTCGTAGTTACTAGATTTAAATTACTCTACCAATTAATGAGTCGCACATAACAAGTTTCTTTAAGCAAAATCAAATATATGGTAAAAGGAAAATATTTGACTAGAGGTAGATTTTTCGATAAAAATGTCCATTAATAAAATTTGATTATATATAAAATACTGGCTGAGTTCATTTTTTTTTTCTAACATTCTTATTAATTGGATAAAAAGTATGCTTTAGAATAAAAGAAAAGAAAACAGAAACAAGCTGTTAGGTCTTTTTAACTAAAGTATTGAGTTCAAATTTTGTAAATATAAAAGTGTTATTAAACAACTTTTAAAGACGGTTTATGAGTTTCTCTGATACAAACAAAAAAACTATTTCGCACTAATAACACGATTATTAGAAAATTACTCTTTTAAAATGTGAAATCCGTCAAATTTATGATTTAATTTCCTTAAGCTAATCACATGGGTTTAAATCCAATATTTTGAAATATTTAATGTTATTGATCTTTTTAAGGTTCATAGCTTGGTGATAATGAAATTGGGAACATGCAGGATTGGCAATTCTTTCAGGTTCAAGAACCAGTGAGCACTTAGAAATTCTTCCGATATAAGTAGGAGACATAGCCATGGTGGAGAAGATGACTAATCACAATTCACCTCTCATCCTTATCCGTGAAACAAAAAAGCAACTTTTGATAGGTCTGATTTGGTTCCCGCTCCTTCGAAGCCAACATGATAAAGAAATTTCCACGCCTCAATGGACTCACAGTCATGACACCATCATCATGATCTCTAATAATTAGAGCTAGGAATGTATAAATATGGAGCAAACGGGTTTAGTTGTTAAAAATATATTTATTTTGCTCAATGTTCATCTTCCTAATTCGAATCATAATCTATTTTAGGGTATTGTTGATTCAAACTAACTTGGAACAATACTGACTCTTTTCTCTTTTCGTCATGCAATTCCCAACTTGAAAACTTTGTTAATTTATGTTTTGAAACACTAAAATCCTATAAATGAAACAAGATCAAATTATAATATATAAATTAATACAAATTTTACTTCATTAAATAGATTTTGTAAATATAAGATTTAAATTCACTTCTTAATGTAATATAAGAATTATTAATATCATATTCTAGTCAAGATTTAATCTATTATACTACTAATTATTGAGTTTTTTTTATTCCTGTCGTTGATGTTTTTAGCAGAAACACAATAAATAATATGATGAAGTTTATTGAAAATTTCATGTTAATTAAAGATAAGGTTATATATATATAACTCCATTTGCTAAGAATGAATTAGGTTTAAGTTTAAATTCACTTTTTAATAATAAATTGAGTGTATGAATTGCATTTAAATTTTTCATCATTCATCATAATATTTTACTTGTTGAGATATAATTGACTCAAGTCAATTCTTTATCTTTATTACAAAGATAGAGGAAAATTTTAAAAGACTTTTAAGTATTTTATCACGATTATCTTCTCCTCGTTTCTTTTAATACTAAGATACTTCTATGATAATTGTTTTAAATAATTTTTCTTTTTAATATTAAGATACTATTGAAATAATCATATAAATAAATATTTTAACAATCAAGTTGACCATAGAATAAATAAGATAAATATATATATCTTAAGATAATTATCTATTTATCTTATTTTTAATAAGCTTTTCAAGAACTTGCATAGAAAATAATAATAATAATAATAATAATAATAATAATAATAATAATAATAATAATAATAATAATAATAAAATATTTATTTAACAAATGTCGATAATTAAGGAGTTAGCGATAAATTCTAGTTAATATAATATATATTCGACTAAAGACTTCACGTTCAAATCTAACTACCAATTTCTCAAATGTATCATAGATTCTAAAATCATTCAACTCATAGAAAGTAGAAAGTAGATATGAAATTGTTAATGGTGAAAATTGTTTTGAATTTTATGGTATTTTAATTTGAGACATAACTTGAAATCTTTGAATATTTTTTTTTCCATACTATCTTGTTTTGAATGAAGTGTGTATGAGACTGGGGAGATCTCAAACAATGAGAACTAAGTCAAATTATATAAGAGAATGACACTACCTTCAACCCAAAACCTTAAGACAGTAGGTTTGTGGGTCTTCTTTCTTATATGTTGCTCAACTTTCTCATTCCTACTCAATGTGGGACTTAGACTCACACTTGGATACCTAACAATTTTCAATTAAATAATGTTTACTTTGTTCAAAATCTTCATTCAATATTTTGATCAAGACATTGACGTACACACAAGTATAAGAATTCGATTTGCGTTGATGTTATCAAATCTGATTACAGTACTAACTGACTTTGAAAAAAATATGAGAACTTGTATACAAAGATTGATTTTAAATTATAAGCAGTTATAATTTAGTTTGCATAATATAATAATGTATAATGATAAGACGCAAGTTATTCTTTAAATCCCATTTGCAGAAAGTGAAAACCTATGTTATTTATATATCGAGTCAATCATTTTTTTTGTCTTAAATATATCCTTAACCAATCCTTTTTAATCTAAGGATGAAATCGAATTTTGAAATTTGACTAATGAAAATTTAGGGATAAAATAATTTTAAGGTAAAATATAATTCATTAATCTTTTACATTTAATTTATCTATTTTAATAGTTTCTACACCTTCACCTTCAAGTATACTTTCATCTTACATACCGTTACTTTTTTCCTGTTCTTATCCTACGCCACAAAGCTAAAGAAGGAATTGATGTGTATCTAGGTAAAATTTGGAGTAAATTTGTTCTTAATATAAATAATCACGTTGGCTTAATATGTTTAACTGAAAAGACATGCTTAGTAATTCTTAATAACCCGAAAAGATCCTCAAAGCAAGATAAAACTATTTATCAATCAAAGGATGAGCATCTAACTATCTAGTTTCCACCATTATTTTGACATTTGATTCTCCATTAACCAAGCTAGGAGAATGGAACTACATGTCCTTTCTTTTGATTTGACTTTACCACCTTAAACGACTAGAAGCTAGACGTGTTTTATGTGTTGAAAAGTATAATAAATAATTCAATTTTAAAAATCAAACAATTATATATATAATATTCATCCCATGTGTTTGCAAAATTTAAACTCATATATATATATATATATATATATATATATATATAAAATCCATTTCTTAATTCCTAAAAACATGAATTTTGAGAAAGAACTTTCACCTAGCCTATGTTTAGTTATGGGGAGAGGGGATGGGAAGAAAAAAAAGTAACGGGTGATGTTTTAGTGAGGTGGAGGAATTTATTACACTATTTCTACTTATGGGGTTTATTTTCTACTTTTATCCAACCAAAAAACGCCTAATTCTCATTTTAGTTTATTTTTATCTATTTTTAATTTAATAACTTATTTCTTGTTATTTATTTCTCTCTCAATCAAACAGGTTTTAAAGTAATTACTAATTTTATTCTATGCAACTGATTATATTTTTCAATTAAGTAAATCAAAAAAGTAATTTCTTTCTTCCCATCCAAAGAGATATTGAAGAATGTGTAAAAAAAAAAATAAGACGATTTAATTAAAGAAGGTGATAAAAACAATTGTTGGTGATGGTTATAAATCTGGGTATTTCATTTAATATTTTATAAGATTAAATTAAAACATTATAACAACTTAATAAAAGTAATGATGAAGGAAAAAGAGTGTAACATGAGAATCCGTGCACTAAGAACAGTGTTGAACATTAGGAATTTGTCTCCTTTTGATGTTTATAGAATTGACAGATAGAGAATGGAAAGAGTTTATGAATTGAGCTAGATAATGTCATTAGGATAGTGATTATTCTCTGTTTCTTGGAAGTGACATTTTGTTGGAAGTGACATTGCCTTACCAATTTCCATTCATTTCATGTATCCCGGACTTGGTTCCTGTCAAAATTCTATATTATTTTTTCTCAACTACAAGGAAAGAACTTTATTATTTTTTTTTCATTTTTTTCTAAAATAATATAGAATCTTGGATTATAAATTAGGAAAAAGAAAAAAATTGCACTTTTTCCATTCTCTCAACCATTTATTCTCAAATTTCCTTTCAAGCATCTCCAACTATCATATGCTTATTTAACTCTAGTTTGAACTTCTTATTATATATGTCATTTTCAATCTACTCTAGTTTATCTATATTTTAAAATAAATTTCAAACTCTGTTTAGAAAAATATCAATAATAAGAAATAACATTGTAATAAGAGACGGATCTACTTTGATCTTGGCTCCTGAAGATAATTTTTTTTATCTTATTCTCTTAACAATATATATTTGCATGTATATATTTTGTGGTGAAGCAAAGCTATTATTGAAGATTTGAAAATAAGTTTTTTTGAAGACGATAACAACATTGCTTATTTTTGTGAGTTTGGAAGAATTGAAGTGTGTGTGGATAGATTTACATGTGTGATGAAGGTAAAGAAAGCAAGGAAGCATAAAGGGTGCTTTTGAAAAAGCACGATGGTAGAAGTGGAAGGTGTGAGTTGTAACGAAAGAAAGGGAAAGAGAAAGAGAAAGAGAAAGAGAGAGTAGAGTTACACGCGCAGGAGTTACGCGTCCGTACTGTGTGAGTCGAAAGATACATACAGAAAAATAAGCACGTCCGTGCATGACACGTTTACCATAGAACGTAGATTCTACTTTTGCATGAGTCTAATCGCGTAACGCTTTCTCATTGGCTGGTGCTTCTTACAAGAAATCATGATCTTATTATTGCCTTCTAAAGCTACGTAGGGGACCCCCACCCACCAAGTATTTTTCTACCTTTCTCTACTTTTCATGCCAGTAAAAGCAACTTACACCCCCAAACAAACACAACAAAACTTCCCAAAACAAATAATAATATACATGTGTATCCAAGTGGAGCTGGAGGAGAATCAACAAACAAAATAGATTTTCTTTGATTTTCGCGTCAAACAACGAACCAGCACAGCCCGAGGATTTGTGGAAACCAGTTCAAAGGGCCAAGAAAAGAAAACCCAAACCTTTCCCTTCAGATTTTAGCTTCTTTTATTGGATTGGACTTGCTCTTTTTACTTCAAAAAGCTACAAAAGGGGAATAAAGAATCCCACATACCTAACTCCAAACCCAAGTGGCCTCACTTTCAGATTTATATATGTTTTTCTCAGTTTTACTTTTTCCAGTTTTCGAGTTAATTTCAAACATTGGACCCGAAGAAAATACAAAGTGAAAAGAGGAACAGTTAACCACGATGGAGCTGGCTAAGGACGAAACAAACATGAAGTGAAAGATCAAGGCCAGTTAATGTTGTCCCAGATAAGACACATACACCTGTAGTGCTCCAAACCAATTCATCATTGGCACGTAGGTTCCTCTCAGATCAAAATTCCAAAGGGAAAACGACTTTTCGCAAGCACTACCTTCTTTACTTACTTCATACCACGGAAATTAATGCCCCATAACAAATTAAGTGCTCGTGTTATACATCACCAACCCTTATTTTTTAACGCCTCTGATTCATCTTGGCCATTGATTGCCCCACACAGACATATACATATATGTTTTTTTTTTATCATCATCATCATCACCATCATCAAATCCTTGCTTAATTGAATCAATGTTACGTTGTTGAAGTTTGAGTTTTAAGCAACAGAAATAATTAAAGAGAAAAACCCATTTGAAGTTTATTGTCGAATTGTATTGATACTTGATTAACAGCATAAAAGGATCAAGATTCATATTGATTTCACCCCCAAAATATTCATTTACAATATGGCTACAACGGTGTGGTAAATGGTTGGAGCGACGGGTGACGGAAGCAAAAGGATGGGGGAGTCAAAAGATAAAGAGGAAAAAAAAAAATGAAATGAAGAGAAAATGATGACAGTGGGTAGAAAAACAATATATTAATCTAAATTAATTAACAGTGTTTATTTATTTATGTGATGGGCAAGGGTTGAGGGATTCGGGAAAAAATTTTCTGGCCAGGTGCAAGAAGAGCCAAGGGATCAAAATTGGCCTTTCTCTCGACGAATCTGGTCCACTTATCTCCGTAGTGTCGCATCCAGTTCTCCTGTGACTGGTAGTGAGGGAGATACAACTTAAAATCAAAGCCTCTGTTGCAGCACAGCTGAATAATCTCATGGTTTTGTTCCACCAACAGTTCAGTAGGTGGTCCATTCGGTGGTGGTGGAATAAATCGGAGCAAGGCTATAATGTAGAAAATGTTGCTGTCCGGCACCACTACCGAGTGTCGACTATCCCACCTGATTAACACAAAACAAACAAAAGCACAAACAATTAATCAATTGGGGTGGTGGTGGTGGTGGTCCTTAATTATCACAACATAATAACTAGCCACTTTATGTTAAAAAAATGAACCATTTTTTGATGAGATTAATGTGTGTGATGATAAGTATGATGCATTGATGATGGATATTGCGTATGACTTGAAGCAGTTGCAGATGGGGAAGGTGGGGTGAGGGAGGGGACCCTTAAAAGGAACCAAATTGTAATCCCCAGAAAAGGAGCACCACCACAACAACACAATGAATCCCTGTGTGTGTGGAACCAGAAGAGGGATTTTGTTTTGTCTGTCAGAAATCAAATCTCGTTTGTAGAGTCCATACAAAGACCAGTGTCGCTGTAATCCGGTTGGCCAATAAATATCCTTGTCCATTCCAATTGGCAACACTGACCATCAAAGATACGTTCTTCCCATCCAATCAATTAATGCTCAAAACCAATCCCAATCCCCTTCTATCAGATCCACACACAATTCCCTACTTCTACCATCACCGTTACAAACTTTTAAATTCACACCACTGTGCACAATAGTACTACCAGTTTCATGCACAGTTTACCCACACTAGCTTCTCATACAAACCCCTTCAACTTATGTAATATTTTAAATTTATATCTTAATAAAAATACCTTTTTTATTTATTATTTAAGTTAAATAAACTTTACAATAATAAAAATAAAAGTTTAATTTGTGTGTACACTCTAAAACATCAAAAAGAAAATAAATACTGAAATACATATTAATAGCGACACAAAAAAAAAAATAAAGATTAAAATATTGCTGTTTTGTTGAGAAGTAATCTCAGTCTTTGTCAGTGAAGATTTCCAACCAAAGACAGACAAAATGTAGAAACTAAACTCATAAGTTTAACCTATGCACCCCATTAGGAGGGTGTTCCAAGCAAAGGAACAAGTTGAGGTTGCTTTTGAGAATAAGTTGAAGTTATTAGAAGAAGCAGCGAACAGAGAACATAAAGAAATAGAAAAGGGTGATGGTAATATAAAACTACTACTAATACTGTACGGACAGAGGCAGAGGAAGAAAGGTACAAACGCAGTATGATGAAACAGCTGAGCTGAGGTTACCTTACGACCAAAAGATGGGGATGGAAGTGGGTCCCACCATGGCTTGACCCTTTTGAGTGGAATATATTAGACCCACCCTCAAGATCTTAACCACCCACAGTTTACAATTTCGTGGTCCAAACACACCCACACTCACCCCATAATCGATACATACATAACATATACATACCCAATACACATTAAGGACTCAGGTGACTCACATACGTGGCTTACAGGTCACACTGGGTGCCCCTGTGGGACCCTTGTCCCATACCTCTTGCGTGTCGACCCCTTAGAACACTGTCATTCTTCGTATTACAACACCTCATCAAGAAATGAGGGGTTGAATAATGAAATTATTGTTTATAAAAGTATGTTGAAAAGTTACTCCTGAAAGTTATCTTAACAGTAATTTGGGATGAGATGATAAAGCAGTTGATTCATGTGAAGGTGAAGATCACGCACAACCAACCCAACAAACGCATTAAAATTAGAGACTGACGTGAATGTAATGTAGCTACTAGCTTAGCCTCTATCCCCTCAACAAAGGTAAGGAAAGATTTTGCCAAATCTGGCCTGTGTAAGTAATTAATGCGGAAATAAATATTTGTGGGTGGTGAAATTGAAGGAAATGAAAGGTACTGCAAAAGAATCTAAAATGAAATATTTATGAAAAATAAGTGTAAATATTTACTTGGATCGCAGTAGAGGGTAGACTAGGATGGGGCCACCAACACCGTGCTTGAGGATTTTCTTGAAGACTTCATGGTCGAATTCAGCGATGTGGGACTTGGAGATGAACAGGTTGAGCCATGGGTGGGGTGCGTCCCAGATGCCTTTGGCTTTTGCGTCCTCCTCCACACGGTTCACACGTAGGAGGAATTCCATGTAGGTCACGTCCAGGGAGAACTTTAGACCCTCGACGAATCGTAGTCGTCCAAGTAATCTATCCACCTCCTAAAAGAAAAAGAGAGGGGGGTTAAGGGGTATTAACGTCATTGGCGTGAATTCATATATTTTTCTACAGATTCCAGAAAATGATGGCTTTTTAGCCATTTTCGGAAGTGTGGGGACCGTAACGTCAGCGAGATCTCAATGATCAGAGCAACGGAGCACCCAGTGATGTTACATGACCATTTTAGCCTTACCCACAAAGGAACTCCACATTGCCATTTTGTGCTAATTGCTAAGGTATCAACCCACGCAAGGTACGGTCCCCTTTGGTAATTTAAAACGCAAAACATAGGCCATTTTGGGCGAGGCTTTGTGTCAGAAAATCCAATGGAAGATACATGATGACCGAATAGTCAGTTTTCACCAAAACCATTGCCATTTTCATGGAACAATACAAAATCAAATTATCACCACCAAATATTCAAAACCTTCACAAAATCAATAAACAAAAATAACCCAAGTAAAATGTGACGTTATCTATGAACCTCGTGCCAGACACGAATTAAATAACCCATCTTCCCTCCACTTAACTTCGTACATGTGTAGGTGAAAATCTGCTTATTTTGACTTTTTACCAGGGACCCACTTAAGGTAAGTTAATTTTAAATTATTATTATTATTATTATTATTATTTCTTTACCTAAGGTTACTTACACAACTATGCTCAAGTCTTTTTACAAAACTTAGCCATCATCGGTGCCCCGGCGTGTAGTGTGCCCGACCCGTACAATCCCCGATAAAAGACAAAAATCCCAAACGCCAGCTAGAGAGAGTGTGTACACACATCACATCCTGCTCAATAATGAAACCCCAAAATACCAAAAATATAAAAAAATTAAATATTAATTACCATATTAATAGCGGAAGAGTGGTCTTCGTTACGGTAATGAAGAGCGAGTTCTAAACAATATAGAACCGGGCCCGCAGTCGAGGGGAGGCGAGCCGGGTCGAAGCGTTGGTTTGGGCCCGTGGGTACGGTGGGCCACCCGTTGCAAGGGTCGTCACTGTTCACCAAAACGAATCCTTCCACGTAGTCAAAACCGTAACCCTCTCTCAGAGTCACCAGCCACTCTGCGTCTCTAGTGAAATCCTCAAACTCTGAGTACACCACTCTTATCCATCTCACCTAATCGTAATAAAAAAATAATAATGATGATTAAAAATTAAAATATATGTCAGCAATATCAAATATTAATTATTGATATTTTAGTTGGGCGAGTATTTATTAGCGTACCATGTCGGGGGCTGGTTGAACTGCGACCCGGGCTCGGGTTATGATACCGAACTGACCCAGCCCGCCGAGAGTAGCGAAAAAAAGTTCTGAATTTTGAGTTTCGGAGCAGACTAAGGTTTCGCCTTTTCCGGTGACGACTTCCAATTCCGTTACGTTGGAGGTCTGCGGGCCGTAACGGAAGGCCTGGCCGCTGACGCCGGCGTTGGAGAGCGTGCCGCCGACGGTTAAGCCAAGGTAATCGGTCCACGAGCGCGGTGCTAGACGGAACTCCGAAAGGCAGCGTTTGAGGACTTCTTCCCATAATGCCCCTCCCGAAACGTCGACGTGTAGGGCGCCGTCGAGGGAGAGGAGCGTGAGGCGGTCCTCCATGGCGCGCATGTCGAGGACGAGCCCGTTCTCCGCCATGGCCTGACCGTTGATGGAGTGCCCGTTGCCGCGCGCCGCCACCGTGAGGTTGGCCGTGCGCGCTGCGGCCTTCACCGCCCTGGCGACGTCGGCGGAAACGGCGGGGCGTATCACCGCCAACGGCTTCGCGGATTTCATCCCGCCGAAGTCCTTGGCGGCGGCGGCGGCGGCGGCGGCGGCGTCGAAGTGAAAGGAACCTTCGACGCCCAAAACGTCGTCGTTTGGCATGGATTCCGTGTCATTTCCGTGCACGAAGTGCTCCAAGTAAGCTATCATGGTGAGAGATTTATTTTGAGTTTGAGGCTTTGAAGAGTTTGTGTGTTGTGTTGTGTGTGTGTGAGGTTTGTGTGTGTGCTTCGGAGCAGTTGGGCTTTATATAGCGGCTGCTTTGGATTTACTTGGAATTTTCTTGTCCTAAAGAAAGCCATTTCCGTTATTTTTTTTTGCGAATCTAGAAAATTAAGGAAATTAGAAGGCTTTTTAATTTTTGCCATTTATTGATTTCCTTTTGGCGTTTATTGAAAATTAATTATTAAAAAAGTGATTATGGAGACGTGACGACAGAATTATTTTTAAAGACATTCTTAGTCTAAAGTTCTCATTATTTATTTATTTATTTATTTATTTATTTTTCCTCGTAGAATATTTTCATATCTGGTGTATAAGAGACTGAGTTTTTAATTCTACGCGCCTACATGGAACTTCTATTAGTATATTTTATTTTTGTATACATCGCAAATCAAACCTAACGTCACGTGTATAAAAGGGACAAAGATGTTTAACACTTTAAAGAATGCATACATTCTATAAAAGAGTGAAGAGAGAGATAAAAAAAAAAAAAAAAATTTAAAAAAAAAGAAAAAAAAAAAAAAAAAAAAAAAAAAAAAGACAGAGAAAGAAAGTGATAATCTTAACACATAGGGATGAAGGAGAAACACACCCATATCATATAAGAAAACATAAATAATACATAATTTTACTATGAATTAAAAATATTTTTTAAAATCTGTATATCTAAATCTTAATTAGTACTGTAATAAAGCAGAAAAAACTAAATAATTCTAACCATATTGGGACCAACATATATGAATAAGGTGTGCATTGGTAATTACTATTTTTGAAATATTTACTAGTTTATCTCCGATTAAATTATGGTATCATCTCTCTCTTAATTGAGCTAATTTATCAAATTAATGTAATTTTTTTTCCAAAATTTCTAAAATGATATATATATTAATAATATTTTTTTTCAAAATTTCTAAAATGATATGTATATTAATAATATCATTGTAACTAAATTGTGTCATTAATTAAAGATATAAATCAAGTATCATTAATTTAAGGTTAGGTGAAATTATGGAAAGAAAATATCATTTTAGTTATTTTGAATAAATTGTGTCATTAATTTAAGATGTAAATCAGAAATTGTACCATTAATTTAAGGTTAGGTGAAATTGTGGAAAGAGAATATCATTTTAGTTGACAAAATGAAATTGTGCAATAAGATACTATTTCAACCAATTATAGTTCATTAAAATTATTAGACTATTGTACAATTTTAGGATGATTAATTATCTCCATCTCTTCTGTTTTTTTTCCCGTTTTGGTTTTGTTTGTTTTGATGAACATTAAAATTAATTATCATTAAGTAATTAAAATAAATGTAAAGTTAATTTTAGATGAAAGAATAAGTTATCTGTTGTGAAGAAAATTTATGTAAGGTAATTAAATAAAAAGATGATTTTTATATAATAAAAATTTAAATTATTTAAATTAAATTTTTTTTTAAAAGGATAATAAAATTAAATTAAAATTTAGTAAAACTACTTATTTTTTTTATAAAAGTAGTAACTGTAGTTCATTCAAATGATTATTTTTATAGAAAAAAAGAGTAGAAGTAATTTTACTAAGTATATTTTATTACTAAATTTTGATTTAATTTTATTATTATTTTTTAAATAATTTAAACTTTTTTAATTCAAATAATTTAAATTTTTATTATATAAAAATTATTTTTTTATTTAATCATCCTAAAATTATATAATAGTATAATTTTGTAATAATATAATTTATTGATAATAATATTGTGAAATCTCTACATAGTTTACTCATATGTTAAAAAGATAAAAAGAATCATCATTTTAAAAATTTCATGAAAAAATTATACTAGTTTAGAAATTTTACCTTTATGACACGATAATCATTTTTATATCAACTGTTATGACACTTAAAATATTAATATTATTATTGGAAAAAATGAAATTTTTTACATTTTTTTGTAGGATTTATAACCGATAAAAGAGAGGCTGCGCAAGAATTAAGAATCGGTTAAATTAACTAATTGTAGAATATGGTGTGTTAAATCGTCATGTCCAAGATGGAATAGAAGCATAACTAATTACTATATATATATATATATATATATATATTCACAAGAGTGAAACGATCCTCTTTCACTGAATGAAACTAGTACGTTTTTTTAGTAATTTAAACACATTATTTTAATGAGATATAATATTAGAGTTTTATCTTATTTTGATGTCACCACTAGCGCATATGCCTATACTACAAATTCTATATTCTTACGCAGGCCAATATATTCAAAACTTGGTTACTCATCGTCCTTTGGCAGTAAACATGTAATGTTTGATAAATACTTATCAAATATTATAAATATATAATATAATTATAAGAATTTTTCTCAAAACATGTTAAAATTTATAAAAGAATATAGAATACGGACTTTTTAAGAATTTACAAAATACTTAATGTGCCACATTTATTCAATTTTATTCTATATTATTACGGCAAATTATTAATCATCATTAAAAAAAGTTATCAAGTTTTCCTACAAAATTATATGCATTTTTGTCTGCACAAAGGTCCAAGAAAAATGATATCAATACATGTAGTCTCTTATTTCTACAAAAGTTTAAGAGAGTACGTTATCACACTAATATATTATCTTAATATAAATCCAAAGAATAATATCTTTACAATTGTCTCTCATTTCAATAACGATCTAAGGGACTATGATATTTTTTTTAAATTAAAAAATGTATTGAATAAGCCTCACTAAAAATTAACTCTTGATCTATTTAAAAGCTTATTGAAAATGATAGCTTAATATAGTTAGATAGTTTATTAAATCTACTCTATAAAGTTTGATGCAATGGAAAACTTATCCTAACTTATTTTTGTTGTGGGAATTTTTAGTACGACATTTTGGTATTTAAATATATAAAACTCTATAATGGGCCACTACATATAATGTGAGTAATCTAAATGATGATTAAAAATGTTTTTGTATCACCTTCATTTTATATTTTTTTTGTCAGATCAGGAGTGATTTATGTATTTATAAATTATTACATAAAAGGGTTAAAATACGTGTTTTTCATTAATTTATTCTTTTATTGATAAAAAGAATAAAGATTGATGTAATTTTTTTTTTCAATTTCTCATAACTTCTTAAGATATGTATTAAAGTATTGTGATATTAAAATATCTGTTTTACCATCTCAGATATCTTATTTTCATTAATAAGTAACAATACTTAGCACCACAAATCAAACACAATTGAGACTATCATCTCAGTTATCTGTTTACTACATTCACAACTCATTCAAATCATTAAATATACATCTCATCTCATACTCATTTCATTTCATCACTTCCACACCATTCTCATAAACATATAATATACGAAATAAACTTTATAAAAATATTAATCTAAATCAACAAACATAAATAATTGAAATAGAAAAATATTATTTGAGCATAATTTTCTTCCTTGAGTGACATTCTTCCTTGAAAATAGGAAACTTATTAACTCTCCTTCACTAAATTATGTGATCTGAAAAATAAAAATAAAAATGTAATTTTTTATTTTATTTTCTATGTATAGTTTGGACATAAAAATAAGGAAAGAATGAGTTTATATATTCCTCTTCCGCCATGAATTTTATATAAAGACACATATTTTACTCATTTTGGTAGATTTGGAATGATGAATATTTTTTTTTTGAAAATCTTGAGTGTGTCATATCTCAAGTGGTATTTCTCCTCTACTTATCCTAGAGTGATGCTTCATCACTATATCTTGGAGGCGCATCGGAGTTCATCAAAGGAAAGTGGAGAATTTTCTCTTGGGACTTCGTATCTTGTGAGCTAGATCACAAGTAGCGATTCATCATCTTGTTTATCTCATGGATTTGGATGGTCCAAAGTTCTTTCCAATTTCTAGCATTGATTTTTATCTATTGGGCTAGGTCACAAGTGACGAATCACCATCTTCCTTATCTCATAAATTTGGATGACGAAAGGTCTTGTTTTAAAATCTAAGACTATCTTTATTTCTTGTATTTTCTTTAATTATTTTTGTTTCCGAGTTTTCTACAAACTTTTGAATATCAAATTCACTAATAATTTATCAAAGAATTCTTTTTTAAAGCTTGAGTGGAACGATCGTATAACTTAAACCTTTCCTCGACTACCATAGACATTTGTAGTTATCATTTTGTACTTCTAGTATCACTTAAGCTATGGAATTTCGTTTGAGTGACATGATCCCTCACTGATATACTTAATTTTTTTAAGTGTTATAATTTTTAGTTTGAGAAGTAACTTGAGTGATAAATAATATCACTTTAGCAATCAGTTGAATAATTAAACAACCGTGCTATCTAACATCATAATAACTACACCACTTGTGCCACATACGTGATTATACCAACAATGTTTTTATTTTAATTGAATTAAGACAACTTTGGGTTTTACTTTTATATATTCTTCAATACAAATCAAAATATAACTGTCTCAATTTAATAGACTTAAAATAATCAATTCTTTCAAATAAAAGAACACCTAATTTGTATAATAACAATTCATCCAAACAATTATAAATTCAATATATCAACTATGTCGAACGTCTTCTATCATATAAAACTCAAGAGGCTTTATATATATATATATATATATATATATAAGAGAATCCTAACTTATTTATAAGAAATCTAATTCAAGAATTAGATACATTATTATAAATCTAGTCTAATTGAAATTCATCCTTTTTTCCAAGAGATCATAAATGCAAAAGTTAATCTTAACTTACACCTACTAAACAAAAATAGAGATCTAATTAAGAAAAAAATCATTTTAATGACAAATTTAATTGGATATTTTCAACCTAAATGCCAAAGTCAAATTTGAAACATTGCGAATTTTCTCAATTTTGGAAAAAAATTAGAAAAAGTAAGTTCTAGAGAAATTAATATAAAAAAACAAATTATTTCAGTCTTTTATTTATAACCTCTTCAAATAATATGTTTATACTTTATTTATTTAGTTTTTTTATAAACTTGTAAACTGTTACTTACAAAACATATGGCTAATTCATCTTATAGCATGCTGATGTATAATTTTCTTTCGACTTTCTAATGTAGATATTTTAAAAATATATCCCAAATATAAAGGAAACAATTTTTTAGGAATAAATTCCTTTAAGAAGGAGTAAATATGTAAAAATAAGAAAATAAAGTATATCTATCAATGATCCAAGTTGACTCATTTAACTAGCATGATTATATGAACAAATTTAGACTTGAATGTTTTAAAATTAATTTGAATTCTAGTATTATAAATAAAAAATATAATTGAAAAAAAGCTAGAAGTGACTAATCATATTTTGTATAGAGACTATCGAAAAAAATCCATGGATGTTTTAAACTTATAACAACATAAATTAATGACGAATATATGTTAAATTCATCTTCTCTTAAATACTAAATTATTTTCGATCTCGGTCATTAATTAAAAAGCAACAATTGAATAAACAATTAATATTAGAATGTACACTTAAGTAATAAATTATAATTGTATCAAAGTATGAATCACTTTATGTTCTCATCAACAAAGAAAACAAAATCCTCGTTTTTCATCATTTTACATATATGAGAAAGTGTATAAGATAAGAAACCAAGAATATATGAAATATTAGTTTACATTAAAGTACTTATTTTTTTTACTTTACGAACTTTGTTCAATGTTACTTTTTACTATTCTGGTTATAGTTAAAATATATTTTCCAGTAAAAGATAATGTTTAAGGGTGAAATTTTTTCTTTTTCCCCTTTTTATAGGGCTAGTACATTATTCTTAGGGGCCCTTAGTCAAGTCTTTATCTGGTCCCTTAACGGGGTCCAAAGTCGTAACGGATAAGGCAATAAATTCAATCCCGTTATTCCTGTCGCACGTCTTTAATTTTAACAAAAAAAGTATGTGAAAATATTTGTCACTTAATAATCTTTTAGAAAATCAATTTAATTGTTAAATTAAGTGATATCACATCATGTTTATATGATCTGGGGGGGGGGGGGGGGAACTTCATTATGATATATGTTATTTTTTTTAATAATTACATATTTATAAGAAATTAATCAATTATCAATATTTACTCATATTCAAACGAAATTATGCATTAAAAAAAAATTATTGATGAAGTTTAAAAAAAAATTAACTTTATAAAATATGTAACAGTAAAGTCAAATTCAACTATTGAATTAATGCAATTCTATAAAATAAAAATTAAAGGAGTATTTATTTTTTCCATTTTAAAAATTCAAAGCCCAATGTTGTTTTGTCATTTTACTTTATCAATTAGATGATTCCATTATCTTTTTGTAGACTCAATGCAAGTGGTCCATTAAGGGATGGTTCTGATTCATCTTACTTTTAATTTACAAGTATACATCAACAGTATGTTTGTGTATCATGTGCGAGTGATGGGTGAACATGATTTAGTAACCACATTTTACGTTAAAAGATTGTGTGTATGGCTTCTAGACTTGATATATAGGTTTATAATGCAAACTTTTGTAAAGAATAAATTACTATAATTGTAACACCAAAAACTGTAATTTTTAGTTTAATAAAAACATATAATATACTAATATATATATATATATATTTATATGGCATAACCAAATGTGCACAATAAATAAACATAAAACATAAATTATTATATCGCTTTTACATATTTCCTCCACATCTATTTTTATAAAATCATTTTTTAAAGTATGATTATATTAGAATCTTAAAATACAAATAGAATATAAGGATAAATTAATTTATTCAAATCAATATATATATATATATATATATATA
>Ga0209489_102632_pt1 | contig 36186 bp, 17 predicted proteins | sample SiratrowhiteBW_FD_187527 | JGI IMG/M metagenome (GOLD analysis project Ga0209489, IMG submission 187527) | Root nodule microbial communities of legume samples collected from California, USA - Siratro white BW (SPAdes) (version 2) | ecosystem: Host-associated > Plants > Roots > Nodule | place... | reverse complement strand
AAAAAGGACAATTTAAAAAAAAAAAAAAAACTATAAGGCAAAGAGAAGTAAACACAAATTTATACTGATTAAACATATAACCAAAGTTTTGTCCAATCCCCTTAAACAAATAATTGCTTAAGAGCTTTCATTAAAAACAAGTTTTAACACCTCTCTAAGTTATGAGTTTTCACACCCCTCCGGGAACGAGTATTCTACACCTCTCCAAGCAACGAGTTTTCACATCTCTTCAGGAAATAAGTATTCTTACACCTCTCCAGGTATATCAGTCTTAGTCTCCCTTTGAGATCAAGACCTCTCAATAATGAGAAAGAAAACACTCTCAACAAAGAGAACAATCAAAGCTCATAGGATATCCTTCACACAATGAAGAATTTACAATGGTTTGCTCTCAAAAAGCTAATATAAAATGAAACTCAATTTCTATTCTATTTTCTATAACTCTATTGTATTCAAACTAATCTTCCATTTTATGTATGTTTCTTCTCTATCTTCAAGGTCTTTATATAGCTTTTTGAATGATGGTCGTTAAAACTTCTGTGAATGAAATCTTTTGCACTGTTGAATATTTTCTTCTTTAATGCATATTATGGATTTGTAATTAATTTGAAAATTTTCTATACATGCATCAGTTATGTGTGTTGAGACGAGAAATGTTAATTGCCTTCTCCATAAGTTTTGTTCTTCTTTTTATTTCTTCTCTTGTAAAAATTTGAACATTGAATGTTTGTAATATGTGCTTTTAATTGTTCCATTACTTGTGAAGGTGCAACTTCATAATTCTCTTGTTCAAATAGAAGACATCTGTGTCGTTGTTCTTTCTTATGTCCACTGAAAATATTTTTTTCACGAATGATGATGAATCACAATTTTAATCAAAATCAATTATGTTTAATGTATACATTTGAGATAAAAATTTTCCAATCATAAATTCCAGCGTTAATTTCTTTTCAAAAACTTTTGAAGTTTGCATGGTTTTTAAACATTGAAGTAATTTAGATTTAACTAATTTTCATTAAACTCGAAAACTATGTCTTTGATAATTACAATTATAAAAAAAATTTAGAAATACTTCTTGTAATGATAGATTGCCTAATGTAAGAAGATGTTGAGTACTTCGTCTGATATGACTATTGAATAGTATCATTTGATGCTCTTTGATGTTGTATTTGGCGAATTCATCTCGCATGATCTTGTGTCCTTGATTTGTCTTTTATGACTTTCAATTTCGATTCTTCCATTTGATTATGATCGTCTATCTAGTATATCAATGTATTGTTTGATGCATTCATTCTTGCATGATCATTTGTTAGACTAAAATTCCTGTTAATGTTTTACTTTTTGTATGCTTGTGAACTTTGTTATATCTTTTAATTAGTCGTCTAATGTTTGTTATCATCAAAACTCATATGACTCTTATGAGATCGTTTGAGAGATGATATTGTCCAATGACTTAACAATCTCCCATTTTTTTATGATGACAAACTATAAGTGGGTGATTTATTAATATGAATGCCACGTTTGTATTTGAGAATTTTTATGCATGTATCAGAGTATGCAAACACAATATAATTCTAATAATTTTTTTTCATAGGTTATACTCAATCCAAACTTAAATTCAAATCCAAACCTAAACTTTAACACTCAAATAATTCCAAAAATAAAAAACAAACAAATCCGCACTCAAAGAATTAAATTAAAAACACTTGAAAACTCTTCTTTCTAAAAAAAAAAAAAACTCTTCTTTTCCTCTTTTCTCCCCCTTTTTCTCATTAGCAAAAAAAGTGAGTCGAAGAAATCATCACTGTTGTGAGGCCTTAGGTGGCTGGGCTGAGATGGTTTTAAACAAAATATCATTTAGAGATTTGTTAATTTGTTGAGTGAGATTAAGAGCAAGGTTATCAATTCACCTCGCACAACAAACTTCCATCTGTTGCAAATGTAAATAATCATCTGCTTTTTCCTTTTGATAGCGTTCCTCTAGGTCTATGAACATTTGGTGTAACATCCCATATTTTTCATATAATAGAAACTTTATTACACAAAAATTAGATGAGAACTAAATATAAATATCCATAGATTCATTCATATATTTCAAAATATACTTCTTCACATAATATTTAATAAAAAAAAATATCTTCATAAAATTATAATAAAATAAAGTTTCTCCATCAATTTATGGGGGACTCACATCAGCTGTCAAATCCTTTACTCACGTGTAATACACAATCATCATAGATTTAAAAACAAAATAAACACCACACAAAAATAAGGATAAGCTACAAAGTTTTAAAAATATATATATATTTTCATAAATTAAATTTCTATATCAACCAAACAACAACAAATCAAGCTTTCACAATTCATCTCATATCATACATATACTGACTCACATACAAAGACACTGGACTCTTTAGTTTTAGAAGACACTCGTGCATTAAGTTAGACTCAGAGGTTTGCACCTGTCATATACCATCCATCTGTTCCGATCAGCTCATATTTCAAACCTCGGATACAGTCTGTCCTGATCAGTTTCTATTTCAAACCTCAGGTACAATTCTCATATGCATAGAGTTAATCCATATGTCCTATTTCGATCAGCACTTATTTCAAACCTCAGACATGGCCATATGAATCTCTTTCGACTCTTCACTAACTGGTATTCTTCATTTATAGAATCCAATATACTAGTAGAGTTAGGATACCTCCTTAGATAGATCGAATCCCCGAACAATGCACTTCCAAATAATCTCAACACGGGTATCTCCTTTCCTGAAGATACTATGTTTCGATCACACATCACATCATTCACAAACATTGATACTATATCATACCATACATAAACATTCATTCAATTCAATTCAAATTCATCAAATTCATATTTAATTAACAAATAATTATAATATCTATTAAAAACCGTTAAACTAGCTTCCCTTACCTCTATAGAGTAGAAATACTTAAAGAAATTCCAAAAATCCAAAATTACGAATAACCTAACTCTGGTCAAGAATCTAATCGAACACTTTTGCTCTGCTCGATGCCAGGAATCTAAGGGTGACCTCTGATCGTCAGTTTGATAAGGAAGGAAGGTGGAATTTTAGAGAGAAGGCAAAGAAAAGGAGAACAACTTTTTTAGAGAGAGAGTTGGAAGATTTTATAAAAATAAATAGAATATCTTCTTAGAAAGAGAAAGTTGGTGTTTTTTATTATAAAAATAAAAACTAAATAACTAATTTTTATTTATTTAAACAACTTTTCTGTTAAAAAATATTCAGGTGTTATCTTATTTATATCTAAAGCTAAATTCTAGGTTGTTTGACGATGTTCTACTAATAACACTTCAATCATCTCTTAAATTTTCTTCAATGGGGTATTTTGTTGTTATTCTGTTCAACATCTTGTTTTAGTGCCTTAGATGTATCTTTCAATAAAGCATCTAATGCTCTATTGGGGCCTACTTGTAGAGCCTCTAGTCTTGCCTTTTTCTTAAGAAAATGGTATTTTCAAATTTGGTTTGAATCTCTCATTTAGAGAATGTAGAGAGTTCATCATAGATTTCTTGATTGGTAAGGGAAGAAGCAAAATAAGCAATTTTGGTAGGAGAATGCATGATTTTAAGACTGTGTGCTTCCTAAGACATTTAAAATAGATGGATGGTTTGATGGATTCTTTAGGCTTGAGGTTTAGTTTGTATTCCTATGTTTGATTGGGATTAAATAGGTGTAAGGTTTAAAACTAGTAATATGGAATGAGGGAACATTTATGTTCAGGTTTATTCGAAAAAAAAAATAAGTTTTTGAAGAAAACCAAAGATTTTATCAGGATATTCAATCATGCTCAGATATTCAAAAACAATTTCATGCGATCAAATATTCATATATCAAGAATTCAAATAATTTATCAATCACATGCTATATATATCAATCAATCAAGAATTCAAAAATATTCAATAAATTAGATATTCACAAAGAATTATTTAAAAAATTCAAATTCTTTCCTAATTGTAATTCATTAATCCTAATATATTTAATCTACGAAATTTAGTGGTTTTGTCTGGCTATCCTATTTCTTTCTTTTCCTACAAGTTGTGTATTATTCTTCGATGAATATCATGCCTAAAAGTTGTCTCAATTTCACAAATCTCTCTTCTACCAAAGATTTTGTGAATATATCTGCAAGTTCATCCTCTATAGAAATAAACTGTAGATCGATTATTGTAGCACTATTATCACACATAACTGGAATATTAGTCTTATGGACGTTGTAATCCTCAAGTTGATTCTTCATACATAGTAATTGTGAACAACACTGTGCAGTTGAAACATATACAACCTCTACTCAGGACAAGGCAATCGTTCCTTATTTCTTAATAGTCTAGGAGATCATATTACCTCCAAAGAAGTGACAACCTCCACTAGTGCTCTTTCTTCCCACGTTGTCCCAAGCATAACCACATCACAGTAACCCTGCAAACTAAACTTTTCTCTAGCTTTGTAGCAAAGACCAAGATTAGTAGTACCCTTGAGATATCAAACAATTCTTTTGACTGCAGTTAAATCCACTTCTCTTAGGTCTGATTGAAAACGAGCACATAAAAAAACACTAAACATGATATCTGGCCTAGAGGTTGTTAGATACAGTAGTGACCCAATCATTTACCTATACTCATTGATATCTAATGATTTAGATTCTTTTTCTAGGCTTAGAGATGTTGAAGGATGCATTGGGGTACACATTGTTTTAGCTTCGTCTAATCTAAATTTTCTTAGAAGTTTCTTAACATACTTTGTTTGATTACAAATATTTGATCATTTGTTTGTTTTATCTTAAGTCCAAAGAAGAGTTTTATCTCACCCATCATACTCATTTCAAAATCAATTTGCTTAAGAATATAAAATTCTTAACACAGAGTATTTTCTATAGCACCAAATATTATATTGTCTGCACAGACTTGTACCAAGATAAAATTTACTCAAATTCTCTCTACGAAACAAAATAGTATCTACACTTGCCTTTTAAAATTATTTTCAAGTAAAAAGTTGCTCAGAAGTTTATACCAAGTTCTAAAAGCTTGCTTTAAATCATACAGAGCTATAAAGGGTCAAATTTATTAAGTAGAATATTAAGTAGATCCTTTAGGCGAAAGGTATTATATAAGTTACAAAATTTAAGATGAAATTTACTCCTTTAACTTACGATTTATAACAGTGAACATCAAATTTGAAATTATATGTCCCTTTAAGGTTAGACGATAGTCATGTTTTGTTTAGTGAGCATTATTTTTAAACTTAGAAAAAATTTCATTAATCTAAAGATTAAGAAATAATACAAACAAATAGGAAGATTCGTAGACGATTCAAATAAACATGTAATCTATAAGCTTTCAAATTTTAATAATGGTTTGAAGGATTAATATTATCTTCTTCTGATATAATATTGTTTATTGGAAAAATATGACAAATGAAAGGTAAGACAATAATTTATTTCATCTTCATATAGTAGCGTGATTTTTGGATTTATTATACATCCATTCCAATTCATAGATATTTGCATATACTTTTCATATACATCTTATCCTACACAAAAAGAGTACATATTACTTTTTTGCACTATATTTTACATGATTCTCTATTGTAGTAATTACACAATAGGCATCTCTAATAATATTTTACATCATAGATTGGGTGAGAAAATATTTTACATCTCTAACAACTACTGGTTTATCTAAAACTAATGGAATATTAGAATTTTGGGTAAAGGTTAGAGTGGAATGAGCAATTCCTCCAAATGCAATTGAATTCTCCACAACATTTGTGCTCCATTTGATGCCAGAGAAATAAGCCGATATTTCAACCGTAAATGAGTGAGGAAAGTTAGAAGCGTTCATCTATTAATTTAGTTATGGTTTACACACACAAATACACACACACACAAAAAATATTTAGAATAACATTTTCAATGACCTGGGAATAGTAATTGCAATGAATAATTAGGATAAATGAGCAACATCAACAACATCCTCCTTCTAATATCTTATCTTCTACCCATTTAAATCCTCAAGGATTAAATCCTCCAGTCACAAGCATTCTAAAAAAGTACACATGATCATGTGTCCTAAGCTCAACATTAAAATAGAATTAAACCAAATCCATATGAAAATCAATGCACAAGGGCAAGATTTAAGTGTAAAAAAATCATTATAATTTGCCATGAAAAATTAGTAAAAGTTTGTGAAATAATTTGAGGATGTAAGGCTTAAGGCTACCTCCCTACAAATGAAAATAGATAGTAATACATATATCTTCTTTTCCATACCTTTGAAAATTGAATATATATTTATTTTTCTTCTTTTTTTCTTTTTCTCACGGTTTTTCTAACTTTTCCTCACATTTCTTCATTATTTTCTTATGCAGAAAGTGTAATTCGTGTCTTCTATTTGTAGGAAATGTTATAATCATTACTTGTGGTCTCAATTTAGTTAAATTCCATAACTTTTGTTTTGTTTTGTAATATTCTATGAAGACATAAACACTATAGTAATATTTTGACATGGGAATAGTCATTGATGAGGTTTTTATCCAAACTTATCCAAACATTAAATGCTCAAAGATATTTACTTCCTCTTATATTTATTCATACTCATTTTACACTTATCATATATTACTTACCATTATTTCCATCATTCGCATTTAGTATAAGTGACTAAAATCCATCTGCAAGACTATAGACAAGAATAAAGAGGTCATAAAGTTTGAAAATTGATCAAGAGCTTATAAGGAGTTTGGGATTGATTGGGCTTATTTGGGCCTCCAATAAGGCATTTAGGTCCAACTTCAAAATTAAAGAGATCACTCTAGAGTTTGGAGCATTAAGAAAACAATACCTCTATTTATAAAAATTATATAGAGTAGGTGTAGCATTTATTTTGGGCTTAGCAAAATAGAATTTTGGGCTTTGTCTTTTGGATTAAGGTAGTGTAGGATTTTAATTTTGGATCCTTTTACTTTGACTAAGGTTTGTAGAAGACAAACCCTAACCCTAAGAAAGAGAAAGTGATGCCTCATGGAGTTTACTTAGGGCTAGGTGGCGCATGCTTCCCTACCTCCTTACCACATGTCACGCTACCTATGGAGAGGATTCTCTCCACTCCTAGCTTGCCATTTGTCATCACCTCATTGGAGAGATTTTACAAGCTTGACTTTCAAGTTATGGTTAGGGTAAGTGAAGAGTTAGGGTTAGTGAATAGTTAGGGTTAAGCACAATTTTTTCTATAAATAGGTGACTCTTGTAATTGAAAATTCAACTTATGAATGAAAATTTTGTGCTTTCAATATTATTTTGGTGTCTCTATTTGTTCTTGAGCTCTCCAAATAGTAGTCTTCTTCAAGACTCTTCTCTTACTTCCTCTTAGTGTCTTGGCTCAACCACATACTAGAATTCATTCCAAATTCAATCTCAAACACTTCAAACCTCTCCAAATCTAATCCAATCCACTGCATGTCCATATCAATTTTGTTGTAGCTCTCCACAAAAATGGAAAATCAAATCCAATTCAATCTACTTAGTTCCATATCGTGCTTTTTACATTTGATTATCTCTTGCTTTTCTCTTGGAAGTAACTAACTCAAAGGTTTATATGGGTTATGTCAAATGAACAATTCAAAACAAAAATAGTCCTACATGGATGGTATATGAATCTCAACGTTTATCTGATAGATGAATTTCAAAAGCAATATGAAAGATGAACCATCCACAGAGATTACATTAGAAGATAATATGGCATATGGCCATACTAGAAGGTTTAACTATATGAAGGGTGATGGATGATAATGTTCATATGACTAGACAATAGCTTTTGAGCATACCTCACAGATGATAATAGAAATGTCTTGTCAAATAGTCTACAAAACATATGAATATAATATATAGTAAACCAGATGAATGCAAGTTGTAACATGTTAGATGATATAGTAAATGATCAGAAGTTAGACAATAGATGAACTGGTGTAGTAGGGATTTTTCTTAACTCAATGTTTTATATTTCCAGAAAAAAAATTAATTGTCAACACTTAAAGTTATTATAGAGGATCATTATTTTAATTCAATCTTTATGGAGTACATTGTCTAGAGTTTATATTGAACGTCTGATAATGTATTGGATATTACATTTATCTGAAAATATTATATTATCATTGTATTTGAAAATACTACAAATTTTGGAATGTTACAAAAAAAACCTTACATAAGTTATTTTCATTCTTTTGGATATGTGTTATATTTTAAATACCAAGGATCAAATTGGAAAGTTTGACTCCAAGGTTGACAAGGGAACATTTATAGCTTATCAGAAAAAGTCAAAGGCTTATAGAGGATACAAATCTCGAACCTTGATTGTAAAGGAACCACATATGTCATGTTTGACGATGTTTCTCAAACTAATAAAAAACTATCAGATATTGAAAATGATTTTGTAGATTAGCAAATTACTAAACCAGTTGAGAAAAGAGAAAAAAGTTTATCCATATGTAAAGACAATAAGGGAATCAGATGAAAGCAAAAACAATAGACACAAAGGATACGTTAGATGAAGAATCCTATGTGTCATCTCAGTTTAGGCAAACCTTTATAAGAAATGGAAATATGTCTCATTGCACCCACATGAACAAATTCGAGGAGAGAAACATGACAACATAAGAACCAGATCTTCTTTCAAAAATTAAGCTGAAGTAGCCATGGTATCTCAGATTGAGGCCAAAAATATTATAAAGCGACTATCAGACGAAGGTTTGATTCTTGTGATAGAATAAAAGCTAAATCAATTCGACAAAAATTATGTTTGAATATTAGTGTGACCTCTATCTAATCAAAGTATAATCGATACCAGACAGGTCTCTAAAATCTAGTTAGATAAAGAAGAAAACGTGATAAAAAAATAAAGTTAGACTAATATCACAAGACTACAATCAAGAAAAAGATATAGACTTTACTATTTCAATTTTAATTTCAACTTTTAAGTAATCCAGAAATCTAAATTAAAACAAAAAATTATCATCTAAAAAAACTAATTACATTTTAAAATAATAAACACTTAAATTATGCTTAATGTTTAATGTTTAGTATTTAGTGTTTCTAGATTAACCTTTATACTAACCATAGCATCCTTTGCAGAAAGTCATGAACAAAATATCCCAAAAGAATAAGCAATTGAGAGAAGATCCAGGTGATTATTTTATGATGCATGTTACAGAGAAAATGGTGGGTATTTGAATAATTTTCACACGAAGCTCTGTGTGGCCATGTGGGTCGAAGATGAAGGGACATGTGGTGAGGATTCCTTAAAAAACAAGGACCAACATGAGAGTGACTTAAAAGAATGGAAGTTAAGTTAACAATTCGATTAATACTAACTGTTGATTATAATGCAGGCAATGGCGATGTGAAACACGAGAACTTCACGTGCAACTCTGACTTGTTTAGGACAACGAACCCTTTTTTTTTTTCTTTTGAGGATTCAATATATAGCATGGCTGGACCACGTTGATAGCAGTGCAATTCAGACATTAATTTCACCTCTGTTTGTCTTATCTACACAGTGTAGAATGTAGTTAAAAGGAGGCATCAAATTACATTGCTCTAATTTATCTTAAATGTTACGTTATTAAATACCATTAATTTAGTTAAATAATAAAATTTCAAAATTTATCTTTGAATTATCTCAATTTTAATTCAGAAGTCTTATCTACAAAAATGTCTTAGTCTTTCGAGTGTAAATTTTTAAAATTTCTATCACATATATTATGTGTACAAAATTTTAGATTAATAAAAAATTATTAAATACATAATTAAAATTAAAATCAACTTAATATGTATTTTTCAAAATCTATTAAAATATAAACCATTATGATATTATTTTAATTTGATTTTAATAAAAGATAGATAAAATTAAACATAAGAAACTTAAAACCTGTAGATAATAAAGGAGAATTGAAGAATAAATCCAAAAACTAATGTGAGTAGAATACAATTATTCTTTTTTAAATTATTTCAACATAATTTTGCTTCTTTTGGTTTTCTAAGCATTTCTCATTTATATTGTCTTTCTAAGTATTTTCCATTTTTTTCTTCATCATTTTTTCATATCTTTTTTTTTTCTTTCATTTTTGTTTCAATAAAGATTTATTTACATGAGTAGGCTAAAATAAAATACAACCTCTCACTTGTTCAAGAATCTATTTCCAAAATGATTTCAAAGTCTCTTCATCTTCTAAGTGAAAGACAATCATTGATTTTTCTCTTTTCAAGGATTATAATAGAAAAAATTAAGACTAACCATAATCCTAACCTTAGTTTGTATGACAATTTTTTTTAAAAAACTCTCTGATTAGAGAATAACGTATGTCAAGCCATGAATGTGAGAGGATCATCTCCATTGACAAGGTGACATGTGACAAAGAGCATAGAAAGCATGTGAGACACCACTTAAACCCTAGCTCATACCCTAGGCGCTCTCTCTCTTAGGGTTAGAGTTTGGCCCAAATATTAGGCCTAAATATTAGGCCCAAAATTTAAGAAAACCTATTCCTTTCTTTGGTCCAAATATAAGGGCCAAAATTTAAATTCCTATACTACCTTGACCCAAAATACAAGGTCCAAATCCTATTTTACTTGGTCCAAAATAAATTATATACTACTCTATACAATTTTTACAAATAGAGGTTTTATAATCTTGAAACTCCAAAGTTTCTAGAGTGCTCTTCTCTAATTTTGAACTTGGGTCTAAAAGTTTGTTTGGAGACCGAAACAAGCTTAATTAATCTTCGAATAAGCTCCTAATCAAAGCTCTAGTTTAATGACCTCTTTATTCTTATGTGCAGTCTTGAAGGCAGGATTGCATCACTGTCTGTCTTAATGAACTCTCTAAGATCAAATATACATTAGGTGTATCTATTAGATAAAAGAATCACAGTATGATCTTTAGTCAAATAAATAAGAAAATTTCCAGACAAATGATTCATAAAAATTTGGTTGATTTATAAACCAAATTTTGTCACTAGTATAATTAATTAAATGATAATTTTGAAAAGCTTTTAAAAATAAATTAAATTACAATTCAACTCTCCCTTCTTGTTATTCTTTATTTTCCATACTTCATCATCATTTGACTTACTACAATAGTGCAAATTCTATTCATGATTAGACACCTTGTGTGAAAAATAATTTCTCTTTAAGTTTATTTAAAATATTGTTTAGCATGTCTAATGTGCTTAATAATATTGTTTAGCATGTCTAATGTGCTTAATAGTCAGTAAATGGAGATAATTCACTCTTTATCACTTGAGGAATTAAAAAAAAAAAAAAAAACAATGAAGAATGTTGTGAACTTACTTCCTCGTCATCTTTCAACATCATAACCATTTTATTTGGACACTTAGAGGCAATGTGTCGATAAACCAAACATTTAAAACATTTTGTATTATTAGTCTTTTCTTAAAAATGGGGTTTAGATGAAGAAAATGCAAGGTCTTGTATTTTGTACTTTGGAAAAGAAGTGTGTGGATTTGTAGAAGGGTCTTGTTTAGTGCATCTAGTAATTGCTCCTTTTTGTGGAATAGCATTCCTGGAACAATGTTCCCTACGGATGTTCACAGCCTCGTGGTCAAATGCATAATTGAACTCAACATGTTCTTGAGGAAGATGATATATGTTTGGAAGTGTTAGGAAGGGATGTAGTTAAAATAAATGATTATTAACGTTGTTATTATTCTATGCGGATATTTATGTTGTCATCTGCATGTTGGGAGAGAATGCCATCTTCATTTTCACTAAAAGTTCTAAAGATGGAAGGTTATGACAATGTGTTCGCATATGTGGGGGAGAAATAATGATTTGATGTGGATGGACCAATAAGAATGTGGGTGTAGGATTGTATATTAGCTTCCCATTCTTCTCAATTTTTGTTGATCAAATCAAATTCAATTTTTGTTGTTCAAATCAAATTCAATTTGTATTGTTCAAATCAAATGATGGTGGGGTGGGTTGTGGCTATGAGGGTTGGTGTTGGTGATGAAGAACTTATTTTTCGAGAAATTATGATTGGAAAGTTGGATTTGCACTCTAGATGTTGATAACTCCATCTAAATCTTTCTCATCTTATAATTGAGTTATGGTATAATAAGCATGTCCACCAGCAATCCGAACAAGATATCGATAATCATGTAGAAACTTCTTCATATGGTTCTCAACTAATCTTCGTAACACACACTTTTTGAATACTTTGAAGGACATTCCTTTTCAAATGTCAACCATGACTAGTTTTATACTTTGAAAAACAACACCTGTATAAAGATAGTTAACGATCTCGCAATTGTTTGAATGGATGAAGCCATTTGAAGTTAGAAAAAGTTCTTATGCACAGTCGTGTTACGGTTGGATTTCAAGGTAGTTTTCAACCAATTATGTTCAAAATTCAGTCCCTCATAACTGAATTATAAATGTCTATAGTGAATTGTGCTATTTTAATAAATAATTGTCAGAGTATGCTACTAGTGTAACAAAAATGTGCTATTTGGGTGAAAAATTCCTCACTAGGTGTCCAACACGAGTACAACAACTATTGGTGGAGAGTGTTTGATCTGGCTGTTTTAGTTGAAATCTCTGAACAACATATCAGATGACGAGTTTTCTTGACAGGAAGGTGCTACTTTGTGAACTGCGCCACACAAGACATTATGGGTTGATTATTTAATAAGTTTTGATTGTGTACGAAGTTACTCATTAAGTGTGCATTAATTGGTAACTATTATTTTGCAAGGAAATCATAGGCTTAATGCTCTATTACCAATTGCTTGCGGCTCCTGTGAATAATAATGAATTCGTTGAGATTTCAAGTCATGGCAATTATGAGTACTTTTATAAGCACAAGGTGCAATGTGCCAGTTACAAAGATGTTATTAAAAGCATTAGAACTTTCTTCTTCTTTTTTTTTTTTTATAAAGGTTCGTTTTTTTGGTTACACATAGATGATGAATAAATTATTGATTCACTGCTGTTGGGAGGTCAGTTGATCTTACCTAAGAATCTAGAAAAAAAAAAAAAACAACCGTTTAGGTAGTAAATAATTATAGTGTTGCATGGCTATGAAGAGCTTTAAAGGTGTTATAAAACTTTATATCAAGGGTTTGAATTACATGTTGAAAAACTAGGTAACTTGAAACTCAAAATTAATTTTTCTGCAGTTCATTTAATCAATACAGAACTTATAACTTTTTGAAACTCAAAATATCCAACATTAAAACACTTCTGAATTTCCATTTTAGAGGAAGAAAAATTCATAGTCAATAAGTACACTCAATATTAGATCCTTCATTGAAAATCTGAACACACTTTCCTTCCTAATCAAACAATAAAGCAAAAAATGGGGTAGTTTAACAATAGGAAGTTACAAGCTCTTTTCCTGCTCTAAAATGAGGTTTGGTTTATTCTGACACAGCTGGCTAGAAAGGAAAGTGCCATAACATGCTTTTATTTCTGTTCATTCAACAAAAAACCTCTTGAAAATATATACTATATTAATGTGGTTGCACTTGCAGTCAAAAGATTCAAGGTATGCACCCATCAGATTTCAGTTAGTTTATGCAAAACAATAAAAATTCCAGTTAGTTTATTTTCTATTTTTTTTAATTCATATTGAACATTATATCTGAATATGAGATTTAACTTTTGATATACATATTATACACAAAAATTATGAAAAGAAAAATGGGTATTTAGTATTAACAATTTTCATTCTTCTCTTGGGATCCATCTGCTCCACCAAAAGCTTTTCCTGCGTCTGTTGAGCTCATCCATACTCTCATTTAAGGTTCTTAAAATTTTCCTCTGAAGTTTAAGAGCTGAAGCTAGAGCGTTTCTTGATGCACTAGCCTTCTTTTGGGGTTCAATTTCCTACATCATGAAAAATGGAGTGATATAAGATCATAATTAGTATCTGGATAAACTTGTTATGGATAAATATATTTTCAATTCATGTAAACGTTTGCTTTCAATCCCTAAAAGCAATCATATCTTTTTGTTGAATCATTTACGAAAATGTATCAGTGTGATCCTTCATTTCACAAACAAAATTAATTTCCTCTTGGTCGCTTTGATTTTGGAAATAGGGACTACACATGACACATTTCATAAATGAGAGACCAAAATGAGATGACTATTTTAGAGACTAAAAACTAACACTGCCCTATTGATATGGACAAACTATATTTAACCCTAACACACAAATGTCATGAGACAAAAAAGAATTATAGTAGGACTGGTTGTTATTTATGTAGGGTCTATCAGTTTTGGTATTGTTACTTTCTCTCTTGTGCCATTAAGGAATCAAAAAGTGGAGGTTTTTATTGGAAATCATATGGGAATGCATTACAAAATCATAGGTAAGTGTAATTTTATGCATCTCATTAAAAACTTTTCACTTTTAATTCCTTCACCAAGGACACTGATTAGCATTTGCCTTATTAACCTGAGAAGATACAAATCCTGATAAATATAAAAGAGTGGACACAGAGTTAAGATACAAACTCTCAGTTCCTGAAGCTGAGCCTCAGTGAATCCACCCTCTTTCTGTGTCCCTGATTTTGCCATTAGATTAGTAATCCACTTGGCAGCTTCTCCATAGTCCTGCTGAGTTGCACGCAAGAGCTGCAGCCTCAGTGTTTGCATGAAAGACAAAGCCAACAAGCCTTCTCTGTCAAAGTAAGGATGAGCCAATGCTGCTTTTGCACTCAGCCTTTGTCTTGCTTTGTACCTTACCATTGACTTTAGAAGTTCCCATCCTATTCCACCATCCAAATCCAACAGCTCAAAGCCCCTCCTCAGTTCAGGGCTGCATCGAGGCTCTATGGTTTTTCTCCATGCAACTATGTCATAGTCACACCTCTTTAATTGACGGTTGAATTGAATGAGGCTATTATCAGACCGTAAACCAGGGAAGGCCTATAAGAGAATGTTATAAACTGTAAGCATTTCAAAATACCAGCTTAATCAGATAGTTAGTTGGATCACCCTTTGCAACTTTTACATGTTTTTCCTGACTAGAACTCACCTACAGAATTATGAAAAAGTATTCTACAAGACCACAATAGTTCTTAATAGATCAATGCATCAAAATAGAACAAAGTGTAAATACGTAGAGAAACTCATTTTAACTCTTAGAATACTATTATGAAGTCTTCATTGTGATCAAAGTGATTTATTACATTAATCTTCTCAATATTCATATAAATTGATTACAGATATTGACTGATTAGTTCCAATAATAGGAGCAAAAGTCGTCACCATGAGATACTTACCATTTGAAGAAAGATTAAACCAGCACTATAGATGTCGAATCTGTCTGGCAAATTCAACTGTTTAAAACATGAAATCCATCATAAGCAACAAAAACCAACATCATGATAAAGGAAGCTATATGTGCTAATAGTTCATAAGATAATGTTTAACCTGCCATAAGACTGGGGAAAGTGCAGTTGCAACTGGAACTGAGGGTGCTGAAGGAGTTTGTGTGCTCATGATGTACTGCTCTGGTGCAGCATATCTAAATAGGAAGAATTGAACACATCATAAATTGGCTATAGTTGAATATCGTACGTCTAACAAAGACATGGATAATAAGTAGTTTACAAATAATACTTCTATTTACTATCCTAATGTTAAGAGTGAACCCAAAGGTCATTGCTAGAAAGCAACATCATTTTTGTTTGCGTTATCAATTGGAATATACAAAACACTCTTCATTCTTTTGTTCAACTAATCATCTTTGGCAGCCTTTTATAGTGAGGTTGTGGGGTCAAACAAGAGTATCTATCTGAAAAGTATATTTTGATATTTCATTTTCTGCACATATATGATATACATACAATTACGTCATGTAAAATAGGAAATATCCTACATTGAGGGAAACCTAATATTCCTACCAAAAGTTTAAAAGATTAGTCAACTAATCAAATTAACTATAATGTCATTTTAGTAATTACAAAAAAATATATCCTAATAATTATAGTATAGCTTACGCTAACACTCTCCCTCAAGTTGGAGCATAAATATCTATCATGCCCAACTTCTTGATTGCACAATGAAAAACCTTTTGTTCAAAAAGCACTATTATTGTGGTAGTGATAATGGACCGAGGAGAATGAGAATTTGTTTGTAACTAATGGAAGTCCCTAGCGACATAATCAAATGCACATGTATCAATGAATCAAGCACTATTATTAGAGGTTGCGGAGAATATAAACGTCTTACTAATAATACATGAATGCACAACATATGCTGTGGCTTGTGGCCAACCATGTTGTTTGGCCGAAAAAAGGACCATCGATTCAATTTAATTTGACAAATTTCATCTGATCCATCATAAAAGGTTTGTGATATAGGTGTGATAGGGTTGGTAGGATCTACATGCTGTCTCAGACAAAGAAAAAATGGGTTATAGGAGTATTTTCAAATGCAAGTTTGGGAATATGGCATTCGATTCAATTTGGCATTGTGCAGGATCAAACCTAAAGCTGCTCTAATACTTTATTTTCTGCACGTATTTTATAGCATTGAACCTATATTTAATTGTCATTAAATGAAATAGGTGACTTAAATCTGTCTAATGATATCTGAAGAGATGTAACTAAAGAAACATCCTATTGTAATCAAAGACATTCTTATGGTGTTCTGGTTCACAGAATGAGGATATTTACATAGCTGTATACTTTCATTCTTTCCTTTAAGGAAAATAAAATTGTATTATCTAGATCAGATTCAGATGTGTACTTGTAGAAATGATTGAGGGAATTCAGATTTAAAATTCTTTTTATTTACATATATATGTTACATAAGAAACTTTTTCAAGTTAAGTTCTACAAAAGTTTTCCCAGACATCTATGTTCATCCTCCTAAACTTATTCTTCAACCATATCACATGAAAGTGCTTTTGTGTGTGATCACATTGACTCTTACTGCGGTGATATAATACTCCAACAAGGATTTGCAACCTAAAAAGGGACCAGAATATAGAAGAACAACTTGGCAGCAATTAAAACCAAAGATGGTGCTGGGACCCATCACCAGTATAATATATGCTTTCATTTAAAAGCTATAAACATCATATATGTGTTAAATGTAGACAAACTATAGGATTAGTATCTATGATATCTAGTTCAATTTTCTTTAAGGACCATTTTGAAATATAGAAATAAGTAAAAAAGATAAGCTCCACCAATGTATTGTGCACAAGAAACAAAACAATCGGCAGAGGATTGAGTTCAAAGTTAGTTGGCCACATGTATTAATGGCAAAGAAGATACCTTGGATCCAAAAGAAACTCCTTTGGAATGTAGTTTATGCCCACTCGCAGGTCTGTAGCAGCTCCAAGATCAATGATTTTGAATGTACGAGACTCTGATCCCCATGGTTTAAAAAAATATGAGCATAATTTGGATTATGGATCCTTTTACATTGGACAAAAGTCTCTAGATTCTTTACCTTCGGAGAAAATAATGTTCTGTGGCTTAATATCCCTATGCACAATACCAGTTGAGTGAAGACCATCTAGTGCAAACAATATCTGCCTCATAATTGTCTGAATGATTCTATTTTCTCTTTCCAATCCTTTGGGCAAATCTTGAACCTCACCCAAAATTAATGTTTCAACCTGAAATTTGTGACACCAGTCATTTGGTCTGATATGCACACTTTACCATGGGAGCTCAAAATTCAAATAGAATATAAGAGAAAAAAAAGTGCTTTTAGTCAGAAAGATAGTCAAGAGTAGTTAAAGAAATACAAAATTTTCCCTCACATTGATATTGGAAATGAATTCTTACGTGTATAACTTTCTCACACTAGGAAAGAAACCAGTTGGGATAAACCTCTTAACAAACACTTAAAATAAAACTAATTCAAATTAATCAAAACATAAAATGAATCAAACTTCTCACATAAGTTCAAATCAACTGTTACAGTAAAATTTTACAATTGAAAAGCACACGTAATCTATATAAACTTCATTAGAAAATATAAGGCCAAAATACTATAAAATTGAAAATTTATCAAGCACAAACATGCTGATTAAATAGAATACCAACATTATATGGAAACTCTCTACTCTGCACCAAGTCAGCTAGGGTGGCATCCCCTTCAAACCGCCATATAAGCCAGTATTCAGCAGATTTCTTAGAAGAGCTCTGCAAACATTACGTGAGAACTGTTGTATTTGAGGTGACTGAAACTAAAATGTTAAATGATGTGATGAGAATGTCTTTGGTTTCCCATACATGTACGATAATGATACCCAAAATTCATTAGGTAGTACTAGTCTTAATAGATAAACACCTCAAGAAAACCATAGACAAAATCTGCACAGCTGCTTGCACAAGCTCTTCGTACACGCTCATTCATCCAAATTTCAACAGCACCATATTCAGTCGCCTTCTTCAAGACCAAGTCACCTTCCTTCCAGTGAGAACCAAAAAGAACCATAAGTGATATTTATATAATTCAAGCTATCTTACACTGAAATCTCAGAAGCAGAAATGCCATATCAACATGTGGGTTCCTCATTTTGTTTCCTCAAACCATGACACTAAAGCAATCAAAATAGACAAGAGCACTCCAATATGACTAATGTTCATATTTCAGGACACCACATGACAAAAGAAATTAAATATCAACATGATAAAAGATTAAAATCGACAAGGAAGATCTTTTTGTTCACCTGGTCTGCATAAATATGAACTTCACAAAAAAAGAAATACTAAGAGTGATTAGATTTTAGATCTTAATACATTGTATCCTGTTATATATCAATCTGACTTGTATAGATGTCTAAAAAATTTAACTTGGTTTTTATACTACAAGTGTCTTTAAACTGTCTGCCCTACACAGGTGCCAGCTCAGGCATTTGAGACACCAATAACTAAATTTTAACAAAACCCCTGGAGACATGAGACATATGAGGTGTCAGTGTCAGAAACATGTCACACCACCCCGACAGCTCAAGCAGGAGTGCTTCAATACTGAAAATTAATGGCTATCTTGGAATTAATTTGTGTGCATGTGAAGTAGTTTATAAAATATGCAAGCAAGAATCAGTTAATACAAAAGAACAAGTAAATTTTAAAAAATTTCAGTAGCTTCCAAATAGAATATAGAGCAACACCTTTGAAGAGGGTTTGTTGGCCAGTGACACTCTATAAACCACTCCAAATGATCCCTCACCCAACTTCTTCCCCAGAACAAAATCATCCTGCCATCATAAACCAGTCTCAGCAACAACTTCCACCAGAAACAAATTTCATAAAAATTTCAAAACTTTAACTGGAATTGGCTACCTTCTTGTAACTGGGTCGGAACAACCTCTCAACAAAGGCAAGAACAAACATGTCAAAGAAACCGGGTGCCACACCAGGTGTGGCCCAAAGGTAAGATAGAGTCCCCAAAGCCAGAATCACCCCAGGGACAGTAAGTGTCAAGCCATTGGACTTGGGAAGAGTGCTCCTATAGATTACATCCCCACACTGCATCACACTGCAAGGAAGTCCAACTCCAACACCCACAAAAAGGTTGTGAACTGTGTCAATCCATTCACCCCCTAGTGCAAAAACTTGAACCCCTCTTGGGTTTGAGACATTGAATCTTGCACTGCATTGAGCCTCCCCAGAAGGTCTAATCCTAAGCCTCTGGCCAAGAAACAAGGACTTGTGCTTTGGTCTTTGGGATTGTCGGAGTTTTGTCACTCCTACTCCAATTCCTGTAGTTGCAACAGTGGCCATGCCAGTTCAGTTTGGCTTTGCTCTCTGTTAGAAAAATCTTGAGAACTTCACCTACGACTCCCTTCCATTTTACACCACAACTTTTTTATGTTTAATTTAATTTATAATAAGATATGATTTATATTTATATGTTGGCGGTTGTATCAGGTATTTATTGCGGCTGCAGTGACTTTGGAAGTTGGAAATTGGATTGAGGATTAATATAGGCCACAAATAACACGTAGATACTAATGGGCTTTAGTTTGGGCTTACGTGATTTGCATACTTGAGTGATTCTTCCTGCACATCCATGACGACTTCCTGCACCTCCATAGTTTTTCAAAATTCTCATTTTGAACATAATGAAAAAACCAAAATGTCCTTCGTCTATAACTCATAGTGTAAAACTTTTGAAACACATTGCAGATTACTGGTTGTACAACTTGCAAAACAAAACAATTTATAAATACATTGCAAATTTTTTTAAATATATTGCGGGTTGTACAACTCGCAATGTAAAAATACAAAATCTTTTTAAAATGTATTGCAGGTTGTACAACCCGCAGTGTAAAAATTTTAAAAAACGCATTGCGGGTTCTACAACTCGTAATGTGTTTCAAAATTTTTACACTATGAGTTATAGACGAAGGACATTTTGGTCTTTTTATTATGTCCAAAATGGGAATTTTGAAAAACTATGAAGGTGCAGAAAGTCGTCATGGAGGTGCAGGAAGAATCACTCTGCATACTTATACTAACTTCTACGTTTTATTTTGTTTGCTTCTTTTTTGTTGTTTTTTTATATTAAAAAAATAGAAAAATATGTTGCATTTAAGTCCATTTTATAACCAGAGCTAAAAGAATAAGAAGATAAAGTTATTGAAATTTATCACATAAATTAATATTAATTTATACATTTAAGATTTGCTTAATAAACTTAGAAGTGTTGTATACACTTTAATCCCCAATACATAATAGTTATATCCCTAATAGTTATATGTGTTTAAGATTTGCCTAATACACTTAGCAAATATATGGACCTCTTAATCTTTTGAAATTAGGAATTTCACGTTATAGTTCCTAAAAATTAGAAAAATATAATAATTATATATGAAAAACAATTATGATTTGGAGGAGAAGGCACGTTTAGCACCACCTGTGAAGCTTAAATAGTCACAAACGTGTCTTGAAAGCTAAAGAATCAAAAGGAAAAATCAAACTGCCATAATGAAACTACTATTTTAGGAGATAATGATTTTGATGTGATCTCATATCTCATGTATATTAACGTGTAATTATTAGCAATATCATAATGTATAATATTCTTATCATGTTGTCATGGTCTTCATAATAACCAATGACTTGATTCTATAGGCTAAACATCACATAAAATTTATCATGAAATTTACTAATGGAAAATGATACAAGTATTTATTTGGTCACTTGAATTTTTCCATCTTCACTCAACCATTTTAACTTGTAAGGTTTTGAAAAGGAATGGTTCGGAGTTTAAGTTTTTCCATCATCCTTTGACTTACTACATTGGTACAACTTCTTCCATCAATAATAAGAGTGCAAGTTCTATTCATGATTAGACATCTTGAATGAAAAATATGTTCTCTTTAAGCGTGTTTCGAATCTTTTTTAACATGTCCAACCACAGGCATAACCACCAATAAATCACACTCTTTATCACTTGAAGATTTTAAGGAACAAGATGAAGAATATGGTGAACTTACTTTCTGATCATCTTTTAACATCTCAACCTTCTTATTTGGACAATCCAATACAATGTATCCAAACCCAAACATTTAAAACATTTCAATTGTCTTTTCTTGAATGTTAAGTTTAGATTAAAAAGATGAATGAGAAAAAGATGAAGATTGAAGAATTTTACGAAGGGAAAAATAAGGAAGATGAAGAGTTTTGGAATACTTGTCTTGTTGTGACTTTTCCTCTTCTTATCCTTAGTTGAAGAATTCCATGCAACATATCTTTGGAAGGTACTTCTCTTTATTTGTATTGCTGCCTTGGTAGCTTGGTGAACAATCTCCTCCAAAGAATCATTATGTCTTGGATGTGTTGGTTTAGGCCATTCAAGAATCTAGCCATTTTGCTTCCAAACCTTCATCCAAGTCACATTTAATAAGGAACATTTTCATCTCCTTATAATACTTTTCCACACTTTTTCACCCTCACCTCAACCTTTAAAGTTAAAGGATCAATTTCTTATTCTTATTTGCAGTTTTTATTTCTATTTTGGGAAAGATAAACATTTAATAAACCACATTCAGTTTTACTCATTCAATTAAAGGTATTGTCTTATGACAGGCACTGTGGGGTGCTATTACCTTCCTCATACGTATCCGACTCTCGAGCCCATCTCTATTTGCAAATCATCATTTTCCTTTTTATTGGTTTTCCATAGTTTTTCATAATAAACTATAGTGGCGACTCCATCTCTTTCATTTCACCATCACCCAATATTTTCCAATTTTTCAGATCGTCATCCATCGTCGTTGACCAAGTCGTGACACCTATCTAGTGATTAGACCTAATGATTTGTTGATCATTGGAACACCTAACTTTCAGACCTTATCTAGAAGTGTCTGTTTGTCAAATAATACTCAAGCTAGTAGCCAAGAGTGGTCACGTCTTCAAAGAATACTTGGTTAAGGTAGGAGTGTGTTGGTAAAGAATACTTAGTTGAGACAAAAGTGGCTTGGGAAAGAATACTCCTTGACATGGTCAACTAAGCGTAGTTGCGATATGAAAGAAAACTTATCAAGTCAAGAGTTGTTGGAGTCAAGAATACTCATTAAGTTAGAAGTGGCTATAGCCAATAATACTCATTAAGCTAGGAGTAGCTTGGGAAATAATACTCAAGGGATTAGTCCATAGTGCCTATGAGCCCAAAGAATACTCTAGTGTACTTCGCAACACTAATTTGACTAGTTGAACTTGGCTTGTTAGTCAAGAACTGAATGTAGTTTGTTATGACAAAACAAACCAGTATAAATTTCTGTAACTATTATCTATCGTCCTTATCTTCTCTATGTGCATACTATTATCATTTGCACTAACCCAAGAAGGAGAGCCTTCGTGAGAATACAAGTCTAGAAAGCATGTTTAAAACAAAGTTTAGGGATTTGATTATGTATTGGTTGGTCAGACATAAGAACTATGATTTTATCACTTGTTAAAGTAGACAAAAAAAAGTGTTAAACAAGTGATTTATTTGAATTTTAAAATGCATTTAGTGTGATCATTTAGACTAAAATCAGTGAGTTTTTGGATATGTTCATCTAATCATAGTATTGCATTAGATGAAACTTGTTGAAAAATATTTGTGAAAATAGACCTCTTTAAGTCTATCTTTGTCAATCAATCAGCTTAGATATAAAATGCATAAATTTTGATCTTTTAGATGCAAAAGTTACAATCTAAATCATTGATCAGAGTCACTGACAAAATATCACAGACAAATGATTAAGTGAAATCAGCTAGTTACATTTACATGATACATCAGATGAAAGAGTTATAGTCTAATTATTTCACTAACTAAATCATTATCTGAATACCATCAGTTAGACGATATTTGTGGAAATTTTTAAATTTAATTAAATCACAACTCAACCATATCTTCTTGAGATTTTTCTTATTTTTCTCACATTCCATCATCATAGATGATGATCGACAATTCATAAACAAGGGATTTGAGAAATTTTTGCAACAATTCTGCATCAAACACTAAGTTTCATTTGTAGAGCATCCTCTAACCATTAGTCGAGCCGAAATAACCAACAAGGTCATACTGAATGAATTAAAAAAGAAGCTTGACAAGACTAAAAATCTTTGGGTCAAAGAGATACCTAACATACTTTAAGATACCGTTGCACCCCATAGTCATCCTCAAAGAAACTCCCTTCTGATTAACATACGAATCAGATTTGATGAGATCGTAATAATGACAATAAAAGGGTGAAACAAGACCTTATACATGAAATACGAGAAGAAAGAGAAAACTGAAAAAAAAAAAAAAAAAAAAAAAAAAGATAGGGCAGCCTGACACTATAATACACGTGTCTGAGAATAAGTCTTTCGTAAAGATGACTTGGTATGACACAAACCCAGAGAAGCCCAAAAAGACAAACATGAAGGAAAACTCAGTTGGGATAATACTCCATTCAAAAGAATTTCAATATAGATCGTCTAACACAGTAGAGATGATAGTGTAGATAGGGTCAATTAACCTCAAGTCGTCTCCCACGAATCAAGTAATAAATTCAACCAATCAGTGTTCACAATTCATCTACGAGAAATAAAATTTAGAAATAATGGTAAATGTTAAAGAGAGTTAAGGATGTTTAGCATAAAAGTAAAGTAGACAAAGAAAAATAATAAAGAAAATAGGTTGACTCTGAAGCTCATTCAACAATAAATTCATCATTGATTATCTTAAGATTATTATTCTTTCAATTCTCACACATAGTCAAACTTAATCAAACAAGCATTAATCAAATTCAATAGAATATCATTAGCAGAGCAAAAGTCTACTCACGTATTTAGTATCTCACTTGTCTCCAAGCATCTACTCGTAAAGTGTTTATGTTCTGTGTCTTGAACTTAGTGAACAAGAGATTGATTAGAATTAAGCAAACTAACCAAGAACTCTAATTCAAGAAAAATAATTGAATTCTCAATAAACGTTCAAAATTAATTCTAATAGTAAAGCATAAATTGTTATAGAGAATCTAAGAACAAAACATTATTGAACAAAAACATCAGAATTTATTGTGAATTCACAAGAGAATCAACCCAAAAGGATTTATCTTTCTATACAATAGCAAAAAGAAAACATAACAAAGAAAATAAGAATACTACAATATTCTATTTTTCGAACGTATTCTAGTGTAGAGCTTCTTTCTCCTTCCTAGAAGCTTGTATTTGATTGTAGGTTTCTTTGCTCCAATGATCTCAGAAATATATTCTTTTTTAGATATTGTTCAAATATTCACAATTTCCAATTTTCCAAAATTCTCAGATTTTGCTTCCGGTTTCATCATGAACTCTATTTCTTCATATTTTTGCAAATGATTTACTTCCAATTATGTTTCTACAATACTGTAGATTTTATTCTTTAATTCTTCACTCAGATTTTGTTCTCCGTTTTTATTCAATGAAGCAACTTGAACTTTTTCTTATTGAGGCCCACTTGCAGTGGTAGGCACTTCCTTTAGACCTACTATTAGACCGTCTTGTTTTTGTTATTTGCATCAAACTCTTTCTATATCCTCGTCTTTTCTGCACTTGATGTTGTTGAGGTGCTTTCTTCAGTTGAGTCTTGGTAGATGGTTCATTGGATGGTCTACTCCATGTGACACCTAAACCGTCTAGTGCATGTAATAGTTAAACCATCTACTGTGACTAAAACTACAAGATTAGTATAAATAATAATTAAGGCCTAAATAAACTAAATTAGATTAATACTAATTAAATAGTATATTTATTATTGATTATAGTCCGAGAAAGTCATGATTAAAGCTTCTAGGTGTGAGTAAAATTATATGTTTATCACTTACAAACTTGAAGAATTAAATGACAAACTCTTACTAAGGACGTGGAATGCAACTCATTTGTAAATCTATTATAGTTGAATCATTGTAAATTTGTACATTGTAAAACAATGATGTAATTTTTTTCCTTAGTTAAGTTTTTTTTGTCCCTGAGGAGGATTTTGTTGAACAAGGTTTTAATAAGGCACATTCTCTAATAAAGTTTTCAGCTTTTCAGATCAGATGTTAATTCCTTAGATCATTTCAAAATGAAAAAAACTACCATATTGAGTCTAAGCATTCTGATGTTGTGCTTCAAGAATTCGTTTTAAAACAAACGATCATCACATCGTATCAAAGTAATTTGACACACATTTGATTGAAGAAATCCAATAATTGCAAACAAAGGCATTTGAAAATAAATGACCTTAACGTTAGATCAAAGCAATTCGATAAATATTTAATGTATTTAACATCAAACCAAAGTTATTTGGCAATAATTATTACAACCAAATCAAAGTAATTTGATTCCTAAACTGTTTGAAACTTAAACCTACTCAAAGTTGCTAGCAAAATTATTCGTTAAGTCATTCACTATTAATGGCTAATACATTGTCCAAATGGCTAATACATTGTCCAAAACAGATACAATAGAAGAGAACTCAACGTTATAGTAAATATCATTACATAGGTTTAGTTACAAAATCTTACGTAAGTTTAGTCGTTGACCAACAACCCATTGATGACATCTTTGGCTAAGTCAAATTGATTTACATCTATGGATGAAGCAAATAATACAACCTAGCGCATAGCCTTCTTGAACCCCTCGATGTATCCCTCTAAGCCGATTGCGACAAACTTAGCATTCTCAATTTCAAATCCACCTCACTCTTTTATGCTTTCTCAAATTCTTCTTGAAGATGACTTGTACTGTCTTTTAGTTTACTTTTCACTTCATCAGCAACTTTCAAGCTTTTCTTGAGTAACCCCATCTCGGCTTCAAGATTCTTAATTCTACCTTGGCCTTGATTAATTTATAGTGATTGGGTCGAGATAGCAAGCTCACACTCGACTTTTTCCTTCTCCAAATCTTGATTTTACGTTCCAACTCTTAATTCCAACTATCGTTTGGGCTTTGTCAACTGTCGCTAAGTAATGGATAATTGTCATGCACCTTGGTAACATTTTTTTGCAAATCCAAGCATCTTGTAGGACTTACTGTATTTAGAAGCTCGTGTTATAGGCAACCAATCATCACTACCACTGGCCTTAACTTGATTGGCCTTCATATTAATGTGCAATAATAAGTTAGAGTTTGATGTTGTAGTAGTATACACATGATCTACTCGGGTCAGAGGACGTTCTTTGCCTAGTATATTTAGCCTGTGGAAATAAGGTCGAGTATTCTCTAGTTGAGGAGGGGGTCAAGGTATATTTAACGTGATGTTGACTCTTATAGTTTGGATCGATGAAGTTTGAGCTACCGCGTCAGTCGCTGCAGTAAGTGGTACCATCTTTGAAGGATTTTGAAAATCGACGACCAATTCTTCTCAAGGGGAGGAGCCTTGACCTTGACATGAAGTTTCTTGTAATCAAAGGCCTTGCCCATAATATATGTGCACAAAAGAAAATCAGGTAAATATGAGGCAAGATAACATGTAAAGATATTAATAGGATGTAAAATTTTTCCCAAAAAAGGAAATAGGGTCCTTGACGAGGGGCACATAAAGGAGACCTTTATTGTTTATAGGATGATGAAGACTTTTTGTTATTTCAATATTTATTTTCTCATCGTCCAAAAGAATGTACTCGACCCTAGGCTTGAATTTATCAAGTTTTTACAAGAAATCGAGAAGTGGTCTAAATAAAAGAAAAGACATTTCTAAGAGTCTTAGTGTCACGACGTCCCAAATTTATTAATAAAAAATTATGCAAGGATTTAATTTTTCCTCAATTTGAAAATTTAGCAGAAGGTGATATATGTATAAAATATGACTTATGGAGAAAATGTTCAACTATTATGAAATTCTAATTAATTTATACATAAAATTTTGGATCAAAATTAAAATGAGTTAATGTGAAATCATATATATGAAGAAATTTAAATTGGCCGAGAGGTAGTAGTTTACCAAATGGTCGTGAGTAAGAAAACCGGAAGGCCGAAAGTCGAGAGGCTGAGAGACCGAGTGGCCGAATGGCAATATGTATAATCATATTTTTTTCTACAATAAAACACAAATTTATATTTCATATCATCAATTTGTATAATATTTTACATACATAATCACGTTAGACTATCCATATATTTTACGTGACTATTAAATTTGCTGTACAAAATTCTTACTTCACCGAAAGTATATATTACATAATTTTAATATATACAACACTTTGGATACATCATTACTTTAAACAATACTTATAATGAACAGGATTATTGTATAATACTTTCTGTAATAATAATTACATATTACACTTTGAAAACAGATTAACTATCGGATTATTGTACATTGTAGGAGGCATAAAGAAAGTTACAACAACAGGACCATCCAACACTAGAGGGATGTCTTCAAACTGAGCAAACGTGAAAATAGAATGGGCAATTCCCCTAAAGGTAGAATTTTCCACTCTATTAGTGCTTCAACCGTTTCCAAAAGAAAAAAAAACGCAAAAATGTATGTCGTAAAAGAAATGGGAATGTTGGGGGCATCCATTTATCTTTGATCTATCATTTGATTTAGTTCATATTCAACAACAAGAAAAGAGAGGAGAAAGTGAGATATACATACGTTTTCAAATAATTGCCTTTTTAAAATAATAAAAGTGGTAAATGGTGAGTATTCCAAATAGTTTAAGAATATCAAACTCTCCTCTTTCGTATAAATCACCATAAAGATATAAATAATACGAGAATAACAAAATGACTCGTAAATAATATGGGGATAACAATAGCAGTGAATAGTCAGGATAAATGAGCAATCATAATATCAACCTCGAGTTAACGATATATAGCATCTACATATTTAAATCCTCAAGGAATAAATCCTCCAACTGCAAAAAGTATCCCAATAATAAATCGAGAATGATAATTTGATTGACTTGTAAATAATATGAGGATAACAATAATAGTGAATAGTCAGGATAAATGACCAATCATAATATAAACCTCCAACCAACGATATATAACTTCTACTTATTTAAATCCTCAAGGAATGAATCCTCTAGCTACAAAAAGTATCCCCAATAAATCGCAACATGATCATATGTGAAAATAAATAACAAAAATTACAGCATAAAATACAAAGAAATTATAAGTTAAAATCAATATGAAGAATAATTTTAAGACCGAAAAGAAATAAACAAAATTGATAAATAATAAGAAAGGTGTGAGGCTTAAGGGTACCTCACCAAAAAATATTGAAAATAAGTAGCAATATGTATATCTCATTTCCTTTACCTTTGTTTGAAAGTGACGTGCAGATTTTGTGGGCTTCTTTTAGTGTGCTTTTCATTGTGGATTTTGGAGATCAGGTTCAACTATTTATAGGGTCATTTGTAATCATTACTTAGTTCCACTTAGTTGGATTCTAATTAGATTCTAATGGTGAAATTTGTTAACGTGATGGTAAAACTGATGTGGGACAGTGAAATAATTATAAATGACTCAAGTTTAGCTTATCTTATATGAGCATTAAATGCAAACAATGATTTAATGTTTATTTGTACTATTATTATAACTTAGATAAATAAGAGTTACGCACAACTCAGCTTATCGTTGGTCCTTTTGGGTCTAGTCATATGACTTACTGATGCGGCAACCGAGAGTGATGCAGAAGACGCAAGTCACAGCTGAAAGGCTCATTGATACGGTACTGAGAGGTGATACGGAAGCAGTAAGTCAAAGTTGAAAGGCTTATCAATGGGTAACCGAGAGGAGATACGAAAAAAGTAAGTCAAAATCAAAAGGCTTATCGATGCGGTAACCGAGAGTGATGCGGAATAAGTAAGTCAATAACTGAAAGGATTATTGATATAGTGCTAAGAGGTGATACGAAATAAGTAAGTCAATAGCCGAAAGCTTATTGATACGGTGATGAGAGACTTAAACTGAATCCTGAGATCGTCTCTCTCTCTAAATACAAATCGAATACTCAAATCAAAATGCTAAGATTATTTCCCTAATCCTCAAAACCATATTCCTAAGATCATAAATTGAATCCTGAAGACGTATTGCTAAGATTATAAATTGAATCCCAAAAACGTTATTGCTAATCTTATGAATTGTATCCTCAAAACCATATAACTACGACCATGAACCGTATAAACCAAATACCATATATAATTTGTGGAAATTACAACAAAAATAATTCATATTACATTCATAATTTCCAGGATGTTACACTTAAGACCAGCATTTCAGCTTGAAAATGTTGTTTTTAAAATATTTTAAAGAAGAAGCGTAAATGAGAAAAAGATGACTGTATTGAGCTCCGTTCAAAGACACCAAATCGACCTTATAATTATGTTTAAATTGATAAAAAGTACATTGATATGTTGATAGTCGGGGTTATTTGGAGATAGTGACAAATTATTTGTAAAACTTTTAAGAAGGCCTAACTATCATGGTGAAGTTGGTTGGGGCCCAAGGATAAAGGAAATAAGACATCAAGTTCCTTAAAGAAGAACTCATACACAAACAAAAAGTTTTCATTATTTGGTAATGCTTTCATGAAAGCTCTATCCAAGTTTAAGCACGCCTCCACCAAAATGAACTCCACAATAGTATTAGAACACATGATAAAAGAGGACGCAAACTCTTTGATAGATTTTTTTGCGACATGTAGGCTTCCTGAAATACCTAGGAGGAAATTTATCTTTCCTTTTTTCTCTTACCCAAGCTCGGTTATGTTGTGTCCAGTATCTCTTGAGAGGAAGCTTTACATTTTCCTTTAAGGTTAACAATGGCCTGTTAGCCACCAGTGTCTCAAAAACCACCACAACAAAAGTGACAGGGTTGGAAGAAAGTTCATCCATTCAATCCCCCTCAATAGAAAATGATCCCTGCTTACCATAGGGCTACTCTCACTAGAAGAATCAAAAGGAGAAAAAGAGAAAACCATTAAAACATACATAAATGGAGGAGGTGAAAGGCAAAATGGTAGCAAAAAACCAAAAAATGATCGCACAAAGATTTTGGTAGAAGCAAGCGAAAATGAGGGATTTTAAATTGTACCAAAGACACGTGAAGCATTTAAATTTAAAACACTTCACTTTTAAACACGGGAAAGAGTGATGCTCAGACATCTCATCAAATAATATAACACAATAAATAAAATGTTTGTCACTTAAGCAACCTAACGTCTCAAAAAAAGTAAAAGTCTATCATTAGTGTTGAAACCCCCTCTTTATTGTGTAGGAGTTACATTGTTTGAAACAAATGATGATGAGTAAAAAAGTCTAAGTTTGGTTTCAATTAAGAGTCTCAAAGCAACGACCTCACTAAAAACTAATTTTTACACCTTATTCATAAATTCCGAACTAAGAAAACTTATGTACTACGTAACTCTTAGATATTCAAACATATGTTACCTATCTTCAAAATATACAAAGATAATTAATCTCAACAACTCAAATATTCGTATATACATGATAATTGATTTCATTATAACTTATATTTAAATATTTTATCATAGATTTAAAAGTTTAGAAATATAAAATGATTCGTCATAGAGTATTACTCAATAATCTCTCATTCAGTATTCATATACATTTATTCTAACATTTTTCTAAATTGTGAGACTTCAGTATGAAGAGTGAATCTCCACTTGATGTTCGTCAACAACTCCATAGACAAATCGTCAAATGTTTAAAGTCAGCATCTCGCTTCTTACCACCTCGAAGAATCATGCTCGTTTCTAGTAACAATAATAACAAAGGTAATTTTTTTTTTCGTTTGCTTTTGTCGTAAGTGGTACTTCTTATACAAATTCTTCCTTTCAATATATTTATCTTATTTGAGTAATAAAAAAGAAAAGAATCAGTAATTATGTAATTTTTTTTCAAATCGTTTAGGCGTACTAGTATTTTGATCTTAAATTATGCTCATGCTAAACTTGAATTGTTGTAATCGTCGTGTAAGTTACATTTTTAAATAACGACGTCAACATTGAGATTAGATTTTTTTAATAAGTTAAAATTAGTTTATCAATATAAGTTTATTTAGATAAAATCTTTCATATATTCTTCTGAAATAAAAATAAATAAAAAAAGTAAAAAGTAATATTTTATAAGGTAATTTATAGAAACTCTTTGTATAACTTTCTAAAAATTTTAGTTGTTAACCTATAAGTAAGATAAATTTTTAACTTGAATAAATGATAAAAAAACCAATTTAACACTGGGGTCAATTATTTCAAATGTGCTTAGGGAAAAATTGATACAATCATCCCTTAAAATCAATTGTTGAGCTTTATCATTTCTCTGTTTTGAATAAAAATTATATTCTAACACTAACTTTTTTTTTAAATTATATTTCTAAAATACCAAAAAGAACAATTAATCCTCTATTTTTGTCTTCACACAGACAATTGCCATTTCAACCATTCCACCCACACTTCATTCTTTTATTTATGAGTAAAATTTAAGAACGCTAGAACTTAGCCGAAGAATCCTCCATCCTAGGCGGCAAGAATACAGAATCGGTGAAGAGTACAGGATACGCATACCTGCGACGAATACTTTAAAGTATAGTATCTACCTCGGAATACTGTACACAATACACATCCAACTCCGTGGTACGACCACACCAATTGTGTCGTATCGTATCTTCCAAACACACACGGCGTCACCCTTCATCCACACGCGTACACAAATTTCAATCACACTCGCGTGCCCTTATGTGTCATTTCGTATCGCACCCTTCGTTCAAGGTGGAGGAGTAACAATCTTGTGAATCGCTCCCCACGGTAAAACCATGCACCTTCGACAAAACCCTAACTACGAATCCGAGAACAACGACGGAGAGTGGCGAAAGAGATCGTACGGCGCCCAAAGACTATCCAACGGACAAGGCTTCTTCGAATCGATTCGCAGCCACGGTTTCCCCTTGCCGCTCCAGTGGAGGAGGCTCACCGGACCGGGATGCAAGTCGCGGCAGAGACCTTCGAGATTGTCGCCGCCGAGGCCGTGCTGGTTCCACCGGTGCTCTACTCGCTCCACGTCGCCGGCGAAGACTAGAAGAAATGGCGGCAGCGACCCGAGCTCGTAGATCCGGTTCCGCTTCTGTATACGCATCCACGTCTCCAGCTTCTCCGTGTACCTTCCCTCGCGCCACTTCCACAGATCGATCACCATTACACCGGTGTTGAAATAGCACGCGTCGCGTCCCTTAAACGACGCCGCGTAGCTCGGGTTCGACCAGAAGCGGTGCGTGAAGTAATTGGTGAAGTTCGCATGGCAGTATTCGGGCGCGCCGAGCACGCGGGAATGTAGGTCGATTTTCCAAAGCTTCGCCACGTCGTCGACGACGATGAGGTCGGAGTCGAAGTAGATGATTCGCCGGACGTTCGCCGGGAGCAAGTCAGCTAGATACATCCGCGCGTAGTTCAGCGGCTGGTCCAGTGCACGTCGGATCGAGTACGAGATCTTGCCCCGCACGAGGTTCGCGTCGAAGTGGTAGAGGTGGAAGGCTAGGTACGGGAACGTCGTGGTTATGATGCGCCGGAGCTCCGCGCGTCGGTGCGTGGTGGCGATGAAGTGGAATACGACGTTCTCCGGACACGACGTGTGTTGCAGCACGGAGAACACGCCGGCGATGGAGCCGCGGAGGTAGGTCGCGTCCAGCGTCATCGCGATGTGGAAGACGGACTCTCCGTGCGCGCGGTTGCGGCATTCTCTTCCGTTGCGGAATGCCGGCGCTTCGCGGAACGCCGGAAACTCTCCTGCAATTGCGGTGGCCGGAAAATGCGCTTCGACGACGACTAAAAACACCACCACCAATAACGCAAGGTACTGTGTGAGTGTGAATGAGAGTGTCGGTGGCATGGTGACGAAACGGAGGAATGGAAACCACAGAAGAAAAAGTTTTGGAGTGTATTTTTTGTGAAGGTGCAGGGTACTTTTGGAATTTTGAGGTGGTGTTGTTTGGTTGTGGGCCCCGGAATGAACACCATGGTAGGAAGCCAGCTGGAAAGACGTGTCTCTGGCTTTTTTAACTTCGAAATGTGTGATTTGTTGTTATGTTGTGTAAAATGATGGGTGGTTTGCACCCTTGGATCTATCTCATGGTGAGAAATTGACGGCAATGATTTGACTGATGAAAGTATTTGCGTGAAATTGCGTGTAGTGGGTTTGTCTGCACTTGATAATCGCGATTCGCGTCGGAATCTGTGGTTGTTGAAGCACATTTTTTATTTTTCTTACAACATAAATATTTCCAAAAAAAAAATTAAAAGTACACTCTTGCCAAAATTATTTTAGGAACCAGACCCATTTATTGTATAGGTTGGAAATTAGATTCTCGATGAGTTTATTCACAACATAAAAACCACATTGGAAAGCTGAATTCCAGTTAAATTTTTCAACTTTTTAATAAAAGGAAAAGAGAAGAAAAAGGTATTAAAAATTAATTAAAATTAAAATAAATAATAAAAATATTTTAAAATATGTTCAAAGAAGACGTTTACGGTGTGTTTGGGTTAGGGACGGTGTTAACTTGAAATCAAATATATAAAAGGTTAGATTATTTGAATTAAGAAAAAGATCGTAAAATTTGAGTGGGAAGTTTGTAAAAATTTGTGAATGATGTGATAGATATAATAGTATTTTAATATTTTTTAATATAAAATTATAAAATTATAAATTTATTTTTATAATTAAAAATAAAATATATTTAATTTATTTAATGTAATTAATAATAATTTTAAAAAATTTATAAAAAATATTAAATTAGTAGTTATCTTTAAAATAAATTTAATTTATTATAAAATATATTAACTTAATAATTAAAAAGATTAAATTTTTAAAATATAAAATTAAACTTTTTCAAAACAAATTTAGTATTAAATTTAAATATAATTATTATTTCATAATAATAAAATAATTAACATTATATAATTTTTTTAAATACTTATTTTTATATTTATTAAATTATTATATTTATATTATTATTAATTATTTTATTAAAAAATTATATAATATTTAAATTTTTACTTTTAAATATTATTTATTATTATACAATAAATATATATATATATATATATATTATTGTTCATAAAAAATTTATTTTATTAATTATTTTTAAATTTTTATTTTATTATAAATTTAATTATTATATATTTTAATTATTTTTTATTTAAAATAAATAAATATTTTTATTATACTTTATTTAATTATAGTTAAATTGATTTTTTTAATTAGAAAACTAACTTTCCTCGCAAATCGCTGCATGATACGAGGAAAGTTTAAGTGTAAATTTTTTATCGATTAAATTTTGGTTTTCAGACTTTCTTCGTGTTTCCGCGCTCGATGGTTTTTCATCGTAGCAATCTTAAGAAGTTGTTGGTATGATCCATGAAAGAATAAGAAACAATGGAAGAAGGATATCTCGTGGTGAGTTTACAATTGAAAACTCAGTGAAAAGAAGAACATGTAAGTCCTTAATTATTTATATATTTATATTTATATATATAGCTATATTTATTTAAATTTAAATTCTATATACAAATTATGATGAATACTTTGATCTAGGCTAAAAATTGGAGAATGTAGAAAATAATTATATTCATATTTTTAAAGATATACCTTTAGTATAAAATAATTTTATTTAATAATATTAAATACAAGGTTATATATATAATTTTTTAAGATTCAATACACTTTCATAAAAAAAATTATTTTTTATTCTAGATTCATACACTGCAAGTTTGATGGGTTCCATAAAATAGTTCATCAAATGATAAATTTCAGAAAAGTATATACTACTTAGGGAACAAACTCTAGCTTATATATGGTTTTTAAAGAAATTTCTAGAAAAAATATACTATAACATTAAAATATTATCAAGGATATCATTCGATGAATAGTCAGGGTAAATGAAAGATATCAACTTCATCTTCTAATTAACAATATAATATCTTTTATCCATTTAAATCCTCAATGATCAAATATTTCACTTACAAGTATTTTAAAAAAGTATATCATGATCATGAGACTCATCCACAAAATAGAATCAAAACAAATAAGTACAGTGTAATCAAAAATCCAATAAAAAACTAGTTTATATAAAATCATTAAACATTTTTAAAGGGTGAGGCTTAGAGGTACCTAAAAAAAAAGATAGCATATATATATATATATATATATATATATATACCACTCGGTTGGTTTCTGTTCCTTATACATACTATCCATAGTATTTTTCTCAGCATGAATTCTTCAGCCTCCTGCTTACTCTTGCACGCCTTTTGATAGTACTATGAATAATACATATAAAGAACAGAGAGAAGCCAAGCAGATCGATTCAGACATGTTTTTGATACACAGGATCCTCATAAGAGGCAAGTGTAGAGCATACACATGAACAAATCTTTGTGTTATCGTACCTGGCGTTGTTCACGGGCGTTACACTATCTCAGATTATTCCTTTATCCCGAAAGGGACGGCGGATCCCTGAGGTTATAGCGTTACATAAGGCTTTATATACCCAACATGATGAGGATACAAGCCATAGCCCGGGTTTCCAGCCTATATACGATGTTACACCGTTTTCACAAAGCTAGCTCTGAGATCATTTCTTTCTTCTGACTGGAACTACATCATAAAACTTAAAGCTTTTGAAA
>Ga0209489_102631_pt1 | contig 36187 bp, 14 predicted proteins | sample SiratrowhiteBW_FD_187527 | JGI IMG/M metagenome (GOLD analysis project Ga0209489, IMG submission 187527) | Root nodule microbial communities of legume samples collected from California, USA - Siratro white BW (SPAdes) (version 2) | ecosystem: Host-associated > Plants > Roots > Nodule | place... | reverse complement strand
ATAATGCCTTCTTACATGGAGAGTTGAAAGAAGATGTATACATGGTTGCTCCTCCTGGATTGGCTTCTATTCAACCAGGACAAGTTTGTAAATTAAAAAAGGCTTTATATGGCCTTAAGCAAGCTGTTAGGGAGTGGTTTGCTAAATTGTCATCCTTTTTTATTTCTGTGGGATATACTCAGTCTATGAATGATTATTCCCTGTTTATTAATTATTCTAAATGATCTTTTACAACATTATTGATGTATGTAGATGATATAATTTTGGCAAGAAATGATAAAGAAGAGATTGATCGAGTCAAAGAAGCTTTGAATAAGACATTCAAGATCAAGGATCTTAGTGATTTAAGATACTTACTTGGTTTCGAAGTAGCAAGAAGTAAGAAGGGGATAATGATAAATAAAAGGAAATATGCATTGCAATTGTTAAAAGATGCAGGTCTTTTAGCCTGTAAACCTGCAGTTACTCCTATGGATAATCTTGTTAAATTGTCTTCTACTGGAAGTGTGCCTTTACTGATGTTCATGCCTATAGAAGGTTGATTGGAAGACTTATGTATCTCACTAATACCCGACCTGACATCACATTTTCTGTTCAACTACTTTCTTAGTTTCTTGATAAGCCTACAATTGCTCACTATAATGCAACAATTAGAATTTTAAAATATATTAAAGGAGCTCCAAGTCTTGGCTTATTTTTCTCATCCAGTAGTTCTGCCCATCTCAAAGCTTTTTGTGATAGTGATTGGGGCACCTGCAGTGATTCAAGACAATCAGTGACTGGTTTTAGTGTGTATCTTGGAAATTCCCTTATATCTTGGAAATCAAAAAAGCAAGGAACAATATCAAAAAGTTCCTGTGAAGCTGAATATAGGGCAATGGCCACTATTACTTGTGAAATTTAATGGCTAGTCTATCTTCTTTAAGATTTGAAAGTTCCTTTTGAGCAATCATCTCTTTTATATTGTGACAATGACTTAGCAAGATATATTGCAGCAAATCCAGTGTTTCATAAGAGCACCAAACATATAGAAATAGACTGTCACATTGTTAGAGAAAAGTTGAAGAAGGGTCTCATTCATTTGCTTCCCATTTCCACCACAGAGCAACTAGCAGACATTTATACCAAAGCCTTAGGTCCTCAGTCTTTCAAGAATATTTGTTCCAAGTTGGGTCTCATCAATATTTGCTCCCCAACTTGTGGGGGGTTCAGAGGATATGGATAGAAGGCTTCTAGAAGAAAACTAATTATGTGATTTTGTCTTTATGGTAGAATCAAATTATCATCAATTCTGTTTATTTGTTTTTATGACATTATCATATTATAATAATTTTATTTTGTTTTCTTTATTTAGCTATACCTAGAAAGGGTACAATACTTGTATATATTTAGTTCTCTAAATATACAAAAAGACAAAGAGAATATTTTCATTCTCATATCCTTTGTTCATCTCTTTATTTTTTGTAATAGGTAGACTTACTAATTTTCTTATGTCATTTTTCTAAACACAGTCCAATTCTTCTTTTGTAGCTTTCATCATCTAACATTTTGTTGACGTTTTTAGGCTCGATATATAATATCAAGGTTAATGATGTTTGAGAAGTGATTTAATCCTCATTTCTTCATATAGATTGTCAATGATAACATTAGCTTAATGATTATTCACTACGTGTGTTTTGCTCAATAGTTTAAATTCTTCCGACTTTAGAATCTTCTCTATCAAATTTCCTCTTCTTCAATTATTCTTGTAACTTTAAATATAACAAAAAATTATCTAACTTTGTATTTTCTTTTTCTTAAAAGTCTTAGTCTAATTCATTAAAAACTTATTAAAAAATAACCTTTAAGACTAGCTACTCTTTATAATCAATTACCTAAGCATCATTTCTAACACTAATTTCATTGGAGTTTTTTCTTAAATGCATAAATATGAAAGCATTTACCAACAATGAATGAAGGCATTAAACCATTTAATGATTACTCATTTTATAAGAATTAAGTGAAGAAGCTTGAGTTTAAGTTTTAAGTTCAATTACATCTAATTTCATTAAATAATGAATGAAGTTAGTGATTCAAAGTCATGAGTAATGTCAAAATACAAAGAGGAATGAATATGATGAAGAAATGGAACTCAAGGAATTTTTTTTTTTCTTTCGAATAGAACAATGAACCTTATTGCAAGAACACAAAATTTGCTTAGCATGAGATTTTGCGTATGAAAATATATAATCTCTTAATGACAAGACAAGGAATCTCTATGAGCCATTGATTCTTGCATACCGTAAAGTGAATATTTTACTTGTTTTTTTCCTCATTTTCGCTTAGCTTGAAAATCTAGCTTAACTAAACTCAATTTCTACTTTTTCACCGTACGGCTAGTTCACTTATTCAAGCGTTTTGGTTAAGAAAAACTGTCTCAGAAAAGCACTTTCGTGAGCATTCCAAGCTTTGCTCCAATCACTATTCTAATTCCAACCCCTCTTTCTAAAAGAAACTAGACAAACAAAATGTAACCTAAGAAACGATAGTGTTAATATAAAATGAGTAAAACGTGAATCTAAAAGTGAAAGAAGTGTGATAAATAAGAACTATATATGTGAAATTCAAGTACTTACCAATAAGAATAAAATTGACTAATTTTAAAATTTAAGACCAAAGCAAAAATTTTAAAACATAAGACAACAAACAAAAATTACTAAAACGTTAAGAGATTAAAAGATATTTTATTCAATTCAGCTAAACTCCAGAATACACAACCACTTGTTTAAACCGATATAGATCAAATATGGTGGATATAATCAACATCTTATTCTTTGTTGGTGAGGAAACTGATTGAAAGTGAAAAAAGTTGTGAGGTGCATGAACAATAATAGATAGATACAGTGCAAAAGTTGATGTTGCCTTCACGTTGTTGTTTAATTTGTTGTTTTCCAAAGTAAGTTCAACAGCGAAATTTACACTACTTTGGACTAAACTTTCACACCACGATTTGATCAAGCCTCATTCTTTTTTTCTTCCATCTTCACCTAACTTATTCCACAAAACTAGAACACAACTTTTCTGTAAGTATCATTAGAATCAAGCATTTGTGACTAATCCATGATAGAAAATTGTATTAATTATACTTTTTAATAGAATCACTTTTTCTTTATTCACAATCTTTGAAATCAAAATCCTTATTTAAGAAATTTGAGTCTTGTAACATATTCCCATTCAGAACATAATTTATGGTTTTTTATTTTGATTTTTCTTAAGGGGAATTGATATGATGTTTGAAGCTAAACTCTTATTGGAGGAGGAGAATTATATTAATTACCTCGTTAATCCCATTCTTTAAGTGGAAGATTCTTCTCATGATTTTGATTTTGATTTATCTCAAGGGAATTGATATGATGTTTGAAGCTAAAGTCTTATTGGAGGAGGAAAATGACATAGTTGTCTTATTAATCCCATTCTTTAAGTCCAAAATTCTTCTCATGATGATGAAACCCATTTTAATTCAAATGATATTTTAAAATTAGTAGACAATAAAAGATATGACCAAATTAGATTTAATAAAAATGTGATTTTAAATATATTGTTTTATTATATTTTATCCTTTTTGTCTACCAACGATTCTTTGTTTAATATAAACTAGTTATTGTAGGACATAGGAGTGATATAATTTATACTAAGTAGGTTAAATTTGTTAGTATATAAATATATAACGTAAGTTATTATTAGTTCTAGATAAATATATTGCTATATTAACTTTTACACCTGAAACTAAACTTTAAAGGTAGATAAATCATAGTAAAGTGATGAAGAAAATTTAGAATCTTGACTTGCTTACATTTCCAACAAACATACATACAAATATATATATATATATATATATATATATATATATATATATATATATATATATATATATATATAATTTTACTCAAGACCTAATAGAAAAAGTTATTGAAATTATTTCTAACTGAATTATTAAAAAAATTAATAAATTGAGTATTAACAACTAAAATTACCATGGTAGCAAAATAAATAGTTTTCATACAAAAATTTGATTGGTAATTATTAAAACATGTTTGAACAAGTTTATAAGAATTTCTAGAATTGAAAAATAAACTAAAATGAATTTCTACATTATTTAAAATAAGTTTATGTATAAATTAATTAGTGAAAAGAAATTTATGTAGTTTTTAAAAGTTTATTTTTGACTTGCATATAAATTAGTTAGGCTAACGGAAAAATATTTTATTTTTTTAAGGGATAATTTTTAATAAATTGATTCGAAATACCTTTAATGAAAATTTACTTTCTAATTTTGTTTTATTTTCACTCATAACCTTCAAATTCAAAATCTTAATGCGATTTCAATTCCGTTGTATTAACAATTTATTAGTTTACTTTTTATAAAATATACTTTAACCTAGAAACAAACACAAGTACAAGTCTTATCATTAATAAATAATATATTTTTCGAATTTCAATTAATCACTTCGTCCCTACTTATTACTAGTGATAAAAGTTGATGAGAAGTAGAGAGAATGTTTTAATAGCACTCGTTGAAGAAAAAAATATCATATGTTAGGTTAGGTTATTTATCCATATAACTTAGGATTAAAGTAATTAGTAAATAATTTAAGATAATTAACAATCACTTGAAGAGTTTAGTAGATGACAGCGCAAAGTATATCTCCAAGATCAAACAAGTTCTTTATTTATTAATAAATGTCACATAAGAAATAAATATGAATTATATCAATTCATTAAATAATTACTGCATTTAAACACGATCAAATCAGTATAGTAGGAATAAACAAATTAATTAATAAATATTATTATTATTATTATATTGGTATTTGTTGGATTGAATGAAAGCATAGGAAACCTTTTGATTTTAAGGTTAGTTGTGAGAAGAACATCATTAAAATAATTATTTTGGGTGGGCAATGTGGGAAACATGATTCATAAAATCTTATACTCTAAATCCTACACACATACAAGTGGCCCTATAGAATGAACAAAACACTTTATCACGTACCATACTTTAAAACAACATCTGAACCAACAACACTGACTAAGATAACATTAAAATGAGAGGGAAAAAAATGTTATTTAAATTATTTGCTTCTTCTCAATAAAACTGAATGCAAAATTGCATAGAATATAAGGGCTTCGAATACAAATACTTATTTAGTTTATGATATACTTAGCCTCTTTTACATTACTAATTTGATTTGTTTACACTTAGTTCATTCTTAGTTTGGTCCTTTTACTTTTATCTGATCATTTACATATAATAAAGACCATATATCCTAACACAAACAAAGACAGAACTTAAAGATGTCAACACCTTTATCATTGGTATCTTTCAATATTCTTCAGTTAAAAGTACAATATTTTTGCATGGGTTGAAGCATGCTATGTGGCGGGTATGGTTTATTTGAAACAAAATTAAGTATAAATAAATAAATGTGAATTGCTTAATTTATTTTTGAATCAAATTTATATATGATTTATTTAAATATGATTAGAGATTATAGGAGTTCTTCAATTGTTTTAGTAAAACATAAGATAGTCAAAATAAGTATCTTAAATTGATGACATAGAAGATGTTTTAAGGAATAAACTAAGTGTATAAAAAGAAATGATGATAAGAGGGATCACATCAGAAATACTTTACTTGTATAAGGGCTCATTTAATACATTTTTATATACCAAAAAAAAGAAAACATGGAGGGTTTAAACCAAGAATAATGAAATTGGAAATCCAGTCCCTAGTTTGAGACATGATCCCAAAGAAAATGGTGGGTAAATTAAAAAATAAAAGAACATATGAAACCAACCAATCTTACTCTAAAAGCTGAAACCCCATCAAACCAAACAACCAAAACAATAATAAAAAAAGTGGGATGAACACAAAATGATTCATTCCACTGAGATTTTTTTGTTCTTGGCACAGAGCTTTCAAGATATCCTTGTGGGTTTGCCTTGAAATCTTCGTGGCTTAGCGTGCAGAGTTGGACTCCAATTCATGCTATTACTCCACGTCATCACACACACCATCCCTCACCTTTAAACCCAAGAACCTCTCTATTCTCCTCTCACCCTCAATCCAATTCACGAACCAACTCCACAAAATTCTTTCACTTTCTCTGTTTTTCCCCTGTTTTCCTCTGTTTCTTCTCTGTTTTTCTCTCGTTGTCACACATAAAAATGGAGGGTCTTATACCCTTTGTGTACAAAGCTATAATGCAATACAAGAATGGAAGACAAGGGCCTATCGTTTCATGGCTTTGTGACTCACCTTCTTACTCATACATGAAACTTCCAGGCGATTCTGGCCGATTTCAAACCTCTGCTTCCTCTCTGTTCGCATCAGATTATGGACTTTCTTCATCTTCTTCTTCCAAGCCTGCTTCTTCTACAACCCAAATCATGGTTTCTTCCCGTGCTCAATCCCCTTCATGTCACTTCAATTCCCCAAGAGGTCCAACATGAACATCGACAATTTGGGTGCATGAATGTGGTTATTGCTTTATTGGTAAGTGTTCAAGTTTGTGTCTTCAAATGGTTCAAGTTTGATCTTAGTTTGAGCTTGCAAGCATGTGGGTAACCCAAAGGAGTCTTGTGCTTGTGGCATGGTTGTATTGTGCAATTGTAAATACTTGTCATGATGCTTATGAAGATGTATGTGTTTCATGGCCAAAGGGTCATTTATTATGTGTTGTTAGAAGGGTGGGGGAATCATTGTTTGTTCCATTTCAACTTTACTATAAATTTATAGAATGATTAGGTTTTTATTGTGTTTATTATTTTCTAGGGTGGATCTTTCTTAGATTTTGTTGGCATTTGAACTACGGTTTTATGATGATTGTTCTAAAAAACATTAATAGGGATTATACTAGATTTTTTGTGTACTCTCACAAGAGGCAAAATGAGAGTACATAATTTGGGGAATATGTTGAAACTATGTTGTCAATTATCTAAATACTTTGTTTTTGTCCAAACCTTTTGTTCTTGGTCATACTAAACAAGATTTGCATAAAAAAAATGTTTTTAAGTGTTTAATTATATCTGGTTTGGTGGATGATGGCGTGTACAGAGGGATTTTGTCTTGGCTCAGTGTATATATTCTGCAGGTATTGAAGTTTCAACGTGTAAACCTAATTCCACTTGAAATTTTTGTTTGTGATGATTTGAAAGAGTTTACCTCAAAATTCAATTTCTTCTTCACCAAATTTTCACTATTTTTGGAGTAATAACACTATATACCATCTTGAACCAAAAGTATATATTTCTCTTGATGGCTTTATGATTGTTTCATTGATTATGACATGATGTGAGAACAATGCTCTTAAGTTTTTTTCTTAAATATATTTTAATCTTTTCAAAATGAACGTGTTTTATTTATTTTTTTAGTTTCTATAAGATTTCTAGTCTTTCTAAAATTATGAACTATTGTTTTTAATTTTTAAGATTATATATACATACACACGAACGAAATTTTTTAAGTTGGACGTACTATCGTGATATAATGTAAACAATTAATATCTGTAAGAAAATTTTTAACATTTATAAAATATATGTTATTATTTTTTATTTTACTAGATATTAGGATCAAAATTAGTGATTTTAAAATTTGGAAAAGAAAAAGAAAAATATTTTCAAAAATTAAAAATCAAAATTAATGTATTTTACGATAATTAGAAATAATAATTTTAAATTTTACATATAAAAATTAACTTTCTTTTCAGAAACTTTTAAAACTAAAACTAAGATTCATTAACTAATAGCATTATTTAAACTTAACTTTTTTTTTTTACACTTCTGTAGGTTAGAGTTGGTAATACTCCACTTACGCTCAATATTGTTGTTAGTTCGATTTTATAATTTTTATTTTTTTCAAAACTAATTCAACTTTAAATTATCTCAATTTTGGATACTAACGTAAATGTTTCTCACTTTCAATCAATTTGGATATTCATTTTAGAAATTTCAACAAAAAGTAGATTGAATAGAAAATTGATCTTTGAAACCATATCATCCACTTAATCATTACTAAAAATAATAGAAACTGTACATTTCCATAAGAAACGATAAGGATCTTGATATTCAAAGGATAAATCTTAAAAACATTTAACTTTATGTAGACTACAAATTTAATAAAATATAACCATTAATAGCGTGTTTGATTCTCAAATAACGGATTTCTTTTAAGGAAAATAATGAATTGGTGTTAAAAGTGTGAGAAAAGGGAAACACAAACACGGTAAATCATATGATAATATCTTAATTATTATACATATCACAAAGGTGCATAGTTTTATTGTGGATGAAGTTAATCTAGTAATACATATCAAAAATTACTTTTTCAGGATTATGTAATCCAGTGTACTTTTTCTATGTTTTGGTTGCACAATCCGGAAAGAGTTTTAAATCAAAGGACAAAGTAAAGATTTTAGTATTTATTGGAAAAAAAAAAAACATCGGGGTGCAAAAAAAATTCCCTTGATTCATTTGTGAATTTTGATCAAATTTAGCAAATGCAATCATAATAAGGACCCCAATCTACTAATAAGATCCATACCTTTCGTATATGTTTCATAATTGTTAGATCCCCACCTTCCATTAATAAGATTTAGTCCTTGAAGAAAGTGAACACTTGGGGAATGATGCGTTATTTTGCTATCATGGAACAGTGTAATAAGGAATGATTTTAAAGCACACAAGTGGAATCAAGCATTGGTCAATCACAACAAAATATGATTAAAACACAAGCCTCGTGGATAACGGGGCCCACGAAAAGGGAATTTGGAAGAAAGCATAAAATGGAACCATGATGTTGAGGAATAACCAATGTCTTAACAGTGACAAGACCTCCCTACTTAATGCAACTTCTAGTAAGGGTCCACATTCATAAATGCAAGAGTGAATCTAAGTAGGGCATATTTATATTTTCATTCAATTAGAAATCACTATACATAGTTATTAGATTTATCCAATAATCATGCTAAAATTCATATGAACTTGTGATTGAAAAACCGTTTCATATTGACAATGCATGAAGATTAAACTCAAAAACAACTGGGTCAAAGTAAAATACTATATCAAATTTGTGTATATGATGGTTTTTAAATTATAGTACTATGAAATGTGGCTAGAGATGGTAAGTGAACAAGAGTATATACAAACGCATGCACCCAGCACAAGGAGAACATCTTGGTTACAATAAGGAAGAAAGTTTACAGAATCATGTCCAAGCTTTTACATTGAACCAGCGTCTATATCTAGACTGAGATTGGCGTGGCAAGGTTGAAAAATGAAAATCAATCATAGTTTTAAGAAGGGACAACAGGGAAAATTTTGTCTACATGTCGTGGCAAGTATTGATACAACAAAATTTACAAAAGCTATCAAAGATACCATGATATCTATGGTGGTCTTGGGATCTAGCAAAGGAAATAAGTGAGGCTAGACTGAGGCCAAGATCCAGAACATGACATGCGATGACATTGCTGTAAGAACCCAGGTGACAAATGCCATTGCTACAGAAATCTGATACTTGCCGCATGTGAGACGCTTAGTAGTCGCACACATATTAAGGTCTCTTGAGTATAATACTACAACTCCTGCTGATGAGCATGCAGCTGCCAGTGATAAAGTTGCTGTTACCTGCATTTCATAAATCACTATGATATGACCCACCAGCTTATCATCTTAATTTTCATCAGAACATGAAAAAAGAGCCATAGAAGACAAGGGAAATATTGATTCCAATCCCATTATTATTACCAAAAATATCAGAAATCGAAGGCCAGACTTGTGGATAAGTTCACTTTTTCACCAGCACCATTAAATAAATCAAATAGAGAAGCACTATTTTGCATTGCTACATGGTTAAGAAATGAGCAAATGCTGTTCAATTTTAAATTTTGACCATTCTTTTACAAGCATATTATGTTTCCAAACCTGACCCAGACATGAAGTTGTAATCGGCACGTACTGATTAGTTTATTCATTGCTGCTTAAATAGGAGCTCACAAAGATCGAAGACACGGACATTCACAATTCAAAAATAATTAACTCCAGGTATTTTTCTAAGTATCCAACCATTTGGTAATACTAGCCATAGAAAATAAGAAAAGATGAGGAGAGTGGTATTACCCAATCACCTACAACAAACAGGCTGACAAGAATTGGATTTTGCAGATCTCTCTTTCTCCTCAAGGCATAAATATCAAGACATGCAAGTCCAAAGCTCCAGAGAAATTGAAGTCCCATTGATGCAATTAAATAGCTGAAAGTGCAGGGAAGTACCAGAGAATTATGCTTACAAGAAAATATGACAATCTATAGAAAAGAAAGGAGAAGAAAATAATCACTTTCAACTTAATATACGAAATAGACAAACAAAAAGAAAATTACATTAAGTAGTATACATTTAAGTATACTTTTAACCAGCAAACAATGCTATTATGAGAATCCAGTGCATTGGACTTAAACACTAGTTATAAGTTACAACAAGGCCCATTGAAGACACACAAAAAACCCTTCAGCATCTTACATGACAAAGCAGTCCTCCCTAAATTTAACCAAACTATTGGGGCAAGAACAAGCAATAAAATTCCTGTTATTTCCATTAGATCTGAATCTCAAGATTCAGGGCCAGAGTTTTACACACATTCATTGCTCAATTTCGTCACAATCAACAAAGCATATAAATATAGAGAAGCATCACAATATCATTAGGATTTGGAACAAGAAAAAAACAATAGAACTAATTTCTAGAGCAAAAATCAGCATCCAGACATTTTCAGTAGAGGCAAACATATATTTGGTGAGAACAGTGTTAATTGAAATTAAAAAGCACTTCAGTTATATATGTTAAGGTTGATTGAGTATTTTGTTACTGTTATTTTTTTTATATGTGATGAGGGTGAGCCTAGGTGCAAGGGAAGATGTGTTTTGGTGATCAATCGGTCAAGGATTGGAATACGGAAACCATCTCTTTTGCATATGCAATGGTCCAGTCGGGTACAATGACTCTTCCCCATACTTTTGCATAGCAAGGAGCCTTTAGAGACTAGGTACATTAGTTATACATTATATGTTATGCTTTAAAATAAAAAAGAACTAGAAAAACTAAGCTAGACTCAAATCGAAGCCCAACAAACCCAAAAGGAAAAAGAAACACAAAAAAGTTTAGGCCACATACTAGTACAAAAATGACATTCTACTACGGTTAAAAAAGAATTTTTGTATAAAAAATGCGGTAGCAATTATGTAATTAATTGAAGACATATTACATCGATTATATTTAAACCGATGTAAAATATACTCTTCTACATCAGTTGTAACTAATAACCAATGTAAAAAGTAGGACAGGATGCTCCCTTAAAAACAAATTTGGAAAACAAGTGCGCACGATACCTATGACATCGGTTGTATTAACAATCGATTACATCAGTTGTTATTACGTTGTCGAATTACGTTGTGGCAATTTCGACGTGTGTGGTTTATTTAACTTGTTTTTAATTACATTGACGCCACGGATTACATTAAGGGTCGAGGGTATCCTTGCATTTTAAGGTTGCACTTTCCCACTACCATTGAGCCAACACCACCTCTCTTTGCAATAGGTTAACCATTTTGGAAAATTGATTAAAAATAGTTAAAAACTTGTTTTTGATCCAAATTTTTTAATAATAACTTCTTTTAGTGTATATTGGATAATTCAGTTTCTACATTGTGTAGAATTCATAGATTTTGAGTTACCAAAACTTAGAACGAAAAAACTTCATACTGACATAACTTTTGATAAAAAACTCGAATTCAAACACGTTAAAAATAAAAGTTGCTCAATACGAGGTAAGGAAAGTGGTGGTCAATCCTAAAGGCGATTGAGGTCCCCAGTTTCCAAAATCCACTGTTTAGTATTACTTCTTTTACTTTTTTAGGGTTTTTGATGTATTTTTTTAAATTTTTGGCTCTTACTTTACATACCTACACTTGTCAGAAAATTCTAAAAAATTTTATAGTGTTTCCTTGTAATAATTATAGATTTACCAATTATATATTTCATACTTACATCTATAACTCATCACTAGGAGTCCTTTCATTGCATAAAATTTTTTATATTAAATTCTCTTGAACTATTTTTATTAATATGAGTATAGTTTTATTATACATAACCATGTAGAACGTCTTAGGGTAAGGGTAATCAACTACTGAACATCACACTTTAAATCTTTACATGTTATTTAATAAATGATGTTTGAATCATTAGGCATAGACACAATTAAAGAAATTCGTCATAGATAGATTATACATATTAGAAATTAGAACTTCTTATAATTTATAAATGTGTCTTACATAGACATTGTTTTTTCATTACTTTTGATTATGTTATGGTGACTTTAATTTTTCTTAAGTTTGCATTTGCACAATTCTTATGTTTGGAAGACGGAAGACAAATTTATTTTTTAGTATTCTGGTATGTTTATTAGAGGTTGAAAAAATAATAAATTGACATTTTTTTAAACGATAATATTACATCGGTTGTAAGCTGAAACCGAAGTAATATGTGACTTTTTACAATCGTTTTAGCTACAATTGATGTAATATGTCTTTCTGGTTCACATATTACATCGGTTGTAAAAAGTCTCATATTACATCAGTTCCAGTTTACAACCGATATAATATGTATAATTTTTTTGTTCTTTTAAACGTTCTTTTATGTCGATTGTGTTTATAACCGATGTTATCTTGGTATATTTTACATTGGTTAAAGTCGATGTAAAAAGTCATTAACTATCTACATCACCTACCTCAACATCAGTTGCATAATTGATGTAAAATGTCTCCTACAACCAATGTAGAATCCTTTTTTTGTACTAGTGATACCTCAATTCACCTCAAACCCTAACTCCTTAAGCAACCACATAAGTGTCTCTCCTACTAGAAAATGAAAAGATGGCTTCAAATTTGTCAAAGATCGGAAATGATAGAGTGGGTGGTTGTCGGGGAAGTAAAAGGGAGGTTGCAATGGCTATCCGCTGATGGAGCATGTGGTGGAACACCTTATGCAACCAACCACTAAAGCGCATGGCCACCATCACTCATTTGCACCTTACATCACAACAAAATCACACTACTGCAACGTTTGTGTTTTACCTAAATTCACAACCACACCCTACAACTCGCTAAGGTGGCTTGATTAACTTCACAGTAATTTAGTGTGTTTTGAAATAGTAAAAATAGGAGTCGTTTCTGGTATTTTGAATTTCAAAAATATGAACTGATTTGATTAGTGAAATTCAATGGATTTTATTCATTCTAATGTAAAAATCCAAACAAATTAGTAGGATTAGACACGGTTTGATTTGATTAAATAAATAAACTGCTTTAACTTTATTACTTTCCAGCCTACCCCAAGTAAAATAATAAAATACAATTATACCAATTTGGTTTTCAAAGTGAGGAGTTCCAAGCATAATATTTGATTTACAACTCAATTTAAGTCTAGGTATTTCTTAATGATTTCCAACCATATAAACTAATTTCTGAATCAGATTAACTGAAATCAAATCAAATCATATCAAATTTTAGTTGATTCCAAACACAACCTCTGTTCATATCTTGTTCACTCAAATTTTTAACACTATAAACAAGCAACAAAATAATATTAGGTCGTGTGGATGTTATGGAGCTTATTTAAGCTTACGAAAATAGCTCATTAGCTGATTTCTATAAGTTTCACAGTAAAGTTTATCTAACAAGCAATTTCCAGTTCATTTCAACAAGTTTCAAGGTCAAGTTTATGAAATATACTCCCAATTGATAATATCTTATTGAATAAACGCTTAATTAAGTTGTTTACTGAAACACACCACCAAAAATTTGAGAAGTAGAAGCTGTCTTGGTTATGTTATGTTCAAACTGAAAACTAAAAATGAAGCAAAGAATGCATCTCATTTATACATTCTGACAGCTCAATTAGTTTCCTCTTTGGACACGGAGTATAACTAGTCTCGCCACCTTTTAAGCACACCAGCAACATCTTGCCAAAAAAGAACCACCTAGTCCACATTACAGTATACATCAAAATCTATATGAATGTTTTCAATCACGTAGGGGATTTTGTACCAGTGCATATTCAAGCTCATAAGTTTGAGCTGGGGGTCATGTATCATCCTGATTGAATAAACTCAACTAGAACCTAGTCAAAAAGAAGGACAATTTATAGAGCTATAAGCACACCCTAAACAAAGTTTTTTGTTCAAGAGCCCTCATCCAAAATACATTTTAGATTGACTGGTACAGGTCAATTTACTCTCTCCTCCCTACATTATTTTGGCCTTAGGGAGATTTCTGTTAATATCTTGTGTGCAACATTCAGCAGGTGGAAAAATGGGAAACCAGAAAATTCAGAATAAACAAACATCTTTTTTTTCTTTTTCAATTAGGTAAAACCTAAAAACAAAAGTGTAACTCCTCTTCCTCTTCGCTGTTAAGAACTTGTTTGGAAACCCACTAAATTTGGGGTAAATCACATTTAAAATAAACCTTTTTGGAGCTAACTTTCACACAAAGTTCACCCTTCAATTTTCTACGCTCATGTTCAACACAACATCGTTACATCCGTCAATTGAAAATTCCATTTTTCACTCCTCTATTTTGTTTGATACCCCCACCACTCAATCCCAAATGACACCATTGTCACTATATAATGCCCAAAATGCTAAACTCCAAAATTTTCAACATTCTGTCCACATCCACAAGCCAGAACTTTTAGGTTTTTAAAGTCTCCCTAATTGGGTGGCATCAGCTGTATTTGTACACAATATAGCTCGAGTTAAAAATCAGATACTGAACATGACATATAATAACGTTTACAAATGATCTCATAAATAGGGATTAATTAAAAGAAAAAATAATGAAATGAATTTCTCCATAAGCTTATTTATTTACAGAAACTCCCTCATGTAACTTCTCCAATTTTTCTATTTAATACGTGCATTAAGTTATTTTCACCCATAGTAAAACTTATTTTACTTTATTTTCTTATTATTTTTTTCTTCCAAGTTCCTCTAGATAAGTTTCTCCAAATAGACCAAACTATTTCAAAACTTTGGAAACATAGATTTCGTTTTTTTCTTCTAATTTTCCACTCCTAAAAATAGTAATGCAGAAGTTTTTTCCTTTCCTAACAGACTCTTTACTCAATCTAGAAATGAAAGCTTAACACCCCCCACCCACTGCAATCCAATCCAAGCCAAACACACCCTAGACTAGAAAACCCTCAAAACAACAGACACAATCAGCTTCGATTCAATTTAACTTACTTTTCAAGGGAAAATGAAAAGAAAAAGGGAAAAAAGAAAATAGAAGAACAGTGGAATACCAGAAAGCAGTGTAGCTAGAGAAGCCAAAACCAGTGACCATAAGAGCAATTGAAGCTGCACCAAACGCACATTGCCCAAACCTCAAGAGAAAGCCGCTAATCGTCCCGGGCCCACCCAACAGCCGCTTCATCATCCCCTCCACCTTCTTGTTCTTCAACCCAAAAACCCTAATTTCAGAGCCTTTCCATTGGGAGATTTAGCTCTGTTAATCACCCTCTTGGTAAGGTGAATTGGGTTTCCGTGAAAGCAGGTTTTTTGAGAGAGAGAGAGAGGGGAATGAGAATCGAAAGAGTGTATAGGGAAGATAGCTTTAGAGTAGTGGAAATGGATGGGAATCGATGGTAAAGTTAATGCCTGGTTACTGTTATGGAGAATCTTTTTGCTTTCCCCCATTTTTTTTTTTTTTACTTTATGTAAAAAGTTGAAATGAAATTTGTTTTATTAAAAATTATTGGAGGGATTATATAAGAGAAACAATATTTCTCATATTAATTTGAAGTCAAATTTTAGGATGGAACATATCACAAAGAAATTGTATTATTGATGGGATAAATTATCACTTTTGTCTTTTAAACTTGAAATGATCCACTTTGCTTGTCTTTTAAATGTTTGACAATGTTAATTTAGTTTTTTGAAATAATAGAATGTTAAATCTATATATATATATATATATATATATATATATATATATATATATATAATTAACCTTCATTTATACACATTTTAAAAAGATGATTTAATTTTATAAAAGTTTTAAAATATTTTATAATGAAATATGTTGTTACTGGAAGAATATTTAAATAAATTGGAATTTAATCATGTTATGAAGTAATTTAGTTATTTCAAATTATATAATTTTAAATTTTATCCAAAAAGAAGAATTTGAAAATTTTCATGATCTTAACTTCATATATTTTATATTTGTATTTGTTCTTTAGTTTAATTTGAAATAGTTGATAAATGACTTGTCCAAAGTTTTTAAAAGCTCTCATTTTTTTAAGATAAATTTAATTACATGCAATTTAAACAAGTTTAAATAAATAAGGATTTACAATTTTCAGACAGATCCTTCTATAAAAGCATATTATATCTAGTTTTAGATTAAATAATCAAATTTCATTAGGCAAATTAACTTCTGAAGATATAATAGAGTATATATTATTTAGAACTCGATTATTTTTTATTAGATAACATAAGTATTGCTCGAAACACTTATCACTTCTTGCTAAATATTCAGAGTATCTTCTTAAAACACATTCTTTTCTAACTAAAAAGGGTTTTATAAAAAATGTGATAAAAAATTATCATAGAGTTTTGCTAAGTAGATAAAAAATATAAGGTTTACATACTCTTCTAGTTTGTTAAATGAGTACAAATGATGTTGTGAAGCTTAGAATGAAACTATTATATAAATATTTTTTATTTAATTAGAAATTGAGAGTAGATTTGTTTGTAATAGGATTTTTTTAGGGAAAACATCAATCATAACATAATTTGAATAGATATATGTCAATATTTTATATTTCTGTAATTATTTATAATATGTTACATAAATATAAAAGTTTTGCATAATAATAAAAGTTATATATTAGAAAAGAGAATTATCTATATATTTTATATATAATAAAGATATCAAACCTAAGTTCTTCATGAGTCAACATTTCATAGAAGATACCCCTAAATCTTCTTGAAAACTCTCTACTTCAACTCATGCATCGTGTAAATATGAAAGAAAAACAACACGAGAAGGAGTGGGGTCTTTATAAGCATTAAGATACAATAGAAACAATGAGGGCCTATGATTGGACCTACAATCATAAGACTTAATCTCACTTTTATCAAATATATGGATCCATATACCATTTCTGATGATCCATTATGAACATAAAAAGTTAATTGTGTAAAAAATAGGTTGGACCGAGTTCAAGAGGGGGGTGAATTGAACTTTAAAATTTTTTGCAAAACTGGAAAGTGATTTAAGAATGAGAATGAACTATCTTTATAAAATCAATTAACTGCACAGTTCTGGACTGTCCAGTGTTCAGAATATACAGCAGAAGTATTACAGATTCAATCAAACAGTTTACTGAACTCTTCAAGAATCAAGATGATTAGATTTTAATCCAGTCAATTCAGATGATAACAGCACTTGAATAATAGCAATCAAGAAGAGTAGGGAGGAAAGCAAGAACACAGAATTTTTATCCTGGTTCACCCTTCCACAAGGGCTACATCCAGTCCTTTGCCAAACCAGCAAAGGTTTCCACTAAAATGATCCAAGATCAATTTTACACCCTTGCTCCCAGCAAGTTACAAAATGCTCCCCGCAGTACTTACTACTCCCAGTAGTAAACCCACCACACTGAACCCTTCAACTGGTGTTACACTAGTACAAAAACCTACTGTACTGCCTAAATACACTTCAGTAATTGAATACAACAAGAACAAAATACAGTTCAAATCAATCAACCACACTGTTCGCAATACAAAATGGATTGAGATCAAGTATGAAAGACTTAGCTCTGGTCCAAAACCAAAGCAGTTGATCCTCACTTGAGAAGTGCTTCAAGATTCACGATCTTTATGATTTCTTGTGTGAAAATCAATTCAAAAACAGTTTACACAAAAAGGGCGCTTGTGATCTCTTAGGAACTCTCAAAAGGATATTTCAGAAATCTCAAAGTTATGAAAATGATAGAGACAATTCCTTTTTATAGTCAATTCTGATTTAAAACAACTTAGCTATCACTGGTTCAATTAATTGAACAAACCATTCAATCGATTGAATTGACCACTAGTTGACTCAGTCAAAGATTCCAGTAATAACAGAAGTAATTGTCACATTCAATCGATTGCTTTTAAAAATTCAATTGGTTGAAAAATCTTTTTCAACAAAAATCAGTTTGGGTTATTTTTCTTAAAACCAATTTTAATAAAAATATTTGTGAATCTCTTAGCATCCCAGGAATAATGAACCATGCCACTAATGATTAAGAACTAAGCCAACATCAACACACAAACCCAACTAAGGACCAAGACCGAATCACCCAACCATTTTCATGTTGGCTCAAAGTCATTCACTTGAACAATTCTGGTCCAGGTTGGTTCCAACAGATTCTTCATGAAGCAATCTTCATCAACTCACGTGCTAGGCATTGATCTAATATAGTCCAGATCCAATCCATCAAAACTTCAGCAAGCTGTGGTCTTTAGTGACTTCATCAAATCACATGCTTAGCATTGGTGCTAACAAATTGGGAAGTTATTAGGTAGTTGGGTATTTCTCATTAAAACATTGGTACAATCATATTTTCTTTCTCAAGAATATTAGCCATTTATCTGCCCATAGAAGATATACATATACTCACTACCTAACTTTGACAATGTTAAGTGGGTATCGGATAATACCAAGTTTGACCTATAAATATCCTAGTTCAGGGCTCTATGCTGAATTATCCAGATATTTACCTACTTGAAAAATACTTCTTTGACCCAACCATGGTCCTCGTCTTTCATCCTCCAGTGTACCAAACTGTGACTTCCTATACATAGACACTCACACGTTATATTAATCTCAACCGATTATAGAAAAACCTATAACTATTTTTTAACATACATGACATTTCCAAGGATGACATAATGTAATGGCTATTAAGATATGTCATATTTGTCTTAACTAACAATTTGTACACATCGTTCAAACAAATATAAAGTATAAAAATAAGAATAGAGCATATAGGTAATTTATTTTATATTCAAGTTCATTTAAAAAAATGTTTACTTCTACTTTTTTTATTATTATTACTTCGTATGTGTTTCTTCTAACTATAAAAAAAGTATGTTTAAAATTGCACAAAATAAAATAAAAATAAGAATCAAAGTAAGAACTTTAAATAAACAATTATTTATGGGTAAGTATATCATAAGCAAATAAAATAACAGAAATATAAATTAATAAAGATGACTAGTACATAACTGAAGATAAATTTAATAACACATATCAAGTATAATTAGGACCAGTGCCTATCTAAAAATAAATTAAATGTATAATTAAATAACTATAAAGAATTAGTATATAACTGAAAACAAATTAAATGACATAAATAAAAATAAATAGAATTAGTGTGTAAAGATGAATTAAATAATAAATTAAATAATATAAATGACTAATGCATAACTAGAGATAAATTAAATAATATAAATAAGTAAATAGGACTAGAAATAAATTAAATAACATAAATAAATATGACTAATGAGTAATTGGATATTAATAAAAATAAGAAAAGTAAAATAATATATCAAAATAAATAAAATGCTAATAAAACACATATAATTTTATCAAAATTAATATAAAAGGAGCTTAACCTGACTTCTTCTTCATCTTTAAATGGAGTGATCACTAGAATTAAAGCTACAGAGGATTAAAATTTCTTACTCCGCCTCTTTCTTTCTCTCTCTTTCTTTTTCATCTATATGTCTTCTTTAGTGAATCTATCTATAGGTTAAATTTTATTTAATTTTAATTTTCTTATTAAAAGTCATAATTACTTTGTTAAATTAAATCTTATCTTACTTTATCCTATTATTTTTTTTTCTTTTTCTTATATATTAGAAGCTTCTTTCAAATAATTATTTTTAATAATTAAATATATTTTTTAAAACTAATTAATTCTTATTTATTTATTTATTTGTTATATTCTTATTATTAATATTTATTATTATTTTTATTTATTTAGTCATAATATTTTTTAAAAATTACTTAATATATTTTCTATTGTTTCAGACTTTATCTAGATAGAATATGAAATATATATATTTTTAATATAAATTTAATCACAAGAGTTAAAATGTATGATTTTCTAACTCTTATTTTAAGGCAAGGATAAAATAATTAATATAGTTATTTAAAAGTAGGGTTGTTACATTACTCTCCTCCTTTTAAGAATTTTATCTTTGATATTCACTTTGATTGTAAAGACATGGAGATATATTTCTTACATATTACTTTTTTAATTCCCAAGTTGCATCTCTTTCTTCTTATTGACTCCATAATACTTTTATCGAAGGTGTGCCCTTTCTACGAAGTTGTTCAATCTTTCAATCTCCAATTGTTACAGGAAACACATCATACATAAGGTTTTCTTGTATTTGTACTATATCAGGTTCTATCACATGGAGAGGATCATAAATATATTTACAAAGTTAGGACACTTGCAAGACATTATGAAGTTTTGAAAGGTTCAGATGTAAAGTAATTTGGTACATGACAAAACTAATCCGTTTAAGGATTTGATAAAGACTAATGAATTCAGGTGAAACTTTTCTAGATTTGAGAGCTCTACCAACCCAGTTACAGGTGTAACATTCAAGAAAACATGACTCCCTTCTTGAATCTCAAGGGGTTTCCTCATTTTTCATGATAACTTTTTTGTCTATTTTGAGAAGTTTTCATCTTTTCCTTGATTATATTAATCTTATGAGTTGGTTGTTGAATTATCTTTGGACCAAAAATTAAGGAATTTTCATTCTTATAAATGAGGTTTTACATCTTCTCCAATATAGAGCCTCATATGGAGTCATTCCTATGCTTGAGTGAAAACTGTTGTTATGAGTAAACTCTATCACTAGTATAATTTGATCCCAACTTTCAGTTTGTTTTAAGACAGAAGCTCTCAATAGGTCCTCTAAATATTGGATGGTCCTTCAGATCATCCATTAGTTTGAGGGTGATAAGTTGAACTAAGTCTAACTTTTGTTTCTAAGGCTCTTTGTAAACTATTCCAAAATCTAGAGGTGAAGTGAGAGTCCTATATGAAATTATACTAGAAGGTACACCATGTAGCCTAATAATTTATTTTATGTACAGATGAACTAATTTTTCTAAGGAAAATCTAACGTCAATAAGCAAAAAATGAGCAGATTTTGTTAATCTATCCACAATTACCCAAATTACATCATGACTAGACACAATCTTTGGTAAATCTATCACAAAATATATGGATATGCTTTCCCATTTCCATTCTGAAACATCTAAGGATTGTAGTTCTCCATAAGGTTTTTCATGTTCTACTTTCAGTTTCTGACAAACTAAACAACATGCAACAAACTCCACAAATGTCTTTTCATCGCAGACCACCAAAACATTTCTTTGAGTCTTGATACATCTTTGTTTCACACATATGTATACTTAAGCTACTCTTATGAGCTTCCTCCATTACTAATTTTCTTAAATCTTCTTTTGTATGTATACAAATTCTATCTCTAAATTTGATGATTCCACGAGAATCCTTGTGGAATTAAGATTCATTCCTTTCCTTCCTCTTGTCAAGTTTTCTTGCAAAAATTGGTCCCTTTCGTGAGCTTTCTTTATTTCTTTCAAGAATCCACTTGAAATTTTTTAACATTCTTGAACATAGACTATTGGGTCTTAGTTCTACAACTAAGTTCAAGTCTCTAAATGATTCTATTAAATTTAATTCCTCCACCACCATCATAGATGCATGTATACATTTTCAACTCAAAGTATATGACACAATGTTTGCTTTCCTAGGGTGATACTACAACTCAAAGTCGTAATCCTTATAAAAATGTACTTCAACATTTTATGGTCACTAAAAACTCCAAACCTTTCACTGTACAAGTAATGTCTCCATATTTTGAATGTAAACCCTACTACAAGTAATTCTAAATCATGTATAGGATAGTTAACTTCATGTTCTTTGAGTTGCCATGAAATATAAACTGCCATGTTTCTTTCTTGCATTAGTACACATCCTAATCCTTCTCCAAAGGCATCACGATATACCTTAAGTTTTATAGGGTTAGGAAAGACTAAAACAGGCGTGGATGTTAATATTTTCTTTAACTCTTGAAAACTGAGCTCATATGCTTCATTCCATTCAAAAGCTTGAGCCTTACATGTTCCTAATACAATGCAACTTGAACTTTTAAAGGGTCATCTACGATGCCACTTTGCGATATCACATGTCCTAAAAGTTGAACTTATTCTAACTAGACATTGAAAATTGAACTCCTTAACAATGATGCCAAATTTGATCACTGTCATTTTCAATCAAACAAAAGAGTATGTGTAGACTGTCTAATGTGGTGTCTTGGATGTTATAGAAAGAGGTTGAGTTTGAGAGGAGTATGAATTAAACTATCACCAATTTTCTAAATAGGATGACAAATGCTTATTGAATTAATTTATAAGAAAGCAATAAACCAAATCCAATGCATAATTAAATATTAGTTAAAAGATATTTCGTGATGCAAAATATATGGTAAGTATAATATGTAATATAAAAAGTAAAGTGAACGAAAAGAGAGAGAAAGAGAAAGACACACCGAGATTTATACTGGTTCACTATATCACACAAGCTATCTAGTTGTCTAATCTCCTTAACTAGATGAAACCTATTAGCTATGATGACAAGTACACCAGTCATAATGTAGCAAGAAATAAAAATTATCGTTCTCTCCCAAAGGAATTGTACAACTTAAGACAATAAATACCATTATAATAAATTCAGATACAAGTACAATTCCATAATTTGGTTTTGATTGCAGATATTAAAATAATATTAATAATTTTATTTATCAATTGAATTGTAGAAAATAAATTTATTATCAATAGTAAAACCTTATCAGGATTAGATCTCACCTGTCTTCACTCTCATGTATAAAGACATTACTTTCTTTTTCTATCAATAATCAATATCAACTCACAATATTACTTAACCCCAATTTCTCAACAAATGAGTCTAAGATTATGTATTATTCCTTGACCAATTATATAAATGAATCCTGTAATATCCACAAGGATCTTAAGAGAACAAACGAATTTTGCTCTATTCCTAGGAACAAGCTTTTATTTGATATTTTAATTCATATCTAGATTACAAAAGATATTTTTCTATACTCTTAAGAATCAATGATCAAGTTATGGATCTTCATAACAAACAATAATTATAAAAATAAAATAGTGATGTATTGAAAGAAACTACATAAATATGAAAAACAAAACGATTACATGAGAGTTCAGATTAGCCGAATGTAAACCTAATAATAGAGAATTTAGTTCCTCGTAGACATGAGAATACCAAATCTTACAAAAGAACAATTAAATACAAATAAGATTCCATAAGAAATCCTAAGAATGTCTTCGAAGAGTGATTTTGATCTCCAATAATGACTAACTCTAATGTGAACAAATATTAAATAAACTCTAAATTTTGACACTCACACCCGACTCAAGTCATTTGTGTCGGGCACCACTGAATTCTGTTGTAGATCCAAGTTCTGAACCCCAACCTGCGTCGGGCATTGGTAATGTGTGCCAAGTGCAATTCTCTAACCTTGTTGTCAGGTTCTCTTATGTTGGGTTCAGTTTTGCTGAGTTGGGCTTGGCTTATTGTAATCAAATTTTTGCTCCTTTCTCTCACTCCTTCAAATAAAAATTTGAGGGGAAGCACTATGAAGATCACGAGAGCTCAAGCCATGGGGGACAAAAGAAAGAAAAAGAAGAAAAGATGAATATTGAAGCTCATAAACTTAAAAGGACTCTTTAGTCTGAGTCTAACAGAATAAAATCTAAAGTCTATGTATTTATCGAGAAAAATAATAAGATTTATTCTCAACTAAATATAGTTTATCTGTTATACTCTTATTTTGTGTATTTCATGTAGAACACAACGCAAAAAGATTATATCAGCTAGATATAATCCAACTAATGAAGATATAACATATAATCTTAAAGTTTGATAACCAATCAAACTTATGCTTTAATTTATACATTTTATAAGTTTGTATGGAGTAAAGGTTGTCTGTGAAAACTTGACCTGTTGAAGATGTTTTAATCTCATGTTTTAACTGAGCGTTTTAAGCACCATAATAAAGGAAGAGATTGTTAAGGTAAAATTTCAATACCTTAAGATTTTGATTCCAATACCTTAAGATTTCGCTTCGTCTGTAAGACGATAGTTTTGTGAAACAATAGATGATGTAGGACGTAAATGTTTCATCAAACAGACAATTTGTCTTTTCTTAAGTAGGATAAGGTGCATATAAGAATAGATGAAATGCGCACAAAGCATCACAAACTAAGCCAACCTCGTACTTCAATAAATATCCAAATGCTTATTCTATAATTGTAGGGAATGTTTGTTCGTCAAAGAGATCTGTTCAAGATTAAATACAAACCAATAATGATATCTCTTGAAACACGAGTTAAAGTTGCTTTCTTCATCTACTTCTTAACACAAAGAGCTTTTCAACTCTAACCTAGCTATCTGCTATGTATGGTGTGCACTTTTACCATGAATTGATGTAAAAGACTATGCTACCTAGGGAGATAAACACTGTCAACTATCAAGGACACTATAAAGAAAAAGAAGTGCAAATGAAAGCTGCATTAAGTTCAACAATTACGATGAACCTCATCAAACACAAAGTGGACATGCATAAAAGTTGAAACTACTCAACGACTACAAATGAGCTCTCAACGACTACCTTCTTCTAGTGCCTATATAAACCTTTATGCCATGAATAAGCAAATGGGAGCAGAGGAAAAACCATGACAAATTGTTGCTCAGATTAACACTCCTCAAAGTTAAGAGAGATGAGGTTGTACCATATTAAAATGCTCATTATACAATGCTTATCCATTGTGATAGTCAAAGTTTCATAAGAAACACATAGATGTTAGACTTCATAAGAGACATTGTTAAGTCTGGGGAAGTCAAAATTAAGATAGTCTCAAAGGAAAATCTTGTTGATGTGTACTTGGAACGGACTAATTTTTCCTTTGAGGACAAAGAAAGATGAAGTTAGGAGATCTTCTATGATTCGAAGTCAAGGTAAAAAATTGTAATGATTGACTCCAAATCATTTTGAATAAACAATTTGCTCGAGAGCACAATCAGACGATTAGATTGTTTGATAAAAAACATAAAATAAAAGATCATCTACTAAAAAAAATCTAATAATGGTACATTAACATTACTAAAATAGATTTATATTATGAAAATGATAAAAAATCTCTCAAAACCCTGTATATAAGTAGAGAAAACTAAGAATTCTATCACTAATAATCCTATCTCTAAGTTTTTAATCTTATTATCCACAAATTCTCGCTAGTTCTTATAACAATATTGAATGCAATTATCAAAGACAACATTGGTGGGAGGGAAACGAAGGAGAAGATGGCAAAAGCATAGAAGAAGAAAATGTTTGTGAAAAGGATGTATAATGAAAAAACTACATCTAGTTAATTCAATTATAGAAGAAGAAAATGTTTGTGAAAAGGATGTATAATGAAAAAACTACATCTAGTTAATTCAATTATTAATGAAAGTTAGTTAATTCAATTATTAATGAAAGTTAGTTCATCATTTATTAATGAAAGTTGTACATAATGTACCATATAAAAGAGAATTCATCTTAGTCTTTGCCGTGCTTCATATAGTCTTTGCCATGTTTCATATGTATATATGTTCATAAATATATTTAAGAAAATATTTAAAAGTTAAATAACGAAACTAAAACAAATATGTAATTAAAAGTAAGGATTTTATCTCTACAATATCATATTTTAAAAACAAAACTTCTTAGATATTCAACAATTATATTCTACACTTTTAAATTACAGTGTTCTTAACATGTCTAGGACAAATAATATAATAAATTTAATATTTAATTACACTTAGTTTCTAAAACTTGGAGTAATTATGGTTTTGGTCTTCCAAATTCAAAAAGGATTATCTTAGCCCCTTCTATTTGGTAAACAAATTTATTGATTTACTTACTAAATACTAAATTTAAACGAGTTGGAATTTAAGATTATAATTTAATTTTAATACTTAAGGTTTAAAACTATTTTGTCCTTACAAATTTAATAGTTAATAACTAAAATTATATATATTTTTTATTTTGAGTAACTTAAAAACAACTTTTAAAACTATATCTCTATATAGGTCATTCGTAGAGACTAAAATACATCATTAAACTTAAAATTTATCTCCTAATAATCTAGGAGAAACCTTAAATCCCTGGTGGCTTCTTTTACATCAGCCATTACATCACCCACAAGACTCTCTGACAGCGGTCACATATGCCCAGACATAACAGCTTTTAGGTTTTAAAATCCTTAAAACCAATATTTTCCATCGAGTAAATATTATTTTACACTACTATTCACATAATACATCCAAAATAATACATCCAAAATATATGAGCTTTTCACAGTAAAATATTGTATTTTAATAAAATTATATTGTATATTTTAATAAAATAAATACATCCAAAATAATACATCCAAAATATATCAGCTTTTCACAGTAAAATATTGTATTTTAATAAAATAATATTATAAATTTTAATAAAATAATATTATTTTAAAGTGTTAAATGGATGTAAAATATTGTTCGGAGTGTCAAAATTGCTCTTTCCATCAAGAGCTTGTTCTGTTCTTCAAAATTTTCTGTTGAAACTTGATTGAATCATATTGAAGATCCGTTGCTAGTGACCACTTTCTAAGTTGAGCTAGTAATCGTTGGAAAAAATGACCGATGCAATTAGTTTCTTTGAATTGAACACGGGAGCCAAGATACCTTCAATTGGGTTTGGCACGTTTTCGGTTGATCCTACTATTGTAACCACTGCCATCAAGGTATATTAGAAGTGAATTTTATCTATTTTAACCTATTATAATATTTTCATAGCCTTCATTTTCATTTGTTCTTTGGTTTAGATTATGTGAATGGCAAAAAATTCTTGTTTGTAGTATTGCATGTAGAAGATCTACCCCAAGAACAGTTGGCTGACTATTTTGTATGTGTTGATGATGATAAATTCAGGTGGGTTACAGGCATATCGACTGTGCAGAAGCCTATTCGAATCAAGCTGAGGTAATTTAATTTGATCATAGTAAATCTTGATTATATGAACATATATGATAATGAACTACACAGCATGTGAATTTTATTATATGATAAAGTACTCACATGTTAGAATTTATAGTTGCAAAGAAGTTCATTTTGCTTTGGTAAAGTTCAGTGTGTCAATATATGTTTTGATTGATTATGGAAAGTTGGTTTCTATAGATCGGTTCTGCTCTCAAGAAGCTTTTTGAAAGTGGTGTTGTGAAGCGTGAGGACTTGTGGATTACCTCCAAACTCTGGTTTTATTGTCTTCTCATTCTTCTGAAAGTTTCTTAATGTTATTAGAATGCTATGTATGCTTGTATTTGGTTTCTCAACACAGATTCTCTGCTTTTTTACTATACACAGGAACACAGATCATGATCCAGAAGATGTACCAAAAGCACTTGAAAGAACTTTACAAGAATTGCAACTTGACTACGTAGATCTCTATCTTGTATGTGCATTCTTTCCTTTTCTGCTTTGTGAATTTCTATTCTAGATGTGGAGCATTAAACATTATAAGTCCATTCTTGGTTTCTAAATTCAGTTTTTCTTTATGGTTTTGTTATGCAACAAATCTATAGGTATAGCTAATTGGCTATAAAATAGTGTCATTCATTAAGTTCTTTTTCAATCAATTGAAACGGTTCAATTTGTAGATACATTGGCCAGTGAGAATGAAAAAGGGATCAATTGGAGTAAAACCTGAAAATGTTATACAACATGACATACCAAGCACATGGAGAGCAATGGAGGCTCTCTATGACTCAGGCAAGGCTAAAGCCATAGGAGTGAGCAATTTCTCTTCAAAAAAGCTTCAAGATCTGTTGGATGTAGCAAGAGTGCCTCCTGCTGTTAACCAAGTGGAATGCCACCCACAATGGCAGCAGCCAAAGTTGCATGCATTCTGTGAATCCAAAGGAATTCACCTATCTGTATGTATATTACTCATTAAGTCACTTCATGTTTCATTCATGCTGTTCATTACATATTCGTTGATAGTTCATGATGTATGGATTTGTTGCATTTTGGATAAATTTTGTCAGTGAAAACTATCAGAAATTGACTTCAAGCTTAACTCAATCTTACAAAACCAGTTTATAAGATTACAAGTATGTAAGGTTGAGTTGGGCCAAAAATCTACTTGTGATAAACTGATGATGATTTTAGTACTTCAAACTGTGTATATATCAAATATCATTGTTCTGATTGCTGATTATGTGTCACAAATACATTGAATTTCTTAAGGGATTTTCTCCATTGGGGTCACAAGGATTTCTCAACAGTGATGTGCTTAAGAATCCTGTTATCAATATAGTTGCTGAGAAACTGGGGAAAACACCTGCTCAAGTAGCCCTTCGGTGGGGCATTCAAAAGGGGCATAGTGTGCTACCAAAGACCTCTAATGAGGCCAGGATCAAGGAAAATTTTGATATCTTCAACTGGTCTATCCCTGAGGAGCTGATGGCTAAGTTATCCGAAATTAAACAGGCAAGTAGTCAAAACTTAACCTTATTACTGTTTTCTTTCAACGTTTTTATTCTCTTCAAATTTTGAGTAACAAGTGGAATTTACTCATGCAGGAAAGGCTTTTAAAGGGTACTGGATTATTTGTTCATGAAAGCACTGAGGTCTATAAGACTGTTGAAGAACTCTGGGATGGTGAATAATGTGCTAGAAGATGTAACACATGTTACAAGTCCTCTGCTGAAGGAGTTTGTGTTTAATTAGTGTAATACTAAGGACTTACTTTGGAGTCATGTAACAAGTCCACGTTCAAGGAGTATGTGTGTTATTGGTGTAATTCTTGGAGATGGTGCTCCATTGATGAACCAAAAGTTATGAATTTGTGTTTCTGATGCTCAAACATACTTTTTTTTCCCATACCTGTTTTTGTTCTCTTTTTCTGCATATCACTTACAATTTGACCATTTTTTCAAAGTTGCATTTATAAAAACATAAAACCTCAGCATCCTTAATAAATCAAAGATATTGAAACGTTATAGCATATCAAGATGGATTTCTTTAAGGTTTCAAACGATACTAAGATATATATGATTTTGGGTTTGAAAACCTTCGGTTAACTTTTATCTTTTATCAATCTTTTTACTTTATTTATTTCGTTAATTTTTTAGATTATTTTAATGTTACCACGACTTAAATCTTGGTTAAGTTATATTAATAAATAGAGTCAATTTATGGCAAGAAAACTAATATGGGAGGAAACTTCACTTCACTCGTACCATTGAGGTGACACATAATATTGGTTTACCCACAAGCCAACAACTGTTATTTAAGTTAGTTGTTTGCTACTAGGACCATGGTTCATTCATATTCCTTTTTTTTTTTTTTTTTTTTAAGTCACCTTATAATAATATAAATTATTATTTTATTGTAATATAATATTTTATTAGGAAAAATAGTTGTAAATTAGATATTTTTGAATGCTTTTGAGAAACAGTGTTGTCATAATATATTTTCCCTTATTACTATGATCATTAATGCGAGACAGTGTAATTAATGATTGTTAGCTCATTATTTTCCTTTGCATTCAAATTATATGGTAAAATACAAGAAGCAAGAATTCTACAGCAACAACAACCACATAATGTCGAAATTCGTAGACCAAATCATACGCAAAAGATGAGATGAAAGCGAAGCTTGAAGATGTGACGACCCCTCACAGGGTGTCTCACCTTCTCCCTGGATTGTCTTCTTGTTTTCTCTACTTTTATGTGGTCTTTCCTTTCCTTATATTATTTGATTTTATTTTGGCTCAAAATCTTTGTCTCGATCATCTTTTAGGATAAAGGGGTCTAAATGGTTGTTTACACTAGGTTTTTTTTTTTCTTTTTCAGAACTGTCTTGTATTCTTAAGTAGCATGATAATAGTTTCGATGATATTGACAATAAATATTTATTATGGTAAATATCTAAATCTTTCAAAGAGTGGGAATGAGCTTCGGATTAAGGGTTTTATTAAAAAAAATTGTATGTAGGGTTTTATTAAAAAAGTTGAATATGTGGTGACAATTATTTTTATATATTTTTTTTGTCGGTAAACATCACTATATGCGTATTTGAAGATTTTACATATAGTCATAGTCATAGATCTAGACGTGACAAAGTGCAATATCACACTCTTACCCGAATAGTCACAACATCCACCATTTAACATTTTGTATAAAGAAACCTTTATAAGCATGTAATAAATATAGTTAAAATTGTCCTAATTATTTTAATTAACAAAATTATAAAAAAACGGTGTAGGTAAATGTAAATATCATAATAATGTGATGTTTGTAATAATCATTATTATAATAAAATATGAAATATAATATGTTAGTTGAAATTATCGTAATTTGAATATTAAATAAATAAAATATATCTACCAATTTATAATCTCATAATTTAATTAAATTTGTTTACATAATTACTAATAAAAATAATTAAGCAATAAATAAACTTATAATAACAAAAATAGTCTTTCATTGTATTTCAAAGTATACCAAAATTTACCTGTGTTTACATTAAACGATAACTTTTAACATTTCAAAAATAAATATTGTTCTTAAGTTCAAACACTATTACAATATACATGTTAATTAGTCTTAACATCCAATGCCTGAAATAAATACAAAATAGTGGTAACTTATTCATTTTCAATGTTTATAAAATAAATGAAAACAATAATATTATAATAAAAATTAAGTGTATTAAGTTATACCTCATTAATGGAGGCATGTACAAAACTAGGCAATATTATAGTAAAATACCATAACATCTAGTCTAGAAGCAATGTATGTATTTAGTTCTTTAGAGTTGAAAGCTCATTATCTTGACTACCTTGTCCTAAATATTGGTGAAGTTACATTAGAGAAAGTATAGTTCATACCTCTTATAGATCTCTTAAAACAAGACTAGCACAAATTCCATACGACAATCCTCTAACTTGACCTAGATATTCATTACCAAACATAACACGAATTGGATCATTTAAAAATATATTTAATGCAATTTCTAAACTTTACAACATTAGCTTACCAATTTTTTCTTGCATAAAATTTGAAACAATGAACAATATTATCAAAATAAAACACTTATGCCTAAACAATATATAGTTTTAGAAATTAAACATTGTCAAAACATCACAAACTTTTATTAATCAAAGAAGTTAGACCAGCAAACCAATATTATATTGAACAAGCAATCAACATATATAGTTTTTAAATTGTTATAATAATTTTTTTAAATTCTAAAGTTATAATCAGGTAATAATAAGTCTTAAAAATACTTTGTTTACGTGAATTACTAATTTCACTTTGTTCACGAATATCTCCAACATTAAGGAAATTCTTTCGAGTAAAATATAATAATAATTTAAAAAAAATATTATAACAATTTAAATTACAAAATAATTTCTATCAACATCAATAAACAAACTTTAAGCATCAAATCTTAATCAAATTAATGACATCAAAGAAAAAATACGAAAAAAAAAATATTGAAAAAGTTTAAACACTTACCTTTTAGGTAGAAGTTAAAATTCTCTTATCAAAATACCACAAAAAGAAATTCCCAAATTTTAATTTCTTTAAATTCCTTAAAAAAAAGCCATTAAACATTCTACAAACATAAATTACCTTCACAAGATTTTCTATCCAAACGTTACAAAATTGATAATTAATTTGGATCCTAATTAAAATATTAAAAAGAGTTTTTCAGCTAGTAAAATAAGGTCAAATAGTGTGTAAAACATAACATTAACCTCTCAAATAATGATTATAGAAAACAAGGTTGGCTTCCATTCAGTCTCCTAATTTAAGGCTTCACATCCCCATCTTACATTGGTTAATCAAGTACACCATGCAATCATAAACACAAAGTATAGACATTGTGGACATAATAAATTCATTTGGCCACAAGTCAATTCACAGCACTCAGTTTTCTTATATTGAATAGAAGATACAATAATCATAAATGAAAACTAAGACTTGGTTACTTATTCTGTGTTCTTAACAATAATAACACTTCTGAAAATCTCAACACACTTGAATCACTACAATTGGTGGCTTTAAGATGTCAACATGTAAAAAGGAAGAACCAATCTGCTTGAGGAACAATGTAATTGTCAACATCTCAATGATGGACATTTCTCAGAGTTCACCATCCCAGAGCTCTTCAATGATCTTATAGGGACCATAGTCCTCTTCAGCAAAAAATGCCTTAATCACCCTTTCCTGCATGACCAAATTCCTTGTGTTAATTCAAAAATCAAGCTTTAAGGCTACTTCTGAGATTATAATGTTATGGCACACAAGCATAATACAAGGTAGTTAAAGATTGTAAGGAACTACATACCAGAAAGAACACAAAAACTAGATTATGCCAAGGGCATGTTTAACTCCCTTCTCACACCTCTTTTTTTTTAAAATTGTTTTACATAACAATTTCACAGGTATTCACCTTAGTCATCCAAAATCTTTTAAGTTTTGACAATTTATCATCCAAAATGTATGAAGTTTTGAAAATTATTTCAAAAAATAAGTATTTTAAAGTCTACACTATGTCTGGCAACCTGGTTAATGGCATCTTGAAAACTAAATAGTTTTTGAGAAAGAAATTAAACACACCTTAGGTAAGGTTAATTGAATCTTTAAACTAGAAAAAGTTTTTGGAAAAGAAATCAAACACACCCTAGCTAACAAACTACTTGCCTGCTTAATTTCAGAGAACTTGGCCATTAGTTCTTCCGGAATAGACCAGTCAAAGACATCAAAGTTTTCCTTGATCCTGGACTCCTTAGTAGTCTTTGGCAGCACACTATGACCTGATTGCAACCCCCACCGAAGGGCTACTTGAGCTGGCGTCTTCCCCAATTTCTCTGCAATCTCTACGACAACAGGAATCTTAAGAATGTCACTATTAAAATTCCCTGGTGAGCCTAGTGGAGAGTAGCCCTGGAAAGAAATTCGTCATACATACATTTAGAATGCAAATATCAGAAGAATAAAGAATGGTTGTTGAGAAACCATCAATTTAATTTGAGTATAAACCAAATTCATTTTCAACTAGCCCTGTAGACAATTTCACCAAAAGTGATCATTTTCTTTGCAAGGAATAATTTATAGGAATAAGAGGCTTTTATTTATGTGAAAGTAGCAACAAGTAAGTATGATACATTCCATACTTACAGATATATGAATTCCTTTAGATTCACAAAATGCATGCAACTTTGGCTGCTGCCATCCTGGGTGCAATTCCACTTGGTTAACAGCAGGAGGCACTCTTGCTACATCCAACAAATCTTGAAGCTTCTTTGAAGAGAAATTGCTCACTCCTATGGCTCTAGCCTTGCCAGAGTCATAGAGTGCCTCCATTTCTCTCCATGTGCTGGGAATGTCCGCTTTCTCAAAATATTCTTTCTTGAATCCAACTGTTCCTCTTTTCAAGCGGACTGGCCAGTGGATCTACAGCATAAATCAATTTAGTTTGTATGAAAGAAGCGACTCAAGAGAACATGAATGGAAAGGAATGAATCCCACATAAACAAAGTTAGCATGTAGCTGTAGCACGGATACTTATACAGATATAGATACAACACAAACACGGATATTTAGACACGTATAATCTTCAAAATATAAAATACAGGGACACGGATTTATATATTATATCATTATGAATTATATAAATTGACAATTATGTATTAAAACATTATAAACAAAGTTAGTCAAATATAACAAAATATAAATTTAATTAATTTATCTAAAGTTCAAAAAGTGAAAAGAAATATGTATAATTTAAATATTCTTGATTATATACAAGATTTTGTACCATATCTCTATAATAAGCTTTATGAATTTTTAGAAAATTATTATATTAGTTTCTTCTAAAATTGTGTTAGAATCATGCTAAAGTTGTCAGGTATCTAAAACTTTATTTTTTTAAATTAGACATTTTATTAATACATATCATATAAGTATCGTACGCATGTCAGTATCTTATATGTGTCGGACATAGGATATGCTACCTAAAATGGAATGTCTGAACTTCATATATGAATGAGACCATTGAACTTTATACAATTGAAAAAGCCTAATTAGTAAAATAATGCTAATAATATACTCTTAGATCCTCTTTTTCAAAGAAACAACATCCTATTGATTGAAATCATGAGTCCCACTAGATGGGCCTTCTTTCTCAAACTGGTAGGAAATCCCATATTGTGCTTTGACACCAACTGAAAAAAAGTTGATTTTAAGCCTAAAAATTGCAGCCAAACTAGTAGGAATCACACGAATTTCAACCAATAAGAAAAAGTGTGTTGAAAAGAGAATGTCAAAAGGTGTATTACTAGTTTGCTACACTTCTTTAATTGAATGCAGACCACTCAATCTTTCCCCTTATTGCGAACACGAATTCACATATCAGTAAACACAATGCATCCTTACCAGATAGAGATCAAGGTAGTCGAGCTGCAAATCCTGTAATGTTTTATCAAACGCTTTTGCAACTTCTTCCGGAGCATGATGATTACACCTGAAAATATAGCCAATAAAGCAAAGGATCTCCACTCAGCAACCAATCACACACAATCTTTTCCAACTTTCAAAAATAGAACACAGTTTTCGAAAGACAGCAAACCAGAGTTTGGAAGTTATCCATAAGTCCTCACGCTTTACCACACCATCATCAAAAATCTTCTTAAGCGCAGCACCAATCTATAAAAACCAAGATTCAAAATAAAATGTCAATTAGCTTCCAAAATTGACTGAGTTCTCACTACTTTTTTCTACTTTAATCAAAACAAAACTATACAACATTAATAGCATAACCTGAAACATCCCACAATTAAAATTTTTTCACAGTTCACATATTATTACAGAGCAAAGGAAATATTACAAAATAATTGAAAAGATAAAAAAAAAAACGGATCCTGAACTATAAAAGTTGTCAACTTGAATTGTTATTACCTCTGCTTGATTTTTATAAGCTTCAGCACAGTCAATGTGCCTGTATCCAACCTGAACAACAGTGATCCGACATCAAAATCAGTTATCACTCCTACATAGGAAAAATCGAAACAACAAAATGTTTGCCAAAACAGAGAAATCTAAAATACCTATGCTAAATTTTATTTCTCTAGTAATAAAAATTTAACCATTATAATATCTATCTTTTTATTAGACGTCTGAAAAAATTATGAGCAATGATTTACGCCATCGGACAACGAAGGCACACAAAATGTGGATAGGTTATTCCATAAACAAGATGTGGATGTGTTATTAATCCTGCACCACGTAAAACACAAACAGATCCATTAAGTAACACAAAATTACTATCACTTTTATCCTTTGTTTAGATGGATAAATAAACTTGAGAAAGTGAATGTCGTCTATTTAAAAAGATTTGAAAAGGCGGATTGAATTTTTGAATTAATAAAAAAATAATAAGATTTAAATTAAAAATTTGTAAAAGTTTGTGAATAATATAATAAATGTAATTGATATTTAAAATTTTTTAAATAAATAAAATTGTAAGATTTCAAATTTATTCATATAATTAAAAATAAAATTTTAAAAATATTATTTTATAAATTATTTTTAAATATTATTAATTTTAATTTTATTATTATTATTATATAAATATATTTATATTATTATTTTTTATTTTATTAGTATTTTACGTTATGTAATTATAGTTAATGTGTTATGATATAAAATTTATTATGTTAAAATAATGGATTATGTAATTTGTTATAATTCCATAATATAATGTAATATAATAATAATAAATTTATAATATATAGTATATATTATATATATTAATTAATAATAATATATACTATTCAGATAATATATCGCTATA
>Ga0209489_102624_pt1 | contig 36212 bp, 14 predicted proteins | sample SiratrowhiteBW_FD_187527 | JGI IMG/M metagenome (GOLD analysis project Ga0209489, IMG submission 187527) | Root nodule microbial communities of legume samples collected from California, USA - Siratro white BW (SPAdes) (version 2) | ecosystem: Host-associated > Plants > Roots > Nodule | place... | reverse complement strand
AAAATGGGTAAAAAAAAAAAAAAGGAAAAAGAAGGGGAAAAAATTGCGGCGCGAGGGTTTTGAGAAGAGGTGAAAAGTGAAGGAGAATGGTGTGGTTATTCGTTGGTAAGTAAAATGACTACTGCGTTACTCCGTTGGTAAATTAGGATATAACTTTAGAGGAAGTGAAGTGAAACACATGCCCCCATGCACTGTTGTAACTTGTTAAGGTTATGTGCCCAAAATGTTGTCTTATTACACCCTTTATCTTAGGTATGTGTAATGTTCCAAGAGAATTAATAATCACATATTCCACTTCTTATGTGAAATAAATGCATCCTTGTTAAAAAAAAATCTTATAATAATATTGTCACATTTAAATTAAGCTAGTTAAATATTTAGTGCACAGTTTAGAGATTTGATTCTAGTAAAAATAAGAGACTGTCATTAGTCTCGTTAAGCTGTTTTTATACAGTCTTCGGTTGAATTTCAAATTTTGTGTCGGTAGAAAGATGTCGGCTAAAGATATTTCTGTTTTGACATATAGTTTAAAAAATTAGCCTATTTATATAAAACAATACTGTTTTGTAAATTGGGGTCCTTTATTTGTTATCCGGGTAAAACTATTCGTTAAAGGAAAATTATAGGCTTTCATATCTTTTCAACATATGAAATTGAGTTTTTTTTTCTTACATATATTTATTTTAGTATTCAAGATATAATTGGATTTTAAATATTAAAAAATTGTCTCTCTTTTGTTAAATAAGACAGTATTCAAATAACTTAGGTCTTTCCTTTACCCAGTAAAACTATTCATTAAAGGAAAATAATAAGACATTATTTCTTTACAAGTATCTTTTATATAGAGTTGTTATTACTAATGGTAGAATGTTATTAAAAATGGTAGAATTTTGAACTTCGTGAAAATGAGTTGTATTTGGTGATATTCTAGAATCGAAATCTAAATATTGGCTATAAACACGTGGATAATTTATGAACTAAAGAAACAGATAAATGGGGAAAACAAAATTGTAATTTACTCTAAAAAACAAAAAATAAGCTTTCAAACTGAATTACGGATGTGACCTTTTGTTGGTCTGTAATGGCGACGGTATCCCCACGCTTACGTGTCCACTTCTCCATCGCTTCCCTTCCTTCCGTGGGGATTCTGCTATTTCGGATGCCCATTTTGGTTTTAAATTTTCATCTTCTTCACACAAACGCAAATAACACGCCAATCTCACTCCATTAATCTTCGACGTCAAATTTTGATTCAGTAATTTCAGTTCCCAACGCATTCGCAGGTTCATTACTTGTCCTGCTAAACCCAATAATTAATTAAGCAGACAAATGTTAGCATAACGTATTCTCTGTGGTTGTGGGTTCTCACGTTAACAACATGCTCAGATCACTTCCCAAGCTCTCACTCCTCTTTTCCTCAGCTAGGAATCCTCGCTATCTTACAACTGCTCAGCGTTTCATATCTCAAGCGAAAAGACCAACTTCAAGAGGTATGTTTTCAACTGAAACCAATTAACCAAACCACCGTATTAATTTTTGCTTTGACGGATTACACTGACCCGTTTTCCAATTCTGTTTCCTTTCGCTTTTGGGTATCGTTTATCACTGGCAAAATTTAACCTTTTTTTATTGGTTCCAACTTCTAAAGCGCGTGTCTGTTTTTTTTTTTTTTTTTTTTTTTTTTTTTTTTTTTATTTAAAATTTTTTTTTTTTTTTTTTTTTTTTTTTATTGTTAGTACTATTCAGTGAAAATCTTTTTTTATTATTATATCCTGATTTGAATTTAATATTACTAATAACTAGTCCAAACACATACCGTGATGATTTCGATTTGGATCTGCATTTGCTGGGTAGACCTCACTGCTTTGATTGCTATTGTATATCTCACCAATATCCTCCTGATTCATGAGCACAAGTATATATACTTGAATCTAATCTTCATGTACTATTGACATTACTCAAAAAATAATCTCAGGAATAACTCTATCATACATGAAAGTTTGCGATTATATGGCAGGGTAAACCTTGACTTTGTTAGTTCATTCGAAGTAGTGTGTATACATATGTATGTATGTGTGTGTATATCTACATCTATATATATGTGTATATATACATCTATATGTGTGTGTAGCCTATTTTAGCTTAGAGAATCATGAAGTTCATTGTGGCACAATTCACTCAACATTTCTGCAATCAAGACTGATGTCTGCTTTTGATATTGTCCACTACTATAGCATGTTTGGAAATTTGTTTTCGAGCAAAAGAAATCACGTCACCCATGCAAAAGCTATCTCTAGTAGCTTCACTAGACGTAAAAATATTACATGGCAGACGCATGACCAAATATGCAGTTAGTGAGTTTTTTTATAAGTTGCAACATTCCCAAAGGAGAATTACTTTAACTTAGTTTTCTTTATTTTTCCCAAAATTCTCCTGTGCAAATTTATCCGCAATTTCATCAGCAATTGCATCAGAAACTGCCGCAGAAGATCAAGTTCAACAGATTAAGCTACTAACATCAATTGATGATAATTATGGTGGTGTTACTGTGGAACTGGATCATCCTATGGATTCTTCAGCATTTGTCCCAGTCCTTAGAGCTTCTGTTTCTCACTGGAAGCAGCTGGTAGGTAATCTTTCTACTTAGTTCTTAATGTAATTATTACATCATATTTGATATTATTCATTGATCGAAAAATACTGGTGAATTGTTTAATAAAATATTAGGTACTCATGTTAAGTATTACTAGCACAGAAACCAGATATATAGATAATATCCTTGTACGTGTACTGGCCATCCTTTTTTTCTATTTTATTTTCTTGTGTAGCAATAAATAGCATATGTTTATTATCAATGCATCAGACACACATATGAAGTTTTATTTTTAACTGACTTTAGTTTCTTCTTTTGTCATTAACCTGTCATTCAGGTATATAGATCGTTATCTTCTAGTTAAGTTTAGTTGGTTATTCGATAAAATATGTTAGCTGGCCCTCATAATCCTAGTTCAGCAATTAAGATATGGAAACAATTTTCCTTTTGAATTTGCATTAAGGTTTTTCTTTTAATGATGGTTGTAAGCTCACTTTCCTGTCTGCTTTATTTTGCAAAACGAGCTAATAAGCTTGTCAGTTATATGCAACAAAACTTGGGCATTTTTATCTTACTGAGAATCCAGAATCCATCACTATATGTGAGTTAATGAATCAACATTGTCATGCAGGGCAAGAAAGGTGTCTGGATAAAATTACCTATTCATTTAGCCGGTCTAGTTGAAGCTTTAGTTAAGGTGACTAATATTATTGGAGTTCCATTAATGTTGTCAGGTATCAATTCTATTTATTAACTAATATTTCCGGTACACTTCTATGCAGGAGGGGTTTTGGTATCATCATGCCGAACCAAATTATTTAATGCTTGTATATTGGATTCCTGACACTCCAAGTACTATTCCTGCAAATGCCACACACAGGGTGGGGGTTGGTTCATTTGTCATGAATGAAAAACAAGAGGTTTTTCCCAACCGTCTATCACAATATAGTTTAACTTCATAATCGGTCTTATACTTAATTGGAAGGAATCTCTTATTGTTTGAGGGTTTTGTCTTTGATAAATATTGTTGTGCCTGTCCTGTATCTTGATAAAGTGATAATGTCATAGGTGAGGATGAAGTTAATGTGTATGTGTTGCATTCTGTTCCAGAAAGGAGCTAGTACATTTAGATTAATTGTTTGTTTATTTTAGTTTGTCTCTTTGTTGTTTATTTTAGTTTGTCTCTTCATTTTCTGACCCATTGCTCTTGCTTATTTTTATTTTTGTCAGTTTCTGTCTGGTAGGCCATTGTCAGATATTTCATTGGAAAAATAATAAAATGTCTCTCTTACAAATATAAAGTCTGAAGAATTTAACTTTATTGGCGATCAACATTTCACTTTCTACTTTTATGGTCTTAGGTTTTAGTTGTTCAAGAGAATAGTGGACTATTTCAAGGAACTGGAATTTGGAAATTCCCAACTGGAGTTGTTGATCAGGTAGATTTGTTGGATATATTCCTCATTAAGGTGTAATAAAAGTCTATACTGTGTGCATATAATCTACTCGTTCAACCTATACAGGGAGAAGATATTTGTGTAGCAGCAGTAAGAGAGGTCAAAGAAGAAACAGGGGTAAGTAATCTCATTGCTTTGCCAATTAAATTTGGCTAGTCCTGAAATCAGTTATATGTTTAAGTGTCAGTAAAGTTTACAGTGGTTGGAAGCCTAATTGTTATGGGTTCTCTCAATTTTCAGGTTGATTCAGAATTTGTGGAAGTATTAGCATTCAGGTAGCATGTTTATTTGAATATATTATACCAATTTGAAAATGGGAAGTTTCTATGATTGATATTGGAGACTTCAAACAGGAGATATTCAGATCAGATCTCATTGATCATGGATGTAGGGAATAGGGACTAAGGAAAGAAGGGGCAACGTCATGTAATCCAAAATCTTACGGGGGATGAGAGAATTCTTGATCACATTTTTAGGTCTAGCGGTGTCTAGCAAGAGTAGTTTGCCTATGTTACCATATCCATTTTAGCAATATCATTGTCTCTGAGAGAATATGTGCTTGAAATATTTATATATGCAAATTTTGTTACTTGTCCATAAATTAGTGATTTCTTTGTTTTGAAGTTTCTTGAATTCTTGTGAGTCTGCAATATGGATGACTGAGAATTCTTTCCTTCTTTCATCTAAATATCTGATCGACAGACAAAGTCATAATTCATTCTTTGAGAAGTCAGACTTATTCTTTGTGTGCATGTTGCGGCCTCTTTCTTTTAACATCCAAACACAGAGATTAGAGATACTGGATGCACAGGTATGCAAATTCTAATCTGGTATTCAATTATAGGTTTAAATATGTTGTTAGTCGTTCAAATTTGGGGTAATCATTTAGTTTTTGGTCCCCTAAATTTAGCATTAATCTTTTTAGTTCTTGTAATTTGAAAAAAACTGGTTTGATTTAGTTCCTCTACACCAAACACCTATGTGACTAACTAATTGAAAGTCGTTTACATGTACCTATTTTCATTTTGCATACTTATCGCATCATATGCTTATTTTTCTTTCCAAGTATTCATTTGAATGACATTTAGGTAAAAGACATTTAAGCCAGGGAACTAAAACTAACCTTTTTCAAACTATAGAGACCGCAAATATTTTTAAATCTAAATTATACTTCGAAAAGGGATCCCAAGGAAATGTAAAATCATTATAGACAAAGGCAAATATCAATTTTTCTTATGATTATTTTTCTTCAGTGGATGCCGTTTGAGGAATATGCAGCCCAGCCATTCGTCCAAAAGAGTGAGCTTTTGAAGTACATAAATGATACATGTTTGGCAAAGATGGGTGGACAATATTCTGGATTTTGTCCTGTGTCTACGTCATCGAACTTTTCTGATCAAAAGAATTATTTGTACTTGAATGCTGGGACCTTAAAGAGCTCCTATTCTTCCTGATAATCATCACAGATTAAAGGACATTCAATTACTTTACTTGATTCATTATGTGAACGTGCTGGTCTTCATCAGGGAAGCCAAATTTGAAGGCAATTTCATTGATATTAAAATTTAGTTTCTGCCAGGAATGGTTAGAAACAAGTTAACATTCAACAAACGATCATTTTTCACGTAATACATGGTTATTCAATGCATTTTATTTTCTCTTTTCATTTTCTTCTTCAATAAACAGCTATAAATAAATTATTCAGATTGATCGATATAACAGAAGTGTGTGACTGTGATTGTGACTGTACCTATGATGATCATGGTACTGCAAGTTCTTTGGAGTCATGCAGACATCATAAGAGAACTTGCATGAATGTTAACATCATCCGTGACTTTGGTAGCAGCTTGTTAGTGCTGATTGTCATGCGCGCACATTTATTTGATTAGTATCAAAGTGCTGAAAAGCAATGCTGAGTGGAGTGGACCAATCACTTCCCTGTTTTGCTACTCCTCTTTTCAACACAACCTCTTTATTCAAACGTTATTTTTTTATGCTGAGTTAGACCAAACAAAATCTTTAAGTTTTTGTCATCATTGAGGGCATTTAGTTTTATAGGAACAATATATTCAGTGTAAAAAGATCACACAGTACATTCTCGTGAAACTAGAAAGATACACATCGGTATTATTAGAGAGAGGTGTCATTACCTGGTGGTTATATGGTGAAATGACATTAATCTTATGCCAATTGTATCCTTTATGGCATAAATGATATCAATGCAAATAGCCAGAACTTAGGTCAAGTAACAGGAGTTTGAATCCGAAATACAAAAAGGAAAAAAACTTGTAGAAAATATCAGTTCCCATGCTGGACAGTATATAACACTTGCATTTTGGATTTTATTGTAACATGTAAAAAATGAGTCAATGTTAGTTTTCTTTTAGGATATGGTAAATTTATGTTGTCTGAAAAAGCATTCATGACGTAGGCCTTGCTGTGAAAATGTTGAGGTTTATTTACCTTTTATATGTTTTACCAAGTGTTTCTTTTTTCCACTTTCCATACTAATGTTTGAAGAGCGACAGAAAAACAATTTATGATTTCACGTAGACCCACACATGGACAGTAAATAGCAGTAGTGAAGAAATATTCTTCACCCCTTCACCTATATTGTAATAATTTTCAAAACAAATAGTCCACTATCTTGACTAAGTAACAAAATCAATCATCCATTGAGATTAGATTCCATTCAAGACTTTTGTGTGGCCCTGCCTTCACATGTAGTTGAAGCGTCAATTGACAACCCCTAATTCTTCGTAAGGAAGAAATCTAATTTACAACCCCTCGTGGCCTTGTAACGTTAATTTTGCTTCAATTTCCACCTTGTTACTATTGTTTTACACAAGAATCTAACCTAAGGCAATTATCAATGGCCAAAACGTCCTTTCGGGGACCATATATTCATTCCCTTGACCGAAGGCCAATTAATTCACCAATACCATATGAAATGTTTAGTCTTTTAAACAATTGAATTGTGATGGTAATTTTTGTCTCTTTAGATATGTATATATAGTAGACATGAGAGTAAGCGTAATGTAGAGGCAAGAAAAATCGATACTTGATAGCACTGATTGAAGCATAAGCCAAATCATCCGAATAACACGGAACTGATGTCTCTTGTTTCCGCTTCAATGCTTGTCTACACTTCGCGTCAAAGTTTTACAAGACTTTCGTTCACTTCAATTTGTACAACATTTAGATAATCTAGTTTATAAAACAACCTTATCCTACTCAAACTTTGACAAAAGTCTTTCATGCAAAAGTATCTCACTCAAATCAAATAAGAGCATATAAGTGTAAGCCATTCAAAATCCTTTATCTAATTAGGACTACTTAGAATGAATTACTTTCATTAGAATTATCTTCAATATAAATAAAACTTTATGAAAGTTACTTCCATAAGCGTTATCCTTAAAATAAATAAAAGAGTCACGCAAACAAATGTCTTAAAAGTATTGATGAAGAAACATGTTATATAACCAACTATTTATTTTTAAGTACTCTTAAAATAATTACAAAATAAATATCATATGTTTCGTATCATAGACTAATATCTTTATTTTATTAAATAATTTTATTTTCACCTTTTTATAAGTAATATCTTAAAATACTTGTTAATTTTTTTCAGAACGATTTTCCATATTACACAGTAAGTACAAAGATTAAAAAGGTTCGTTATTAATTTAAAATGTAAGTTTTATATCATTTATGTTTTTTTATATAGTCTATCTTCTAAGGAAAATCTTTTTCAAGACAGAGGATATTATTGTTCTCATGAGAACTGTCTCATGAATTGGTACAGTCAGGGAAAACCATTTGACACGCCCCTGGTCTCTTCCGTATGAACATTTCTTTTCACCAACATATTTTTTTATTAATTTAAGAGTGACAAACTATTTTTTTAAGTTTGTGTATACATATATAAAAAAAAGTCAACTTTAACTCTTTTAATAAAACCCTTTTCACATACTCATTCAGATATGAAGCCTTTTCTAAAAAAGGCCTAATAATTTATATTCAGATATAAACTAGTTTAGCTTCTCGATTCTTTATCTCCTCTTCTAGTCATTAACCCAGTTCACCATTAACGAAAGTATATCAATGTAACACAGATGCTTCATATATTATTGAACTTCTTAGAAAACTAGAAGACAAAAATGGTATGCCACTATACAACACTGTATCATGCAACAATTATCGGTTACTCCAAAAACAAAGATAAAACAGCAGCAGCAACAGTAGCTGCCAGTTAATTTAAAAATAATGCCAAAATATTTTCCTCATTTTCCTTATTATGTATTTTGCTTCGGAAAAAAAAAATCTGAACCTAGATACCATCATACTAGGGTCAGCAAACAAGTACACATAAAAACATAAAGAAGAATACAAAAATTGTGTGCATGCCACATCACCATCATCCATGAAATAAAATGTCTATATTCTCAACGACGAAATTTCAACAAGCAATTACGAAAATCAAACAGATACGAAAATAAATAATGATAATCATCTTACGGAATCAAATAAGCTTAAACAACACATGCATAAACCTGCGACTATCTAGTTCTTGCAGAAGATGCTGATCCACCACTCCCAGATCCATACACGTGTCGCTGATGACCCATCATGGCCATCATAGAGTTTGGCACCATACCTCCATGACCATGAGCCTGGCCATAAGCCTCATCCCTCTGATCACCAGCAGCACCAGAAGCAGCACCACCACCCGGTGGCCTTGCCATCATAGCAGTTTTCTCCCCCTCCATCTCCCTGTACTTGTGCAGGTAAATCTTGAGAGGGTCCACATACTCCTCGAACCCCAGTGTGGTCATGGCCCACAGCAGGTCATCACCGTTGATGGTTTTCCTCTTCTCCTTCTGGCACTTATCAGAGGCTTCACCTGTTATGAAGCTGATGAACTCCGACACGCACTCTTGCACGGTTTCCTTGGCCTCCTTGGAGATCTTGGCGTTCGCCGGCAACGCCTTCTTCATGATCCTGCTCACGTTGGCTATGGGAAGGAACCTGTCTTGCTCTCTGCACCCCGAGAATTCATTGCCTCCACTCGTGTTACCGGCTGGCCCTCCTGAATCGTTATCAGAATCAGCCATAACCTCACTCACACTCTACTCAACAACACAAATGCTATTGTATACATATAACTCTTTTTTTGCTATCCTCTCTCTATATATATATGTCCAAAGTATTAATTAACGTCACTTACTACAACTATAGTACTTAACTGACACAAAATTACTCTAATAATTAACTGAATTTAGATTGTTTTATTTAAATAAAGACATGTGTGTTTTATAAGAAAATAGATATAAATAAAAATAATAGTATTTGACTAGGTATATATGTATATAGATAATAATTAAGGGTTTGGGATTGGGAGTGAATAATTGGGATTGAGGAGGAAAGGGTTTGGGAGAAGATAGAATTAAATAAGGAAGGTTGGAAAATGGGGGGTTGGAGTGGGAGAAGTGGGTGTTGTTGGATTGGAGAATTGGATTAATTAAGAGGGGTTTAATTAAGGTGTTTGGAGTTGATCAATTATGTTTAATTATTATGGAGTGTACTAAGCTAAGAGGCGTGGCTAATTTGTGAGCGTTGGTTTATGTGATTAGCTGTGTAATTGAAGCGTATGGTTGATGATTAGCGTTGGATTAGAAGCAAAGAGATGGAGATCCACGTGGACGTTGAATTACGGTAAAAGGGAAGAAGACTTCATAAGCTGTTTCTGTAGGACGGGCTCCATCTCCTGATCAAGACAAAAGCTTTAGGCATAGCCTTCAAATCACTTTATCACATTATTACTAAAAAATGTCTATTTATGATTAATTTAAAATACAAGTAAATCATTTTTTTCAAAATTGAGAACAAAAATTATGTTAGTACCATATATTTGCTTGTTTAACAAAATGGTAATTTATAATTATTTAAATAACAATTATGTCTTTTATGAATTAAAAAAAATTGGCTTCTTTTAAAGCATTGCACTCACTCATATAATTAATAGTTAATTTAAAATTTATAAAATCAGATAATTAATTAATTTTATCAAATATTTAAAATTCAAGCATTTAATAATCTATTACGATATATATTATGTATAATTATTTTAATAAATTGTTTATCTTGATTTTATAGGTGTTACACTTTAACATAGATTTCAACAACTTACACAAAAAATTGTTTTCACAGGTAAGATTATTGATGTGAGTCTTTAATTTAGTTTAATTTTATTAGTGCTATTATTAGATTATATATTATTATATATTTAAACCTCATAAAATAATTTATTTATTTTTCAAAATAATGAATAATAATTTAGATTTAATTGGACTTCTAATATATTGGTATATGTAACCACAAAAAACAATAATTATTATAACACAACAATTATAAATTTATCACTTTTTAAGATTTTTAATTTTTTTTGTGGTTGATTTCTCTTATACATGCATGTGTGCAACATGCAATATGCATGTGTGTAACATGTCTTTGCACAGTGGTTGATTCTCTGATACAATATGCATGCGTGTAAGATGTCTTTTCACTGTGATTGATTCTTCTGATCTCTGATCTCTAATGCATGTGTGTCCTCGTACAATATTAAGTGTGTCTTTTGCACTTCTAAATATATTAAAGACACATTGATTTTATGTATAACTTATTCATTGTCACATATTTAGTTTTATCTAATGTTTATATAGATAATTTGATTTCTCTAACATAATATGGGTGTCTTTACACTTTTCAAGGTAAGAAAAAGTCTGGTCAAGAATAGAGTGAAAATTAATTTAGTTACTAAGCAAATAACTATAAAAAATATTAAACAATTTCACCACTCTTTAACTTTGTTAGATCTAATTAAATTTTTTTTATGCTCCATTATATGTTTGTAGATAATTAATTAATTTTATTAAATATTTAAAATTCAAGCATTTAATAATCTATTACCATATATATTATGTATAATTATTTTAATAAATTGTTTATCTTAATTTTATAGGTGTTACACTTTAACATAGATTTGGACAACTTACACAAAAACTTATTTCCACAATTAAGATTATTGATGTGAGTCTTTAATTTAGTTTAATTTTATTAGTGTTATTCTTAGATTATATATTATTATATATTTAAACTTCATAAAATAATTTATTTATTTTTCAAAATAATGAATAATAATTTAGATTTAATTGGATTTCTAATATATTGGTATATGTAACCACAAAAAACAATAATTATTATAACCACAAACAATTATAAATTCATCACTTTTTAAGATTTTCAAGATCATGTGTTTTTTTTTTTTTCTGCACAGTGTTTGATTTCTCTAATACAATATGCATGTGTGCAACATGTCTTTGCACAGTGGTTGATTCTCTAATACAATATGCATGCGTGCAACATGTCTTTTCACTGTGATTGATCCTTTTACTGATCTATAATGCGTGTCTTTCTACAATATTAAGTATGTCTTTTGCACTTTTCAGTATATTAAAGACATATTGATTTTATGAATAACTTATTCATTGTCACATATTTAGTTTTATCTAATGTTTATATAGACAATTTGATTTCTCTAACATAGCATGGGTGTCTTTACACTTTTGGAGGTAGGAAAAAGTCAGGTCAAAGAATAGAGTGAAAATTAATTTAGCTACTAAGCAAATAACTATAAAAATTATTATACAATTTCACCACTCTTTAACTTTCTTAAGTCTAGTTTCCTTCTTTTAAACATGTGTTCCATTATATGTTTGTAGTGATCCACACCACCTTAGCTATTTGCAAAGTGACTCTAAAATCTTTCACACCTCCCAAACTTATTACTTATTTTGTAATATATATTTTTTACTTATATATAGATACGGAAATATCCTATTAATTTGTCTTCTAAAAACTAAATATGAACATTAAAACAAAAAAAACACCAAATGTATTAAGGTTAGGTTTAATTGAACTTCTAATAGATTGAAACATAATAATTGTTACAACCAGAACAACCATAAACTTACTCACAATTACAGATCTTTGAGATTATATGCTTTTATGCTGGCATGGATAATCAGTGATTGATTTTACTAATACAGTATGCATGTAGGCATAGAGATTGATTCCCAATGATACATAATACATAATACTGTGTCTTTGCACAATATGTATCTTTCACACTTCTCAATATAATAAATATACTTTGATTTTATGTATAACCTAGTCTCTGTCACATTTGGTTTTACGTTTGTACTGACAATTTGATTCTTCTGACACAGCATGAGTTTCTACACTTTTCAAGATAGGATAACATCAGGTCAAGTGAGACTTATTTTAACTTCTTGTTTATAACAAATATCAAATAATTTCATTGCTCTCTAACTTTTTTATATCTAATTTAACTTTCTTATATCTAATTAAATTTTTTTATGCTCCATCATACGTTTGTAGATAATTAATTAATTTTATCAAATATTTAAAATTCAAACATTTAATAATCTATTACAAAATATATTATGCATAATTATTTTAATAAATTGTTTATCTTGATTTTGTAGTTGTTACACTTTAACATAGATTTCAACAATTTACACAAAAAATTATTTTCACGGATAAGATTATTGATGTGAGTCTTTAATTTAGTTTAATTTTATTAGTGCTATTATTAGATTATATATTATTATATATTTAAACCTCATAAAATAATTTATTTATTTTTCAAAATAATGAATAACAACTTAGATTTAATTGGACTTTAATATATTGATATATGTAACCACAAAAAAACATAATAATTATTATAACCACAACCATATTAAATTTATCACTTTTTAAGATTTTTTAAGAACATGTGTTTTTTCTTTTTTTTTTATCTCTGCACAGTGATTGATCTCTCTGATACAATATGTATGTGTGCAACATGTCTTTGCACCATGGTTGATTCTTTGATATAATGTATATGTGTGCAAGGTATCTTTGTACAATATTAAGTGTGTCTTGTGCACTTCTCATTATATTAATGACACATTGATTTTAGGTATAACTTAATCATTGTCACGTATGGTTTTATCTAATGTTTGTATAGACAATTTGATTTCTCTGACATAGCATGGTGTCTTTATACTTTTTAAAATAGGAAAAAGTCAGGTCAAGAATAGAGTGAAAATTAATTTAGCTACTAAGCAAATAACTATAAAAAATATTAAACAATTTCACCACCCTCTAACTTTCTTTAAGTCTAGTTGCATTTTTTTAAACATATGTTTCATTGTATGTTTGTAGTAATCCACACAACCTGAACTATTTGCAAAGTGATTCTAACAACTTTCACTCCTGGCAAACTTATTACTTATCTTGTAATATATATTTTTTACTTGTAAATAGATAAGGAAATATCCTATCAATTTATCTTCTAAAAACTAAATAAGAACATTAAAACAAAAAAAATACACCAAATGTATTACATCTTTAAAGTTTAGGTTTAATTGATCTTCTAAAACATTGAAACATAATAATTGTTACAACCACAACAACCATAAACTTACTCACAATTACAAGATCTTTGAGATTGTGTGCTTTTATGCTTGCATGGATGATCGGTGGTTGATTTCACTGATACAGTGTGCATGTCTATGCATAGGAATTAATTCCTCTGATATATAATAAGTGTCTTTACACAATATATGTACACTTCTCAATGTAATAAATACACTTTAATTTTATCTATGACCTAGTCTCTGTCAGATTTGGTTTTATATTTGTATGGACAATTTGATTTTTGATTCCTCTCACACAGTATGTGTTTTTACACTTTTCAAAGTAGGATAAAGTCAGGTCAATTGAGACTTATTTTAATTTATTGTTTATAACAAATATCAAATAATTTTATCATTTTCTCTAACTTTCTTATATCTAATTAAATTTTTTTCTATGCTTCATTATTTGTAGTAATCCACCTAACCTCAATTATTTACAAAGTGACTCTAAATACTTTCCCATCTCACAAAGTTATTACTTATTTGATAATATAATTTTTTTAACTCACTTTCAACGTGGTGCCATGAGCAATCACATACATATCCTAATATCATAAAATATTTTAAAAGATCCTAACATTTGTAGGCAAAATGTTCCACAACTTTCTTAAAATTAAATTAAATATTGAGCAACACACAAATAATAAAATGTATGAAAATTCAACATTTTAAAAAATTTCAATCCACTAAAACATTTAATAAAACAATACAAATAATATCACAACACTAATTTCAAACCCATATTTAAACATTTTCAAATCTGGCCAAAGAGGCATTATTTTATTATGCACAGAAATATTCAGAGACTAATAAGTTATCAAAGTTCATTCTTAAGAGCTTATTTATGTGTCATCCAACAAAAAAATTTAATATTTAATATTCAATTCTAAAATGAGATAAATAAAATAAAGGATAAAATTTAATTAATATATTAATTTTTGGATTCTTTTTTAAGAAATAAAAATTGAAAATGTTGTGCAAATAATAACTTATTTTAGCGTTGGATTAGAAGCAAAGAGATGGAGATCCACGTGGGCGTTGAATTACGGTAAAATGGAAGAAGACCTCATAAGCTGTTTGTGTAGGACAGGCTCCATCCCCTGATCAAGACAAAAGCTTTAAGCATAGCCTTCAAATCACTTTATCACATTATTAATAAAAAATGTCTATTTATGATTAATTTAAAATAAAAGTAAATCATTTGTTTTTAAAATTGAGAACAAAAATATTTTACTACCATATATTTGCTTGTTTAACAAAATCGTAAATTTATAATTATTTAAATAACAATTATGCCTTTTATGAATTAAAACAAAATGACTTCTTTTAAAGCATTGCAATCACTCATATAATTAATAGTTAATTTAAAATTTATAAAATCGGATAATTAATTAATTTTATCAAATATTTATAATTTAACCATTTAATAATCTATTACAGTAGTTATTTTAATCAATTGTTTATCTTGATTTTGGAGATGTTACACTTTAACATAGATTTCAACAACTTACACAAAAATTTATTTTCACAGTTAAGATTATTGATGTGAGTCTTTAATTTAGGTTAATTTTATTAGTGCTATTATTAGAATATATATTATTATATATTTAAACCTTATAAAATGGTTTATTTATTTTTCAAAATAATTAACAATAAGTTAGATTTAATTGGACTTTTAATATATTGATATATGTAACAGCAAGAAACATAATAATTATAATAACCACAACAAGCTTAAGTTTATCACTCTTATTATATATTTAAACCTTATAAAATGGTTTATTTATTTTTCAAAATAATTAACAATAAGTTAGATTTAATTGGACTTTTAATATATTGATATATGTAACAGCAAGAAACATAATAATTATAATAACCACAACAAGCTTAAGTTTATCACTCTTTTAAGATTTCAAGATAATGTGATTTTATCTCTTTATAGATAATCAGTAGTTGATCCCTATTATATAATATATATATGTGTGCCACATGCAATATGTCATTGCACAGTGATTGATTCCTCTAATACAATATTTATATGTGCAACATGTTTTTGTATTGTGATTGATTCTTTTAATACAAATACGTATCTTCTTACAATATTAAGTGTGTTTTTTGCACTTCTCAATATATTAAAGACACTTTAATTTTATGTATGACCTATTCATGGTCACATTTGTGGTTTTATCTAATGTTTGTATAGACAATTTGATTTCTCTCACTTAACATGAGTATCTTTACACTTTTTAAGGTATTAAAAAGTCAAGTCAAGAATAGACTGAAAATTAATCTAGATACTAAGCAAATAACTACAAAAAAATATTAAACAATTTCCTGATCAAGACAAAAGCTTTAAGCATAGCCTTCATCACTTTATCACATTATTATTGTTATTAATAAAAAAATGTCTATTTATGATTATTTTAAAATAAAAGTAAATCATTTGTTTTCAAAATTAAAAACAAAAAATATGTTACTACCATATATTTGATTGTTTAACAAAATCGTAATTTACAATTATTTAAATAAAAATTGTGTATTTTATGAATTAAAAAAAAATTGACTTCTTTTAAAGCATTGCACTCACTCATATAATTAATAGTAAATTTAAAATTTATAAAATCGAATAATTAATTAATTTTATCAAATATTTATAATTCAACCATTTAATAATCTATTACTATATATATTATGTATAGTTATTTTAATAAATTGTTTATCTTGATTTTGTAGGCCTTACACTCTACCATAGATTTTAACAACTTACACACAAATTTATTTTGACAGATAAGATTATTGATGTGAATCTTTAATTTAGATTAATTTTATTAGTGCTATTATTAGAGTATATATTATTATATATTTAAACCTCATAAAATAATTTATTTGTTTTTTAAAATAATGAACAATAATTTAGATTTAATTGGACTTCTAATATATTGATATATGTAACCACAAGAAACATAATAATTATTATAACCAAACAACCATAAATTTATCACTCTTTAAGATTGTCAAGATCATGTGTTTTGATCCCTGCGTAGAAAATCAGTGTTGATTCCTCTAATACAATATGCCCGTGTGGAACATGCAATATACATGTGTGCAACATGTCTTTGCACAGGGGTTGATTCCTCTTATACAATATGCATGTGTATAACATGTCTTTGCATTATGATTGATTCCTCTTATACACAATATGTGTCTTCCTACAATATTAATTATGTCTTTTACACTTCTCAGTATATTAAAGACACTCTGATGTTATGTATGACCTATTCATGGTCACATATTTGGTTTTATCTAATGTTTGCATAGACTATTTGATTTTTCTGACCTTGCATGGGCGACTTTATATAGGAAAAAGTCAGGTCAAAAATACAGTGAAAATTAATTTAGCTACTAAGCAAATAACTAAAAAATATTAAACAATTTTACCATTGTCTAACTTTTTTAAGTCTAGATTCCTTTTTTTAAACATGTGCTCCATTGAATCTTTATAGTAATCCACACAACCTCAACTATTTGCAAAGTGACTATAAAAACTTTCACACCTCACAAACTTATTACTTATTTGGTAATATATATATATATATATATATATATATATATATATATATATATATATATATTACTTATAAGGAAATATCCTATTAATTTGTCTTCTAAAAACTAAATATGAACATTAAAAAAAATATCCCATCTTTAAAGTTTAGGTTTAATTAGACTTCTAATACATTTAAATATAATAATTACTACAACCACAACAACTATAAACTTACTCACAATTACAGACCTTTGACATTATGTGTTTTTATGCTTACATGGATAATCAGTGATTGATTTCAATGATACAGTGTGCATGTCTGTGCATAGGGATTGATTCCTCTAATACATAATACGTCCATAATATATGTATATGTTTTACACTTCTCAATATATTAAATACACTTTGATTTTATGTATAACCTAGTCAATGTCACATTTGGTTTTAGGTTGGTATGGACAATTTGTTTTCTCTGACAGTATGGTTTCTACACTTCTAAAAGAAAGAAAAAGTCAGGTTAAAAGTAGTATCAGACTTATTTTAACTTCTTGTTTATAGCAAATATCAAATAATATCATACTTATTTTAAGTTCTTGTTTATAGCAAATATCAAATAATTTCATCACGCTCTAGCTTTTTTAGGTCTAATTAAATTTTTTTATGTGCTTCATTATATATTTGTAATAATCCATACCACCTCAATTATTTGCAAAGTCACTCTAAATACTTTCACATCTTGCAAAGTTATTACTTATTTGATAATATATGTTTTTTTAACTCACATTCAACTTGTGGTGTCATCAGCAATCACATACATATCCTAACTTCATAAAATAGTTTAAAGGATCCTAATATTTGTAGACAAAATGTTCCACAACTTTCTTAAAATTAAATCAAATGCTGAGCAACACACAAATAATAAAATGAAATAAATTCAACATTTTAAAAAATTTCAATCCACTAAAACATTTAATAAACAATACAAATAATATCGCAGTACTAATTTCAAACCCAAATTTAAACATTTTCAAATCTGACCAAAAATGTATTATTTTATTATGCACATATTCAGACACTAATAAGTTATCAAAGTTCACTCTCTTAAAGAGATTATTTATGTGTCATCCAACCAGAAATTTTAATATTTAATATTCAATTATAAAATACAATAAATAAAATAAAGGATAAAATTTAATTAATATATTAATTTTTGGATTCTTTTTTAAGAAATAAAAATTAAAAATTTTGTGCAAATCATAACTTATTTAGAGAAATTCATTTTAAGATGTTCTCACATTAAACATTCAATATTAACATTTATCAATTCAAATATATATATATATAAAAAAAGCGATGGAATAAAATGATCAAAATTTGATTAAATCACAATTTAACTCATAAATATTTGTTTTAAATGATTTTTAAACCAAATTATAGGTTTTCATAGTTAAAAAAATTATTTTCAATATTATAATTTAAGAACAATTATCAAATCATGAAACAACAAAACCGTGAAAATTTTAAAAAGTACAAAGTTTGGATTTAAGGTTGAATAAACTTCAATAAAGTTTATATAAATGTAAAAATAAAATACTTTTAGAATTTTTTCTATTGAGAACAACTTTAGCATAATACAGTACAAATAGAGTATACAATACATAAGTTTATGATCAATTAATATGACTAAATGATTTTGAGAATGATGAATTTTAAGAAACAAGATGAAGAATATGATAATTTAGCATGGGAGAATGCATAATTATATTTCTCAACTTTCTCTACCACTCAAGGCCCAACAACTTTCTTTACCATCCTCGAGACGAGTTCTTCCTGCACCCTAATACGTTCTTCCTGCATGCTAATAAAAAAATTTAATATCACAATTACCCTTATATTGTCATTTGAAAAAAATTGACAACCGGATGAACAAGTCATCCGATTGTCATTTTTTTTTTCAAGACAACCGGATGGCCTGCTAATCCGGTTGTTAATTTTTTTTTTCAAATGATAACCGGATGGGATGTCATCCTGTTCTCATTTCCAAATCAAAATGATAATAGGATGAAACTCATCCGGTTCTCATAGTCCAAATCGAAAAAGGATTAATTTTTCGATTTGGACTATGAGAACTGGATGAGTTTCATCCGATTATCATTTTGATTTGGAAATGAGAACTGGATGACACCCCATCCGGTTGTCATTTGAAAAAAAAATTAACAACCGGATGGGATGTCATCCGGTTCTTATATAAGGACAATTGTGGTATTAAAATTTTTTATTAGGGTGCAGGAAGAACTCGTCCATCCTCAAACGCTCAAGACCCAAACAGGTTGGTTTTTAAGCTTCAAGGTCTCAAAAAAATTTAATACTAAAACCTCAAAAAAATTAATATTAATATATTATTATAAAATTAAAAAATGTTTAATTTTAAAATTATATTAAAAAATATTTTTTAATTAAAAATTTAAAATATCTTAAGTGATTCAGTACTATAAATATTCTTTAATGACTATAAATTTATATTAGTACTATGAATATTATTTAATGACTTTAAATTTATATTGGTACTATACAATATAATTTAATGAAATTTTTTTGAAATTTTTTTATAATAAATAAATAATATTGTCTTACTCTTCTACTTATCTTCTTCCTTTATCTTTTCTTTCATTCTTTGACTCTTCCACTAATATCTACCCATTTTTCACTCATCTCTTTTTCCTTTCATTCTTTATCTCTTTCACTCCTACTTCCATAATATTATTTCAAATTTGGAGGTAGATTGAGAAATTAGAGTTTGTGTTCACTTTTGCTCATTTTGAGTGCATCATTATAATGTAAAAAATAATATGAGATTGATGAATTAATTTCAATTTTTTTTATTTTTCATTATTATTTAATTAATTTTAAAATAATTTGTATCAATTTAAGGAAAAGCATTAAAAATTTATAATTTATAAATTAAATTTAAAGATTCACCAAAGGACATAAGATTGATAGATAGGAGGAGACTTCTTGAAACTTCAACACAAGATACTACTATCAGTCCTAAAAATGGATATAGAGCTTAAAAATTGATATAGAACTTAAGCTTAAGTTTTGTGAAAAACTAATCAGTCCTAAAAAAATAATTTGATGAAAATATTGAGAATAAAGTTATGAAATCACCTCAAGAGTCATTAAGAATTGATTATTTTCTATATATTGTAGATAAAACAATTACCACACTCCAAAATAGATTTGAACATAACAATTTAAAATATATGAAGATATTTTTAGTATTTTATTTAGTATTAAAAAATTAAATTCTTTGGGTTGTGTACTTTTGGAAGAAAAATGCTTAAACTTTGAAAAATATTTGAAACATGATAATTTGTTGGATCTTGATGGCTTAGATTTATTTATAGAATTAAATATTTTAAACCAGATTATAGGATTGAAAAATGATAAACCAGTTGACATTCTTAATTATATAAAAAGAATAAATTCTTTTCCAAATACATATATAACATATAAAATAATGTTAATTATTCCAGTTGATTGGTTGAAAGGAGTTTTTCAAAACTTAAATTAATAAAATCTTATTTAAGATTAACAATGTCTCAACAAAGATTAAACATATTAACTTTATTGTCCATTAAAAAATATTTAAAATAAAATTAATTATGATAATTTAATAGATAATTTTGTATCACAAAAAGCTAAAAAAATAAATTTTAAATAGAAATATCATAATTTTAATTATTTTATTAATTTAAAAAGGCCCTAATTTTTTAATTGGCTTTAGGCTTCCAAAAGTCTTACGCTGCCACTACCTCAAAGAAGAGTAAAAATAAGAAAGAAACACAATTAAGATTATTAACTAGTTAAGTCATTTAAATGAGATAAGAGTAAGTCAAATCATGTTTAAAAAATTACTTATGTGTGAATCAATGAAAAAAAAAAAGAAAAAATTATTTTCTTAATAAAACAAATGCAGATCTAGTATTGTTGGAAATAATGGAACTCTTTAAATATTATTTATTAAATAATATTATTTTATAATATTATTTTTTAAAAAATAAAATCAGTTTCACAAAATAGTAAAGTCTAAAAAATTTTATTGAATAAAATTAATATATATATATATATATATATATATATATATATATATATATATATATATATACTAAATTGACTTTTATAATATTAAAATAGTTTAAAATATATGTATTTTTTAAAACGACAAATAAATTTTCATCATATTATAAATTCTCACATATAGATAAGGAAATATCCCATTAATTTGTCTTCTAAAAACTAAATATGAACATTAAAAAATAAAATACCAAATGTATTTCATCTTTAAATTTTAGGTTTAATTAGATTTCTAATATATTGAAACATAATCATTCTTACAACTACAATAACCATGGATAATAGTTATTGATTCCACTGATGATATAGTGTGATACACTTACACTGTGCATGACTATATATGAGAATTGATTCCTCTAATACAATAAGTGTCTTCCCACAATATATGTATTTTTTATATTTTTCAATGTATTAAATACAATTTGATTTTATGTATAACTTAATCACTGTCACATTTGGTTTTATGTTTGTATGGATAATTTAATTCTTCTGACACAATATGGATTTCTTTACACTTTTCAAGGTAGGAAAATGTCAGGTCAAGAGTATTGTTAAAATTATTTTAACTACTAAACAAAAGTTTATAACAAATATCAAATAATTTCACCACTCTCTAACTTTCTCAGGTCTAATTGAATTCTTTTATGTGTTCCATTATATGTTTGTAGTAATCATAACCTCAATTATTTGTAAAATAACTCTAAAATCTTTCACACCTCAAAAACTTATATATATATATATATATATATATATATATATATATATATATATATATATATATATTTAAATCACAAATATATCCGAACATCATAAAATATTTTATAGTACCCTAACATTTATTTGTAGGCAAAATGTTCACAACTTTATTAAATTAAATTAAATGTTGAGCAACTGACAAATAATATAATGTATATAAATTTAGCATTTTAAAAAATTTCAATCCACTAAAATATTTAATAAACAATACAAATAATATCTCAATACTAATTTCAAACCTAAATTGAAACATTCTCAAATATGTCCAAAGAGGTATTATTTTATTATGTACAGAAATATTTAGACACTAATAGGTTATCAAAGTTCACTCTCTTAAGAGCTTATTTATGTGTCATCCAACCAAAAATTTTAATATTTAATATTCAATTCTAAAATACAATAAATAAAATAAAGGATAAAATTTAATTAATATATTAATTTTTGGATTCTCTTTTAAGAAATAAAAATTGAAAATTTTGTGCAAATCATAAATTATTTTTAGAGAAAATAATTTTAAGATCTTCTCACATTAAAAATTCAAGATTAACTTTTATCAATTCAAATAATAAAAAAAAAGCAATGCAATAAAATGCTCAAAATTTGATTAAATCACAATTTAACTCATAAATATTTCTTTTAAATTTTTAAACCAAATTATAGGTTTTCATAGTTAAAAATAATTTATTTTAAACATTATAATTTAAGAACAATTATCACATCATTACAATATGAAACAAGGAAACCGCAAAAATTTTAAAAAATACAAAGTTTGGATTTAAGGTTGAGTAAACTTCAATAAAGTTTATATAAACGTGATATGTAAAAATAAAATACTTTTAATTAAAATTTTTCTATTGAGAACAACTTTAGCACAAATAGAGTGTACAATACATAAGTTTATGATAAGTTAATCTGAGTAAATGATTTTGAGAATGATGAATTTTAAGAAAGAATGTAGAAGATGATAATTTAGCATGAGAGAATGAAGAATTATATTTCTCAACTTTCTCTACCATCCTTAAAGAAGAGTAAAAATAAGAAAGAAATACAATTAAGATGATTAACTAGTTAAGTCATTTAAATGAGATAAGAGTAAGTCAAATCATGTTTAAAAAAATTAATTATGTGTGAATCAATGAAATTATTTTCTTAATAAAAGAAATGCAGATTTAGTTTTGTTGGAAATAATGTAACTAATATTAAATAATATAATTTTATAATATTAGTTTTTTTAAATAAAATTAATTTCACAAAATAGTAAAGTCTAAAAAATTTTATTGAATAAAATTAATATATATATATATATATATATTAAATTTACTTTTACAATATTAAAATAGTTTAAAATATATGTATTTTTTAAAACGAGAAAGCAATATTCATCATGTTATAAATTTTCACATATAGATAAGGAAATATCCTATTAATTTTCTTCTAAAAACTAAATATGAACATTAAAAAAAAACATCAAATGTATTTTATCTTTAAATTTTAGGTTTAATTGGACTTCTGATACATTAAAACACAATAATTGCTATAATCATAACAATTATAAACTTCTCACAGTTACATATCTTGGAAATAATGTGCTTTAATGCTTGCATGGATAATCAATGATTGATTTCACTCACACTGTGTGTATGACTATGCATAAGGATTGGGATTTATTCCTCTATTACACAATAGGTGCCTTTGCACAATATGGTATCTTTTGAACTTCTCAGTATATTAAATACACTTTGATCTTATATATGACTTAGTTACTGGTACATTCACATTTGGTTTTATGTTTGTATGGATAATTTGATTCTTCTAATAGAGTATGGGTTTTTTTATACTTTTCAAGATAGGAAAAAGTCAGGTATAAGAAATGTAACACCCTAAAAATAATATGCATAAAGCTAAGCATTCTACTAATATCAACATATAGTAATTCTTTAAACTAAAGTATTTAAAAATTCTACCTTCAGAATTCTACTAAAACATAATTACAAAATATCTCCCGATTGTTTTTCAAATTTAGCTTACGCCTAAAAGCACCACTCATTCCAAATGCTCCTCCACAGACCCATCTGCAATGCCATCTGCTCCCATGTCAATTCAAAACACAAACATTAACACCACTCAAATCTTTCATTCAGTTACATGCACCAACACAATATAAGACACTGACACACTACAAACTTGACTCTATTTCCGGAAGACTCGTGCATTGAATAGACCTCGAGATATGAACCTGTCATACATCTCCACACTATGAACCCACACAGCCACCACACAAATGAATCATCAATCATGTATGACAAGGTTAGTCCCCCTGAGACTTTTCTGACTAGCTATGTTTCAAGTTGCAGTCACCCAGTTCAGACCTTCTTCGACTCTCACCACCTAGTAATAATCATCTATTTGATTCATACTACTAGTAGAGTCAGGATATTAATCGTTCACCCGATCCTTAGACAATGCACTTCCTAACTAACCCAGACACGGGTGTTTTCTTTCCTGAAAACACTATGCCTAAGCCTTGACCAACTTTATCAATACTCTATCAATATCACATCATACCATAGATCTCTATTAATTCATTCATTCAATTTTCAATCTCAATCTCAAAAAAAAAAAAAATGAAAGAAATTCTTAAATTATCAATATAATTAGATTTGAATTATCATTTAGTCTATCTTGTTAAATCCATACATTGCATTACCAAAGAATCAATCAATCAAAACAGAAAGGCCCCAAAAAAATTTTTTGTTTTTTGGATTTAGCTTGAGCGAAAATTTCTAGCTTAAGCGAGAATCCCTCTCGCTTGAGCGAAAATCTTCTCGCTTGAGCAAAATTGGTCCAGAGAGCAAGGGTCATTTTCGCCTTGGCGACCATATCCTCGCTTGGGCGAAAATACTTTCTCGCCAGGGCGAAATTGGACCCGAGAGCAGCTCTCAGGTTTCCAAGCGACTTCGCCTAGGCGAGATGGCCTAGCCTGAACGAAAAATGCAGAAAAACAAGCAGTATGCTCTACATCAGAGTTACCATGCATGTCTCAGATGACTAAATTGGGTGAAAATCAAGCCACATACACGATGAATTATCTATCCTAGCATAAATTATGTATTCAACATATCAACATACCATCAATTTTCACACAACTATCTCATACCTGCAACATTCAATTCAACATTAATCCAACATTTCAGAACTGCAAGAAACTTTACCAGATTCAAATTGTACAACTACTACAATCATTAACTTCTCTATTCAAGACTTAAATTTATAAACCAAACAAGCACTAAGGTTAGCTTTCCTTACCTGAATTGCAGTTGAAAATCTCTATAACAATCCCAATAGCCTAAGGTCCTCAAGAACTCGAATCTGCATCAAAGTACCTCTGATCAACTATCAGACTAACAGACTAGGAAGCTGAGCTCACAGAGGCACCGTCTGATGGCTCAGAGGCCACATGCAAGCTCAGTAAGCAAAAGAAAGCGAAAACCTAAAACTGACTCTAAAGGAAGGGGCATAAAACGAACTTACTCTATTGGAGATTCTGATCGGGTAGACTTGCTCTGTTCTCCGCCACGAGTCCAAAGGTAGACTCCGCTCGAGAAACTGATGGAAGAGAGACGCGAAATCTTAGAGAGAAGTCAGAGAAGAGGGAGGTCAGAGGTTTTAGAAAAATGGTGGCTAAAATTGGCATGAGACTTGATTACTAACTTTTCCTATAAATATGTGTTTTCAGTTTAATAAATTATTTTAACATCAAGTTGAGTTTATTGTAGAATTAATCTTCCGAAACTTAAAAAATTAAGGTTAAAATTTCATTAATTTTTTTAACGTTATATAACACGTTAAACAATATTATTTATAAATATATATATATATATAAGAAGATAATGGTAAGTGCTCATTCCATTTTAAACTGAATTGGGGTAAAAAAAAGAAATTAAAAATATTTAAACTGAATGAAAATATATTTTAGCTTCTATTTAAGTCTATTATCTTGAAGTGCAGTTAATACATACATCTATCTTGTTCTGGGTTAAGATTTAATATCACATAACGAATAAAGAATCACAAATGTCGAAATTACCAGATAAAACTCTTATATATCTGATAGTGCACAAGTTAGGAAAAAAAACACGATTTTTAAACTAAGAAACTGAGAAAAACTATAAATGGTAAAAGAGAATACGGGTTGAACAGAAAAATAATCATAAAATACCCTTTTTATTGTAAGTTAAAATTAGTTTATAAATAAATTAAAAAATAAAACCTACTATGTAATTTTTTTTGTATCAATAAACTTATAAGTATTATAAAAAATTATTTTCATAAATAAAATAAATAAATTTGATTTTTTTTATATACTAAAATTAATTTATACATAAATTAAAAATGAAAAATTATATTAATTTCTTTTACAAGTTAACTTATATATAAATGGATTTTAAATTATAAATAAATATTTTTTCCAGAAAAAGGATGTTAAATAATTTTTTTATGAAATTGATTTTGATTTATGAAATTCTTTCTTGAAAATTTATTAAGAACTTTATTCAATCAGGTTATAAATGGGTGGGTTTGTGAATTTTGACACGTGTCAGGCGCCTAATGAGATGAGCTTTGATTCTCAGTCAGCTTTATCTACGGTTGATGAGACGTTGAGATGAGCTATTGAGACAAATGGGTTGACACTGTTGACTTGATTCCCATTTTCTTCCTATTCCACCACGTTAAGCCACCTGGCACTTTATCATGAATTGTGGGCCCCACTTTTCAATTCTTAAGGTCATTGTGCTTATCAAATAAATCATCACACTAGTTAATTACAAATTACAGCTTCAGTTTATTATTAAGGGAAGAGGTGTCATAATTTCACTACCCTTTAAACTCATACCACCTCTTAATAACTCTTACAATAATTTTTATTTTAACAATATAATTTATAGTTTAATTTAATATTTTAATATTAATTATAGTTTTCAAATGGTTGTATTTTTATAAGCTGTTGTAAAAATATTTTTTCTTGACAGAATATAATGGGATGTTTTGACGTTGGAAGGAACGGTAAATAGAGAGGTGTCAAATTCATACCAATTCAATCATTGAGTAAATGGCATCTATTGTTACTCTGATTTGATTTGTCCATTTAACTATGATTCGCCTTATTATAATTAAAAAAGTGATATTATAAAAATAATAAATAAAAATAAAAATATCGACCTATATAATTAAATAAACAAAAAAATTAATCAATTAAATATTTAAATCATTCAAATACTGTTAAGCAATATTTTATTTTTAAAAGAGATTAAAATATTAATTTATATAGTTCAAAATAATAAATAATCATAAAAAAAATAAAAAAAAGTTGTTAAATGTAAATTTCATATCAACTTATCTTTAACCCGATTTAAATATGTTCAATTTGTGAATTAAATAAATCAAATTCAATTTAATTTATAATTACAAATTTTTTTTTTTCATCTAACTCAACTCACGTGATCTAATTGACAGACTTAGAATCCGTTTTAACACTTCTGATGATGAATGAGATGAATGAGTTTCAATTCCAAAGGAAAAGTTTCATACAAATAAAAACTTTGTTTTGGTTATCACCTCACCAAACTAAAGAAAAAATTGTGGACAAGATCTGAATTAGAAAACTATCATCTTTTAGAGTTTAAGTTTTAAAGTTTTAGAGTTTACAGACTTTTTATCACTTGGGAGTCTAACAATATATTACAGGGAAACAAACATTTTGTTGGGATTTTCTTTTACAAAATTAAAGTTCGACTTAGATAAGATAAAAAGATAAAAGAATTTTTAACAATTTATTGCTGGGTTGCATTACATTCACTTGTTCGATGCCCACATGGTACGATCAATTCAAATTAGATTAAGTCTACATTATATAAAGCTATTGATATAAGTTACACTGAAAAAATTATTAATGCGTGAATGGTGATTTATGTATAAGTTATCATTACGTTATTCGTATTATATTTCAAACTGTGAAAGATCATTGTAATAAAGGTTAAAACGAATCAAGGGCATTCCAAGTAAAAGGGCATGATTTTATAAAAAAAGGCTATGTTATCTAAAGACTTTATTACAAAATTATATTAATTGACTACATAGACTATTTTTTTACAAGCGAAAAAGTTGTTCATTTTATAATAATCGATTAAATCATATATTAATTAATTCTTTTATTCTAAATTGAAATCTAGGTTATTTGTTAAACATTTTAATAGGTTACTTGAAGCAATAATCAATTATAATATTTACTAAACATTGACTTTTAAAAATAATAAACCTTATTTTGACTCGATATCTTATATCCCATATTTGCAGTAACTAGAAAACACTTAACTTATAGGGCATTAACAAAGTTTCTAAGAACACCATTGGATTTACTTCTCTCTCTATAAAAAAAAATGACAATAAATTGGGGTTTATAGTTTTCTTGTTAATCACAATTCAGATTATATCTACCTTTGTTTCAGTAAATTATATATTTTTTAGAAAAAGGATTTCTTTTCAAATGGTGAATATAAAAGGATTCTTCAATATTGTAAAGTTTTTTTTTTGAAGTTGAGAAATGTTTGGGTTTAGTCAAGAATTATATTAGTTGTAATATGTTGACTATAACAGTGGTCAAACCAGAATTTTTTTTTTCGTCTCATCTCTCTCTATCCTTGATTTCTCTTTATTTTTTTTTATGCTTAATTTTCTTGAATCTTATATATTGCTTGAATCGTATATATGCAACATTATATTTGCGTTAACTAAACTTCTAATGTGACAAAGATTTAACTTAAGTGTGAAAAGTTTTTTTTAAGCAGCTTTGGAGAATAATAGTAAAAGTTATTATATAATACATATAACAATAAAAATATCTTAAAATAATTTGTAATGCCTTGTCTGTAGAGAAAAAAAAAATTTGTCTCACGTCTCACGAACAGGATTAGAATTAAAATCACTGTTTTCCAATATTAATTTCATTTATATTCATGAGTTATATTAATTAACGTTATACACAACTATGGGAGTAGAATAAGAGAAAATACGAAACAAGATGAAGACATGTATTTTAATCCACAGAAACAACATGATAAATTCCTCTCTAAAGGTAATGAGTTGAATCAATTTTATATAATGAAAAATCTGAGAAGTCATAAACCTTCAATTCTCAAAGAATATTATTTTAATAAAGTATTTTTTTTATCCAAAAATAATATAGGTTTTTTCTATACACCATAAAGTTGGTACTTTTTTATCCTTTTCTTTTTTAAACTAATTTGTATATATATTTTGTTCTTCATCTTTTTAATCTCTTCTACAATATTTACTCTTTTTCATTTATTTATTATTAATTATTTTTCCTTATTATCGTGATTCATGTTAAAGTAGTTTAAATGTCTTATTAATATTAATAAAATATGGTGATTTATTTTATTTTCGGTCGCCAATATATTTAGGACTGAATTTTGTCCTTTTTAACAACTAATTTTAGTGGTTGCTAAAATATAACTTTTTGTAGTGCATTAAATAGACTTAAATATGATATACTATCATAGTTGGTTGGCTTGATGAAGTTGTGTTATCTGAGGTTGTTCTTATTTAATTTCTCATGCTACTCTTAAATAATGTACAAGACAACTCAATTTTAAATATGATAAATTTGGATAGTATAGTTTTATTGTGTATTTTTTTTTCCTTCCGAATTAGTTAGAATATATTTAGATTTAAGTTAAAGCATTTAAATCAACTTTAAGATTTAATTGAAAATTATAACATGAATCATTTTCTAAGATTTATTTATGAAAGAAATTCATTTCAAATTTCAATTAACTTTAAATTCATATTATTTTTTTTAATTTACTATAATCCACAAAGTCACTATTGCGAATCTTTAAGGTCACATAATTTTATGCTTGCATAATGATTAATTTTTCTAATATAATATAAGTGTTTTTACATTTTTTAATGTAATAAAGAGTCACATCAAGAATAGGAGAGAATTATCTTAAAAAAATTCTATTAATTAGTCATCAAATAAAAAAAACATAAATATTAAAAGAAACAAAATGTATTACATTTGGAGAAGGTAATGTATCTTTCCATATCTCCTTAAAATGGTTATAAAGGTGAATATAGTTGTTGTTGTTTTAACTTTTCATCATTATAACTATCAAACAAGCAACTAACATAATTTAAATAATTTTACAATCATAAAACTACTATGTATGATATGCTATTAAAATTATTTTCACACGTTTAATTGGTTTTCTAATATATATATATATATATATATTATCACCATAAACATAATAATTATTATAATCATAACAATCATGGACCTATTCACTATTATAAATCTTCAAGGTCACATGATTTTATGCTTGCATGGATAATCAGTGGTTTATTCCTTTGATACGGTATGGATATTTTCACACTTTTCAATATAGAGTCACATCAAGAGAGGAGTGAGAATTATTTTAATTATCCTAAATCCCTAATCAAATGTGTATAACAAATATCAAACAATCTCATTATTCTCTAACTTCCTTAGGTTTAGTTGACTTTTGATCATATAATCCATTATATATTTATAGTAATCTACACAACCTTAATTATCTGTAAAATAACTATAAAATTTTTCACATTTAACAAACTCATTATTCATTTGTAATATTGTTTTTTCAATGTCATGAGCAATTATAAATATATCTAATCATCATAAAATATTTTCTAGTGCATTAACATTTTAGGCAAAAATATCACACATCTTTCTGAAAACTAAATAAAAGAAAATTACACTTGCACACTACTGTTTGTCAATTACATCCATTTGACACCTATTTTTTTAAAATATTATTAAAAAATAAAAATAATAATTTATTTAAGTATTAAATAGTTGTATTTTACTATATATAGTGTCAAAGCTCTTAAATAAATTTTTGAACAAAGATAACATAATGTATGTAAATTTAGCATTTTGAAAATTTTCAATCCACCAAAACATTCATAAAAAAATATAAATAATATCACAATACCAATTTTAAACAATTTGTCAAAATTTTAGTACTCTTAAAGTTAGCAAAAGAAACGTACAAAAATAAATTGTACGGCAGAGTTAAGTTATCAAATTTCGCTATCTTTGGAGCTTATTTATTTGTGAATTAACCAACAATTTTCATATTTAATGTACAATTCTAAAAATAATCTAAAATATATAGGATAAAATTGAATTAATATATTAATTTTTTGATTCTTACAAACATTCAAAACTTTGATTGAATCATATGTATTCGAAAAAGCTGATACCTAACTCTTGAATAATGTATTTGGTTCAATTGATGATCACACTAATTTCAGGATAATTTAATTTTAAATATGATTAATTTGGATAGTATTTCTTTGTATTTCTTTTTTCTTCCTAAGTTACTTAGAATATTTTTAGATTTAAGTTAAAATATTTAAATCAACTTTTAATTTTTATTCAAAATTATAACAACCTTCTTTGAAGATTATTTATGAGAGAAATTTATTTCAAAATTAAATTAACTTAAAATTTATAATAATGTTTTTCTTAATTTACTATAATGATGGGACCTAGTCACTGTTACATATTTGTAAGGTCACCTCTTTTTATGCATGCATAATGGTTGATTTCTCTGGTGCCATTACACTTTTCAATGAAATAAAGAGATCTGGATGCCATTACACTTCAATGAAATAAAGAGTCATCTGTGTGCCATTACACTTTTCAATAAAATAAGAGTCAGGTGATCTTATACATGCAGTGGTTGATTCATCTGGGTGCTATCCCACCTTTCAATGCAATGAAAAGTCAAGTGGTTTTATGCCTGCATAGTCGTTGATTTCTTTGGATGTCCTTACACTTTTCAATGTAATAAGGAAAGTCATGAGTGAAGTGAGAATTATTTTGAAAGAAATATCCTATTAATTTATTTTCAAACATAAATATTACATCTTTAGAAGTTAATTCATCCTCCCATATCTCCTTAAAATAGTTATAAAGGTAAATATATTTATTGTTGCTTTTAACTTCTCATCATTATAACCACCAAAAAGAAGTAATAACAAAATTTAAATAATTTTATAAATATAAGAATACTATGTATGATATGTTAATAAAATTATTTTTCACAAGTTTAATTGGATTTCTAATATATTGATACATATAATCACCATACAAAATATAATAATTATTATAGCCATAATAATTATGGACTTATTCATTGTCATATATCTTCAATATTAGTGATTATTTTTTTTTTTCCATGGATAGCCAGTAATTGATTTTTCTAATATAGTATGAATATCTTTACATACTTTTTAATGTAATAAAGAGTCAAGTCAAGAGTGGAGGGAGAATTATCTTAATTATTTTAAGTCATGAGTCAAATGTATATAACAAATATCAAACAATCTCACTACTTTCTAACTCTCTTAAATCTAGTTCATATTTGATCTTATATTCTACTATATCTTTATAGTAATTCACATAACCTTAATTATTTGCAAAATAACTCTAAATCCTTTCATATTTCACAAACTCATTACTTATTTGATAATATATGTTTTTCAAATCACTTCCAATTTATAGTGTCACGAGCAATCATAGAGATATCTAAACATCATAAAAAATGTCTAGGCAAAATGTGGCACATCTTCCTAAAAATTAAACAAATTTTGAACAACATAAAAATAACATAATATATATAGATATAGCATTTTCAAAAAATTGAATTCACCAAAGCATTCAATAAACAATATAAATAATATCATAATACCAATTTTAAACAATTTATCAAAATTTGAACACCCTCAAATTTGGATAAATTATTTAATATGTAGAAAAATAAATATATACCAAAAGTTAAGTTATCAAAGTCCACTCTTCGTTATTTGTCAACTAACCAAAAATTTTAATATACAATTCTAAAATTACGGATAAAATTGAATTAATATATTAATATTTAGAAAAAAAGTTACAAAATTTTAATTAAATCATAACTTTTTTTTAGATAAATCCATTTTATCTTCTCAAGTCAAATTATAGGTTTTTATATTCAAGAAAGAAATTATGTTACTAAAATTTTAACAATAACTTAATATCAATATAAATAAAAAATAGTGCAATAAAATGCTCAAAGTTTGATTAAATCACAACTTCATTTGATAGAGATTTGTTTTAAATGATTCTTGAATCAAACGGTTTTCATACTAAAAAATCTGTTTTCAACAATATAATTCAAGAATAAATTTTTTTAATCTTGAACCTAACATTATACACAACTATAGGAGTAAGAGAGAAAAAGAGACAAGACGAAGACATGTATTTTGAATATGATCAATTTGAATAGTATAATTTTGTTGTGTACTTTTTCTCTCTATTTAGATTTAAGTTAAAGCATTTAAATAAATTTTTAAATTTTATTGAAAATTATAACATGACACCTCTTCTTAAGATCTAGTTAGAAGAATAATTCATTTCAATCTATAATAAATTTCTTTTAATTAACTCAGTTTAACTCAACTTATATATCCTTTAATCAATCTATATATTTTTTTAAAAGACCAATATAAAAAATAATCCCCAAAATATATATATAGAGAGAGAGAATTTGGGATGGTCAATTACTCCACATTCTTCAAACCATTGAATTTCAACATTCATAGGTCACCATGGAAAAACTGGGGTTCTTGTGCATTCTACCAATAACTACCTCACGATCAATAAAGCAAACTGTAGATAGTATGCACAAATGTAACTAAGCTGACTTAAAAGAGACCAGTCAAAAAATTGGAATGCATATCTCAAAGCAATATTAAGAAGTTAGGGCTTTTCCAGGTTTCTCTGTTCAACCTCTGCTATGTATTTGGCCACATCAGCACAGCAACCAAACTTATCTGCCTTCTCATCAGGAATTTCAATAGAAAATTCTTCTTCAAGGGCCATAATGAGTTCCACTCTGTCCAAACTGTCCATGTTCAAGTCCTTTTGAAAATCAGCTGTTTCAGTAACCTACAAAATGGTAAAGAAGAATTGTAGAAGTAATAACAAGCTTCCCAAAATGTTATCCCTCAGCATAAAAGTTGATTCAGCAATATTTTGTAGTTTTCACACACATATGAATAGTAGAAATGGAAAAATGAATCGTCCAGCACTAAATATAGCTATATAAAATTATCCACCATTAATTCTATACCTTTGAGGCATTGATTTTATCATACTTCTTGGCAAGTGCAATTACCCGATCCAGTATTTGATCAGAACTGGCAGCTGTCGCAGAGCACCAATATCTCAATTGCATATTCGCACCTTCATCTCTAGCCAAAAGCCATCTTTGAGTTGAGCTCCTCAAATTCACTTGATTCAAGATAGATTTCCTTATGCTTTGCATATTCAAACTAGCAAATGATCCAAGCAGTGCAAGCACTACTTCAAAGTTATCCAAGATTATTAGTTTCAGAACATAGAAGTGTCATTAAAGAATGAAACTATTAAAGTGAGGATAATAAAGGACTTTTTCATCTCCCTCTCATTCAAAACAATGCTAATACTTTCAAACAATTAATATAAGCATAAAAAGTAGATGCAATTTTTTAGTCTTTTTGAGTTGTTTTGCAAACAAGAAAATTGCTGAAGTTAAACTTCAATTCTAATTAAAGAACTAACATACAAGGAGTCTAAGATATTGCATATAAGCTTTTTTGCTAAAATAATTAGTTGAAGCTAAGAAAACTCTGAAGTCTATATAACACTACAAGCATGCATAAAACCAAAAGGCATAGCCTATCAAAATCAGCCAAAACCCAAATACATGGAAAAATAAATTCACAGAAACACAATTTACTGTTAGAGGAAAAAAATTAAAGAGACCTAAGCAGTAGTCTATAATTAGTGTAGGAGCATCAAGGATCCTAGAAGCTATATATATGACTGGACATTATTCAAGACTTGAAAGGTCTCAACTCTGAGATGCCAACACCATTAGCCAGGTCTTTTGTCAAACAAAACATCACCCTCTGGTAAGAACGAATACAAGAATTACACAAGGAAAGGTGCTTGTCTTGTCCCTCTTTCCCTGGCACCAGGAACTGTATGCATTACATTCCGTCAGGGTCAAGAAAGATGGGAGATTCCTAAAAAACGTCAAGGGTCATCACAAAAGTAACATTGCAAACAGCATTTCACAGTTCATCAACTCGTTTCTATTAAACTGTCATGAAAGGGATAGATCACAAACAACTTTACACATGCACCAGAAATGTTATATCATGTTTCCATATAATATAACAAACTAAGAGTAGCTAAACCTATTCACAGCATAGAATTCATGAAATAACAACCATGTGAAAAGTTAATATGAGTGAAAATAAGATTGGAAGTGAGAAAATGTACACAGAGAGGAAGAGAGGGGGTGGGCACTCACGAGATTCGGCGCAGTGGCAGTGATTTTGTCAGATATGCTAACAAAGGAAGTGGTCGGGTAGGTGTTTGATATAATGCCACTCTTTTATTTCTCTACCTCACTCTTGCACGCTCCTACTAGCCTCCTATATTCTATCACTTTCGATTATACATTCCCCACCTACAGCACTTCCGTCTTATTTAATTTTAACAAAATTTAGTAGTTTAACCTTATTTTCTTTATTGAGTAAAAATGTATTTTCCTATAATTTAAAATAGGTCAATTGAAAAACCTACTCAATTATATAATAAAAAAATTATAATAAATTCTTTTAATAAAAACTACTAATGACGCAAAGCTTTGGTTAATTAAATGAATATTTGCATTTGTTTCATTTTTATTAAAAATATGTTTTTCAAATCATGTTATTAAAATTATAAGTGTAGACTACGTTAAATTTAGAAATAATATGTTAAGTAGATAAAAGTGTCGGACGACAGAAACTTGTATTCAAACAATCACCCATTACAAGGATTTGTCGGTAAAAAAATGTAAAGAAACTTTTTTCTAAATTTTGAAAATTTTAAAACTTGTTGTAATAATTTTTTCGTACGACAAATATTTAGATTTAAATTTTTTTTTTGTGTGAAACATAATTTCAATATAAATGATACTAAATGTGCAGAAAATTTCAAAATACACTTTTAAAACCTTAAATATATATATATA
>Ga0209489_102623_pt1 | contig 36214 bp, 13 predicted proteins | sample SiratrowhiteBW_FD_187527 | JGI IMG/M metagenome (GOLD analysis project Ga0209489, IMG submission 187527) | Root nodule microbial communities of legume samples collected from California, USA - Siratro white BW (SPAdes) (version 2) | ecosystem: Host-associated > Plants > Roots > Nodule | place... | reverse complement strand
AAAAAAATTTTTTTTTTTTTTTTTTTTTATTAAAAGTAAACATAATTCATCAAAAGAGAATGTTAAATGGAGAGGATTCTGCAAATGCCTATCTTTTAAGTAACCTGCAGTTTCTAACATGACCAGCAGCTAAGGATAAGTTGCTGGGAAAATAAAATTCCGGCCTCCTATTACATTTCCTTTCTTACTTATTTATTTACTCATTTATATTATCATCATTTTTTGTTGGGAATCTTAGCTAATAAAAATGCTAAACAAACATATATTCTCATCAATTAAAATTGACAATCTTTGAGTATGGTACACATATAGATCATAACAACCTGATCCTATATAGAATATAAACCATGGCAATGAAATTCCTATGCCAATATCTTCCGATCTGGCAAGAAATGATAAACTTGAGAACTAAACCAGAAAAATATTAGCTAAAAAATACACTTGAAAGTAAATATGACCAATAAAGGTCATAAAATCCGGAAGGGATTTCTCTAATGCAAAAAAGAGAGCATTTTAGAAGGCAAGAAATCTAAAGATCATTTATAGATTATAACAACATCAGAGGAACAAGAAGAACCTTTCTAAGCTCATCCCAAAGCTTGTAGAAGTTGGCATTATGAGGGCCATGGGCATTATGGCAAAGCTCATGAAGCATCGTGTCAAGAACTTGATTAAATGGGTAGAAATCCAAATCCCTATTCGGCCTCCGTAGCCGCAACTTCACATGTATACCAGCTCCAACATTCAACCCCAGGAGAGATGCATTTCCTGGGCTACAATCACATTAACCAGCTCTTCAGTCATTCCCCAAAAAATTAAAAGGTGAACAGATGTAAATGAAGCCAAAATAAAAATCTGTTCACCAAATGAAAAGCAATTTTCTCCTGTCTAAGCACATAATTCAAACCAATCTTTTTAAGTTCTGATTAGCAGAATCCAAAATCGTAATGTGAAAGAAAAAAATTTGGTCTAAATCCAATTACGATCAATTAAAAAACTTTCGACACATGATGAAATCAAGAATTACATAAACTGACACTCTCCTACTTCCAAGCGCAAAAACTGTTAATTTAATTAGTAACACATCTTTAGTGATTAAAACAGTGGCATTTACTCCAAAAGGAAAACTCCACTCTTTCAAACTTCAGTGCTTCATTTTACCTTCATTACCCATTAACAGAAAACACAAGGATAATTGAAATTTTTATATACAGTCAATAACAGGTATCATCCATGGGAGATAACAAGTATCTTTCAGAGGAGAGAATCTTCTTGGGTCCAAGTATGATCACTGTAAGCAGAAAACACTAAACCCTCCATCCAAGCATATTTAAATAAAGAAAAAAAAAACTAAGTACTGCTCCTGTTTTTCTCCGGTTATAAGAGAAGTTTCACTTCTATAACTTCCATAATCCTTTCTTAAAAACCTTTATTACGTCGTCGAGGTAGAACTCCAGTTATGATCAGAGAACAGCAAAACAGTGATACTAGGTGTAAGATTTCTCCTTTAAATAAATAAAAAATGAATGACATTGCATACATAACCAAACAGACAAACAAATAAATGATGAAAATGGAAACTTGAAGTACCAAAATTCAGAGAGGAGCTTGACCCTCCATTTGTGTTTGCGCATGATGGGTTGGACCTGTTTGGCGATCTTCTCCAACATCTTCGTCGCTTCTTCTGCCGCGGGTTTCCTCTTCAGAGCTCTGATTTCCCATACCTTGTTGAGGTCGCCCACGTTCATCCTCCAAAACCCTGAAATCCCAAACTAAGCAAAACTACAGAAATTGAGAGAGAAGGAAGGGAATTGACGGTGAGAATTGAAGAATCTGAAAACGACGGTGATGATTGGTGAAGGATCGCAGATAATTTGGTGTGAACGGAGAAGAAAAGGAGAGAGTCGAAACGACGCCGCGCAACGAAAGGATTTGATTTATCCAAACTTAACGCGCGAGTCTGGGCGGCATTTTGAATCTGTCACACTGTGTTTTCCTAAACAATGTACCTTTTTACAGCACTTACTAGATTAGGAGAGGGAACTTTCTTTTTCACGCCATATTTTCTTTCTTTACCTATAAATATAAAAATTCCTTTTGTTTATAAAATATGTTTCTTTTAATTTAAAAGTCAATTTCTATGTAACAAAGTTTCAATTTGTATAGTCTAGAAATTATATATTTTTTTAAAACAACTTCCAGATTCCAAATTAGAAGTCATTTTTCATTTTTGAATTATATAATCTATTTTTTATATATAAATTATACAAATTATTAATCATTTTTCATAATTTTTTTTATATTATATAATTTAGAAATAATATTTAAAAAAAACTTTCTAAATGTGTAATCCAAATAAAAATAAGCTAATACCATTTTCAATTTTTTTTATGGAAATGTATGATCACTTATTAAATTTTAAAAAATATATTTTAATAAATATATATTTAAGTGTTTTCGTAGTAAATAGGATTTTTTATTGACAAAATTAAGTTAAAAAATATTTACCAAAAATTTAGAAAGAAGAATCTCTAAAAATTAGAATAGAGACACATCCAGAAGATACTAAGAGCTAGATATATAAACTCTATTAAAGAATACAAAAAAGAATTTCTAAAAGAAAAATGGAGACAACTCCTAGGTAAATCAACTCATAAATAAAAGAATATGATCCTAGAGTTTTTTTAAAATGAAAAAAATTAGAGAGAGACTGGAGGAAGACAAAAAGAAGAAATAAAGAGTAATATGTAACGAAAAACGGAAACAAAATTGATTTTGTTGAAAAGTAATAAATAAAAGATGAAAATAGATTTTTAATTAAAAAAAACTAAAAGTGAAATAAAAAAATGTACTTTTAGGTGTTTAATTTTACAAATAATATTAATCATAATTAATATTTATTATTATTACTATTTATTTATTTATTTATTATTATAAAACTTACAAAAACAATAAACAAAAGTATGACCATGAATAATTGATTATATAGGCTTGAAGTACACAAGAGTTTTCATAATTTGTAATATAATTAATTATTGTTGTGTCTATCAATGTTTTCGTATTTTTCTTTTCTCTGAATTTTGGTACTTCAAAATTTAACTTTCATTATTTACTTGTTTTTTTTTATTCATTTACCTAAACAATGTCATTCACCTGCCTTTTGTATTTTTGTAAAGGAGTAAAGTAAGATAGAAATTTACTGTTTCTGGTGTTTTCAAAATAAACTTGGAGTTTTAGTGTAAAAATTCTTGTAATAAAAGTATGCATTAATAATTTATGAACATATTCAAGGTGGAACTTTAATTATAATGGAAAAAAACACAGGAAGTAGCTAAGATACTATACCTAAGTTTTGTCTTTATGTAAATTTAAATACTCAAATGGAGAGTTCAGATTTTGCTACTTGCATACACAGCTCAAACAAGATTATCTCCTGACAAAGATTGATGTTATCTCCTACAGAGGCAGAAATAATTATATTACCTATAATACCTATATTTTTTGCTCTTACCAAGTGACACTAAGTGTCATTTTTCAAATAACTATTCCAGCAACATATGCCCAATAAACAATTGCTTTTTCAATTTTCCTACGGCAAAAAAAATCCCAACTCAAAGGTAGTTTCACCAGAAAGTAGAGACCAACCATCTGGTTTGGATTAATTAATTTGTAAAAGATAGTAGCCAGACTGTAACTACCAATAGGGGGCAACTGTTTTATTATCGCTTGAATGTTTCCATGAAAATTTGAAATTGGACAATTAGATAATAATCAATCAAAACCCCTGAAGCTTCCTGATCAAAATTTCATCATATGATCGACAAAAGGCAGCTAAAATACTAGCCCAATTTTCAGATTTAACATGAAAGGGGGGAACTTTTCAAAAAAACTTTAACTTATTACTAAAGATACAACCCATTCAAAACGTGACAGGTTCCAAGGAGTCCAATTAAAATGCAGAACCATATTCTTAGGTTGTAATAAGCCACAGTGAAAACAAAAAAAAAATCTAGTTGGTAACGTAACAGCGGCAAATACATTAATACACATAGGTATGACAAATGAATCATAAAAAAATGTCCGCCAAGATGAAGATTGATGTCAATTTTTAAGTGCGTTCATTCTGTCCCTCAGATAATAGAGTTTAGCCCTTCTCACTTTCTTCTTGTCAAGCACCTTTATCTCCTTTATGTTAGGCGAATACCTATTATAGTTCGCACATGGCACAAATCTCAAGCATTAACCATTATGTAATATGACTACATGCACAACCAACTGAAAATTAAAAAAACGCCAACACAGAATCACATCAGTCCCTCTTCCCAGCCCAAAACAATAGTAGATAAATCATGACAGCCTGAAATGAAGATAATCAGAGGATACTTATAGTATTAAAAACTTAACAACCCATCCCAACACAGAAAAAATACAGTCTGAATGTACACTGAAGCAAAGTAGCTCACTTTTTCCCTAAAGATAATGCTTGGGGGAAATTACAGATTGAACTGAAATTAAAAAAAAAAAATGTATATTCCAATAAGTCCTTTTCAAATATCTAACTCTTCATTTGAACAAGTTTTGAAACAATCATGTTTACACTTTGTAGCTAATACGAAAAGCAGTGAAATTGCTTTTCCTTCCTTTTAGTTTTCTTCTTAAAAAACTCCTTAATCATAAATTCTTTAGACGTTTTAATTAAAAGGGAGCTTAATAGTAAACAACACAAATAACAAGGCCATAACTAGAATTTCAAATGATTATCACCATCTCAAGTAATTATTTCTATCATCCTTTTATCTTTATGGTCAGTCAAGCAACTTAACTACACCGTCCTCAAATGCCAACAAACGTGAAAAGATTGTTCTACCAGTTCAGATAGCATGTATAAATACAGATATACTTAAAATATGGGAAGGTCATACTTACAGAGGGAATAGAGATTCAATCCCAACCCCAGCCACCTGCCTCCTAATTCTGAAAGTAGTATTGAGTCCAGCATTACGCCTTGCAATAACAATGCCTTTTATAATAGAAATACGCCTCTTATTCTCAGGTACTTCCTGTTATATCAGATGTTAGTAAACAAAAGATCATATCACTATCACATACAAACACCAAGAAAAAAACAAATATGAATAGAAAATAAAAACTATCATACCACTTTGAGTTGCACAATATAACCAGGCTTTATGTCAGGTATCTCTCTTTGCCCTCTCACCTCCTCTACTGCTTCCTTGTCTAAAATCTAAAGGATATAAATACCAACCATTTTTACGAATGGAAAAAAATGAATTTCTTATTAAAAAACAATCCAGATCAGTCACGTGCCTGCATAATGTGCCGGCCAGTTTTGTCTAATCTCTTAAATTTGATGCGGGGAGGAACTTCAGGCTCCGGCATCAAACTGTCTTGAGAAGAAGAATCAACAGAAGGTGCCTCTGTTGACATATACCTGCTAGCAAAAGGTGGTGTGATCCCCCCAAAATGCTTATACGGTCCCAGTTCAGAACTTCTCCAAACTGATGTTAAACCATAACCAGATTCAAATCTTGAGAATGCCTCAGTCTGAGGGAATTTCGTAATCTGCAAAATCAAGCACCCATAAGAGCTTATATCCCACATAATTTGTGCTAAAGTCTATATATATATATATCAAGGTCACACTTTCAAAAAACTAAACTGAAACATAGAATAAGCTTGGCCAATGATAAACTTCTCCATAAACTCTTTTAGGAACATAAAATAAGCATTTCCATAAGCTAAAATTAGTTATGCATAGCTTTTGAAAAAGCTAATATGCGAATTTCTACAAATTAGCCTCCATAAGCTAATTTTCAGTTATGAAGAAGCTTATGTAATTTCTCCTTCTAGTTTTATTCTCCTACATGAGTGATGTGAAGAAATTTATTCAAACAAACCCCAAAATAAACCCCTTGAAGAGCGTATATGCTATTGTCATTTTAAATCCCTTTATTCATTCCACTCAATTATGCATAATTAACAAGAAAGAAACGAGAAAACTGAGAAGATCAGACCTGTAGTAAACAATATTATCGGTAACTTAACAAATCTCCCAATCGCAGTTCAAGATTATATGATATTAATTGGTCTTCTTTGTTACTTTATTTATATGTCCCAAAAAACACAAATGAGATGGAGATTTGGGATTCGACAGATAGAAACACACACAGTACTAAGAGATCATTCTCGTAAAATACTATTCAATGAATTAGATATATGCGACACTGACAGTGACGATTAATTCTTTATTTATGGGATTTTAAGATATGAATTAATGTAACAAAAAAAAACATGTATTTTAATTTCAATATACATACATTTAGGAGTATGTACTATTCTTTATCAATTCTCATACCTTTAAGCATTTACCACCTACCATCTAGCAGAGCCAAACCAAACGACCGAAAGAACTAGCTTTTGGTGAGAGAATGGCATCGTGCTTAATTATAAGCGTAGAAATGAAAAAAAAAAAAAATGTAAGACAGGGATAAGCAATGGTCGGACTCATGAAACAAGATTATATGAGGACATATAATATGACTCGTTTTTGGTAGTTATTTGATCAACTGATCACAAGAAATACAAGGATCTTCTTTGTTGATTTATTTATCATCATCACAATAACAAAATCAAGCATGAAAAAGTGTAAGGAAGTGAATGACACGAGGTGATGCTTACGGCGATCGGAGAAACCTGAGAGGTAAATTTTGGGACAGAGAATGACCGGGAAGAGGCCGGAGCTTGAAATTGCGGCGGAGATCGACGGAGGAATGGTTGGAGGAGAGATGATGAGAGCCTTCGAGAAGCCATAACGGAAATGCAGTGAGGGAGAAGGGAAAAACCTTTCCTTTAGGTTAGGGTTTATGCCTTGGGCTTGCGCATACGATACGGGTCGGAGCGAAGAAACCGGTTTCCCGACCCGAAACCGTATTATTCTAGTTTAAAAGATATTGCATAATGCTGCCATAATTAGTTTTGACTCTGATAATAGATTTCTCAAAATATGATCTCTCATTACACTTCAAAATTTATTAATATATGTAATTTAAGCGATATTAATAATAATGATAGTAAAATCTATTTTAAAAACAAAAAAAAAATTAAATTTAAAACATGATGAAACAATTGAAAACTATAAAGATTTATTTAAAAATTTAGAAAGATTTAATTATAAGGTAAATTGTTTTATTCTAACACTGTGTTCCAAAACTTTTAAATACAGAAGAATCAATATTGTTTATAAAGATTTAATTATAAGGTAAATTGTTTTTTCTTCCAAACTTTTAAATACAGAAGAATCAATATTGTTGCTTTAAGAAACCTCTGTTTTTATATTTTTCTAAATTAATACTAACATCACCAATTTGCTATCAAACTTTATAGTCAAAATAATATAAAACCGAACCAGATTTAATAAATTTATTAAAATAAGATTTTTGTTCTACTCAATTAAATTTAAATTCGAACTTTTAGTTATGTAATCTAAAAACAACGTTATTTACATGATAATTTATTTTAATTTTATATTTTTTATCATCAAATACTCAGTAATTCTTTTATTTTTTATTTTATCCTCAAATACTCTGTGTTTTTTTTAAATGTTCATTTTAAGGTATAAAAAAATGTGTACAAGATATTAAAACAAAGATTGTTTTTAAATCACAAACATTAGAGAAGATGATTTTAAATTTGAAAAGTAAAAAAACAAACTTAGCTCAATGTGAACTATATAAATAATGCCTATACTATAACTTCGTATATATTTCTTCTTCCTCCACCTTTGTCTCAAATGATTTGGGCTACCCTCATGTGAACTCACCTTAGTTCTCAATACTTGCCCATCTTTTGCATCATCTGATTCTACAGATCCTACCAATTCTAACTTTCCAACATATACCTTTTTCAGAACTTCTACCACTTTTCAACTGTTGGAACTACCCCAACTTTTTCTATAACGTATTCATCATCAACTACTGATGACTATAGACAAAAAAAAGATAAAAAAATAAGAAACAGATTCTGCATATGCTGTGAAGAGAAGTTATCTTGGAACTTAACTTCTGAAGAACCTTAGGTGTCCCAAATCATCACAACTGCTATCACTCCCACGCCCAACAACACTGCAAAAAACTTGAAATAGGCTGAGTCAACCTTTGTTGGGTTGTGGGGCTTGTATCCCTTTGCCAACAGATGGTTCACTGATACATATATAAACACTCCACAGGCCAGACCCATGGATATGGCAAAGATCCAATCTGCCACATGCCCTTGTGTTGTGGCATCCAAAATGATTCCAATGGCCACACCAATTGGACTGGAGATGGCAAAAGCGAAAGCATAGGCTGCACATGACACTAGGGGACGGTTTGGAATCATTCTAAGGAGTGCAATTCCCATTGCTATGGCTGCAAATATCTTGTGCAGACAGATTGTCCATAGGGCCTTCCATGCATCTGCTTTTGTCTCAGCAACTCCTATTGCTAAGCCCTCAAACACAGAATGTGCACAGAGGGCAACGATCAACAGGATGGTGTCTCCAAGTGAATGGACAGAGCCAAGTGCAGGGCTTGCGAAGTTGTGATCAGTGCTAGAAATAGAATGGTTCTGAGATAGCACAGAAAACAATAAATTAATACCATATAAGAGGTAGCAAGCCTAAAATTACAACACCTTGTTCACCACTCCTTGAACTGATTCTAAAACATGAATATCTAACCTGGTTTTGTGACTGAGAAGTAACACCGTTGCGACTTACTTTGCTCCTATCGCCCCCTGCACAATTAAAATAGAATGTAACTTTCTTTTCTTTGATATGTGAACTCAAGGATATTCAAATCCAATTTCATATTTGTCAAATTGATGTGCCGTGATAACAATGACAAATTCAGAAGTGCTACTACAATTCAATACTAAGTCCGTGAGTACTTTTATGGTAGTTTGTAGTCTGAATCATGCACCACGAAGATTTCAATCATTTAATTCCAACAAAAACCAGACACGGTTCAGAGGAAGAGAGAAATTTTCATGTCAAAATCAAACTGAATTGCATGATCAGAAGGTATTGTAATACTCCATTACTCCCAGCAACCAATCAGCTTTGTGAAAATCACAAATTCAAACAAACCAAAACAAGTAAATTCTTAATTAAAAATCCAAGTCTCTTAGCTGAACCACTATTCATTCCGAACCAAAATTATAATCCAAAATCACACCTGAAAAGTAGAGGGCAAAAATTAGGAAAAAACTTGGATGCAAGTTCTTAGACCCTTGTGATTCTGATCTTCTATCAAAATTTAAGCTTCACCTTAGCAATCTATATGGATCACAGAAACCTTGATTACACGAATTACCAACAAAAACACTAAATTGCATCGAAGTTTTGGCTTTAGAAAAACAATTCAAATTCGTCTTTCAACATTTTGCTGCTAATCATCCTACTTTTTGATAAAAAAAAAAATATTAAAGTTTTCAAAAACATATTTACTATTCCATTCGATACTTACTTACCCGAAAACATAACACTGTTATTCCTTGAAAAAAAAAGGATGATTCAAAAAGTAAAAAAACTAGAAGTAGTAGTAGCAGCAATACTAACAGAATCACATTTTCACACTAGCATACCAATCAATGAGCCAACAGAAGCAGAAGCCAAAGTACCAACCTTGAATTTCGACATCTTGTGCATCTCCATCGCGCCCCACCTTCGCTAGAACCGAGGAAATGACGGAATCAGCAAGCATGGTCATCAAATAGCCGGAACAAGCCAGCATGAAGGCGAAAGGGTACTCTTTGGAAGTCAAACCCCCGAAAGTCTCATTAGCGTCACTGAGAAAATGCATCATGGCAGTTCCCAGAAACACTCCTCCAGCGAACTGGGTCCCCAGAACCAAGAAACCCTCGTTCCACTTCAGCACATAGGGAGACACCCCCGACACGAACGTCGCCAAGAAGATCACGATCAGACACCACACCTTCGCCAGGATCAAGGGCCTCGCGCGGAGGTCAACGGGCACCTCGTTGGAGCCAGTGTCACCGTCGTCGTCGTCGTTGTCGTGGTGGCCGCTGTGGGCGCATAGGAGCGAGAAGAAAAGGGAGAGCGTGAATAGGAAGAAGAGTGTGCGCGAAGAAGAAGCCATTGTTGAAACGTGAAGGTTTGTGGAATGCGAGGGGACCGTTGCTTTGTTTGATGATAATAATAATGTTTAGAGGTTTGTTTTGTACTATGCATAGGTTGAGAGTGACACAGTTTGTACTACATTGGACTGGTGAAGTCATGGTAATCATGTTTTGCTTCCATCTAAGGAAAATTCAAATTTATCCCTAATATCACAATTTAATAACAAAATAGTTCTTCACTTACTTAGTTCTTAAAAATATATTTTAATCCCAAAATAAAGTTCCAACTGAACTGGAGATGGAAGCGTGTGTACTACAAAACCTGACTTGTATTGAAAGAAACAACGTACGTCACGGGTCTTTAGTTGTTAGAATCTTAATTATATTATATTGCAATTAGTGCACATGATTTGATCTATAATTTTGTTTTTTTCCCTTAAATTTGACCTATAACTGTCCCTAAATATCCTTTTGAAATAAATTATATACTAAAATAAGATAGTATTTATTTACTACCTACTCATTATGACACATATTTAAATAAAATAGAGAGAAAATTGTTTTCTATCTGTATATATTTTTTCTATATTTGTTTCTCCGTAGACTTCTTCATCGTCTTCTTTGGTAACGTTGCTCTCTTACCTTCTTCGGTGGCCTCGAGTCACCGTCGTCTCATTGATATTTTGTTATTGCAGACACCAAAATAAACGCGAAAAATAAATGTTTGGGTTACGGAAGGAATCATTAATTGTTAGAAGACTTTGATTTAGTCTTCTGTTGATATTTTTAATTTATTTGTTATTTTCTCCAATAAGACATTTTTAATGTAATTACATATCTTAAAAATATTATATAATTTAGGTGTTTTTTTTAATTAATAATGTATTAAATTAATGTTATTATTATAATGTTGATGTAGGCTTTTTTTCCTCTATATATCACACTCCAATGGTTGAATATGCCATACCTTGCAATTTATGTTCTTAAATATCATACTTTTTCCCAAAGGGGAATTCAGGTTTCCCCATTCGATTTCCCTTCTTTGTTTTTTTTTTCCTCTTTTATCCATGAAAAATTGAGTTCCCCCACTTACACTTCTCAATAGTTATTTTTTTAAGTAATTAACTTTAAACTTAATTGTAAGTTAAAAAAGTTTATGTAATATGTTTTAAAATTATAATATAATTAATAATAAAATTATTGCTTTGTGTTTTATTTATATAATATTTTTAATTTTTGAATAAATTTCCATATTTTAATTTATATATTAAATATTATTAAAATTAACTATTCATATTAAAAGTTAAAATTTAAAATAATTGTAGTCAAACGTGAAAAAATATTTATATTAAAATTAATGGTTTTTTCTGATTATTTATCACATTTTAAAAATTTAAAGTGTCTAATTTTAAAATTATTTATTGATTAAAAAATATTTATGGATTATATTTTTCAATTGTAACATAATTAATGATAAGATATTTTTGTTGCATTATATTTAGATGATACTTTAAATTTTTGAATAAATTTTCATAATTTTTAATTTATGTGCTAATTACTATTAAGTATTTGTTACAAATTAAATTTTACAAAAATAATTATAGTTCAAAAAAATTATATTAAATGTATTAAATTCATCATTTAAAATTTATTGACTAATTTATTAATTTATTTCATTAAATTAAATATTAATATATTGACGTAATTAGTAACTAAAAAAATTTGAGACATGTATATATTTAAATGTGCATATTTTAATTTTAAGACAAAAATAATATTTGAAATATACACGAAAAATTTAAAATATAAATTTTAAGTTAATAAATTAAAATATTGATTAATCTAATATTATTATCATTAAGATAAATAAATTTATATTATTAAATGTGTAAAGTATTTTTTAATGTCAAAAATATTTTTAAACATAAATTTATTATGAAGAATTTAAATTTAATTAATGTTATTAGTAAATTTCATTTTTTATTGTTTGATAAGAAGTGTTTTTTCATTTAAGTTAACATAATTTAGCTTGTCAACTAGGTATTTGTCGAAATTTTTTAAAATTTTGTCAAAGGTTTTTTTTTCCAAACCTTAGATGTTTTCTGTAGTATTTATCTCACTGAATCTAACTAAATCATTCTTAGTTGTGTAATCTCTTCATACAAAAGGTTTGTAATTAGTGTGTGAAAACTGAAAAAAAAAAAAAGTAAATAATAAATGTTTGTCATTTTGATATTTTTCTGCATTTGTTTCAAAACTATAAAAAAACTTATTTTATTTAAATCTTAGTTGTCTTTTTATAATATTTTCAGTTCCATAACCTCTTCACAAAAGTTTGTAATATAAGGACGTCAAAAAGAAAGAAAAAAAAGTTTATAGCATGAGTCATGAGGCGATGTCGTATTGAAGCAGTCTTAACATGATTTCACATGGCTTTTATTATGCCTCCATAGAACATATGTGCTTGCATCAAGTACGTGTTTTACTGAAATTATTATTAATAAATACCCCACTTTTCTATTAAATGGAGTGCTGGATGAATCCATATAATGGGATACCACACACTATAATGTATTTGAGTACAAATCAATACTTGATCATATGAAAAATAACAAGGTATAATATATTACAAATAATTATTATATTAAAATTTTATTTTAGTTAAATAACTACATTAATTTAATAAAGCCTCTTGTTGTTGGGTTATCAAGACTATGAGCAATTCATGATGAAAAAAGCATTTAAATACTAAAACAATAGTGAGAACTTAACAACAGGACAAAATAAAATTACAATTTAGTTTGTCTCAAAATATAAAATAAAATTATTTTAAAAATTAAATTTATTAGTCTTTAAAATAATAAAATCAATCAATAATTGAATTAGATATTAATTTAAAATTTAATAATAAAAATGGATAAAAAACTTAATAACTAATATTAAAAAAAATTTAATAATTATTATATAAAAATTAATTTAATAATTAATTATATAGAAATCAATCTAGTAGCCATACAGAGATCATGCCAGGAATCAAATTATATAAAAATCAATTCAGCAATCACATTAATTAATGACTACATACATAAAGGCTAAAATAAAAATACTATATAAGTCTGTAAATAATAATAATTTATTTTAAATATTATCTTATTTACCTACTTAATCTTTCATATTTTATATTTATTTATAAATTTAAGTTTACTAATCCTAAAATAAATTATCAAATATAATTTAAATTATTCATCACAAATCTAAAATATTCAAATTTACATATTTATTATTAGTTTTAATTATAACTTAATTTCTATATAATTTAAACATATTAATAATATAAGAAACAAAAGTAATAATTAATATTGGATTTCAGTATTAAGTATAATGCAGGGACAATGAAGGATGTATTTACTAATGAAGGATATTGGATTTTACTATTAAGTGTAATGCAAGGATTTCACTATTATTAGAATAATAATATAATTCATATCATTTGCTGCCTCTTTTGAATTATTTTTGTAGATTTTTTTGTTTTGATAAACATAGGCCGAAAGGTATTGAAAAGAAAGCCCAAAAGGCAAACTGAAGCAGAGAACATAGGTGTTGAAACAATGAGAACAAGGTGCATAGTGTTAATTAACTTCTTGTTATAAGGTTCCATAAATCAATTAATTAACTTTGAAAAAGGTTTAAAGTGAGTATTTGCTACAAAGGCTGAAGCTTAAACAAGTATACTGCCTAGTCCTGTCAAGTTTTTTTGGAGAATTTGAGTCCAAAAGCAGCATGGGAACCTTGTAACGGAGTTGACCAACAAGAAAATGGAAGCCTATGCTTCTATTATTTCCTAAATTAAATACCAAATTCACAATCACCAAAGGACTCCACCCACATTTCCAACTAAAAATTCAAGTTCAAACACTTAAATGTGATCGGATATTTTCCTCGTTTCATCTATTTGGAAAAAATACTTGTTGAGATTGACACACACCTATTTTACAATTTTATGTAGCGCTAATGTAGCCAAGATAAATGATGTGTAAAAAATATTTCAGCGTGGCACTGAAAGTCATTTTTAGGGTTTACATGTTTGGGATTTTATCTAAAACGCTGCCCAACATATTCCATCAAGGGTTGAGAAGCAGCAAGTTTGAATCTCTAATCTCTTGAATCTCGTCATTGCTGTCGCCGTCGTTGCAGTCGTATCCGCTGCTGTCACCGAAGTTGTTGTCGCCACCGTCGATTCTCGACCACCGTCGCTCGCCACCGTTAATTCTCTCACCACCGTCGATGGTCTCCCACTGTCACTCACCACCACAACCACTCTCACACGAAATCTCTCTTATGCAAATGGGTGCACTGGACTCGTATTAAGTTTCAAATCTTAAATTTAGATACTTAAAATCTAATTATGCCCTTCCATAATAAAATACCCTAAATGTCCTTAAAAAAAGAAAAGTTCCTTTTTATTTTTACCCACGTGTACAATTAAACCATATAAACCGTTCACATCTAATTATAAATTTACTATGCACACAGTGGCACAGTGCATCTAATGTAAATGCAGATTAAAAAAATTGTATGAAAATTGGGCTTACCTGAAATTTTTAGTGGAACAAATGTTGACAATGAGAGATATTAACAGAATAAAAGTCTGAAATTAATTTAGACAAGAGAAGATATAACATATTATCAAGAGAGAATGTTTCACACCCATAACAAATTTACTCTACTCAATATAAATACTAAGAATCACTTTTGTAGACTTATAGAAAGTTCTCATATCTACCTCACGAGTACTGAACTATTCATTTTCTGATATGGTATGAGAAATTATTTATTTTAATTTAAAAACAATTAAAGATAACAAAAAAGTCCCCACACAAGTAACAAACTAGATGTCTTTTTCTTATAATCCATGGATCAATTATAATCTAATGATTAAACTGTTAAAAAACTAACATTAGTAATTTCATTATGAGATTATTTTGTTAACATAATTTTACTTTTGTTTGGCCAAGATCTAGTGGTGTTTCGCCCTAAGAATAATATGCCCGAATATTTATTATAGAATTAGTCTAGACTCAACTATAGCGGATCGATAATTGCTACAATACAAGGGAATAGAATCATGATCCCACTTTGTCGATCTGCTTCCATATTTAACAATTGAAAAATGGTTTTGCTAAAACGTTGTTACTTTTAACCACAATTCACTTAATTAACTTTCAGTTTAGATTCTACATTAATAATATTGGCTACATTGAGCCCTTTCAATAATAATAGTCATGTTTTTTTGTATTTAACAAAAAATATTTTAGTAGTGTCGATTCAGTGAATACGAACTCAATTTTTGAAGACATTAACTCATAAATAATTTTAAAAATTAATTACATTTTACACTTAAAGTTGACCACACAAACACTGACTCCAAAATTTAAAATATATATTATAGTTAGAGTTAAGAAATCAAGTACATTAATAGAATTCTTACAGATGTATATGCTGATCATTGATGTATTCTTTGAGTAACACCTTGCTAGGTAGTCTCAAACACCAGTATCCACTGTTACAACTGGATACTCCTCCCTTGATATTCGGATTGTGTGGAAATGTCAGAAAGCATGGAAAATCTGAAACACTCCAATTCAGTATATATAGGTATTAGCATGTGGATTACAACAGCAGGGAACTACTTTTTGTATTTGGGTTGGGAAACCTTTTTTCTCTCATTCCTTATACAAAATTTTACTATACTCATAAAAAAATAGCATGTCTAAAAATATCTTGGTAAAAGAAAAATTATATTTCAAATAAGAAAACTAAAGGTATTTGGTTCTTAAAATTTACATATCAAACATTAAAAGTCACATCTGTTGCATGAAACCAAAACGATTAAGTTGGTCCTACCCTAATTTTGCATTATCAAACTATGCAAACTAAATCAAATAAAGACACGACTCAGTTGATTATTCCCTTCAAATCAGACAGAATTACTGGACTCCACAGAACGTTGAAACTACTGTAGTCCATAAAAATGGACATTTTGTATTATAGCACCATTGAAATGACCTTGAGTCTGTCCACCTATAGTATTAATCAGCCCTGTAGCTCGTGCAGCTGTATTAAACACAGCCCTAGTTTGTGCAGCTTCGTTAATGGCTTTCTTAGCTTTTGCAGAAGGTAGTGTGCAACCGTTCTGATTTCTTTTCAAAAGGGTATATTTTGCTCCTTCAAATTCACTTTCAGCATTTGCAATCAACTCTTTCGGGGGCTTTCCTGAGACCTCTCGCTTACTCTGCAAACCTAGTTCATCCTGAAAAACCACACCCTTGTACATAAAAGGCCCACTAAACCACACGCTAAGTCCTGTCTCTTTATTACACTGAATGTTCACAAAATATTTAACCCTTCTTCTGAAACTAACATCACAGGAATGGCAAAACTCCCAATATGTTCTCTCCATATGCACACGATCAAGCTTTTGTTCCATGGACTTCAAAATAAAATAACATGATTTGTCCTCACACGAATAGGGGAACCATGCGTGGTAGTCCAGCACTATTGGATCTCCAATATCTCCATCTTCAGAGACTACTAGGACTTCCCCAAAGTTACAATCTCCTCTGCTGTCTCTTAGAGCAGTGATCTTCACGTGAAATCGTACTGGATGCTCTTTACACATGTCGTCAGCATGTCTGCACAGTACCATGTCTGTGTTGATACTCAATCGTAAAGTACTGATTCTGGATGCATCATCGAGTGAAGTGTAAACAAGAGCGTACTCTTCAGGAAATTCTGAACTTGACCATCTGTAAAGCTCAATCTTCACAGGTTTGTTGAAAGAGTTTCCCATAGACCCCTCTTGTATTTTTGTATGTATAGGTATAACTCTCTGACCACTTACTCAGGTTGCTCCATCATGGGCAACGCGTATCACACACACACACATATATATATATATATATATAACCAGCTTGTAAGGGAACCCTAGATGCATATTTTATAAGGAAAATGCTTCTTCTTCTTTCTTTCTCTCTCTCTCTACACACACACAGGGTTGAAGGTAAAACAATGTTTACATATATAAGTAAAAAACAAGGAATGAATAGATAAACTAAAACAGAAGCTAAGGATGATGAAAAGTTTTTGTTTTGTTATTTCGTTAACCATTCTTGATAGATGTTCAGAAGTTTGCGTATTATATATCCTTTGGGATGAATTATAATCTGATTAACGAGACTATAATTTGATTTGTATATATCTATACTAGTGATTTTAGAATGAGATTATTTTGTTCCCATATTATCTTTTATTTTCAAGAATAATGTTGGGATAGATCTGATGTGACAAAAGATAAGGGAATCGAATCTTGATCCCTCTGCTTTATCTTCTTGCCTACTTTTACATTTGAAAATGGTATTATATAAATTGAAGATGTTGTTGTTGTTGCATATAAAAGAGATTTTATTTTTGGGATAGGATAAATCTATCAGTCTTACAAAAAACTATCATTCTACCTGTTATCTCTCTAAATTTTTTATGATAAACTATTTTATTATTATTGGTAGTAAGTATCATTGGATCCATGATTAATTAATGTTTAAAAAAAATCAATTTTTTTTGGTAAGCATTTTTTCTGTTCATAAAATTGAAGTTGAAAACCTTACTGAATCTGGTATAGTTGTTGGACAAAATTTAGAAGCAGAGTACAAGTGACATCCCAAGGTAGAGTGGAGGATCTATACAACCACAGACTGAAAAACACTTAAAATTTGTTGATATACAAACTTTTGAATAACTTTTGTTACATTATTGGGAGGAATTTCGATTCAAAATCCTTCTGAAGATAGATATAACCATAGGCACGTCAATAGAATGAGCTCATTCCCCTAAGTTGGTGAATGATTAAGGAAAAGTTTATGCTTTATTAATAATTGTTCTTTATAACAAAACATCATTTATTAATTTAAAAAACATTTCCAACTTTATCACGCATTTTTTTTTTCGTGAGTAATAGTAAATTATTTGCAAATTCAACTGGTCGAGTACTGTTTATATCATTAATATACTTTTACTTTATATAGACAATTATTATAAAAAAATAGATGTTTAAAATCGACTAAAAATCAGTGTTAACTAAGTAAAAGTCATTGCTAATTACTTAATTATATTCGGAAAATCATTGCTAAAAATGTATATAAAAAAAATTAAACATGTTAATAATAAGTTTTATATGGAAACCTCACACTCAAGCTCAGCTGGTTACTCATAAGTGCTGATTAGAAGAAGATAAAATAGATTGACTTTTTTTTAATTTTTTTTTTTTTAACAATATAACAGTCTATGTTGATATACTTTATCTCTTTATGAAAATTGGGATTCAAAACAATACAGTAGCTTGGTTATTGCAGTAGAGACTGAACATAAAGAATTGAGCAAATGTGGAAATAAAATTAAATAATGTACTTAAATATAATTATAATATTTTACTGTATGTATAATTTTATTATTTAAATATAAATTATCTCGGCTTTTTCTGAAAAAAATTGTCAATATTGTTTTTATATTTTAAAAGTATTGTATAAGAACAATGCAGAAGTTTTAAAAATTTAATCATTTTTTAATTTTTTTAAATCGTTCATTAATATAATGTAAAACTACTTTTAACTTTTGATTATTTATTTATAATATATGATAATTGTAAATGAGTTTTTGAATAATTGTTGTAAAATTAAAAAAAATATTATAATCGTGACACTGTATTGTTATTAGATGGGTTATTACTAAATGTAAATACATACATAATATATATATATATATATATATATATATATATATATATATAATATATATATATATATATATATATATATATATATATATGTAATATTACAGTAAGATTTTCATAATCAAAATGGATTTATTGAGAAAACGAGGACAAAACCCTTGAATTTTTTGAATTAAAATTCGTGCTTTAAATCAGTTTGATGTTACACAATTTTTTTTTAAGTACAATAAATTTATCCAAAGAGAGATGCAGGTGGTAATGAGAAGATTTATCAATTTTTAATTGTTATGATTTGTTTTTGGGTTTAAGTATCGTGTATTTTAATTGTTGAAATTGTGAGATTAAGTTATATTAAGATAATAATATAAAAGGCATTCAAAATTTATTTTAATTGATTGATTAAACTATTGTGTTTATGTTTACTTTTTTATTGAATTGTTTATAAATATTTAATCAGAATAAATATCTAATCGAAAGTCGATCAATTTTTAAAGATTGAATTAGAAATACATTTTATTTAATGAGAATTAATATTAATAAAGATAAGATTTTTTTCTTTTTTTTTGGCTTATTCTCAAGCACGGGAAAGGTTTGAATACATTAAAAAAAATTGAGTCCAGTTATTTTTTATTATTTATTTTTACTTTTCAGATGAAGATATTATATATCAATTTCAATTGCTAACAATGTTACAAACTCTGATAGCAACATCACCATAGAGGCAATTCCTAACTAGTTTATTCCTCAGTATAATATGAAGAAGACATCTCCAATACTTTGTAAGTTTAGTGCAAAAGAATAAGTACTTTAGAAACGGAGGAAAAAGAAAATAGAATTTCTTTTTGAAATGTTGGGATTCTCTTGTTACCTTCCATATAACATATTCTTGTCCATTTATATTTATTAATTGGTTTATAGTGTTAATTAATGCTTTTGAAATACACTACTGAATGACTTTGAATTTGTGATTTGAGAACTGCAACACAAATACCTGTAATGTTTGCACTAATCAAGTGCAAATTATTAATAATAAAGTACTTTTTTTGTCAGTGAAATTTCATATTATAAATTCAAATAATAATTTCTAAAGTATAATATACGCCCTTTTTTCATGTAGTTACACATATTTACAGTTTTTTAACACGTTTCTTCTAATTTTTATATAAAAAACATGTTTTTCGTTTTTAATTAAATATTTAATTAAAATATAAATTTATTATAATTTATTTAATCAATACTAAAAAATCAATATTATGCATGATAAATTATTTTTAAATCACTAATAGAACAAAATTTTATCAGCTTTTAAAATAAAAGTTTAAATATCTGTATTTAATCTTTATTCAGTATTTTTTATCAGGTTAAAATACAATATCAATATTATGCATTTCTTTTCACACTTAATTGTCTAGGAGTTCTCTCCACTTAATAAATATTATCTGAGATCTCTCGATAATATTAGGAAAGATGTATTTTGTTCTATTGGAACAACACTTTAAATATAATCTTATACACATACCAAAAGATACTAGTCTATATTCATTTAGTCTATGATAACTGTTAATAATTGGTTAATTAAGTATAGAGTTGTTAGGATTTTTAGTATTTATTCTGTTTTAATTATAGGATTTTTAGGGATTTTGTTTAAGTTAGGGATTTTATGGTTATTTTTCTGTTTAATGCGTTTTTGGTTATGGAAAGAGAATGCAGTTGAGGTTTAGGTGAAATTCGAAGGAAGAGAGAATAAGGAACACACTGAAATTAAGGAAAGGAACAGAAAAACAGATTTTAAGTGACTTCTTGTTTGCACTAAAGGGAGAGCTTGAGCTAAAATTCACTTAAATGAGAAGGAAGTTCTGTACGAAGGCGTCAACGCCACTGTAGCGTGAAGTGCAAAATAGCAACCACTTTGTAACAAACAGCGTGGATCTTTCATAAAAGGAAGACTAGAATGAACGAAAGGGCATAATCTTTTGGAAGATCTTTGGAAGCACTGTTGCAATAAAGAATTTTCTTTTTTCCTTTTTCGTTGTATATTCATGGCTATCATGCTAATCTCTTTTCTTCTTGGGATTGAATGTAATTTCTCTACTTCAATTGTACTCTTGGTATTTATTTGATATTGTTTTATTCAGTTTATCTTTGTTTAACGTTTTATATTAAATTGTCATATTTTAAATTTCTCTTTGTGACTGAAAAGCACTCTTTGGAATTAGAATCAAATGTTAATGCATTACATTTATAAATTCAGGAATGAATTATAGAGTAATGACTGCACATAGCAACTGATCTTAATGCTAATTAAATTTAATCTGGTAACTAGGAATAGAGCTAGATACTTTAATTTATGAAATTCAATGCTATAGAAATCAGGTTGAAAAGACTTTTATTTGGGCAGAATGATAATGAAAAGACAATATTGAATTCAGTTAAGAGTATATGAGAATGAAGAATATTATTATTCAATCCCAAGATTGTTATTATTATTAATTTTTCTTCTTTATTAATTGGGTTTTAAGTTACTTTTTATATTCAGTTACCAAAACAAATTATTGTTAAATCTTTATTCATAATACAATTGATATTGAGTCAATCTACACTTTCCGTTCTACACTTTCCGTTTCTTGAGAATACGATACTCTCTGCTCTTACTCATTATATTACTTATGGACATTATTATTGCTGGAAATTCGCTAACAGTCCAGTAACATATAAATGTAACGAATGGAGTGGAAACTGCTCTTGTATAATACTTCCTTACCTTAAGGTTAAGTGAACTGAGTTAGGTCATTTTTCATTGATAAACTAGCAAGTAACTAGTCTCAGGTGAATGTGGCCTTATGGACAGTAAGGATATACTTTTGTTTATTCACTTACCTTCGACTTTCTATATATGGTTTGAGACAACATTTTCTTATCTCATTCTTAAAAAAGTTTTTGTTAAATTTTGTATTACTGATAAAAAATGGCATGTTTAAAAATATCTTGATGATAGAAAAGTATATTTCAAACAAGAAAACTATAGCTATTTTGTTCTTAATATTTACATATCAAACATTAAAAATCACATCTGCTGGATGAAACCATTAAGTTGGTCTTACCCTAATTTTACATTATAAAACTATGCAAACTATATAAAATAAAGACTCAAACTCAGTTCATTATTCCCTTCAAACTCAGACAGAATTACCGGACTCTACAGAACGTGGAAGCTACTGTGGTCCAAAAAACTGGACATTGTGTAGTATAGCACCATTGAAATGACCTTGAGTCTGTCCACCTACAGTATTAATCAGCCCTGTAGCTCGTGCAGCTGTATTAAACACAGCCGTAGTTTGTGCAGCTTCGTTAATGGCTTTCTTAGCTTTTGCAGAAGGTAGTGTGCAACCGTTCTGATTTCTTTTCAAAAGGGTATATTTTGTTCCTTCAAATTCACTTTCAGCATTTGCAATCAACTCTTTCGGGGGCTTTCCTGAGACCTCTCGCTTACTCTGCAAACCTAGTTCATCATCAAAAATCACACCCTTGTACATAAAAGGCCCACTAAAGCTCACGCTAAGTCCCGTCTCTTTATTACACTGAATGCTCACAAAATATTTAAGCTTTCTTCTAATACCAACATCATAGGAATGGCAAAACTCCCAATATGTTCTCTCCATATTCACACGATCAGGCTTTTGTTCTCTGCACTTCAAAGTAAAGTCACCTCCTTCGTCTTCACACGAATAGGTGAACCATGCGTAGTCGTCCTCCACTGTTGGATCTCCATCATCCCCATCTTGAGAAACTAGGACTTCCCCAAACTTGCAATCTCCTCTGCTGTCTCTTAGGGCAGTGATCTTCGCATGACATCGTACTGGATGCTGTTTACACATGTCGTCAGCGAGTCTGCATAGTACCATGTCTGTGTTGACGCTCAATCGTAAAGTACTGGTTCTGGATCCATCGTCGAGTGAAGTGTAAACAAGAGCGTATTCTTGAGGAAATTCTGAACTTGACCATTTGTAAAGCTCAATCTTCACATATTTGTTGAATGAGTTTCCCATAGAGCCCTCTTGTGTTTTTCTATGTATATAGGTATAACTCTGTGATCACTTACTCGAGGTTGCTCCATCATGGGCAACACGTATCACATATATATATAACCAGCTTCTAAGGGAACCCTAGATGCATATTTTATAAGGAAAATGCTTCTTCTTCTCTCTCTATATATAATATAATAAAGGGTTGGAGTAACAACCACTCCCAATTTAATATGTTTTCTTTTCTGATAATATATATATATATATATATATATATATATATATATAAACTTAATGGAACTGCAAAAACTGAAATAGTTTTGAAGGGCTGAAGGTAAAACAAAGTTTACATATAAGGAAGAAACAAGGAATGAATAGATAAACTAAAACAGAATCTAAGGATGATGAAAAGTTTTTGTTTTGTTATTTCGTTAACCATTTTTGATAGATGTTCAGAAGTTTGCTTATCATCCTTTGGGATGAACTATTATCTTATTAATAATGAGACTATAATTTGTTCCCATTGTAAAAATCACTAATGATGAATTAATCATCAGTGATTTTAGGATGAGATTATTTTGTTCCCATAGTATTTTCAAAGAATAATGTTGGCATAGATATGATATGACAAAAGATAAGGGAATCGAATCGTGATCCCTCTGGTTTATCTTCTTGCCTACTTTTACATTTGAAAATGGTATTATATAAATTGAAGATGTTGTTGTTGTTGCATATAAAAGAGATTTAATTTTTGGGATAGGATAAATCTATCAGTCTTACAAAAAACTATCATTCTACCTGTTATCTCTCTAAATTTTTTATGATAAACTATTTTATTATTATTGGTAGTAAGTATCATTGGATCCAAAATTAATTATTGTTTAAAAAATTATATTTTTTTCGGTAAGCATTTTTTCATAAAGTTGAAATCGAAAACCTTACCGAATCTGGTATAGTTGTTGGACAAAATTTAGAAGCAGAGTACAGATGAACCCCAAATTCGAAGGTAGAGTTGAGCATCTATTCAACCAGAGTGAAAACCACTTAGCCACCTAAAATTTGTTGATATACAAACTTTCTATAACTTTTGTTATATTATAGGGAGGAATTTCGATTCAAAATACTTTTGAAGATAGACATCACCATAGGCACGTCAATAGAATGAGCTCATACCCCAAAGCAGGTGAATGATTAAGAAAAACTTTACGCTTTCTTAATACTTGTTCTTTGACAAAACATCATTTCTTAATTTAAATAACATTTCCAACTTTATCACGCATTTTACTTTTCGTAATTAATAGTAAATTATTAGAAAATTCAAATGATTGTGTACAATTTATATCGGTAATATACTTTTACTTCATATATACAGACTAAGAAAATAGATAATAGTCAATTACGTTCCAAATGTATACATGGAATTAAACATATTAATAATAAGCCTCGTATAAGCACTCGACACTCAAACGGTTTGCATTTACGTTGAAAAGTAAACTTATAAATTTAACTTAATTTTATATTAATTTGTAAAATAAGGTTTATATTTATTTGTATTTTATAATTTAATTATATTTTTAATCAATATGAAAAATTATATTTTTGTAATGAAAATATCAAAAGCAAATAGGAAATTCTAATAGAAATGTGATAAAATCAATCTAGTAAATATTCATGGACGAAAAAGAAAGAAGAAGAAAGATACTGAACGGTAAACAAAAAAAAATTCTATTATTTCCTTATATTTGTTATTAAAAGTAAAAGGAAAATAAATTAAAAAGGACTACTCAATAAGAAAAACTAATCCAAGTTTAACACGACAGACAACCCATACAATTATATAGTCTTACAAAATATTAAATGATCCAACCAATTAGATAGTATATTAGACAATCTATTAGATAATATATTAGACAATCTAATATGACATATATAGTAGCAGTCTAATATTCTACGTAAGACGATTTATTATTAGAAGATGTATATTTATTGATTTAAACTTGAAAATAAGAATATTGAATCTCTCACGATTGAGGATTTTCGTGAAAATATTGACTTTTCATTTTTTTTTTAACAATAAAAAATGAATAAAATTAAAAAGAACACTTTAGAGGTGTCTCAATCCTGTGAAAATATCGACTAATTGTTATTAATGTTGATTGAAAGAAGATAAAATAGATTAGCTTGAAGTTTTTCTCGGAACATAAATGTTTTATCTGATTATGAAAAATGGGATTCAAAATAATATGCCTAGTAACTTTATTGTCGCAATAGAAACTTGTATAGTAACTATATTTCAATGATACGAAGATCGTAAATAAGATAAATCATCCATTATATTTCACATAGTTGAGGTAGAACTTTGTACTTTGCTTCAAAAGATGAATAGTAAACGAAACTTTATTTCTCAAATTTCCTTAAAATTAAAGATGATCCCAATTTAGTATTTTTTTTCTCTTTTTTTAGTATTATATTTTGTCTGATGAGATATGATTATTGATTTTTGAGATATCAGCTTAATTGAGATGTCAAAATTCATAATAATATGTAACATAAATTTTATACAAAAAAAATAATTCCAATTATATCTAATGATTAAACATCCCATGTTACGATATTCAGTTCAATCAAAATTACTAAACACTTTTAATTGAATAGTATAATCAAAGAAAAAGAAATTTTCTCAAGTATGATTCATTTTGTAACAGAATGGTATTGTTTCCCATGCTTTTCTATTTTAAAAATATTGTATGAGAATAATACAAAAGTTTTAAACATTTAATCATTTTTTTTAATTTTTTTAAATAGTTCAGCAATATAATGTAAGAGTTTTTTCAAAATCAAAATGGATTTATTAAGAAAATGAGGACAAAACCCTTGAAAGTTTTAAATTAAAGTTCGTGCTTTAAATCAGTTTGATGTTATAGAACTTTCTTTTAATGAGTTCGTCCAAAGAGATAGAGATGTCGGTGGTAATGGAGAAGATTTATCAACATTGAATTGCTATGATTTGTTTTGAGTTTAAGTATCAAGATTTAATAGTTGAAATTGTGATAAGTTATATTAAGATAATATAAAATTCATTCAAAATCTATTTTAATTAATTTATTAAAATCTCTTGTATTTATATTAGTTTCCTATTAAATTATCTATAAATGTCTAGTTTCAGAAGTTGGTCAATTTTAAAAGGTTGAATTATAAATAAACTCTATTAATTTAGAATTAATATTAATAAAGATAAGATTTCTCATCTTTTTCTTCTCTTATTCTCAAACACGTTAAATGTTTGGGACATAAAAAAATTTAGTCCAATTATTTTTTATTCTTAACATCACGAGGGAATTTCTGAAATGTTTAATCCTCACTATGAAGAAGGCATCTCCAATACTTTGTAGGTTTAGTGCAAAAGAATAAGTTCTTTAGAAACAGAGGAAAAAGAAAATAGAAACTTTTTCAAATGTTCCGATTCTTTGTTAGCTTTAGAAATCAGCTAGCTTCCATATAACATATTCTTGTCCATTTACATTTATTAATTGGTTTATAGTGGTAATTAATGCTTTTGAACTATATGGTTTTGAATTTGTGACTTGAAAACTGCAACACAAGTACCTGTACATGGCTTAAGCTTAAGCCACAAGGTCTCATCTGAGACTAATTACTTAGGTCACGCAATATTATAACATGTTTGAAAACATACTAAAAATGCAAAAAAAATATATTACATTAGGGATATATTAGCTTCTGAAAACCACGCTCCAAATGTATACATGAAATTAAACATGTTAATAATAAGCCTCACATGGGCACTCCATACTCAAACTAGGTTTGCATTTACGTTAAAAAGTAGGCTTATAAATCTAACTTAATTTGTAAAAAAAATATTTATATATTATAATTTAATTGTATTTTTAATCAAAATGAAAAAAAAAAATACTTTTTTGTAATGAGAATATCAAAAATAGAAATAAAGGAAACTCTAATAGAAGTGATAAAATTGATCCAATAAACATTGAGTCATAGACAAAACAAAAGGAAAAAGAAAAATGGTGAATAATAAACCAAAAATTCTATTATTTCATCATATTTAATATTACAATAAAAGAGATAATAAATAAACTAAAAAAATAGATAAAAAAAAAAAGATAAACAGGATATGACCTGCAACATATTACGACCTAAATAACTAGCCAGTCTAATATGGCATAAAATATATTAAACGGTCTTAGACCGTTTAATATAACATGTAAGACAATTTACCAATTTAACAAAAACTTTAACAATCCCGTAAAACTGGTAGATGAATATTTATGAATCCAATATCGGAAACAAGAACATTGAATCTCCCACGATGGAGGGTATAAAAATTGCAATAACCAGGGGCATCAAGATCATGACTTTTTTTTACTCTCACGAGTGTCATACAACTTCTTTGATCTTAGTCATGTTCTGAACCTGTGAATGCGTTATAGATGTGACAACCAGCTCAACTATTTGTATATTCATCATCCAAGGGTTACTTTCCAACTTCAAACAAAAATGAAAATCATAATTTAAATCTACCAATTGGTTTGGATTTTGTTAGTCATAGGGGAAACATGGTGAACTTTGTCTACCTGCCAATCTATATTACAAAAATTATTTTATACTTATGTTCTTTAAGTATAGGCAGTGTATTTTTTTCCCATAAGTTAATTAATCCTTTGATTATAGTAAGATTATAGTTTATTTACATTTAACTATATAACTATATATATATATATATATATATATATATATATATATATATATATATTATTTTATTTAAAAATTCATTAAACACAATCTTTTGCGTTGGATTTTAAATTAAATTTTAACAGTTGCAATCTATAAACTATTTATTATTAGTTGTACTAGAAAGTATCGCCGGATCCATGATTAATTAATCCTTTAAGAAAATTACTTATGGACTTTTAGTAGACTTTAGCATTTTAACCATATTTTCTCTATTCATAAAATTCAAATTACTGAATCCGGTACAAGTGACACCCAAATTCCAAGATAGAGTTGAGCATCTATTCAATCACAAATTGAGAACCACTGAAAATTCTTTGATGTCCACACTTTCGAATAACTTTTGTTAAATTATTGGGAAGAATTTCGATTCAGAATCTTTTGAAGATAGATATCACTATAGGAACGTCAATGGTATGAGCTCATACACCAAGGTAGGTGAACCATTTTAAAAAAAAAAAGTTTATTCTTTCTTAACAAGTGTTCTTTAACAAAACATCATTTCTTAATTTCAACAACATATCACCCCCCTTCTCATTTAGTTTTACAACATAAAATTTTCCAACAAGTCTTTTCTAATTTTTATACCAGAATTATATCTTTAATACGTGATTTAATTGAAATATTTTTATTTTATTTAATCAATAAGCAAAATCCATATTTTACATTATGAAATATTTTTAAACATAGAATATTTTGTTTCAATTTAAACAAAATTTAAGTAAAAGCTTTTAGATAACTCAATACGATATGCTGGCTCTATTTCACTCCTTACATGCCCTTCCTTTTACAATAGAAAAATTTAGTCTATTTTATTAAAGAAAGCAATTTTATCTAAATTTATAAAGATAAAAAATTGAAAAGTTAAATTATGTTTATAAGTACTGTAAAATCTTCTAAATATATGTTATTGAATGAATCCAGATCTTTTCCGACCCAATTTTCGTCATGTCAATGTCAGAAAAATCTGGTGCTTTACTTCACCAAGACACTTTGGTCATGATAGAAAGAGAAAATAATGCATGATCATTTAAAAAAGATTGATGGTGAATGGGAGAGGATTACAACCACAACTTTCTTTATTAAATGTTTGTGTAGAATAATACGCAGATTCGTCAATAACTTAATATATCAACCATATATACCATTCTTGGTTTATAATATTAGTTTTGGACCTCTTATTAAACATACCGATATTTTGTGTAGAATAATATTAGCATACCGATAAACCCAATTTTATTGTGTTTTTCTTTGATGTTTAATTAAATGCCAAGTTATTTTATTTTAAATGTACATGTATAATTAGAGATACAACAAAGGAATACGTTAGTTATCCCAGTAAATATTGTCACTAAAAATACACGTATATATCATTATTACATATAATTTGTATTAGCATTATCACAATTAAATATTTGAGAAAATATCAATATTGAACACTTATTTTTCATTTTTGAAGCTAGATCTTTTTTCAACACTTCCACAAAAACAATAAAACTTCAAGTAAAGCACCAACAAAGTCTCCAATTTATCAAATATCTAAAGAGAAAAAAGAAAAGGAAACATAATTATTAAGGGAGGTGGGATTGTTAAAAATAAAGTTGATTTTTTTTTATTTTTAAAGTTTTTTATAATTAATAAAGTAGTTGGAAGAAGTTTACGAGTTTACGAATTTAGAATAATAAGTACTATAAATAGAGCTAGTCGTATCAAATCAATTTAAAAAATAAAAATCTTTTAATTTTTTTTTTCCTTTCTCTCTTTGAGTCATTTTTATTTTTATTTTTGAGGTTATTATTTTTTTTAGTTATATTATTCTATTTTTTGATTGTTTGATTTGGGTATTTTTAATTTTCTTTTTTGCTTTTTTTTTTTATATTTTAGAGGTATGGTTAAAACATTGAGTGAATAGTAACGAAGGAATCGAATAAAGCTTTTGGAGGATAAATAGATAGGAGAAGCTCCGTTAAACATGAGGTTCTTTAGGTTATACACTAATTCAATAAAAGAAGCAGCAATAGGGGACTTTTAAATCAATGTCCAATTGAATGTATAAGATCAGTAAAATAAGTAACAGAGGATACTGCAATTTAAAAGGAAAATAGTCATGGTCAAAAGTGTGGCTTACTAAAACATTGCATCATCCATTAGTAGAAGCCTATGTACATGTTAGTCATGACGTTGAATTTGTGACTTTAGCATAATTGTACATTGCTTAAGCCACAAAATCTTATTTAATTATGAGACTGATTACATAGGTCATGCAAAATTAAAACATGTTTAAAACAAAGAATTATATTACATTTGGGATATAAAAGCTTTTAGGCTGTGAAAATGATATTTCATGCGCGCATAAAACATGAAATCAAACATGTAAATAATAAGCTTCGTAAGTCTAACCACTTTCTATTAGCAATAATATATATATATATATATATATATATATATATATATATATATATATATATATATATATATCATATAAAAAAATAATAAATTTGTATAAAAGAAAGTGATTTCCTTTCATATTAGTATTATTAAAAATATAAATAACTGCCTATTGTATATATGTTGCACAAGGGTATGTACTGTCCTGTTTTTTGCAGTGCAGCATGGCACACTTATATGCAAAAGGAAATCACTGTAGGAAAGCGTAAAGCAAGGTTGAAATCTGGAATGAATTAGTTGAAGAAGCTTGAAGAGGACTGTAATACGTATCACCTAAATAAATACGGTAAATTAGTTGAAGGTTACGGTATTACTTGTTTACAAAATATACAACTTAAGGTTTTGTTTGGTTGAACCAATTTAGATGATTTTACTATAGACCAAGATGAATGTTTGTGGATAAAGTTTGTTTGGTTAAACTAATTTGAGAAGATGGATTAGGAAATATTTGCTGGATGGGATTTTCCTCATACGAGGAGGGAATGAATTTGAAGGAATTTGAGTAGATTGTGCGTAGATGATAATGTTGTTTGGATTAATGGAAAAATAATAAGATTTGAAGAGATCTGAGGAGAATGTTTGTAAAAGTTTGGGAATGATTTGATAGTTATAAATTTTTTTAATTAATATATTTGTGAAATTACTAATTGTCCTGGTAAAATAAGATGATATAAGAGATGTTTCGTAATTTTCAAAATTATGACCAAATTACAAGAGTATTTTTTAATTTCCAATTATATCTTTACAAATCTCTTTGGATGAATGAGGATCACATCCTACAAATCTTATCCATCTTCATCTACAAGGAAACAACCTAAATTGGCTCAACCAAACAGAACCTAAAAAAGACATAGGGATCTAAACACAATGAAACATAGGTTTAAACATTAATTAGATCCATAAAGGTAATCGAGACTATCTTTAATTCTTTTATTTATACTTAATATAGAATTTAAACTCATTTTAGGTATCTAGTTATATTTTTTTAAAACGAAAATTCCTTCCACATTGATATACGTAAAAAAAAAAACCTAAATCTCATACATAAGAGATGAGTTAGAACTAGACTGACATTAGATTAAGATTTAACCTCACATTTAAATTCCTAACTGTATTAACGAGTGTGCACAATTAAGGCTATTAAAAAGAAAAACATAAACATTAGTAAGAGAAACATAAACATTAGTGGAATAGGTGGAATGTAATGTCAAACTCTTAAATTGTAAGGCAGAGAAGATAATTAAACATAGGGAATAGGTGGAATGTAATATCAAACTCTTAAATTGTAACGCAGAGAAGATAATTAAACATAGAGCTTCTTTATTAATCTGAATATGGTTACATGTTGATAAGTATGACTGCAACAACTAAATTTTAAACCCTAAATTCCACCCACTCTTACGTCATGATCGTTATGATCGTCTTCTTGAAGAGTTATTTATAAGAGCAATTCTCTTAAACTGCTACCTAAGGGACAGCTTTGTACTTCATAACAATGTGGCAATTCTCGTATTTAGCTCCATTACCGTTTCCTTCAAATTGGGCACCTTTATTAAACACTTTTCCCGTAGATTGAGCACCAGTGTCATCACTCAGTATGGTAGCTCGCCCTGAAGGTAGGGTGGACCCCTTCTGATCCCTTTTCAAGAGGGTATACTCATTTCTTTCTTTCCACTCCCTCTCAACATTTGCAATCAAGGCTTTTGGTGGCTCTCCCAACACCTCGTTCTTACTCTGTAACCCTTGTCCCTCTTGATAATAGAAACCCTTGTACAAGAAAGGCCCACTAAACCCCACCGCGAGTCCTGTCTCTTTGTTACACTGAACTCTCGCATAATATTTAACCGTTCTTCTAACACCAATTTCTAACGAATGACAAAACTCCCAATATTTTCTCACCAAATTTACACCATCAAGATTGTGCTTTCTGACCATCAGGCAAACATCACTACCGAGAAATGATTCAGGACATTGATAGCAGAACTGTGCGATGTTGTCCTTCTTGGTTGAGAGATCGCAACCATGTTCAGCAACCACCACTTCCCCGAAATTGCAATCTCCGTTGCTGTTGTCTCGTAGAGCAGTGACCTTCGCATGAAATTTCGTGCTGGGTGATCTTTGCACATGTGGTCTGCAACTCCACATAGCACCATATCTGTGTTCACGCTGAATCGTAAAGTGGTGGTTCTTGAAGGGTCATCGAGTGAAGTGTAAACAAGAGCATACTCTTGGGGAAATTCAGAACTAGACCATTTGTAAAGGTCGATCTTCACATATTTGCTGTATGGGTTGCCCATAGAGTTAACTCTGTATATTTGTAATACTATTCACACTCACACTCCCTCAAGGTTGCTCCATTACCACGAACATCTAAGCTTATACTGTCTATACGAAGCTTGTAAGAGAAACGTCGAATCTTTTCTATATTTTCTCATTGTTACGTCATTAGAATTTAGAAAAAAAAATAATTAAGACTTATTAATTAAGATGAGATTTTTTTTGTTAGTTATTATTTATTAGTTAAGATAAGATTTAAATTCTTATTTATTATGTAATAATTAAGATAAGATTTTATTGTTAGTTATTTTAATATTAAAATTCAGTAATTTAGAAAAAAATTAATTAAGATAAAAAAGTTAATTAAGATTTATTAATTAAAATAAAATTTGTTTATTAGTTATTATTTATTAAGTAAGATAAGATTTAAATGGTTAGTTCTTATGTAATAATTAAGATAGAATTTTATTGTTAGTTATTTTAATATTAAAGTTTAGTTAAGAGATCTAGAATTATATCTGTTAATTTATCTTGATCACTAAAAAAAAGTTTATAAATAGAGAAATCCAAAAAGGTGGAAAAGCAATAAAATTTAGGTTAGACAAATATCACGACTTATTTATTCTTTTCTTGTAATTTTAATATTTAAAAAAATAAAACTATTTTTATTTATTTTTTTCTAAGTGTGATTGGTACACGATGTTAGTTACGAAATGCTGATGGTTTCGTAATTCTTTCGTAATACTGTTGCAGTGAAATTTGAATAGGGAGAAGATAGAATTTAGCATCTATTCAATCAAAAATTGACTGCCACTAAAAAAATAAAAAGATAAGGTTGATTAAATACTCAAAGAATCTTCCTATTCTTTTTTCTTTTTAATTATTCTGTGATCTTAACAACAGAATGGCATTAAATAAGCAATTGCAGAATAATAATATTCAGATTCTTCATTAGCTTATTAAGATATCAGCTTACATATTTTAGCAATATATAAAGTTCGTTCTTGGCGTCAAATAATATAGCAGAAATATGCATGAAGGGATTGCTTTATTTATTTATTTTATTTGTGTGTCGATCTTTTTTTTCCTATATAGCTTAAATGTAAAAGCATGATGGCTTAGATATGGATAGATAGAGATATTAATTTAAGGTAAACGAAAGTTACAATAGATCAGACCCTAATTAGCATTTGACTATCAAATATGTAAGACCATACAAAAATCAGAGTCATATCCCACATCCTAATTAGCTTTTGACTATGAATGTGTAAGGCCCTAATTTGCTTTCCAGTAATTCTCCGGTGCAACATAGAGTTGCAATAGTTTATAGGAATTTGAAATTTGCTTATTCAGAAAACGATTATAACACACATTTTCTGTAGAAGAAAGATACTCCATGCATGTTTTAATTGGTGGCTTTAGAAGCTTTGTGATTCATAACAACATAGCAATTTTGGTATCTGGAGCCATTGCCGTTGCCTTGAAATTGTGCAGCAGTGTTATTAACAGTGACTCTCGCAGAAGCTTCAGTGGCACTGTTCCCTCTCCCTTCTCCCTGGAAGAGCATATATTCATTCCCTATGAACTCACTCTCAACAAACTCGTTGATAGATGTCGGGGGCTCTCCATAGATCTCGCGCCGAATCCCTAGCAAAGTCTCTGGATGGAGGGATTTGAAGGGACCTCTATGCTGGGCCGAAAGTCCCTTCTCTTTATGGCACGTAATTTCCACGTAAAATCCCGTATCCTTTCTAAGACCAAAGGGATACTCGTGCCTAACCCCCCAAATTTTTTTATTGATACCAGGACCCACAGTAAAGGAACAAAGTCTCGTCTCCCAGAACTTAGAGACCAAGTTTACCTTGTCGTAATGAATGGATGATCGAGAATCAGAAAAGCCAGCTTCAACCAGTCTCACTACCCGATAGTTGAAATAGCCATTGTTATCTCTTTCAGCAATGAGCTCCACGTTGACGCGGATGGGGTGATCATCGCAGAAAGAGTCTGCGAGTCTCACTAGTACCTTTTCTGGATTCACGCTGGTACGAAAAATGCTAAACTTAGATTTATCATTGACGGAAGTGTAAACGACAGCGTGCTCTCGAGGAAATTCAGCACTTGACCATTGGTATACCTCTATCGCGATCGCCATATCTGAACTCCATGTATTTCCCATGTTGGAATTGGTGTGTGTATTTGTATCACTGCTGCTGCACTTGTATATGAATGTTAGATATCAGGGAATGCAGGGCCATAAATATAAGTACCATGTTGCTTCTAAGAGATTCTGAAGTGCTGTGTCCCCACCATTAAACACATCAGACCATTGTCATAGTATGACGACTATCCAAGTATCAAATTTAAAAAGTATTACTTTTGCGTTTACATTTTAAACAAAATAAAAGTGGGGTGGCCTTATTTTAAGGCCACTGTTCACTTCTACCATTTATTCTCCTTTAACTTTCATTTCATTTCACACGTGAACAGTAGTGTGAAATTATCGTTTTCCAAAAAAAACTATTGTTTCTCCTTTTCAATATCAAATGAATAACTATTTAGTCGGACTTCTGTTGATGTTGTTGATGAAGCTAGAACTTATTTATTTTTTATCCAGCACTTATCCATGTTACGGAGAACCTTAGTCTTCACATTATATAAAACAAAAATTCTCATTTTATAGAGCCGTAGGCTTTTCTATAATTCATCTTAATAAAATGTAATCTTTTTTAACCTTCTATTCACTTGATCAGGGGTGACTCAAGGCCCAAACAGGTAAAGCAACTGTTTTAGACTTTAAGACTTCAAAGGCCTAAACAAAATTTAATATGCTTTAGGTTTCAAGGCCAAAAAGGCCTCAAAAATATTTAATATGCTTTAAGCCTCAAAGCCTCAAAGATCTAAAAAAAAATTTAATACTCACATATTATTATAAAATAAAAAATATTTAATTTTAAAATTATAATAACAAAATTCTAATTAAAAATTAAAATATTTTAACTGACTTTAAGTTTAGATTGGTACTATAAATATTATTTAATGACTTTAAATTTATATTGGTAATTTAAATACTATTTAATAAATAATATTCTTGAAACTTTCTTATAATAAATGAATAATAATTTTAAAAAAATTGAATAGTCAAGGAATTTTTCTTAAAACTTTCTAATTTATCTCTTTCCTATATTTCAACATATTGATATAATCTCTTTATATGTCATATCATTGTTTGACTCTTCTACTTCTCTCCTTTTTTCTTCACTTATTTGGTTTCTTCCTCTGTTTTTTTTGTTCCTTCCATAATATTATTTCAATTTGTTTTCAATTTCAAAATTCTTTCATTTCATATTTCATCATTTTATACTGTGCGCATTTAGCATGTATACTTGGAGAGTTTGAGCAGTGGAAAAGTTTGGGTTCACTTTGGCTCCTTTTGAGTGCATCAATATTAGGTAAAAATAATATGAGATTGATAAATTGATCCTAATTTTTTTTTATGTTTTAATTAATCTTAAAATAATTTATGCAGATTCAAGAAGAAGTTACAGATTATATTTAAAGACATATTAAAGGACAAGATCCAAAGATAATATCATAATAGGAGACTTGAGACTCTACGATCAAGTTTATGTCTTGACAATCAGGTTTTATCTTTTTAACTTAGACTTATTTTATATACTTATAAGATAAGTTATATTCATTGTGATATATATTATAATTTTTAATTTTATATAAAAATATACAAATATAGCAACTAAAAAATTTGAATCAGGTTATTCAA
>Ga0209489_102620_pt1 | contig 36226 bp, 13 predicted proteins | sample SiratrowhiteBW_FD_187527 | JGI IMG/M metagenome (GOLD analysis project Ga0209489, IMG submission 187527) | Root nodule microbial communities of legume samples collected from California, USA - Siratro white BW (SPAdes) (version 2) | ecosystem: Host-associated > Plants > Roots > Nodule | place... | reverse complement strand
TTTTTGAAAGTAACAATTATACAATTATAAGAAAAATATAACAAAATAATATTAAAAACATGAAAATTAATAAAAAAATTATATTGATTTGTTTAGAGAATTTAAATGAAATAATTTTTTTAATGAAATATTTAAAAATTTGTAATTATTTTTTGCTATGTATTTAATATTTTTTTGATGGAATTATTAAATATTTAAAATTTTAATAGGTTATTATTTTGTAACTTTGTTTGATTTATTTAGATTTTGAATAAACGCAAAAATCGAATGTATTATATTTGTTGTGTAAAAAACAAGAGGCGTAAATGAAAGAAATAAGAGTATTAATCTATATAGATAAATTTAAATAAAATGAGTAAGTAAATATTACACCATATAACATTTTCTTGTTTATATGCTTAATTTCCTCTATGATTTTTCTTGTGATAGTAAGAATATTAGTTGACTTATTTGAAATTGACTAGTTCATTTGGTAATAAATATGATTAATAGTTAGTTTTTCTGACATTGCATAGGTTTAGTATAAAATTCAATCTCATATAAATAAACTAATAATTCTTATTTCAAATAAAATTAAATTAAATTCTATATGCCGACTATATACTAGATCAAGAAATGTCATTAGTTCTAAGTGACAATGTAAACAAATTGACAAGACACTCAAAAAATTAAAATTTTACATAATCACATCATTAGTCATTTAATTAAATTATAGTAACTATCTTTTAAATTCAAAATTTAAATTTTCTTATACATAAGAGATACTAGATTTTTTTTTCTTATTAAAATTATAATATATTCAGAATACATGCACTTTCTATTAGTCTCTCTTTTAACAAATCATGAGATGATTTTGTTCTTTTAAAAATTATGTTAAAAAGAACACAAACTTTTTACTCATCCGTTAACTATACTTTTAGAATGACATCACCCTACCAAACCAAAGATAATGACAATAGTCCACCTGAAAAAGACCGGAAACAAATAAACAAAGTGAAAATATTTATTTAGCAGTGGATTGGTTATTTTATTTAAATTTTTTCTAATCAAATAGTTTTATTTTCTTTCAGTTTCTCTAAAATGAATAATTTTTTTCATCTGTTTTTTTTTTTTTTTTCTTAAAAATAATTTTTTTTTTTTTTTTTTTTTTTATTTTTTTTAAATTTAATATTTTTTTTTTTTTTTTTTTTTTTTTTTTTTCCTAAACATAAGTGCTTCTTCTCTTTTTAGTTCTCGCTCCTCTGTTTAGTATAAATAGTATGTAGAATAGAGATATCTATTTGTTTCCCATATTTAAGTATCTCAAATATTTAAGTCTTTATTTACTACAGAGAGAGAAAAAACTCAACAACGAAACAAAGTAAGAAATGATGAGGAAATAAAATAAGAAGAGTAGAATGAAAATAAGAGATAAATTAGTTCAATTTGAGAGAAAAAGACAAAATTAAATTACAAACAAAATTAATTATTTAGACTTAAATATATAATCGTTTTTCTTTTCACGTTTGCAATTCAAACCACCATCATAAACTTTTTTTTATGGGACAATCTTCAGCTCCTTCACTGGGACACAAGGAGAACAAGCAAGTAAATTTGGTTTTTGCTGTGCATTTTCACTTTTTTCATCAGTTTTAAGAGAAAAAGTGTGAACGATAGAACTCAATGAATTTGAATATTTTGATGCTAATTAATGCTAACCAAATTTTCCTTTTCTATTCCCTCACAGTTCTCTGTTTATTTTTCCATGTTATTTGAACCCTATCAAACCATATATGAGTAACAACATGCTTATATCTCATACGGTGAAGCAAAGTGTAGATTTTCGATTGGATTCAATTTCCTTTTAAGGAAGAGTTTTAATGTCATTGTATAATTTAAAAATGAGCTCATGAAAAATCATATTGTTTAGTCTTTTATTTCGGTCATGAAAATAGATTCATGGTCTTTCATAGGAGTACACCGGAAAGTTGTCCAAAATTTTTTGGATATTCCTGCTTCAACTATAGAGTTTGTAGAACTAAAACCAAAAATTAATTTTAACTTTAAAAATGAACTACAAAAATTTTGTTTTAGAAACTAAATAACATTATTTTGAAAATAATTTTAATACATTATCTATTTTCTATCTACTTAGTATAATAAATATTGATATATTTTTTTTAGTACAATGATTTTTAAATTTTTTTATTAATAATTAATATAATTGAACACATATTTAATATTTAATAAAGTTAATAATTTTTTTATTAATTCATTTTTATTATATTAAAAGTAAAATATAATATTCAACCGATTATATTTAAAAACAAAATGTCCCTTGTACTATATTAACTAGTACAATTCTTAATTGATTTTACTGTGTGTGCAGCTAATGCTTGTAACGTGCAACTGGCATTGGCCCAATTCCTTTTAATGCATTGTCTGTCCAGAGGCTCCTTTGTGATCCCAATGACTTCTAATTTAATTTTTCAGATATATTTATTCATTATAGATCTTTGTGTAGAAGAACTAATTACAGTAGTTGAGTTTGAAATGGTATGCCAGTAAGTGAATAATAAATTAATAATCCACAAGAGAATAGATCCAAGTTGCGATGGTGACCATGAGAATTTTCAGTTTGACTGTTCCATGGATTAATCAAAAATTATGGTGCCTTAAGATCTGGGAGACATACTTTTGACGAATGTGATACTTGTTCTTAGAAATTGCTACACATTCATGCAATCTAAATTCAAATAATTGAATGAAGATATATGTGATTAGATCTTGTAGGATATGATTTTATATGAGATTCAAATTAAGTGGTTTGATATTCAATTACAAATAATATGATATACTAAAACTATTAAAAAAAACAAAACTCTCTTATATTAAATTTTGATTACTAGTCTAAGTTTCTACAATATCAAATGCAGACAAAACTGTTACTGTGACCGAAATTTAACACTTTTTATTTGTTTCCCAAAGTAATCTCAAACAAAAATTGTGATGCATAACATGTGGGAGGAAGATGTGACTCTAAGAAGGATCTATATTACAATATGTGAAGCTAACTGTCCCCATAAGTATTATAAATTATTTTTTTGTCTCATTAAAGAAACTTTCAAGATTCAGATTCTTCAATGTTTGTAATATCAGATATTTTTCTTTAAATATGTATAGTAAGAAAAGTCTAGTTCCGTCTCTTACTTGTAAAAGAAATAATAATTAAAACTTAATTTTCTTATCTGGATGTACATTAAAATAATCATTGATTGCTGATAAAAAGCTATTCAATTTATAGAGATAAGATTTTACAAGAGTGTTGTAAAATATACTATCACTTTTGGATTTGTTATTTAATGGGAAAACATAAATATAATTGTTGTTTCAAGGTCAGATTAGCTTATATACTTACCACAATTTTAACAAGGTTTTCGCCTGTTTCTTTTGTTGCCTTTTTTTTTTCAAGTGTTTTTCAGCTTTTCTTTTTAATTATTTTAAACTTTGAATTTTGAAATAAAATGTCTTCTTATAATACTTTACTCTTATTATGTTCTCATGCGGGATTATTCAAACATTTACAATTTATATTATGATTTTGCTACAATTGTGTTCCACATTGACTTTTCTTTAATAAAGGTCTTTGTTGTCCATATTTAATGCCAAACATGTGAAGAAATTAATAATGAAATTGGTGTAACAAAACAATGAAAATGAAAGGCAATCTGACAAACAATGAAAGTCTAGAATTATATTAAATCTACATCTATAAAAACTCCTCGTTCATATATTTTTAATTTGTAAAGAAAAACAAAATATATTTTCAATCATGTGTATGTTCGACTTTAACCTCCCTTCTAACTCTATTAATTTTTTATTTTATTAATTTAGAATTGGAAAATTATTTTCAGAAATATAGAAAACTGATTAAACGTATTTTTTAACATTTTTTGAAAATAACTTTTGAATCATATATATGAGGGTTTTTTTCCACTAATTTCTCTTAATGTTTTAGTTTAAGAAAATAAAGTTTTATTATGCCAACGCATACTACTTCATCCAATCCAGCTAATCTGAGATATCCATAAGGATAAAAAAAGCATTAAACACAGACAAAATTGGCGGCTATTGTTTATAAGTACTTACATATTTGACTTTTAATAAACAATGACTTATAAACAAATGACCTACAATTATTATTTTACGGATTTAAAGATTAAAGAGGTAATAAATATTTTATTATAAAGAAATTGTCTTTCTTAATTTAATTACAATTATATAGATATATATTACCATGTATTACCTTTTAAAAGGATAAAATAATAAAACATAAATACAAATTTTTAATTGATCTTACATATAAAATAAAACTTATCTCTATTTAAAATGGTATAACCAGAAATATATATATATATATATATACAATACAAACAATTCAATTTTCATTTCATATCAACTTTAAACATCAAATACTAAAATGAATTCTTGTAAATTAATTTATTTTAAAGATTTTCTTTCACCTGTTGCAATATCATCTACTTAAGTCTAAGAATATGATTATCATATTAACCATATCATAACAAAAACACAAAAAAACAATAAATTACTAATTTAAAAAATTTTCTTATATAAAACAATATTGTAAGTTATTCATTACTTTACAGAATTTCTATTTATTTATAACAACCAAACATATTAATCTATATATAACCAACTTGATTGATTATTCATCTCAATGTTTACATGAATTACATATTACATTTACAGGTTTAATATTTATAACCTTTTTAACTTAATAAATAAAATATTTAATTTTTATTACCACAATAACACTTCTAGTTTAAATTAATTTAATTCAAGTACTTAAATAACAAAATTGAATTTTCTACAAGTAACAAAATCTATTCCATATTATATAAATGAAAAAAATAATTATAAGATATTGATTATTTAAAAATTAAAAAATGTATTATTTATTAGAAAACCGTTAATTTGTGTAATAATCACTCTATATATTTCGCACAAAAATCATTCTATACTGAACCTGCTGTAGGAATATTTTGTCAACTACTTAATACTACAATCATTGACATGGCAAATGAAGTGAAAGAGTTGTACAAGATTATTTAAACTTCATAAAAGAAACATTATTATAGACTATAACATTTTTTTTTCCTTTTATTTTAACTTGTATTTTTCTTTTTCAAATTTGGAAAGATTATCTGGTCTCGCGTGTACAACAAATCAAGGAAGAAAAAACCTCATTTTCAAAGGTATTCAACCCACGAAAAATTACCTCGTCTTATTGATACTTTAAAAAGTGACAAAAATTAATTTAAATCCAAAAAACTTAATTTCAGTAGCTGTTGTATTTTCAAATCAATAAATTAGTTTTATTTTTTTAAATGAGAATTTAATATTTTTAATTTTATAAGCGTAAAAAGATTTGACTACATATATATAAGTGGACTAATTTAGTATTTTTTAAATAGTAAAAATATTTCACGTGTATCTACACCTCACGAGAAAATAACATATATTTTTATGTGATATCAGAGGAGAGATAGAAAAGACTGAAGATGTATAAAAACTGTTTATAGGTTATATGTATATTTTCGTTTTAAATATTAAAGAAGCAACAAAAACGATATTTTTAGACTTTAGAGTTGTATATACTACTCTTGATTTGACTATTTTATAATAAAAAGATATATTTGTAATTAAATGTTATAAAAGAAAAAAAAAATGATGATCCAAGAGGTAAATCAGGAATTTGAACAAGAGAGTAAAAACATAATTTTCTTGATAAGGTAAAATTTATGTTGAATCGAAAACGAGATAATTGTTCAACACATGAAGATTGTTTCAGACTTGGAAGATGAAGAAAAATGGGGATTCTAAGGGTGAAGGAGGTGGCTGAGGACATCAGTGGTGGTACCCTCTAAGAAATCCTTTCCAAGTTTCGCATCAGAAGCTTGCACATGAATTTCACACCCTTTCCTCATTTCAGAGAGCGAATCATGAGAAGAACCAAACATACACAACGCTTTCTCTCCGCTCACTTTCACCTCCTTCACTTTCTTCCTCATCCCCACGCCTTCTTCATCCACCATCACTCTTCTCACCACCTCCGCCACCTCATTCCTTCCCACAACTCCTCCCTCCTCCTCCGCCACGCGCACCGCCACCCCCAGCTCCTCCGACAGCATGAAAGCATTCATCTTCTGCTCGGCATAAAGCGGCCACGCCACCATGGGAACGCCGTTCTTCACGCTCTCCAAAACGGAATTCCAACCGCAGTGCGTCACGAAACCCCCCGTCGCAGGATGTTCTAGGATCTCCGCCTGCGGGGCCCACATTGGGACCACAAGCCCCACCCCCTCCGTCCTTTTCACAAAACCTTCCGGCAAGTAAGTCATTGCAGAGTCAACGCCACTCGCCACGTCGAAAAACGCGCCACTCTTGTCACCTTCGCATGGGGGCCGCACCACCCAAACAAACCTCTGCTGGCTCAGCTCTAACCCCAACGCCACCTCCCTCATTTGCTTCTCCGACATGGTCCCACCGCTCCCGAACGACACGTAGATCACCGACTCATCCGGTTGCCCGTCCAGCCATTGCAAAACCGCATCCTTCTTTCCACCCTCCGGTTTCTTCTCTACGCTTCTCACCAACGGTCCAACCGCATACACCTCTCCCTTCGTAAACCCTCCCAAAATCATATTCTCTCTCAGGGCCTTCGTCGCAGCGGGCTCCAGATCTTGCCACGTGTTCATCAAAATTCCATCAGCGGCTACGATCTCCTTTGCCGCTTGAAGGTAACCCTCGTACATCGGCCCTCCCGGATATAAAAACGGTTCGAGGGTGTCCTCGAACCGGAGCGGTTCGCAGCCGGGAATCGAAAGTGGTTCGCGGCTTTCGGCGTATCTTTCCATAATTTTCTTGTCCGCGACGGAAAAATAAACTGTAACCGCAGAGAACCAGGCGCTGGTGGCGAAGTAAACGTAGGTTAGCATGTCGAGGTCACGTGCCATGGGCAAAGCTGGAAGACCGAACATGTCAACGATAAGAGCTGAAGGAGGAGGAAGGGTGTTGAAGGATGTGATGGAGGAGCGTACAAATGGAAGGGAATCGATAATGGTTAACCCGATTCGTACTTCTAAGGGAGGATTGGGTGGTAGTTTGTGGGAGACATCGACGGGAGGAACATGGACGATGTTGAGGGAGCTAAGGTTGGATGTTTGTTGGAGAATCTGAGAGGTTGTGGTTGCGGAATCGGTGGTGACGACGAAGATGGTGACATGGAAAGAGTGGTGTGTGAGGAGGCGCTTGCCAAGCTCCACCATGGGAATTATGTGCCCCATGCCGGGACTAGCCAGAAGAACTGCATGTGGTTTTGATGTTACCATGCTTCTCTCTTACGATCGATTCAAGTTTACTCAGTTTCACGAAGAAATATCTTTCTTCTTCTCTTTCAGGTCACCTTAAACTTCTACCTGGGTCTCCTTTATAAACGTATCAATCTATGCATGCAACGAAAACTACATTCATTCGTGTTCTTCCTTTTCAATAAACTCTTTATTTTAATTACTTTTTTCTTTTAAAGAATATTGTCACCTTTTTCACTCTAAATATTTTATACATTGTTTTATTTTTTAAATATAACTTCTGTTGCATTTTTTCCTTCTAATTTCTAAATGTTTCTGACAATTCTTATAAATAAAACTTTTAATTAGAAAGTATTGACTATTTTTAAAAACATTTAATATTTTTTGTATTTGGTATGTTTGAATACCATATCAAATTAATTTGTTCTGGATGGGGGACCTCACCAGAAAGTTGACTTTTGAAAGTATAAATAATTACATCGAGCAGAGAAATTAATTAATAAATGCATTTATCAGCATTAATTCTCTTGTTTAAAATTTATTTACTTGTACTCATTTAATTGGTTTGAAATCCAACCCATAACGTATATAAGATATTATATCATAATAATTTATATAAATTATAACGTGTTAAATTATTAATTTTATTTGATCAATTATACTTATTTAGTTAAATTTCAGTTTTTAAGTTTTCAATATTTTTATAACTTTTGTCAAAATATTTTTAAAAGTTACTCCGTCTATTTCAAAACTATAGTTGATTAACAAATCTAGCAAGATAACACTTGTAATGTTTTTTCAGTTATATCATTATTTACAAACCGATACATTAAATAAAGATATTTTAGTTTGTACATATAATAGTCTATATTTTCTTGAGATAAGCATGTACTAAAATAAAAGTTTTAGAATAGAAAGGTGTTAGTTTTGTCTTAAATTTATTTTTACAAATGTTTACTTTATTTTATGTTGGTTCAATTAAAATCTTAAAACCTTATTCATTTAAGATATCATTTAAAACTAATTTAAGCAATTAAAATATTAAAAATAAACACATAAATTTTTTAATTATAAGGCTAAAATAAATAAGCAAAATTGTGAATTAAAAATTAACAGAAGATCAAATTTATAATTTAATTTATCTATTTTAGCAATATTTTTGTCTCTCCTCCATTAGAAAAAAGTATATGTATATTATTCGGGTCTTGAAGAAGTATTTTACACAATTGAGTTAGAACGTTTCTATTTTTAATTAGCTTTCCATTGTAAAGCTAGATGTATTAATTTTTTATCTTGACATATGACAAATTCAGTCTTAGTTTTTATTGGAGGACTCAATTTCAGTTTTTAAGGGAAGTCTCGGTTTTAATAAACTCAGTCAATGTTCAAGAAGTTGGCCTGATAAGATGATGGTTGTTGTATTTGACTTTTGTCAAAAAAGAATTATAGTAAAAGATTTTTCAAAAGTGTTGTTATTACTTAATATTTAGAAAATTTTGAAAACTTGATAAAAGCATACATTTAATTAAATGATTCTCATAGACTTTGAAATATATTATTCATAATAAATCCGAATCCGAATTATGTAGACTTGTTAGGTTGAATATAATAATACCAATAATCTTAATATAATTAATTGTTGTTAATTAAAATTAAGCTTATTAGCCAACTTTAAATATCAAACAAATACTTCGACGTAGAATCATCTGATCTTCACGCATGTATAATGACAGTCTAATACATCTCAATCATGCAAGAGAGACAATATTTTAAAATTATCTTAACTTTATGATATCGACGTTCATAAACATCTCAACCACAGCATGTCAACTTATGCATGAAGTGAGCGGCCGATACACCTCGTTCACGCACATTGCATATACCAATGTAAATCCATTGGAATAAATATAATTCGACACTACTCTCGATAACTTACCCTCATTTCACATCTACTAATATTAATATATATATATATATATATATATATATATATTAAAGTTTAATATGAGAATATATATATAAAGTGTAATATGAGAGGAGAAAATAAATTGTGGTGTCAAATATCACCACCCAATCAATTGAACAAAAGGTAGATATTTGTATTTATGGGATGAGCAATGAAGCCCACTTCAGGGATTCTGGGCCTCGGAGATGTTCCACAGTCACTGCATCATCACACTCACTTCTTAAATGAAAACCGGACATAAATAATAAAAAATAAGTAACGTTTACTTGTATTTTATTTTTTTTAATGATTTAAATTTGGTAATTGTTTCAATAGTTTAGTTTCTATAATTAAAAGACTGTAATTTTCATCAAAAGTTTAATTTTGTGTATCGCTTTATTTTAGTTGGGTCGAATTTTATATTTGATATATTCATTTAAGACATCTTTAATCAATTACTTAATTCATTAAATATAAAAATAAATTACAATTGATGATTTCGAAAAATAATTATGAATTTCTTAAAATATGAGCATTAAAGTCTAAAAAATAAAGAAAAAAAATTATACTTTAACTTATTTTTAATTATAAAAAGTCAGTTTTTTATTTTTAAATATATAGTTGTATAAAAGTAGAAAAACAAATATTTTCAGTGTTTATTGTACAAATATTTGAAAACAGGAAATACCTTATACCTTTGTTGAATTCGGTTGAATATAATAAATGTCTTCTAATTTAATGTGTTTAGGTCTATTTCATTGCTTCATATGATTGTAACTTTATTTATTTTTTAAATACAGGATATTATTAATTCCTTAATTAGGAGAAAAAAGGGACAAAGGTAGTGAAGATTCAACTTTACATGAGTCATGGCTTGCCCCTCCTCCTCATAAGAAAAAATAAATAAAAAAAAAACTGGCAGGAGTTCGTTACCTTCCATTTGAAAATCCAGCTACAGACACATATGGTCAACTTTAATTAATTGGTCATTCTAGTTATGTTTTGTAAATATTGATTTTCTGAGATATCTGATACTATTGGAAATGAATTACACGTGGATTTTGTTATTGAAGATGATAAACTAATGTAGTGCAAATGTTGTCTGGATTTAGTGATATTTATTCATTATATAGGTTTTTCCAGTGATTTGTTAAAATCGAGTTCTAAAAAAGCCAGCACAAATAAAGATAAATTAACGAATTTCAACCCAAAAAATAAATAAAAAGAAATATAAGAACAACAATAATATATGGAAGCCAACAGTGGCTACAGGATTTTCAAGCAAGATTACACGTCTAAGCCAAAAACGAGGGAGAGAGCTCTGGTGAGAGAAAGAAGGTGCTACTGGGAAGTGCATAAAATTTAAAATATATGTGAATTATTATTTTAATTAACCGGGTGAACTTTAGACTCAAAATAACATCAATGGGTGTTTAGAATTCTAAATTGAAATTATATAGAATCTTCTTCTCAAACCCTTTACAAAATGGACCATAGGAATAAAATAAGCAGACAAAACAAGAACCTGAGTTGCACATAGGGAATAAAATTGAGTCAACTTTTAGGAGGTAGTAAACATTTTCGAGTCATTTCAAGACTTGTAACTGCTTTAAAGGGATAAAATACAAAAGATACCCAATAATAATTATTTCACATCAATGTGGAACTCCCTCTTAATGAGAATGGCAAAACAACCATGATTAATGCACCAAGTGTCCCCAATTTTTTTTCCCCAATTACTATGAATATTCCTCACAGTTTATATATGCAACCGGTTAGCTTTTGCACTTGTTCATATGCTCAAAGAGTGTCCGTACTGCCCACAGACTACAATGTCAACATTGCTTAAAAATGTACAACATTCAAGTAAACACAAACATATAAGAAACAGAATCATAACATGCACTCAAGAAAAGAGCTAAAATTCTATAATGTGTGTCAAAATGTTGGGAAACAAGATGGAAGGAAACTGCATTGACGGCCTATTAGCCAAATGCTAAGATCAATGATGATTCCTGTTTTGATTATACGGCTATGTACTGCAGGTTTCGATTATACTGCCACGGGGTGATATAGGTCTCTAGGAAGAGGGTGGAAACTATAACCGTAATGTTTTCGGTAGAAATATGCAGTTTTTCTGTAAGGATTGAAGAACTTCATTTATGATTTTTATTTATTAATTTATTTTTGTTGATAAAAAAAAGTGGATATAGGATCCAATGTCCATAATAATACACAACTGGTCAAATGACATACACATGTATTTCGTAAAAGTAACCACATGTACATGGATTATAGGTAAGAAAATACAACAATTGCTTCAAATCTGAATATACACCAGCAATGTACACATATATGTCCATGTATATCCTCAGATGAAATCTGTATAACATTTTTCATGAGAATTTTTAGTAACTTGTGCTTGTAAGAAATACACAACAATGAAGATTATAAAGAAAATTTTATTTAATTCAGTGTCATCATATCAATCATGTGTTTTGGCTATTCTGAAACCATAATCTTCAGGTTTTAGCACATCACTGGTAATTTTTTCTCATTGAAAACAAGTAAAAGAAAATATTAATGACTTTATGAACTTTAGCCACTATCAAACAATAAGAAAGATAAATTCCATTAAACAAAGTTTTTGGACCTTCAGGAAATGTGTATAAACTGATTCACCCAGACATCGCATTTTTGGCAACGATGTCTTCTCCGTAGAACCGGTTTGTCGTGGATGACCTGTGGTTGTGGTTTCGTCTTTCTTCTGTTGTTCCGTTCTCCGTTCTCATCTTCCCTATCTTTTTCAATTTCTCTCTTTTCCAAAACTGTGTTCATTTTTAAATTTGACCCAATCTAATGATCAGAATATCCTTTGCCATGTACTTCATTTGGGCCACATCACTGTTGTGGCCTGCGTGCCAAAGTTTCACCCTGTATCAAAACAATATTTTCGCTAAACTTTTACACTGTTTTGTGATGATAAAAAAAAAAAAAACGAATGTAATGTAATACACGTAGCGGTCTGACAAATGTGTATGATACGGAGATACGCGGTTGAAGAAGCGGATCTGAACTTCATAGGATATATTCGATGAAGTTGGCAGAACGATGTGTTGAAGGCACCTTATTACAGACGATCAAGAAGGATACTAGGATTTGGGGTGGGGAAAAAGTTGGAAACTAAGTTAGAAGGGTCTAAAGGTTGTTCATGGAAAAAGTGATTGAAACTACGCAACAGCGAGAGGAGGAAATTTGAGGGCTACCTGGAATACGATAGCCCTGCTCTCTGTGTTGTTTGAGGCAAACATTGAAAATGTTTGTCATGTTTTTTTGTTGCAAGAACAGCCAAGAATGCAGGCAGAAGACTGGTGTTTGAGACTGCATTTGTAGGGCAACTGATGCTCAACAGACAACTACAATATTGTGTTCTATATTCTGGATAGAATCAACCTTGAACAGATACCTAGCTTTGCAACCATGTTGTGGTGATTATAGAAGAACAAACATGAATATGTGAACGAAAGAACAACACGGAGGATGAAGTCATATTTATGGAAATCAATGTCATATTTGATAGACAGACTATTCTGAACTTGAAGCTATAAACGCTCCCACAATCCAAACTAGATTGTTTTAAGAGACATGACGTCCGTTTTTTTAGCTAGCAGACCATCGGGTTATACAAATCTCATGACACATCATTATACTTCTATTTATATTCATTATTTGATAATTAATAATGAGGTGATATGTCAAAAAACAAACCAAACTGATCGCAGCTGCAAACAGTTCACACACTCAAGTTTTACGACTGTTTCCGTTATAAGCAGAAGACATTCCCCGTGGATAAGGTATAATGAATTCCTAATCGTGACAGATAATATTTTCAAAAATAAAATATGATTAAAAAGAAGTTAAGTATACGACAAAAGTGAAAAACAGTTTACAATTTAAAAGTTATTTAAAATATAAAACACAATACATAATTAAAAATTAAATTGCATACAGTTAGAAAGTGATAAAACGACAAGTTCATTTATTATATAATAATAAGTTACAATAGTACAAATTAATTTAATACTTTTTTGATTCATATTATATTTTGAGTATATAAAAATTATATAAAACATACAAACATATAAACTTCTTATCAAAAAAAGAACTCGAATTCTTTTATAAATAAATTAGTTTTTTTTTCTTTCTAATTAGAATCATTCTAAATAACCTATGATCTTCTCGAACGAAGAAGTCATAATATACAAATCAAATAGATTGAGTTGAAGAAAAAAATCATTAATATTTCATGATACCATGTTCTTCCAATCTAGCCATTGTCCATTAATGTGTTAAGAACATCCATATGTGACAGTATTATTACAAAACCATATGAAAGACAAACTCTCACCGGTATACACCATTTCTTTCAGCAACCGCGGTTAAGAATAAAATGGTTGATAAAAACATCGTCATAAGCTAGCTATGTCAACAAGATTCAAGATAGAAATCCCAAATTTGATGAGCTCTAAATACCAATATATAAAGAAGAAAGTCCACGTACTCATCTTTTGTACATAAAAAGAGAAGAAATAAAGAATTATAGAATTAAGAATTCTATTTAGAAACAAAAGCAACAAAGTTGATGCACAATTATATACCAAATAGCTACTTACATAACATGTCCTACAGTTTTTACAGCAACAACGATTATATAACAAGTCATACATTGTTCACCTCCAACTGACATTTTACAACAAACATGGTATAAAATCATGATTTGTTTTAAAAGTTTCATGTTATATTAATAATATTTCCGAGTTGAAGAATAAAAGAAATTAGTCACATTGACAAAAAAAACCGTACATATCTCTTGATCATGAGATAACACAAATGCTGCAGAATGTCAAATTCAAATTTAAAAAAGATAAGAATAGTAAATTAAAAACTAAAAATATATGAATAATAAATCATGCGATGACAAATATCCCCCCGAAAACAATGCAAAAAACTTTGCACATGACCCACAGTATCATATGCTGTGATATAGAAAAAAAATTGTAGATGATACGCCCATACGCCTCCCTCCCTAACTTTTGCAACAACAATTTCTCATATACAGGCCTCCCTCCCTGCAGAGAACAGGAGGAAATAAACAAGACAAAAAATATCAATCGCAAATGACCTTCCTTCTTCGGGCGAAAGAGGAGAGGATAAATATACCCAGGATCTTCAAACCTGCTTTTTAGTTTCTCGCCTGGCAAAGTCACGATCTGCCAATACTGATGTAGATAGTCGATTGCATATCAGAGTTGTTCCAAAGTACCTACTATACTATATTCATGATATTTGTGATTTTTCTTCTTTGTCAAAGAGTTATATTGAAAGAAATTAGTCTAATTGACAAATGAACATAATTTGTCCTAAAAAGAACTTATCATAATCAAAACTTAACACAAATGCTAATGAATATCAAATTAAAAAAAAAAGAAAAAACATACAGATTCCCAATCATGTCATGAGAGACAATCCCTTCATGATCGCACCTTATAGAGAGTAGGAGATGATACGGCTCCCCTCCCCAATTTAGTACAATAGGATACATATATATTTATCGATCTCAAAACCAACTTTTCATTTAACCATCTGGCAAAGACTTCTCTGTAAATGTTGAGATAGGTCATGAAGATGCATATTAGATTTGTTTCCATGACAATTCATAAAGCTTACAAGCTAGTCTAGCTGATTTCCCACTAGAAAGAAACATGTTAAAGATAGGCCACTCATTCTGTTAACAAGAGCTGCATACTTAACATTAAATTAATAACATTGTTTCAACACCAGTTTAGACCCACAATACATAAAAGATAGAAGATCAAAGAAACCTCAATTAAGCAAATAAACTAAAAGATGCAGCAAAACTAGATATGCATATAGTATAAATAAAAGAACGTTCCAAACAAATGCCCAGAGTACCATATAAAAATTATCGAGATTAACACATTTCAGTATATCACCTCTCATCACTTGATATACCCCATACATCCGAATCTTAGCACATCAAGTTTGAAGGGTCTAAATAAAACGGTGAGCAATGTACAAGAAAGGAGCATTAACAAATGAATAAGAGAATAAAATTAGAAATATCACCTAATATCTGAAGAAAACACTTGGAGAAGATTGCTTCAAATGCAACCTTTTAAGAATAAACAAGGCATTACAATGAAGTCAAATTCCTTGATGTAATAGAACACCTAAGCACTGGTATATAAGAGGCACTGTACACATAATGAAAGAGAAAATATAGAAATAAAAGCATAACAACCAATTAATAGCCCAGAAGATAGCTGATGGAAGAATATCAATTGCATCCGTGGTTCTATCAGGTGGTTGAAAGGAAGAAATCAAGCTTTTCCGAAGCCCAGAGTAAGCTCCAAATCATCCATTCCCACCTCGTGTATTCTCTCACCCTCCCAAGGCTTCACTCTGCCATTTTCGAAGTCAAAATCGGACACCCCTATGCCCATCTCCGCAACCGAACCCCACTGAACCGCGTCCTGGGCAGGGATCTGGTGAGTAGCGGGTTTCATGAGGTTGAAGGTAGGGGAAGGAGGACCGGCGGCGGTCTGAACCTGAAAGCTAACCCAACGGCCGGAGGCAGAGTCGACGGTGGAAGCGTCGGACTCGTCGCACTCGGGGATGGTGGAGGTGGCGACGTGGTGACGGCGGGAGGGACTGGAGGGGGCGGAAGTGGCGAAAAGAGGGTGGCGGAAGGAGGCTTGGGAGAGGGAATCGAAGTTGGCCTTGCGCTTAGAGGTACGGGGAGAGGAGAGAGGTGGGGTGACAGGGGCGCTGTTGGAAATCCTGAGAGGGGGAAGGTTGGCGGGGATTGAAGTGATGTTGCGGATGAAAGGGATGAGAAAGGAAGAGGGGTTAGCGTCAATGCGAGTGGGGCTGGGGAAGGAGGAAGAGGTTGGACTAGCGTGGTAGGAAGGCACAGGACTCGGGAATGAGGAAGATTGTGGACTTGGCTGAATCGAAGAACACACGCTTATGTTGGGCGGAGTGCCTCCAATCTCACTTCCCGTGGGTCTCTTGCATCCCTGCGTCAACACAAATGGAAATAATTAATTTTCCATTATCATGGAGAAAGAGTGAGCGCAGATCTGAGCCTGTGATCTGATCAGACCAGAGATTATTGAGTTTTTTTTTTACCTTTCTATAGGTAGTGCCATCTTCTTCCACGATCCAACCAGCCTCCGCGCAGAGAGCTTTCAGGACTTCGTTGTTGTCGCAGTGTTTGGGAAGCTTGTAGTTCCCCTGAGCTCGAAGGCCAGCGTAGATCTTAGCAGCAATCGCTCTCCGTCTTCTCTCTCTCCTCTTGTTGTTCTCCCTCTCTTTCCACGTTGGCATCCTCCCCGTCGATCCGCCTCCGGTCATCGTTCCGGCCAGCACAAGCTCCTTCAGCTTCCTTCTGCTCGTCAGAAAAAATACAGAATTTGTATGTCTGTGGTTATGTGACCGGAAGAAAACCTAAGCTAGGGTCATTCAAGTTTCTTGTTGCTACTGCAGATGAAGAAGGAGAAATGGAAAGGTTGCTTCCTTTTAGATTCTTCTCTTCCTCTCTTCTCTTCTCTCTCCCACCCTTTTCCCACTGCTGTAGTTTTCACAAATATTAACAAGATAAAATATTGAATCACACTTGAATTTTGTTTATCTCACTTTTTCTTTTCTTTTATTCGGGTTGTTATTTTTTTTAAAATTGTGATATTTTTCTTATTCTTTCTTAAATCTTTTAAGAAAATTAGGCTGCTCAAATTACTTGTATTTAAGTTTTTCATGTATTCTAATAAATATTGTATTAAAAATTATTTTTCTTATATTAAATAACTTATATTCTTTATTTTTTGATAATATTTTTTTTCTTTTATTTAATAATAGTGTTTATGTACAATATAGATAATTGTAAATAAATAATATATGCATTATGTTTTTTTTAGTAACGTGTGAAATTTGATATATGTATTGGTGTGCATTATATTTATCAATTCACAAATAATATGAATATAATAATAGAAAAAGGAGTAGTGTATGAAACTTATAGTTAGATATTTTAAGGATATTTTTGATAAGGCGTCATCCATTTTTATGGATTATTCGTATTTTGACTACTATGTAAATTTGAATGCAAGACAAATTCTTATTATATTTGATTTTGTACTAACAAATCATTGTTCAATTAGAATTATATGTCACAACTTACAATAGTTTATCAACTACTAAAATAAAGTATATGATTCTTGTTAAAATCGTGAATGAGAGAATTTGGTTGAAAGGTCTCGTTATTAAGTCGAATATTTTGTAAAAGAATGCCACCACTTTTGTGATAGTCATGGTGAAATTTGCTCAGCAAAGTATTAGGTTCATCATGAAAGAACGAAACATATTAACATCAAATATCAATTCATTCACACATATGAGAGGATTGAGGTGGCAAAATTGATAAAATGGCTAATTCAAAGATATATTTATAAAGTTTATTGTTTTTCAAATTAAGTTCATACATTATTTGGATTTGTTCAACATCAATTGATACTAGTAGTTACTATCAATAAGGAGAAAATTCAAGTCAATGTAGATATTTGTAAAATAATGTCTTGAAATCATCTCATCTATTAGACTACCTAGTGAGATCTTTATCTTTTTTATTAGAAGACTATATACATTTTCAGCTTATTGAGTCGACCAAAGGTACATAGACACATTTTATTCTTTAGATAGGAATTAGTTATTTTTTCTAGTTATCTCTTTCAAATCCTTATGTATATACAGGTATATATATATGTAAGTAACTAAATAGTAAAATGATTGTAATACTTTTATTATTGATTATAATTCTTTAAGTGAATTGTTTTACACTTGTGGAATTTATTCATACTTTTTTATGATTATCTAATTATATATTCATGTATTCATAGATAAACTCTATTTTTTTTTTATTTCTTTCTTATATTCACTACAAGAAAAAATATAATATCGATGAAATTTTATTTATTAATAAAAAATTTTGCGATTAATTTTTTGACGGGTCTAATCTGTCGATAACTATAACTATTGGTAGATCTCATGACGAAAAAATTTACTATCAAATTATTAATCTATAAATCGTCTCCCAAGTTAGACGAATTTATTCTGTCAATAATAATTAATAATTATTATTATTAAAATAATAATATCTATAATAATAATAATTATTATTATTAAAATAATAATATCTATAATAATAATATTAACAATATTTATTATAACAAGAATAGTATAATATTAATAATAATATTAATTATGATATGGATAATATTTATAATAATATTATTAATAATAATTTTAATAAAAACAGTAAAATAACAATAATAATTGTTATTGCTGTAATTGTAATAATAAGTATAATAATAATTGTAACATGACAAAAGAAGTTGTTTTTTATGGATTCTATTAAGCTGCTGAGATGTCCTGGATTTAAGTTATTCTGGATACACTTTAGCCACAACTTTAATAAAATAATAATTAATAGTGGGTAATAAAAATAGTATAAATGATAATAATATAATAATAAAAATAATATTCGCTAATTTACTGATAGATAATTTCGTCTAACGTATTTTGGATGTTAACGATGGATTTTCCTGTCGATAATCCTAGTTTTTTTATATTGATTGAGCTTTTTACATTCTTGATTTTTGTGATTATCAATAGGATATATATAACATTTGTTAAGTTGTCGTCACTAACAACAAAGAAACACTTATAATCCTTACAATAATTTATCCCTTGGTCTTCTCAGTATAGGAGATAATGTCCTTTCTTATGCAAAGGGTAAGGAATCCATTTTAGAATTTCTATATGTATCATATTCTTTACTGGCAAAATATATTCAAGAGTCTTGACATGTTGATACTGCCACCTGTAATAGTAACCAAATGACAACTATATATGGGGTGATATGAAAAAAGAAAGTGATTAAATTAGTGTGGATCTAGAGAGAAATTTTGAAATCCAAATTTGTTTAGGGTTAAGAAAGTGCAGGTTTACTATTCACATTCATAGCGTGTGCCCCCTCTCAGTGTCTCCTTGCCTCTCGTGTGCCTCTCTGTGTCTCGTTTTCTGTTTGTGTCTCGTTCTCTCTCTACCTTTCAGTCTCTCACTGCGTCTCAGTTTCTCTCTGCATCTGTCATTTCAGCTAAGGTCTTCGTTGGTCAGGTTTGTGTTTTTGTGGCATCGTTGGCTCTATCTTTGCGTTATGGTCTCTATCTCTGCCTTTTTCCCTCACTTCTTCTTTTCTCAAACCGCGCACTTTGTCGTTCTAAATCCCAAATCTTTCTTTTTCTTTAACTATTTCTATTTCTCTCTCGTTTTTCTCTAACCATTTGGTTTGGTTCTCTCCCTATTTTCATTTCAAAAACTCTCAACTTTTGTCCCTTGCTCACTCCCACGGTAACTCGCTCAAACACTTCTGTTTTTATAAACTCGCTCCAAGCAATTAAATTTTTGATTCACAAATTTCATTTTAGTGAATACACATCTTGAAATACTAAAATTATTCTCTATCACGTATTCAAAACATGTCATATTACTATTAGCAAATGGGTGTAATTTTCTTATAATTATCAAATAATCATTTTCTAATTGAGCTTGAAACTTCAAAAAGACTTGTGCAACTCTATTTGATACTTCTAACCAGTTGAATTTATAGGAAATGTGTTAATGAATTTGGTCCATGGCTTAATCTTATTAAGTAAGAATTTGGTTTTTAAGGGTTGTAAGTAAGTTTTCTATCATTGATCTTACAACATATATTAGATATATATGTCTTATATCATTGTTTTGAGTTTTCAATGAAATGGAAAGTTTAGGTTTAATGCTTTCAAAAGCCTTTTAAATTGTTAAAATGTTCTAAAACTTTTAGAACTTAATTGATTAAACTTTTATTTTGACTCCTTTAAATAACTTAAACATTATTAATTTTATCGGTCAATGAACAATCATTATGGAAAGATAATACTTAAACTACTAATGGTAAAGGATCTTTTGAGGTGTGGTTTCAATGAAAAAAATTACCTAAAACACTCACCAAAAGTTTAAGAAAGGCTATTAAAAAATATAAGATGAGTATCCTTCAAAGTAATCAAAATTTAAAGAAAAATGTAAATCCTTCAAAGCAACTATAAGTGTGCAAATGTAAATGAAAGTCAAGTCAAATAGCCTATACCATATTTATAAATATGTAATAATATGAACATTTTAAATAAAACAATACCTCAAAATTTTATAATATTGCATCACATTTTTTGTACTCTTAAAAAAATAACATTTTAAGACCATTTTTAGAGACAAGATGTTAATAATCTTATCATCTCTGGATTCACAAAAAATACTCATTAAGAGGACATTTCAATATAATATTAGAGAAAAAAATGCTTTTAATTCAATAATCTTACCATTTTTTAATCCTTGAAAAGTACTAGTTAAGAAAATATTAGAAAGATTTTTGATTCGTTAAAATTACTCATTAAGAACATTGTTTTATAAATTATCACTCAAAAGTGATAGCATATCACAATCACCAGTCAAGCCTGAACAAAAATGTACAATTAAATACATCAGCATCATAAAATAACTAGGCTTACACTGAGTTGCTTTAAACTTGAATATTGGCACTAAGGTATATCTCATGAAGCATTTTCCTAAACTATTTTTAACTCAATCATCTTACAAATTATTTTTCATTTTTCAGTCATTTAAATTTTTTTAAAAACTATCTAATCATCATAAAACAATTAAATAAAAAATAAATATTAAGTTTAGGAATATGCCAACTTTGTCATATCCAATATAATAGAAATAGAACTTAAACATGCATCTTATAAATAAGTTATAACATAAAAATAAATTAAACACTTAAAAATAAAGTTCAACAACTCAACTGTCTTTTACTAAATTGTTATTATATATTTAGTTATAACAACACCATAAGCCATAAGGTTTAATATAATATATTATTAGAAGAAAGATGAGACTATCAATAATTATATAAAATCATTTTTATAATAGGATAATTTACTCTGGTTTCATTTTTTAATATTCATAATTATTCAATAAATAATTTTTTTCCTTACCGAAATGCCGAACTTATTATTTCCTTTACCTCAACTTAAAGATTTTACCTAATTAAAGATTAGGTAATATATAACTACAGTTTAGAGTGACTAAATCACCAGGCTAAAACTCCAACGAAAGATGACAACAAAACACGCATAAAATGAATAGAAGGGCTAGTTTGTAAAAGGCAGAACCTATCCAGATAGGTGAACATTTTACCTTTGGAAGAAGCCAAATTACATTGAATCTCCTCCGACTCAAATTTAAATGAAATCCTTAATAACCTTTTCTTGAATGAAGGAAAGACAAGGTAACAAGGTTTCAATTCCCTAAAAACAAGACAATAGAAGTTTTTCACTAACTTCCCATCTGAGTATCCTGGAGTCACGACATCTCTAACTACCCTCTAAAGATTCTCAAGCATGACCTCTCAGTATTTTTTTTTTTAAAAAGCAGTACTGAAATTCATCTTTAAAGAATTGACATCAGCAGTGACAGTCGTATCATTTTCCTTTCTCTTATATTTTCTTTCCCTTCAGTTTTTCCCCTCAGCAGAAAATCATCCAATTTGTTTTTTTTTTTCCTCTTGTGAGTTTGCTTTATCAAATGCATGTGTGAATTTAAAGCTTGCTACTTTTTAAAACAGGTCAAATTCAGATTTGTCATTTACCATCAACTTCGAAGTTGAAGCGTGACTAAAGAGGACAAGAATGCTCAGAAGAATTTTGGATTATCTTTGCAATAAGAAAAATGGGAAATAACATACTATTAACAAAATTCATCCAAACAACCAAACCCATTTTACAGAATTTGATTCAATCATTGCTAGTATTCTTTTCCAAATGAATAGCAAGAAAAAAGCTCCATCTATGTTTTGCAATCACTTCATCAAGATGAAGGTAGAAAGGTTGAAACATTATATCTTAAAAAATAAATATAAATAATACAAAAATCATATCCCAATTCCAAGTAACCAATCTTTATTAGTTTAGTAAAACATAATGGTGATAACATATTTATCCATCATAAACCGCCGTAGGTAATCCTTCACCCTAGTTTGCACAAATTGATGTATCAAAAGCATGAATTTACAATCTGCATCCGGCCGCTTCCAATCAGCTCCAGTGTTCGAAGAAGCTCGAAATACCAAATTACCTATCTGTCAAACATTGTTCACCTCTACCTAACAATTTTGTTTCAGCAAGAATCACCTTCATATTTTGTTTCTTAAAAATGACAAATCAAAGTTAGAAAAAAAATAACATTTTTTAAAATAGAGATTGTTATAAACTTACAGTGGGTTATAAAAGTACATAGCACATTAATGATACTTGTGCTTTTTCTTCTGTGTGGAAGAGTTATATAGAAAGAAATTAGTCTTATTGACAAACGAACATAATTTGTCCTAAAAAGAACATAATCAAAACTTGACACAAATGCCACTGAATATCAAATTCAAAATTAAAAAAAAAAAAAAAATCAGATTCAGATTCATGCAATGAGAGACAATTCCCTTCAGTCAAAGGAAAAAGGATAGTACCTTGTACAGAGTAGGAGATGATATGGCTCCCCTCCCTAATTTATGTTACAATTCTTTTTAGATATGAAATTCAAGGGACCAGGACAGGGGAAAAGTGGGAAATAAAAAAGAAAATAGATCATTTTTCTTATTTTCCATCAGAAAATCAGAGAGGACAAATATATTTGTCGATCTCAAAACCAACTTTTCATTTAGCCATTTGGCAAAGTCACTTCTCTGTAAATGTTGAAGTAGATCATGAAGATGCATCAGATTTGCTTTCATGAGAAATCATAAAGCTTGCAAGCTAGCATCATTGATTTGCCACTAGAATGAAACATGTTAAATATAGGTCACTCATTCTGTTAACAAGTGCTGCATACTTAACATTAAATGAATAACATTGTTTCCACAACGCACCAGTTTAGACACAGAATACAGAAAAGATAGAAGATAAAAGAAATCTCAATTAAGCAAATAAGCTAGAAGATGCAGTAAACTAAACACGCATATAGTATAAATAAAAGAATATTCCAAAAGAAAATCCAAAGTATCGTGTAAAAACTATAAATGAATGATCAAGATTAACACATTTCAGTATATCACCTCTTATCACTTGATATCTCCCATACATCCGAATCTTAGCATAAGTTTGAAGAGCCTAAGTAGAACAGTGAGCAATGCACAAGAAAGGAACATTAACAAATGAATAAGAGAATAAAATTAGAAATATCACCTAGTTTTTCAGAGTCTTAGTAAGTGAAGACTAAAGTCTCAAGAAAACACTTGGAGAAGATTGCTTCAAATGCAACCTTTGAACAATTAACAAGGCATTACAATGAAGTCAAATTCCTTGATGTAATAGAAAACCTAACCACTGGTATATAAGAGGCACTGTACACATAATGGAAGAGAAAATATAGAAATATAAGCATAACAACCAATTAATTGCCCAGAAGATAGCTGATGGAAGAATATCAATTGCATCCGTGGTTCTATCAGGTGGTTGAAAGGAAGAGATCAAGCTTTTCCGAAGCCCAGAGTAAGCTCCAAATCATCCATTCCCACCTCGTGTATTCTCTCACCCTCCCAAGGCTTCACTCTGCCATTCTCGAAGTCAAAATCGGACACCCCCATGCCCATCTCCGCAACCGAACCCCACTGTACGGCGTCCTGGGCAGGGATCTGGTGAGTAGCGGGTTTCATGAGGTTGAAGGTAGGGGAGGGAGGACCGGCGGCGGTCTGAACCTGAAAGCTAACCCAACGGCCGGAGGCAGAGTCGACGGTGGAAGCGTCGGACTCGTCGCACTCAGGGATGGTGGAAGTGGCGACATGGTGGCGGCGAGAGGGGCTGGAGGGAGCAGAAGTGGCGAAAAGAGGGTGGCGGAAGGAGGCTTGGGAGAGGGAATCGAAGTTGGCCTTGCGCTTAGAGGTACGGGGAGAGGAGAGAGGTGGGGTGACAGGGGCGCTGTTGGAAATCCTGAGAGGGGGAAGGTTGGCGGGGATTGAAGTGATGTTGCGGATGAAAGGGATGAGAAAGGAAGAGGGGTTAGCGTCAATGCGAGTGGGGCTGGGGAAGGAGGAAGAGGTTGGACTAGCATGGTAGGAAGGCACAGGACTCGGGAATGAGGAAGATTGTGGACTTGGCTGAATCGAAGAACACGCGCTTATGTTGGGCGGAGTGCCTCCAATCTCACTTCCCGTGGGTCTCTTGCATCCCTGCGTCAACACAAATGGAAATAATTAATTTTCCATTATCATGGAGAAAGAGTGAGCGCAGATCTGAGCCCGTGACCTGATGAGACCAGAGAGTATTGAGTTGTTTTACCTTTCTATAGGTAGTGCCATCTTCTTCCACGATCCAACCAGCCTCTGCGCACAGAGCCTTCAGCACCTCGTTGTTGTCGCAGTGTTTGGGAAGCTTGTAGTTCCCCTGAGCTCGAAGGCCGGCGTAGATCTTAGCAGCAATCGCTCTCCGTCTTCTCTCTCTCCTCTTGTTGTTTTCCCTCTCCTTCCACGTCGGCATCCTTCCCGTCGATCCGCCTCCGGTCATCGTTCCGGCCAGCACAAGCTCCTTCCGCTTCCTTCTGCTCGTCAGAACAAGTCCAGAATTTGTATGTCTGTGGTTATGTGACCGGAAGAAAACCTAAGCTAGGGTCATTCAAGTTTCTTGTTGCTACTGCAGACGAAGAAGGAGAAATGGAAAGGTTGCTTACCTTTTAGATTCTTCTCTTCCCCTCTTCTCTTCTCTCTCCCACCCTTTTCACACTGCCTTAGTTTTCACTTCACTAATTCTTTATTTTCTTCTTCCTTTTCCTTTTCATTACCACATATATATTATTCTAATTAGAATGCAGGAGAACAGAGGAGACACGGACCCCATCCAAGTGGATCAATATTGCCATACTGGTAGTGATAAAATAGTGTGAGAATATATTTACAAAAAACCCAAACTCTGCATTTTTATTTGATCTAACTACATATTATATAGTTAATTATAGTCATGTATAAGCTGTTGAGTTCCTCTAGGTAATACTTTAGGAAGTAACCATACATTTTTTATATAGTTTAGTGTACTAATTAATTGTAAAAAAAAATCATGATTTTAGTATTTAATTAAAAGAAACTGTAGACAAATAAACACATTAAATTTATTCAAATTTTTAATGATTAAGAAAATTTTAAAAAAAGTTTATTGGTATAATATCGAATTGTCTTGCGCATACTATCTAAAGAAGAAGTATAATTTTATTTATCTTTTCTATTTAATTGAAAATTTGGATTAGTTGTTGTTTTTTTTATGTTTCAAAAGAATCACAGGCAATTGATGCCAAACATAAAAATCATCGTTGATATCCGAAAAACTAAATTTTTTAGGTATATAAATTTCACTTAAATGAGTTTTTCTTTTCTCATAAGATTTGTTTCATACAGGTGATCAAAAGTGGATTCTAATCAACGGTGTTGAAAGAATTCAATCTCTACTAATTATTATGTGCTTTTTTTTTGTGATAGCTTACAAAAATTTGCAAATCTTTACAATCAATTTTTAACATTATCTGTTTTTTATATTTTCTCAAAAAATTTATTTCTAGTTTTTTTTGGTCTCTCATATTTGCTTGAAAATAAACTAGGTGTTAAGGTTTGAATGCACTAAATTATATAAAATGATGCTCAAAGCATTAGTTGGAAGGCGTGGAGCCCATAGGAGTGACCAATATAACAAAGAGAAATAATAGTTGTTTGTAATGATGAAGAAGTAGTGAAATAGTAAATCCAACCAAATTTAGGAAAATGGGTTAATTAACAAGTGAGGATAATATTGTTGTGATATTTGAACTAAAATGTAATTAATGTAATATAATGATATTTAATGGGGATGTTCAAAAATAGTGTGAGCAGAAGGCGTGGAAAATGAACTTTGTTGAAATAGGAAATATACCACGGGTGACCTAACACACCTTCCCTTCATGGAAGGCACATGAGCTGTTGGTTAACCAATAGCATCCTACAGTGTAGCGCTGTAGCTCAATCACGGATGCCACAGTCCAATTCCGCGGCGAGGACTTCCCCACATGACTCATACCAAATACAGGGGGGCCCTCCCTACACCCAATGGTGAGGTGCCCTATACCCTAGCTCTGCCACCAAAACATAGCCACACACCACAGCCACAATAAAATATAAATATCCAACCTTATGTGAGAGAGAATATGTTCCAGACAGCAGTGTCAGTCAAAAAAATATATACTGATGGAAGGAATCGAAATTTACACACATAACTGACAGAGATTTCTTATGATTTGCGACTCTGGGTATCATGTAAACATTGTTTCCTATGCTTTTGTCACGTTCATTTGGTAAGAAAACCACTGAAAAAACTTGGGTAGTACAATTACTAGTAGTGTAGAGTAAGTAACAAGACGGGTCAAAGTAACGTTGCAGCCCACATGCAAATAAATTTCTTATGTGAAGATATACATGCACATCGAAACCGCCCCATAATGGGACCCTTATACATATACGCATCTCTATCATTGTCCATTGGTTTCAATTAATATCGGAAAACCCAGAAGAAGTGCACGATCGGTAGACATTTTTATATGCTTTAGATAATACTCTATGATAAAAGTATTTATGACCAAACGGAATAAGCATAAATTTGAATTCAGAATAAATATAAAATGTTCACACGTGAAATGAAACACGTAACACCTCCCCATTATTGCATACCAGTTCATATAGTGTGGGGATGGTCCTACCCGTGCCGAAGGTTCATGTATCCTGTTGGACGGATATAAATTATAATTCTCTCCAACCGTAAACCGCGAACAATTAAGAGTAAAACGCCGTATTCTCTTGAAAAAGTTTCTTTACATACATAATCAAACTAATTTGTTTTAATAAATTGAAGTTTGATTATCGTACTTGATGATGTTGACAAAAAAGGTGCTAGATGAATTAATCTTGATTAGTGTGGGAATGAAAATGAATAATTACAGGGGTAGCCATGAATTAAGAGGAAGGCGATGATTGGGAACATGCCCCGTCCTCCGGTAATTGGGGATTGGTCTGAGGTGACGTGATGTTTAGTTGTAAGGAGCACAGATACGGACAAACGAGGAAATGAGAGTGTGGGACCCATCCAACGATGGTTGAGTCGGCTCCACACGTGCGACACAGAAACCCATAATAAAGAAAGTCACAGCGTGGGTGGGACTGGGAAAAAACTGAAATGGTTGGGGGGACCACCTTTGACGTGTCGAGTGGTGTGCATGGGTGTAACACGAGAATGCGGTCCCTCTTTCTCTCTCTCTCTCTCTCTGTGGCACAGAGGAATCCCACGGCTCGGCGCTCCAATCCCTTCTTTTCATGGTACACTACACATGAGATTAGATGCCCTTATGATTTCTGACTCACTTTCACTCTTCTGCCCTCTTCCTCAAGTCAATTCTCAGAGTTGTTAAAACTTCAATTCCTCACCTTGCCCTTCAATTATTAATAATAATACACAACACAGCTTTTGAATTTTAGATCACAAAACCAAATTAACTTTGACTAACTTTCATGCTTACTTCTTAACAAATGAATCTTAACTTTGACTAAGAATAATCAACTACTCAACAAATTCATTTTTCTTACAAAGTTTATATCTTACTATTGTGTTATTTTAGATTGTCTTGATTTTTAAATGTCAAATTCACGATTTTAAATGCCTTTCTCCCTCATGTCTTGTGTCCACTCCTATTTTTCTTTCCATGAATTCAACCAACCAATGAGAGATCTTCTAAAGCAGACAATCAGGTCTTTCTTTCCCTTTTCTTCCACTTCCTAGTTTTCTATCTCTGGTCCCTCTTTAAATAAAAACAAGCATAAATCGAAATACTCGTGCTTTACTTTTTTTTCCCCTATATATAAAAGTGGAAAATATTGTTATTTATTAAAAATACACTCCAGATAGTTTATAAATAAAATATAAATTTCCTTAAAAAATAAAAACAATCTATATCATAAAATATATTACCCCATTTGATAAAATTCATTTTTTTCAAAATTTTCATTAGTCAAACATAAATATAAGAACGCTACAATGAAAAGTACTTATTATAAAATGCAACTACTTCCTACTTTCCTTCAACTTCTCCCATTCTATTTGTTTATTTTCCAAATCTTGACTAAACGCAAAACTTGCAATTCAAGAAACACGTAATGTCCATGAAAAGCGTTTGATTTAGGAGTGATAAATGAAGATTGGAATACGCTAAATATATTGGGCCGAAAAATTAAAAATATTTTTTGAAAATATGATATTTAATATTATCAATTTAACTTCTCGATGATTTTCAATAGAAACTTATTTAATATTTTTATCTGATAAAGACATTGCCAAACTAAAGTAATGTGAAGGCTACGGAGGGTACAATAATAAAAGTAAGAGCAATAAAATAAAGTAGGGAGTAAGACTTTGCACACGTGCGTTAGGAAGGGACCAACGGGAACCGTGTGGGAACCACGGGCACGTGCCCTATGGTCTGTTGAATTATATGCTAGATCCTTGTCTCAATTTATTTATTATTTAAATTAATACATAGTACATTTTATGAAGACAACTAGCAGTTATATTAATTTTCGTATAATATACTTTGATCTAGCTGACATATTCTTATTGATTACACACTCACTATACGTTATAATTATATATTACTAGTGTCTTAGAATATTATTAAAACATTAACATTTTTTTAGCTTAAATAACAAATCATTCAAGAGAGAAAAATGATAAATAAACTGAAAATGTGTGACTTTTTTTAAAAGATTTAATTTTATCCTGTCGAAAATATAAGCAGAATATTTTAGTTGCATGGTTTGAGATAAATTAAACTATAATTTTCTTTTCCTATCAATAAAAGATAGTTGAGAAGTTCTTATTTATTTGTGAGAAATAGCTGAAAATTGAAAATGTTATATCAAAAATACAAATTAAATCACATCACATACACTTTTTTATGTGCTGTTTCCAAGACGACCAGGTCTACAATAGCGGAGGAGAGCACGTGGGGCTGCGGGGCCCACACAGATGGATTGATTGAGTCGTGAGCTCCATAAATTGGAGAGATCACACTTTCAAAAAATAAAACCATTGGAAAGAGTGCTTATTTTGCATCCCATGGGATAATGTTTATATTTAATAATTTTATACTTTTAGATTAATAATTATAATTTTTTTATCTTTTACTTTTCACTCTGGTCATTTTTGGATTTTCTAAAAAATTATCATAAGTAGTGATGTTTCATCTCTTTCCGTTCCGTAGTCTCTGAAAACTGCATCAAATCAAAATATTTTTCCTTTTTGTTCACATATCTACTCATTTAAACCATCATCTTCTTTTTTATTTCCATGGTTTGTTTTAAATTAAACATTAGAATATTTTTCATAAAAGTATGTTCTAAGAAGAGATTCTCTTCTGCTTCATCGATGTCCTTCTTTGGTCACTGATCTCTCACGTGACTGGGTGAAGGGCAGGAAACTACAGCACGTGTAGGAAAGGTGGTGCTTGTGACAATGCCCGACCTGAAGCCGCAGACTACAGTGACATTTTGCAGACAATGGCGATGCAAGGTGGTTAAATAAAACATGTTTTTTTTTCGATTAGTCTTTTGTAGCCATCCCTGTGCAAATCATACTTAATTGTCTAGCCATCAAAATAAAACAAAACATTTTGTAGATGTTTCTATTTGAAAATAGAAAAGGATGGAGCGCCAAAAGAAAGCCAGGAGATCATTCTTATACTCTTCACTTGTTTCCTTTTGTATATACGGAAACATAAAGTTCAAAAAAAAAAAAAATCCACGGAATTTTGTAAGGATATGTTCATAGTAAAAGAAGTTTAAATGAAGTATTTTGAATATTTTGCGTAAGCAAAGCCCGAATTGGTTTGTAACGCGTGATATAATATGTTGAAAACCTAGGAGGTTTAGTTATTGGACGAAATTCATTTCACTTGTAATTATGTTTACTATACAACTAAAAAGTTATTAGAATGGGTCACATAAATGAGTGAGCAATATTTATGGTTGAGTGAATTTTAGACATATACTTTATTCATTGAATTATTATAGTTCGTGATTAAATAAAAACAGTAATTTTTAATTTTTAAATAACACGTTTTTAATGATTTCAAATGTTAAACAACACTAAATTATTATACTTTATTAACATATTATACTTTAATATTGTTACAATACAATGAATTATCGATGAATTAAAATTTATTAATATTTTGTTATGTTAGAATGTATGATTTTGGATAATAAAATTTGATACGTGAAGTGTGTGAGTTATTACGTGATTAATGGTATACAAGTGAAACGTAAAATTTGGAATATATGATATAAATTATGATGATGATGAATTAAGTATAAATCAATCTCCATTATATATGAACAAAAATATAACCATTATATATGAACAAAAATATAACATGATGATATTGTGATATGACATGTGGGATATTATAAGTATGGTTGTTTTCAAAAATAAAATATTATATTAATATATTTAGGTTGTATTTTAAATTTGAATTTTTTCAAGGAGATATCATATCTATTAATATTGGATTCAAACAGAAAAAATATTTTATGTGAAAAGACTATGATGTAGTATGTCATAAAGATTTATCCTATTACATAAATAATGTGTTATTATATATTTTTATTTTGTTATGAGACAACTTAATAAAAATGTTGAGACATAAATAAATATATAAGTATAATTCAATATATATGTCTTTTTATAAATATAATCAAATTATATCTCTATAAGATGTAACTAATAGAGTTACACATTTACTTTTATCATCAAATATATGTTCAATGAATCAATTAAATATATGTTCACAATACATATGTGTATGATTTTAATATATATATATATATATATTATTTGAAAATACTGGTTTATTTTTTAATGTGAGTTTATCAAACTATTATAATTGTATTCTCACATAAAAAATAGATGTTATAATGGGTGAAAAAGTTATACAAAATTAAAGTGGTGGTAGAAAAAACAATTTTATATTTATATGAAAACAAACTTAAATTCGTATAGTATAAAATATGGCTATATATATTAGGTAATTTAATTTATTTGAATAGGATTCTCAAAATTGCTTTGTATAATGAATTCAGTTTATAATATTTTTCAAGTTATCGAATGATTGGATTGATTTAATGTGATCAATAATCTTTTGCGATAATTCAATCACATTTCAAAATAACAATCAAAGAAGATGAAACGTTTGTTGGTCTAGTTTAAAAAAAAAAATAGTAAGAAAGTACATTATTATAAGTTACGTGGTTTTGAGAACCATTCTTCGATTTTTAAATACTACAGAAAACTAATTATATTTCACTTTACATTCTTTAGTGGATAAGTTCTTGTAATCCATCCATAGATCAAACGTAGTGGTAGTCCATTATAGAGTCCACCATTAAACGACATAGTTATTGCACCTAATGAATTTATCTATATTACTTCTATATTGTATATGTACAAAATAAATAAATTGGTTGAAGTCGTATTGAAACAATTTTTTATGTCACCTACATATGGACTAGCGTAACTCGTTACTAGATTTATCAAGTAAATAAAACTAAAACATAATCATACATCATACATCCCCGTTACTTTAAAAGTCAAAACTATGACACCTAAATACTTGGAATACCATGAAGTTTTATATTGATAAAAATAACCAACCTCATCCATTCAAGTTTAGTGAATGGAATTTCTTACTAAATACTTAGTCACAATATTTGACTAAAAACTCTCTAAAAGATAATTCTAACCCCTTAACAGCACAACTATTTGGTAAAATCGCATTTCACCTTAGTTTTCCTCCATGATCTTTCAAGCTTCTGGGCTTAAACCGTGTCAAGGCATTTTTTTCTTCAACCCTTTGACTTTACCACTTGAGGTTATTAGCTGATCGTAACTACTGCCCAACAATAGGAGCCTCTGCAATTTCGCAACGTATAAACTTTCGAGAGCAGTAAATGCATGATAATTGGCAACTTTGAAGTTGAAACTAATGAGGGAAAAAAAAGAAAACAAGTTTTTTACCATTACAATCAAAATTAAAGATTTATTGTGGTAACTCACGACTGAAATGAGATTATAATTTGATTAAAAAGAAAACTGAAAATCCCTTAAGAAATTATATCTAACTTTGACCATCTTTCAGTAAAAAAGAAAAGGTTTAACTCTCTTTTACTCTCCAAATGTTATTACAAAGTCCCCTAAATTAATGAGAAGTTATTGCTCGTATACAGGATTGTCCTTGGGTTAACTGATGCCGTGGGTGTAAAGAGATAAAAAAAAAAAAAATTAGCATGTCCTTAATATATGTAAATATTATTTTCTCAGAACATAGATAAATAATAAAATATTTCAATAAAAAATTATTATTACTTTAACCCATGCAGGATGGTCTTCAATCCATTTTCATGCAACTGGATGCTATGCAGTGCAGAAAACGAAGTCACAGAAGATTTTAACAGCAAATCACCTAGTAGCTTATTTTCTTTTGGGCCTTTGTTAAGCCTGTGATGAAAATAAAACTATACCTCTCAATTTACTAGTATATTTTTTTGAAAATAAAAAGCTTTGGAAATATTAAAATTTAATCCAAGAAATATTTTCGAAAATGGATCGAAATTTCAAAATAAATTTCTTCCAAAGGTTAAATTTTAATACTTTCCGGCAGTATTCTTTGAAAGGTTTTCTAGAAAAATGAAATTATTATATTTTACAAGAAGTCGTAGGATAATGAACATTGTAGATTATCAATGTTTTAATTTCGATGCTAACAAAAATTATCAAATGAAATAATATTTGAATTTTCGTTCAATTTCAGTGAAGTCATTCCGTTGATTTAGAAGTTTTTCAAAAATGTGATGTGAGTATCATAGATCATTCCAGACAATGCAAAGGTTGTACCTTAAAGGCAATTGGTGTTCTATTTCTTTCTTGGAAAAACTTATATTTTCCGAAATAAGTTACAAATTTTAAATACTTTAAAACGTAATTTCTCTAATTGTCCCCTCTTGAGCCTCGGGTGCGTATAGTAAATCGAAGTTATTTATATTTTTTTATTTCATAATTCATACTAAACACTTCCATAATATGGATGAAAATTAAATTTCTAATGAATAATTATAAATTTCTAATAAATAATCCCTATTCTTACTTAAAGTAAGTGTAATTAATTTAATATGGTAAATTTGAAATATTTTATCAAATTTCAGAGTTATTATCATTAATTTGATATCTCGATAATAAATCCAAAATATTAAATCAAATCAAATCGTGAAATCATGCATGTAAACTAAAATTCAAGAATTAGATAAAATAATAATATACTAGAATTTTGGTCTTGAAGAGATGTACAACTCAAATTTGAATTAGCCCAAAATATCCAAAACTATCAACGGCTAAAGTACTGATGAATTAAAATTGTATCATTTCACGAAATAATTTTTAAAAATGTTAAACTTTTAACACATTTAAAAATTATTTTCCAAAAAACTATACTTAAAAAAATATGAGTGAATCTGAAATATATTTCAGGCCTAATCCGTTCATGTCCTTTTTGTCAACAGAGGGCGAAAACTTAAAAAACGCGAAGCCCAATTTGTGACAGCTCTGATACTATGGGATGGCCCTCTTTCCCCAAACCCACAGACAAATTACAACAACAGAATAGATTTTAATAAATATTATTTATGTAAAAAAACTTCAGTCAAATTTTAATGACTAATAATTGTTATATATTAAAAAACATATAATACATGATAACGTTTTATTTATTTATGTTATTAATACATATCTATTTATTAAAAATAGTTGCTCAGGGGGCATATTTGCTAATTTATAAATAGTATAATTAGTAGATGACATTAAAGAAAATACTTGTGTTTGACAACAAAATATAGAAAATATCTGCATAATTGGTCCATATAATATTTATTTGTTATAAATTATAATTGAAGATAGGAAATCAAAATTAGATGTGAAAATAGAAAAGTTGACCAAGTTGGTCAGTCATTTTCATCTGTTTGTAAAATACAACTACAATTAATTTGATTAAAAATGTAACAGTATTTGTTGGCCCAATTATCTTGCTACAGTTATTGACTTCGCTACCATCAGTTTTTAATTGTTTATTTGTTTCGATCGCATGGTGTCCAATCGCTTATGTAAGTCTTCGTCTTGAAAAGTCCCTGCCGGCTACACACGATAAGAACAATTAAGAAGAAAATATTAATAATATTTTGAAATTATTGGTAAAATTATAAAACGATTTTATAAAAATTGAATCCACCTCGACCCGAAGATACATATATTTAATTTATACATAGACGCGTCGTACTAATTTAAATTTCAAAATAATAATAATAATCCCACATAAATTACTTTTTAAAATAAGAATTGGGTAAAACAGTAACAAAAAAAAATTAATATAACAGTGATGAAATAAATAGGTGCGCACATTGACCTGCAAGTAGCCTTGTATAAGGAAGAAACGATGATCATGGCTATGATTGAGACTCTATGATTTTACCTAGTTTCTCCCAAATATATTTATGGGTTAGAGTAGAGACAGATGCAACGTCGTACATAGACAGATTAATTTTGTGTTGGCCTTTCGTTTGTTTGTTTGTTTAGGATATACAAAAAATACTAATATGGTAAAATAAAGAGCACGTGCATCATCGGAATTTTCATTCAGTTTTTGTTCAGTTAAATCTGTAGATAGTTTAATACGTCAGATCCGCCATGGACGCAGCTTCGGAGGCCTTTGTCTGATTTCCGCTTTCTTTGGTTTTCACTTGCAATGAGACTGAGTCCAACTCCAAGGCGTAACCCTGTTCTCCCGACCAAATCTCCAATTCTCAGTCTCACACATTCTCGTTCTCAAACCATGAAGTGAGTATTTTAACTTTTCTTCTCTCTCAAATCGATAAGACTGTATCAGTTAACTACGTTCATGCTCTGATGTTTGAAAAAAATAAAAAAAATCGATGAGCTGTTCATGTAATGAAGGAAACAGAGAATAGGGAAAAGATTGTAACTGCAACGAATATGTGGTTTGAGGATATTCTTATTGGAACTATCTCCAATTTATTTGGCACGTTTATTATTGCTTCTTTTTCGGCTTTTTGTTGAAATCTGCATAATCTTTTAGCTTTCAACTTTTATTTGATTCGGACAATTATTGAATTGAAGTATGTTCATGTCCACAAGAGTCGATCCACTTGTCAAAATAAAATAAGCGAATTTTGTTTGAGAGTAATACATATGTTTGCTTAATTCAAATTCATATATCTAATAAGACTTAAACTTATCAGTGACAGTAGAATTTAGGGATTATGGTTCCTGCTGCACATAATAACATGAGATTGTTTAGGTTTATGGCGATAGTTGATGATAATTACTCACAAATAGGACCAAACATATTGCATTGCTGTAATTTCTAGCTAATGTATGGGGATTTTCTAAGCTAGGTTCTTCTTCAGGACAATGACATGTTGATGGTCTTGTATCTATTTATGTGCTTCAGAACTCTTTTTTTTTTTTCTTTTTTTTTTTTTTTTTTTTTTTTTTTTTTTTTTTTTTTTTTTTTTTTTTTTTTTTTTTTTTTTTTTTTTTTTTTTTTTTTTTTTTTTTTTTTTTTTTTT
>Ga0209489_102619_pt1 | contig 36240 bp, 14 predicted proteins | sample SiratrowhiteBW_FD_187527 | JGI IMG/M metagenome (GOLD analysis project Ga0209489, IMG submission 187527) | Root nodule microbial communities of legume samples collected from California, USA - Siratro white BW (SPAdes) (version 2) | ecosystem: Host-associated > Plants > Roots > Nodule | place... | reverse complement strand
GCAGTCCGGAGACGTAGGCAGTATTGGCCGAACTCCGTTATCAAATTGGTGTGTACAATTATTCCGCTGTTATTTCACTCTCATAAATCTGACTGTATGGGAAAGTTCTGCGTATTTTTCCCCAACACTCACTTCATTAACTACTAAATTTTGATACAGATAAACATAAAGTTTTATACTTTTAACTATTTTTTTTTTCACACAAATACATCATCTTTACACTACTATTGCGTCTATCATAACCAATATAAAAATTATAATGACTTTCCATTACCATAATAACAAAATGGTATGATAACTTAACCAAATATTTTAACATGATTAATCATTAAATTTTCTAAACTTGTAACTTATAAACTTTTATAATAACCTTCTTTATTCTAATGTTTATATATTAATTCTACCTAATACATGTAATACATTATGTAGTATTATAAAGAAATAGATTATTAACCAACTTTTATACCGACGAAAATACGAACATTTTGAAATTTGTTTAGCAATGATATCGATAAACATTTATACTTTAAATGTTGGTTTCTTGACACATAAAGATAACCTTTACATTACTACGCGTTAAGGTGTACTCTTACCATTTGACACGTGGAGGTGTAACACTGGAAATACCTTTTTGACACAACTATTAAAAGAATAATCTACTTCACAATTGCTTTTTAAATAAAATATTATATTATAATAAAATAATAATATATTTACTGTTATTGGTTCCAACGTATTGATTTCCTTCCCTTGCATTTTATTGAGTTCATTACATCAAGCAACTACAACGAATTAATGTATAGGATCTGGAGTTCTATTTCCCTTACATGACACGTATCATAGAAGCTCCGATGTGAATTTTCCTCTAAGCAAATTCACAACAAGCTCTCGTGATTGTCTAGGAAAAAACAATCCAAATACGAAGAAACATGAACAATAAGTATGACAAAGGAATGAGAAACAGGAAGTAAACAACTAAAACTCGATTTTCTTTTCCCAAATAACTTAAAGTAAACCTGCAGAACGCTGTGATTTTTTTTACTGTCTAAACATTCTTCAGACACAACTTTTCTTATTTTGTAAAATTTATTCGAAATTACAAAATCATGAGTTGTGACTCACTGAAAGAAGAGTCAGAACCACATGAATCTTGTGATTTCTGATAAATTCTAAGTACTAATATTGCGTATTTAAAAGAATGATTTAGACAAGGATGAAGAGTGTTGCTTGTATTTCTCTTTTGCAATTTGTTTTCCATGTTCCACATCGTCTAGAGCTTAACGATCTCTGGAATGTGAACTGGGTAACGATCAATGCAATCACTCCAAGGACCATCAAAGGGTGTCTCAATGGTTCTGTTACACTTCCAAACAGCACTGTTGCACTTGAACCCGCTTCCGAATGCAATCTGCCAAACCCTATCTCCTCTCTTCATTCTTCCCTTGGACTCAATGTAGTTCAGTTCGTACCACAGCGAGGAAGAAGAAGTGTTCCCGAACCGGTGAAGGGTCATCCTCGAAGCCTCCACATGCTCAGCAGAAAGTTGAAGATTCTTCTGCAACTCGTCGATCACAGCACGCCCACCAGCGTGGATGCAGAAGTGCTCAAAGGCTTGTTTGAAGTCAGGGATGTAAGGCTTCCATCTGGGGTTGAAGATTTTCCTCCCAATGAGCGTTAAAAGGAAAAGTAACTGCTCTGAAGCAGGAAGCACGAGGGGTCCCATGGTAGTTATGTTGGACTTCAATGCTTCTCCTGCTATGGCCATCAAGTCCTTGGAAAGCGAAATCCCCACTTTTCCTTCTTTGTCCTCCTCTTCAAACACACAACGGAACGCTTTGTCGTCAGAACCCTTGTTCGTTCTAACCACGTGAACCAATCTGTACTTAGCCCTCTTGCGTTCCGATTTGATGTTGGACAAGAGAATGGCAGCACCACCCATTCTGAACAAGCAGTTTGGAAGAAGCATGGCTCTCTCATTGCCCTGGTAGTAGTTGGGGGTGATGATCTCCGTGCTCACAACCACAGCGTTCGAGTTGGGGTGGATTTGGAGAAGGTCACGCGCCAAGTCGATGGAAATAAGGCCGGCACTGCACCCCATTCCCGAGAGGTTGAAGCTCTTGATGTTGCTTCTGAGTTTGTACTTGTTGATCACCATGGCGGACAAAGATGGGGTTGGAGAAAAGAGGCTGCAGTTCACTATGAGAATGTCGATGTCCTTCGGCTTCAGACCCGTTTTCTCGAACAGCGAGTCCATGGCTGAGAATATCACAAGTTCAGCTTCACCTCTCGCTGCTTCCATGGTGGGTTTGGGTGGAATATAATGGATCGCTGGGGGTAGACATGTTTCTTCTCCAAGGCCAGATCTTTCTAGAATCCTCATCTGAAACTCCACGCTTTTGGGGTTGTTTTTGAGTATGAGCCTGGAGTGTTCCATGAAGGTGGCGAAAGGGACACGGCACGTGACTGGGGGCTTGAAGCAGGCGTAGTCGATGAGGAAGACCGTGCGTGGCTTGGACATGAAGTAGATGGTGGCGATGATGATGAGGAGGAAGGCAGAGGAGAGGATTTGAAGGAGGTGAAGGTGAAGAGAGTTCCAAAGGTTGAGGATCTCATCTGGGCCTAAGCGAAGTAGCTCTATGAGGATTCCAAGAATGATGGGTATGAGGGTGAGGGTTATGATGTGGTTGACAAGGTATTGGTAGCCAAGTTTGACATACTTGAGCTTCACTGAGTTTGAGAAATGAGGCATGATGGAGTGAGTTTAGCACTTTGAGGTGGGTGCAAGGTAGCTAGGGTTTGATTTGATGGTAGTAAGTGAGGGAGTGGGGTGGGGGTGGTGAGGTTTTAAAGGCAAGAGGGACCCTATGCAATGAAGGGGCAGATGAAGGGATTAAATGAAAGAGTCTACATCACCCAACGCTCATCTAAGATGGCATTGATTTTCATAACTCCCCCTTCCACTTCTAACTAAACCTTGAACCCCTTTTTCACCACTAAAACTTTATCATTTTTTTTTTTTTTTATACAGTTGTCCTCGCCTACTATATTTTTTGTGGTCATGTTTTCATCCACTTAAATGTGGCTAGAAAGGCACACACACAAACACACTAGTAATTGCTTCCACTCCTAGATCCAACTTTGTAAATATATGAAAGGAAAGAAAAGAAATGAATGCATGGGTCAAAAGGTTTAATTACAAGATTTGCCTGTGTATATAGTAGATTTATTAGTCTAAAAAATGGGAGCAACATAAATCCAAATCAATGAGCTTTTTAGATTCTAGAACATGTAGAGATGGTTTGTTAGTTGATAGGATATGAATTTATTGAGTTACAAATGGCATCCATCAGTGGAATTTGGTTGGATTTTGATCTCTTGGCAAATGGGCCCTGGTTTTGTATGAAATGATTTTGAAAGCATTGACCCATGCATTATCATGCATTATTTGTCAATTGTTGCAAAGCAGAATGATAACGTATGTGTATCATTTGTTGCCACGATCAAACAGAGAAGTAGATCTAAAGAAATTGCACGTGTCCTCTATGCACAAGACATTTGAGTCCTCCCCATCTGCAGCACTTTTCCTTTACACTAATATTTTGGTTTTGATTACAGGTAGGGGACAGAAGATTGTTCTTTGCCATTTAGAGGTGTTTTTGAATAATAACAAATTTAGAAGGACTATACGCATTATCCATTGGATTCAAGATTTTTTATCATATTTAGCAAAAGAAAAAGCTTTTTGTATCAATATCTGCTCATTTTTATTTTAAAAATCATATTCAAATTGATAAGTTTATTAATATTTAAATTTTATAAAACATTTTTTTATTGAAATATGCTGAAATATCATAAAAATTTAAGACATTACGTCCAAAAAAAAATTAAAATTATTAATACATGAATTAATTAGCTTTTTCTAAGATTTATTCATTAGAGTAAAAGTTAAAAATAATTAAAAATAATATAAGAGAGTGTAACACATAGTTATTCTTGCAATGGAAAGAAGCACGGGAGAAAATATTTATAACCTTTTATTGGTTTTATTGCAGTTGATTAATAAAATAAAATTTTGTAAAGAGTGTATTTACGGATGAAGAATAGATGAATCAATACAAATGAAAGGATTGCATATATAAAGAATAAAATCTGAGGAATTGATATATTGCATGTATGCATAAATCGCATGAAAAACTCATCATACATTCCACCGATAAGAACAAAACAAGAGATAAAAGAGAGAAAAATAATATTCTATTTTTCTAAGTTTATTTGGGTTGTAAGTTGAGTGTTTTGTAACTATCTATTCAATAATTTTTTTTTTCTTTCAAATAAGAGGTTTGCAACAATTCAAAGATGTAAGCATAACTAGTTGAACTCTATTATCAATTTTGTGTGTGATTATTTCGCATATATTTTGTTTCTCATAAAAATGATTATAGAAAATATGTGTTATTTGAGCTTGATTGTTACTATTATTTATTATTATAAACGATCTAGAGGAAATTAAATTTGAGTTGGAGTAATAGTTGCATAGGAAAGAAAGATGAAATTGAAAAGTTTGATGATGTGGACTTTGTCATTTAAAAGAAGCAAATTGAAGTTTATTTGTATCAGAAAAAGTTGTATCAACCTAAAAGCAAAGTAGAGGGCATAAAAGATGAAGATTGAACTCTTTTTGATAGACAAGCCCTCGGAGATATCTTTTTGAAGATATCCCTCAATGTTGCATTTAATATTACAAGATAAAAGACCATGGTGGGTCTTATAGAGGCTCTTTGTAATATGTATAAAAAAACCTTTCATCTCAAACAAAGTTCATGTGATGAGACAATTATTTAATTTTCATATTACAAAAGGTGTATTAATAGTTGAACATCTCAATGAACTCAATATAGTCACAATCTAATTTAGTTTAGTTAAAATCGATTTTGATGAAGAAGTATGAGTATTGATACTTTTGTCTTCTACACCAAAAAGTTGGAACACTACTGTCACAATTGTAAGTAGATCATCGAGAAACAATAAGTTGAAATTCAACAATGTTCGAGATCTAGTTCTTAGTGAAGAGAGTCAGGTGAATCTTCAACCTCTTCAGTTTTACTTATAGAGTCATGATAAAGAAATTTAACTAGAGGAAATGGACGTGGTAAACTTACGGATAGGAGGTCTAGGTTCAAGAATCATGGCAATTTTCATAACTCAAAAACAATTAAGTGTTGTAATTGTGGAAAGATTGGACACTATAAAAATGTGCGCATAGAAAAATCAAGAGGTGAAGGTAGAGGCAATGTTGATTCTACGTTAAGGGAGAGGATGTATTGTTTTGTTCCTTAGAGAACAAGGAAGATTCTTGGGTGTTAGACTTTGGAACACCCTTTTACGATACTTCATAGAAAGAATTCTTTGAGAAGCATGTCCCTAAACATCTTGGTAAAGTTTACTTTGGTAATGAGAAACCTTGTGAGATGTGGGTGAAGGTGTAGTGGAAATTAACTTAAATGGGTTTGTATGGGAATTGAAAAATGTTAAACATATTCCCAACTTAACAAAAAACTTAATCTCAATAGGTTAATTAGCCTATGATGGCTACACAATAGTCTTTCATGACGATCACTAGAAGATTTTAAAGAGTGCAGTGACAATTGCTCATGTTAAAAGATTGGTACTCTTTACAAAACTAATGAAGCATGTCATTTGATTGCAATTGCAACAAATGAAAATTCAAATCTAGGACACCAAAGGTTAGGCCATATGATTGAGAAAAGGATGAATACCGTACACTTAAAGGATACACTAACAGGTCTTTGATCAATAAAAATTGACATCATGTGTGAAAACTGTACACTTGAAAAGTATAAACGGGTTATCCTTTAGATAAGTGGAAGAACCCCTAAGAAAGAGAGACTTGAGCTTGTCCACTCTGATGTTTGGGGGCCAACAATTGTTTCATCCATTGGTGGGAAATAATACTTTATGACTTTTATAGATGATCGCTATAGGAAGTTATGCGTTTACTTTCTAAAACAAATTAGAAGTATTTGAGACTTTCAAGATTTGGAAAGCATGGTAGAAAATGAGACATGATTGAATATAAAACAAAAAAGATTAGAATTGAAAATGGTTGTAATATGAAGACAATAAATTTAAGAAGTTTTGCTATGAACACAAGATCATAATGGAGAAGACTATTCTGGGTACTTCTCAACACAAGGATGTAGTTGAACATATGAATCAAACATTGACTGAAAGAGCCAAAAGCTTGCTTTGCAGTTCGTTTTACCAACACAAAATTAGTCTACACAATAACTTACTTAATCAATTAAGACCCACTAGAGCACAAAGTACTAGAGGAGGTATGAAGTGGAAAGTTGGTAAAACTCTCACATCTTAAAGTTTTTAGTTGTGTAGCATATGTGCACATTAGTGATCAAGAATGGAAGAATGACACTTTCATTATTTTTGGTGAAGATGAGTTTGTCTAATGTTTATGGGATAGTGAAAACAAAAACTTTGATATAAATAGTAAGTATAGACAGTATTAATACAATGAATTAAAGAAATCAAAATAATAAGTTCAAAGATGAAAAAGAGAAATATACTTATTTTTAACTTTGATTCGATTCTACAATAATCTAATTTAATTCAAATAATATTATTTGAATTTTCTACTATATTATCAAATTATTTAATTATAAGAATAGCTATGTAACTAAAATAAAGTTGAAGTCTCCATTCCTATTTACGAACATAAAGCTTTACAAATTTTATTCTTGGGTTTCCCACACGTCAAGATTTAAGTGTTCACCTACATTGCTTATATGTTACCCTAATTATTTATTAGTGTCATTCCTTGTTAGTATTTATCAGTATGGTAATTGAAGCCTATTAATTAGGACAAGTTAAACCACTGGCCAACAACCTTAACGTCAGTGTGCTTAAATCAACGGAGATGTAAGCATTTATGTAGTTCTGGCAGGTAGAGAATTAGAGGTCCAGAGTTTCCGAATTAGGTAAGTAGGTAACACGATCAAGACTTATGAATGGAAGATGGTGTTTGGAATTTAAGTTTTTTTGGTTCAAGAAAACTCCTATAACAACAATGGAAACACTCCTTTTAATTAATCACTCTGTTTGGTTTTATTGCCATCTCAACAAGCAAAGAACATCCCACCAATTTTAAGAAGAGGACAAATTGTTAATACACTAAATTTAAGGCTAAATACATTTAAAACACTTTTTGAGTTCGATTTTTGTGGACCATGTCCATATAATTATTTTTTTATCAATTTGATCATATTCACTGAAAAATATGAACAAAGAACATGAAAAAAAAACACACATCATTTTTAACTAAACGAGATGATTAAAATGTTGTTACTTTTCGGATGTACCGACCATTCTTAAATGGCATTTCAATCACATAGCTGTTTCGTGCACCAGTTCTCAAAATACTGGTTTGACATAAGAATTACTTGTAATGGCAATACGTTATGTTTGTATCGAAAAAGTTTTAAGATAGGATGGAACAATTTTTTTTATAATGAGTTTAAACCAAATTTATTCATAGGTCAAAATTAATTTATTTATAAATTATTTTTAAAAAATTTTAATATAATTTTTTTAACCTTTTGTTTTTAACTAATTGATAAATTAATTTAAAGTCATGATGGATAAGTTAATTTATTTTCTTTTATATTCTAGAAGTTTTCTTAAAGATGTCTTTAATATATGTTGTTTGTTGTGTACATTATAGAATAATTTTGTGAGTAAACATTGAATGAGTTCTTATAAAATGTACATGTTTTTAAAATTTAAATTTTGGTTGGTGATTTTCTTCAATGGAAAGCTATAACGTGCAAAAACATATCGTAAGTCTATATAAAAAGAAAAAAAGAGGTATAAAAGATAATGAGAGACTAAGCCAACTCTCATAAAAAATAAAATAAAGTTACACCAAACAAAATGATATGTTAACCTTATTTCTAAAGAAATCTTAATCTACAAAATTTGGAAGGTATAGGGATTTTCACTTTCAAAGCTATAGTTTATCACTTTGTCGCCAAAGATTTCATTCTCCAAAAATGTGACAACTACATAACATTAAAAAAGAATAAATATAGAAAGACATTTACGTCATCTAACAGGAAAAAGACATTTTCATTCGTGATTAGAGTCCACACAAAATATTATTTTTTTTATCCGTTAGTTGTGGTTATGACTGATAAAGATTTTTTTTTTTTTATATATCAAATGTGGTGAGAATTGATTGTTATAAAACTAACGTAGAAAACACATTTTGAAATTTGATTTATTTATTGTTTATTTGAGGTAGAAAATACTTTTTAAATCGAACTTATATAAATGGATTTATATTAATTGTCTCAATATTAAATTAGTGATGTTTTTATTTTTTCTTCTTCGTTTTTGTTTTCGAAATTTATGTAGTTGCTTACCTGATGGTTAGAGAAATAAGAAAGAAAAGAACTCTAGTACATATAAATAAATATGGCTCGAATCAAAAGATTACGGGGAAGTTTATTATTCTTAAACACAGTGTAAGGAAAATATGAAATCAGTTTATCTTCATGTTATAGACTTACGTTGATATTGTGACGTCTATAATAACATTTTAGAATACAAGTTTTATTCCGATGGGATGTAATGCTTCATTTATTACTTTGTTCTCGAAAAAGGATAATCTCTTAAATCTGAATGAGTTTAGACATATTTCATTAGTGAGATGTGTATATAAAATTATTTTTAAAATTTTGGCAACTAATATAAAGAAGGTGCTCCCAAGTGTTATAAATCTAAATCAATCTGCGTTCTTAGGGAGTAGGGGTTTACTGGATAGCATCCTGGTAGCAAATGAGACTGTGGATTATTTAAAAAAGGAAAAGAAAGGAGGTATTTTGGTGAAAGTAGACTTTGAGAAAGCATATGATTCGGTGGATTGGAAGTTTCTTTTTTATATGTTGAAAAGATTGGGATTTAATGATAAGTGGATTAAATGGATAAAAGCATGTATGAAATCAGCTATGGTCTCGGTATTGGTTAATGGAAGCCCTATGGAGGAATTTAAGCCTAAAAGGGGATTAAGACAAGGTGATCCACTAGCACCGTTCCTGTTCATTATAGTTGTCAAGGGTCTTTCAGGATTGGTTAGGGAGGCTAAGAAGGCAAATCTACTTAGTGGTGTGGAAGTAGGTAGAGAGAGGGTGCAGGTAGAGCTATTACAATTCGCAAATATACAATATTAAGGTGTTTTGAGCTAGTGTCAGGGCTTAGGATTGACTTCCATAAGAGTCAGGTGGGGTCAGTGGGTATCCCTCAAATTAACAGATTCATCTATTCTAAGTGTTTAAATTACCGACAGATGGAAATTTTGTTTAAGTATTTAGGTATAACAGCGGGGGGTAACCATAGAAGATCTGAATTCTAGATTCCAGTTGTTAATAAAATAAGATCTAGACTTTTTAGGTGGAAGGGCAGAATGTTATCAATGGCTGGTAGAATCTACTTTTTTAAGTCCGTCATTAGTGCCTTGCCCCTATACTACTCCTCTTTCTTTAAAGCATCGGTTGCAATATGTAATATGATTAGGAGAATTCAGACTAAGTGCTTATAGGGTTGGGGTAGTGAAGGAAGGAAGATTGCTTGGGTGAATTGGAAAATTGTATGCAGTCCAGTTGAAGTTGGGGGATTGTGGATCAAAGATATCGGGCGTTTTAATGATGCGCTACTAGCTAAGTGGAAATGAAGGTTAGGAAATATGGAGGAGGGGTAATGGAGAGAAATATTGACATTAAGGTATGGAGATTGGAGGAATATGAAGGAAAATAGGGTTTAGAGAAAACAATCTTCGTGGTGGTAGGACTTGTGTAGAGTATGTGGAAATGAACAACAAGGAAATTGGTTCGATAGTCAAATGCAGTGAAATTTGTGAGATGGGCGAAATGTTAAATTTTGGGAGGATAGGTGGTTAGATGGCAAAGTGTTGAAAGAGGAATTTCCGAGGTTGTTTAGTATTTCACATAGTAAAGACAGTGAGGTGTATGATCTTATGGATTGAAGACATAGTTGGAGTGGAAAGTGTACAAGTTGGAATCTAAGTTGGAGAAGAAAGAGGTTTGAGTGGGAAAAATAGTTAGAAGAGCAACTTTTGGATCTAATATCAAGTGTCGAATGGAATAGAGAAGAACAGAATAAGCTGAAGCTGGTGGGGGATGACTAGCAGGTATACACAGGCAAGTCGGGGTATAGTATACTGAATAGGGAGGAAAAAATGTTGAGTGTAGGGAGTTTCCAGTTGCTTTGGAGTTTAAAGACAGTGCCGTCGGCATTAATGTGTATATGGAGAATAATATGGGACAGGTTACCTACGAGAGCTAACTTGGTAAGAAGGGGAGTACAATTGGGATGCGCTCTATGCCCCTTGTGCCGAGAAGATGTAGAAAGTGTCCAACACCTGTTCTGTACGTGTAAGGTTACTCAGAAAGTTTGGGATTCATGTGAGAAGTGGATGGGAAGGGTCACAGTTAGACATAAGTCTATTCCCATCCATTTTCAAAGTTTCCATCTAAGGGATCAAAGAAAAAGTGTTAACAGAGCTTGGAAAGGGATGTTGATAGTTGTAGTGATAGAGGAGAGGTGGTAGATGACGTGAAATTTTTTTTGTCTAGCACAATTAAAGGGTTGGGAATGGTTCAAACATAGGACGTCGAGAACAATGTTCTCTTATTCGGATTGGTACTTTGCCCCAATTAAGTGTTTGCAATCTGTGAAGTAGGTAACTAGTATGTGGTTTGAGGGATTTAGATAGAGTGTAGGGTTTTCATTATTTTGCAGGTGTATATACTTGAGAAGGAGGATGAGTCATACAAGATGATAACAGCGAGGCAACTAGGGATTCCTGGATATAAAATTTATAGAGAAAGTACAGGGGTTCAGTGGACAAAGTGGGGGTGCTGTGTACTGTAATATATTTGAGGAGTTGACCTTGTCATTACTGTATAGCTTCTCTACATTTACAATCTATCTTAGAAGGAATGTAATGAGGTCTATTCTATGTATAAATCCATATAGGACTGGAAGGGGTCATAGAACTATGATTAGGGTGTATAAGGGCTAGGTTACCCCTGAAGTAGCTTAATTAATTTAAATTCATTTATTGTTGGTTGTCCAAGAAAAAAAAAAAACTTACGCATCCCTTCTTAAATTTCAACAAACTCTTCGTTAAATTTCTATTCAAATTAATAAATTAAACTTCAATGATATTATTATATTTAATATATAAAATTTGATTACAACTTACTATTTCATAATTTTATATTTTAACTGTGAATTTGATTTTGGGTAAGTACTGTTCATCGAAAGAGAAGGGAAAGTTACTCCTTTGAATCTATTAATGTATGAGGAATGACATACAGGTGGAACTTTTAAGAAGAAACAACTTTATAGTTCCTGACCAATATGTTAAGAAAGAAGAAAGGTACAACTAACATAAATGAAGATAATGAAATTACTCTTGCTTGAGATAAGCTTTCATGGCTAAAAAACTTCAAGCACATGAGAACGAAAAGGCAAGACGCTAAAATAGTGAAGAACATAATCGATTATTATATTATATTATATAATCAATTAATATATTATATAATATAAAATAAAAATATTAAGTAATAAAAAAATAATACACAATAAATAATGAAAATAATAGTAAAAAATGGAAATAATAAAAGTATTATATAGTAATAATTATAAAATAAATTTTTATAATGATGTTATAATAAAATAATAATAAGAAAAAAAGTAATACAATATTAAATAAATAATAATATTAAAATAAATTTATATAGGGTTTAAGAATGTGTGTTAGCTTTTCCTTTATAATAAGTGTTTTGGTAGTATTGTTATACACAACTTCTAAGTGAATTGAGATGTTTACTTTTGAAGGATATTAAATCTCAATTATAGAGTTGTTGTATTGTTTCTTGTAGTCATAGAATTTATTGCGTGAGATGCCAAATTTAGTGATTCAACTTGGGAGATGGAGAAAACCCTTAGAGAAATCTATCTTTATTTCTTTCCTATTATGTCAATTTTTGAAGACGAGATTTTTTAATGTTGGGGAGAATGTAATATCCTAGAAAATAACTTTAAACATAAGAACATATTAGAACCTAAAATTTAGCATTAAAAATAAATAAGATGACACATGAATATACACTATTAGAAAATTGTTCAATATTGACTGAAATTAGTGATCAAAAAATTTGGTCACTGATTTGGTCACAAATTTTGATCACTAATTTGATCACAAATTCGATCACATATTCAGCTACAAATTCAGTAACTGATTCAGTTATAGATAATAATAATAATAATAGTAATAATAATAATAAAAATAAGAATAATAATTATAATAATAATAATAATATTCGTTAATTTTTAAAATCGGTCACAGATTCGGTCATAAATTCTGTCACATAATCGGTCACTATACATCAATGACTAGCAAAATATGATGTTTTTGGTCACTAAATCGGTCACTATTTTAGTCAGTGACCAATTTTGATTATTTATTGACCGATTTTTTTGTCACTATAAGTGATTTTTTTAATAGTGATATTTTTTGGAGAAAAGTTTAAATAAATAGAAAAATTAGTTATTCGGTTTCATTTTTATAAAAACCACAAACTTTCTCTCTCTAAGGAGCTTCTTTTTCTCTTTTCTCTGTCTTCTCTCTACAATTTCTTCTTCTTTCCTTATTATATTAACAATTGGCAGTCACTATAGATTCTTGGCGTTGAGTAAAGCAAGAGTATCCTATCAGAGTAAGTTCATTTTTTGCTTATCTTCCACAGAGTCAGTTTTAGGTCAAACCTGTTTTTGGTAGGGATATTTTTCCTATGTCCTCTCAGACATCAGAATGAGTCCGTATTGGTTCATTGTCTTAGTAGTATAGTCTGATAATTGATCATAAGCTCTTGGAACAGGTTAGGATGCCTGTGATTTTAGGTTTTTGAAACTCCTTTGATTGTCTCTACTCTATATAGGTAAGTGAAACTAGTTGAGCGTTTTTAATAAATATTGTAATTATTTATTTTATTAAGTATGAATTGGATGAATTTGAATCAAATGAAATGAATGTTTATCTATGGTATGATGTAGTACATGAGTCAGTGTATGTATGATATGAGTTACTACAAAAATATGAAAATAATAATGTGATATATAAGATGAATTATGAAAGTCTGGTTTGTTGTAGATTGACTAGGATACAAATTTAATTTATGATTATATATTTTTGAAACTCTTTAGGTTATCCTTATTTTTGTGTTGTGCTTGTTTTGTTTTTAAATCTACAATGTTCGTGTTACACATGAGGAGATGATTTGACATGTGGAAGGACTCTTTAGCGAGCTAATGGAGAAACTTTATTTTATTTTTTTTCAATTTGTGATTATTTGAAAATATTTGTATTAAATCTTATGTGGAGAAGTATACACTACAACAAAAACTGAATTTAGAAACCAATTTATTGGTCTCTAAAATGATAAAATTAGTCACTAAGTTAATTAGAGATTAATTTAAAATCTAATGATATAAGTGGCTAAAACCTTGGTAGCTAATGTTAGATACCAATTATCTTGACTTAATTGGTCACTAAATTTAATTATTGCTTTTATTTTGTAGTTATTTAGCAACCAAAACCTAATTTGATAGTTATTTTGGTCACAATTAACAACCATTTATTTGGTAGCTAAAATTAGTGTCTAAGTAACTTTTTTCTTGTAGTGATATTTTGAAATACTCTGATGAATGTGTGGATATTTATATTTAGGCTTATTATATAATATTTGTATTATATAGTTCCTATTATATGAAAAATGTGAGATGTTACAATAAGCATAGTTGATGCTTAAATGATAAGCATATAAATTAAGCTAACCTCGTATCACTCGAACATTTGTACGCTTATTTTATTATTACAAAAAATGTTTGTGTCATCCGTTTGACCAAGAAGATCTTTCAAGTCCAACTACTATCAACACCAAATGATCTTTTAGAAAAGAGCTAAGGTTTCCTTTTTTAACAACTTCCGAACATAAAGAGCATTTCAACTCTGACTTAGCTATCTGTCTTGTATTGTGTGTACTTTTACCATAAAGTGGTGCAAAAGGCTATGTTACCTAGGGAGATGGGTATTGATAGCTATCAAGGATGTTGCATAAGTTAGAAAAGCATTTAAAGCTGCATGAAATGCATTTAATAAAATGTTCATATACAAACTCGTCAACACAAAATGACATACATGAAAGCTAAAGTTATTCAATGGCTAGAAATGGTTTCTTAACATATATCTTCTTCCGGTGCCTATATAAAGCCCCTCATCAAGATGAAGAGAGACTAGGGTTTGCATTGTGCTAAATTGCTACTCAGATGTTGAACATTCTTAAAAGCTTTCAAGAAGAAGAAATAACACATCCCCACGCTTAGAGCAGAGATTCTACCAAATCGTTGGATTTAGAAAAGCTTTAGGAAGAACACTGCAAATGTTTGTATAGTAAGCAAGGAAAGAGTGTTTATCCTTGTATTTGTTATAAGACATAATCTCTTCATAGAGAGCAAAGTCAATTATCTTAACTAAGAGAAAGAGCTTGTATTTGTATTTGAACCTTGTACCTAAGGATTGAGTGTCTATATTCTACAATGTAGTTGTTAATGGCCTAAAAATCTGTGCACATTCTCCAAGTCCCTCTTTCTTGGGGACCAACAACATAGGAACAACACAAGGACTAAGACTTTTATGTACCTAGTCCTTCTTCAACAAGTCACTAACTTGTTTCTCTATCTCTTTTATTTCTTGATGGTTAGTCCTGTAAGTTGGCATATTCGATAGGTTGGTTGGAACTAAGTCTATTTGATGGTCTATTCCCCTCAAAGGTGTTAATCCATGCGGAACCTCCTCGGGAAACAAATCATCAAGTTCTTTTAAAGATTTTTGACCTCATTTGGTAGAGACTGAAGTTCATGACAACAAATGTCTCTTTACAATAAAGAAGGAAAAGTGGTTGTTCAAGCAGAAGAAATTTTATTTTCTTTTGGTTTCTCAAAACTTTTTGTTGAACAACTTCATTAGAGAGACACAAGGCTCCAATCTCATTCCCTTTTCTCCCTATATTTTAGGTGGAATAAAGTGTTTTTGACTTAGTTTTTTTTTTCTCTCTTTTTCTCTTCTATTCTTGTTTTTTCAAAATTATTTGTATGCTCTCAATTATTGAGGTGTGAGAGGACAAAGGAAAATCCTTTTGCCCTTTCGAGTTAAAATTATTTTATTGGTAAGGCCATCACAAATTGAGTGCTTATCAAACTGCCATTGCCTTCCAAGTAGAATATGTTTAGCTTACATTGGCACTATGTCACATAAAACTTTTTCTTGATAAATGTATATAGAGATTGGAATATTTACTGGTTCCTTAACCACTACCCCACCATCATCTTTGATCCACTGGAGTTTATAAGGTTTGGAATGGGGTATAATGGTTAGAGTTAATTTGTCCACCAACCTAGAACTACAATAATTGTAACAAGAGTCGCTATCCATAATTAAAGAATGAGTATTTTCAGAAACTTTGCAACATGTGTGTTATAGGATGGCTTTCAAGAAGCCTCCTTACCATTAACAAGATTCCTTCACAAGGTAATGTTTCCTCTTTAGACTCTAAAACTTATCCTCATTGGGTGAAGATGTAGATTCATAGTGGTTTTTAATGTTTTGGTATTTTAAAACCATGACTTTCTTTGTTAGGACACTCAGAAACAAGATATCCTTTTCCAAGATAGCAAAAGCATTGAAGGTCTCTCAGAGGATATTTTCTAAATATTTTATTTGTTTTTCTTTTTCTTTTCCTTTTATCCTTTCCCTTTCTTTTTCATGTGACTCCTTATATCTAGATTTGGAGGGTAAACCTCTCTCTTGGAATCTTTCCTGGGATTGGATGTGGTGGGATAGTCTCTCTTAGAGGTAGACCTTCTTCTCAATTGTTATCCTCTCAAACAATTGAACTAAGTCATTTAGATTATTATGTGGTAGTAGTTCAACCCTTTTTCGAATGTCATAGTGCCACATTGAAACCTAGCCATGGTTATCCTAAGCACCTCTCTAATCCCTCCCTTACTAAAAGTAACTCCATTTTTTGCCTGTATTCCTTAACAGTCATATCTCTCTATTGGAGTCTTTGAATTTTATCCATTAGTTCCCTATCAGAATAAAAGGGCACATGTCTTTTCCTTACATAACCCTGAGTTCATCCGTGTAATGTATCTAAGGAATATGATTTATCCTAAGGTCTTTAACTGAAGATGCCCATCAATATATAGTTGATCCCTAAAAGCTGTAAGTAGCTAAGGACACTCTTCTCTCATGATCCACTTGGTAGCACTCAAAAATTTGTTCCACCTTCCTCTACCAATCTAAATATTCATTTACATTTTCCTTACCATCGAAAGGGGAAAGGTCCACCATAAGTTCCTTGGAAAAGATATAGTTTCTAGGCGTGTGTTGCCTAGGGGATTCTTGATAGTAGTGAACATTGTGATGATTACTAAACACGCCTTCAACCGAAAATGGACGTCATCATGATAATCTTATCCTATTGGATCCCTCTCATGTTTGGTTTTGGGTTTTTCATGATTTCTCATGAACTAAGCAAACATGTCCCAAAGTTTTGCTATTTTTTTTTTTCTATTAAGGAGTTCATCTCTCAGATGTTTGCTCTCTTGATGATCCCTAAAACTACCCTGTGCACTAGAATAATGTGTATGATTACTCATCTTTTGATATTAAAATATTTTTACAAAGAGTTTAGAGATAAATATTTTAACAAAAAAAGTTAAGTGATAAAATGTTTTCATAAATGGTTTTGTTTTAAGAGGTTTTCTACAAAGAGAAAATGTAGAAAGTTTACCAAGTAAACTCCCACAAAAGACAAGTAGGTCACAAAATAGACACTCTTAAGTACCAAGTATTTCTTATCCAAAGTCTTTCCTATATTATTACAAATTTTCTTTGTAAAAAACTTCGAAAAGGTTTTCCAGGTGTGTGTATGTGGGTAAACAGACTCTTAAGGACCAAAAGAAGGTCAATTAAAGTTGTGTTTAAGATACTAAATCCTAATTTGTCACAGTGACCTAACAATTAAAAGAAAAAACAAGGTAAAATTCAAGTAACGGTATCTTAAATAAGCAATAACTTCTAGACGAGTTCTTAAATGAAAGTGCAAGTGACACTTTAAAAGCCGTGACACAGTTCAACTAGTCTAAATACTTTTTATTACAATGTTTAGCTAAGGAGATAAGATTACAACAAAGACATTTTCCTAAGACACGAAAGCAAAAAAGAAAATTACAAGTGATTAAGAGAAATTACAAGTGATTAAGAGAAATTACAACACAACGTTACACTAAATTTCATGACAAATATGTAATTAATATTTTTTTGTGTTAGTTTTCTTGATTTCTTTTTATTTTGAGTGTAGAATTTTCAGTCCAGCTTCTTGTAACTCTCTTTGAAGTTTTGTCACTCAAATGTTGCTTTTCCTTTCCGTCCAAAGTCCTTTCAAAAGAAATATTCCACTAGGTCTTCTTCGAACACCTAGAATGCCACCTTTAGAAGAGGTGAGTTCTTTCAAGTATCTAAGTTAAAGACAAAAAATTACAAGCACTTAGAAGTAAGAAGTAAAATCGGAAAATGCATAACTTGGAGACGAAAACATCAATTGAAAAATTTGATGACAAAACACAAAAGAATTTGCAAGGAAAAATAAGACAAATTTTGAGGTAAACACTCAAAGTAAAACTAAGGAATAATTCTAGATTATGACAACAAAAATAAAATAAGAATAAAATTGAAAGAACAAAAGAGGAATACACCACGTAGTTCAATATGAATATAATATCACACTCAAAGATGATCATTATTCAATTCAAGTAATTCAATCAATTAAAATAGAAAGCAATGCATTAAAGAGTGCTACAATAATGTTGACATTATCTTAAACTTTAAGAGGAACTCCACAAATTAGGTTCAATTTCACTCCACAAGTTAATTAGCTATAGGTGTATAGTGTTCTAGGCAAAGATTCACTTTAAAATTCAAAGGAAGAGTGCTTTAAGGATCTCAACATGCACAACTTGATGGAAGCATCCTCCAGGTAGTGGAAGACTTACAAAATTCCTCAAAACTTTTCCCAAGACTCTTAGACAGAATCTCGAAACATGAGATTCCTCTCCCAAGAAAGGGTCCTTGGAGAAGATTATAAGAAAATACTCTCATTTTTATGACTTGAAAAGTAGAAGAGAAATGCATTCAACTAGAAATTTAATTCTTATTCAATTTTAAAGCAAGTTAGAAGAACATGCAAGGGTCTTATGTATAGATACATAAGTCCCTTGTACATAATGATTTAAGGGATTTGGGACTAAATAACAAATACAATTACATAGAAGTTGGAGTTTGGCACCACTCTTCAAAGAGTCCCACATCAAGTAAAACCATGTAATTTCAAGTCTTTTTAAGCATCAAGATGCACAGAGTAGATGTTGGTAGTGTGTTAGCTTCCTATTTAAGGTTATAGTTGTCTTATTTAACCCTAATTAGGAGTGGATTAGGGTTGGACAATTTTGACTTTTTGAATTAGGACTTTCATCACCTAATCAACCCTAATTGAAAGTCAATTAAAAACTCCATTATGCTTCTACTTCACAAAAGAGAATAACTTAGAAACCCCTTTTACAAAAGGCAAAATTACTATATGATCAAAGTGAGTGAGTTTTTATTAAATTCTTTCTCTCACTAATATTTGTGTCACACTCTCTTCTCTCATAATTAAACTATCAAAATATATATATATATATATATATATATATATATATATATATATATATATATATATTGATTAATAATTTTATTAAATTAGGATAATTCTAATATATCCTTAAAAAATGTGATAAATTTAAAAAATGTAATAAATTTCTTTATTGAATTAGATAATTCTAACATAACAAATATTTTCTAATAAATAATTTTTCATCTCCTGATTTATAATATTAATAGGTAACTTATTTTCTCTATTATAAATCAAGAGCTTTTTTTTTTCTTTCATTCTCCAATCTATAATCATAAAAATAATTTATTCTTTCTATTGTAACTGAAAAACATCTTACGTAAGAAAGAGAGGAAAATAATGATAAGTAAAATGATACGAGATACAATTTACATAAAATAAAACCTGATTGCTGGGGTAATAAAAAAAACGCTGTTTCACTTCTAATTACCTTAATTTGAATTTTAATCCCGCCAAAACAGCATTTACATACATAAACTTGAAAGCATTATCTTGGGAAATCAAATGAATCATGTGTTCCACCAAACATAGAGTATGCATTTCACATGACTCCCCTATGTTCTACCAAACATAAGATACGCATTTCACATGACTCTCTTGTGTTATCGGTTTTCGAGTTTTTTGGATTCTTTCCAAGTGAGCGGTGAGAGGTAAATAAGAGAGTCCAACGTTAGACCAATATACAACGTCAGACTCAGAAACCAAAGACCTAAAAAAGATAAAATAGATAGAGATGCCTGAGTTTTGCGTTACAGGAGGTTCTGGGTTCATCGCAGCTTACTTGGTTAAGACCTTATTAGAAAAGGGTCATACAGTGAGGACCACGGTGAGAAACCCAGGTATGGTTTAAATTGATAGTAATATCATTGACTGTAGAAGAAACTAGGTTTTGTTGGAGTTGAGAGGACATTAAAGAAACAGTTACAACGTTTGATGAGATGTTAAGGTTGAGTTTGTGGTTATGTTCTCTGATGTGATGTTTATCCAAGTTGGATTTCCTAAAACTTTGTGTTCATTAATCTTTTTCTGTCTCTTGCTACGTTTCTAAATTTAATTTTTATTTTTTTTTTATCAGGGGATGTGGAGAAGGTTGGTTTTCTGACCGAACTAAGTGGAGCGAAAGAGCGACTGAAGATTTTGAAAGCAGATCTGTTGGTGGAAGGAAGCTTTGACGATGCAGTGAGAGGAGTTGATGGTGTGTTTCATACGGCGTCCCCTGTGCTTCTTCCACTTGAAGCCAACGTTCAAGTATATTCCCTTTTAGAACCCTTAAAGTTTGTTTTCTTCTCTTTATTTGACTCTACATATGTATTAGGCAAATATGATTCATATTTTGGAACATGACAACACAAATATTTAACTTTTGAATCTAAACAAAAACACATAGAACAAAAATACTTGCGAAGCTCAAATATTGATGAAAATTAATCAAGTTTGTCAATTGCTCCATTGCATTGCAGGATAAATAATATGTGGTACTTTGCATTGAACTTTGTATATAGTAGAGGTGGAATTTCCGGAAGATTTTACTGTTGGTCATTCTAGTCTTGTATTTGAAAAAAAAAGTAAACAAAATTGATTTTGAATGATATTGGTTTTGGTTAGACTTAGTTATGAAATAATTTATATTTGGATGCTTTCAATACTCTAGATGGGTATTTTATTATTTTGAAGAATCTGACATGAAGATGAACACACCTAAATTTAGTAGAATTGACTTTGATGTAAAAAATAAATGTATTAAGATATGTAAAGATAGATTATCACGTTATGGAAATTTGATTTTAACATACTACAAAAATGGGAGGTTAACTTGATTTTACACAATAGGTCAACTAAAATAGCTTGTGAATAATCCTTGTTAAACCTACCAACGTGAGTAGCTATGAGATGGATTGATGAGCAGAGAAAAAAATGTTAACCAATCTTGTCTGTTTTGGCATAGTGTGTTTGTTCTTTATTACTAGCTTCTTGTACTGAAATTTCTTGTGATTTGATTTTTATGACAGGAGAGTTTGATTGATCCATGCATAAAAGGAACTTTGAACGTGCTTAACTCCTGCTTAAAGGCAAATGTGAAACGTTTTGTGCTCACCTCTTCTTGCTCTTCCATAAGATACCGTGATGATGTACAACAAGTGTCTCCTCTCAATGAATCTCATTGGACAGATATAGAGTACTGCAAACGCTATAACGTAATTACACTTTTTACCCAATTTGATAAGCATTATCACCTTGAAATAGAATGTTATATTATGGCTAAATATCACTTTAGTTCTTTATATTTTATTGTTTTTGGGTTGTTGTCATATACATTACATTTTAGAAGTTACCTTGTGTAGTTGGCATTGCATTAAAGTATTAGAAATATATGCAGCTGTGGTATGCATATGCAAAGACAATAGCAGAGAGAGAGGTTTGGAGGATTGCAGAAGAAAATGACATTGAAGTAGTTGTGGTTAATCCTTCTTTTGTTGTTGGTCCACTCCTTGCACCACAACCAACAAGCACACTCTTCTTGATACTTAACATTGTCAAAGGTTAGTAGGTCATATATAGAGATTTGTTACACAGTGTACTACTCCAGTTTTAATCTTCTATTTCAATCACTTAATTATGGATTATAGATTTCAAAAATAGAAAATTGATATTTTCACAATTTTAATCATTCAATTATAATATCACATTGAAAACAGTTAACTTTAGTGTTAGAGATAACTTATCATCCAATTTTTAACCATTTTAATGATTTCACAATCTAACTTATTTATAAATTTTACATCGGATTAGTTATTTTCTCTTACAATTCTTTCCCCTCTTCTAACTTTATAAGAGTGTAACATTAATGTAGGTATGAATTGTTCTAATACACACGAGAGTATTAAGAGAAAAAATGAGACATTGATATTTTGAAAAACTCGTGTTTGGATAAAATTTTCAACAAATATTTACTGAAAAAAATAAAATAAAGCATTTTTATTAACTTAAATATAAATTAGTTTTCATGTTAGCTTCTTGAAAAGATTATCGATCTTCATTATAGATTTGTTTTATTTATTTTTTTCATTTTCTTTTTGAATAAATGTTTATTAAGAAATCCCATTAATTAAATAAGAAATAATTCTTATTTGTTGAATGTTCATTCGGTTAACATTTTTTTTTTCAATCAAAATGGAGGCAAGGATGGATGTTTTGAACATAGGTCAAAAAGCAAATCTTATTGTCATATTTTGGAAGAAAAATTATGATTGAGACCAGGTGGTGGCTAGATTGAATAATTTCCTTAGAAAATATAGGGTATATATTTGAAAATATTCTGTATAAGTGTCAAATTCTTTTTTATAAAAACTACGAAAAAAGTAAAATTAAATTTTTTTATAATTTAAACATGACTTATGCGTAAATATACAAAAATGATATCATATAACTCTTTTTAAAATTTTATTTTTGAACTATACATAGATAAATTCTGAAGAAGTTAATTTAATTTTTTTATGTAGAAATATAAATGAAGAAAATTCTAAATATATTAGATGATTTTTTTACGAATACTTTTAGGTAAGATAAATTAAAATAAATTATTTTCTTCGTATAAACTGCATAAATTAATTTAATCAAATTTATTTACTATTTTCCTTAAATACTAATTTTTGCCTTGTGTATAACCCAATTTTAGTTTATTGATTTTTTCATTATTCTATTTTTTTTCTTATTGATGAAATCCAAACTGTATAATACATTACTAGACATCAAGTAAGGTCATATGTCATGATTGAGTTGCTAATCTCTTATTCAATATGATTAAATTTCTTCAATATAATGCAGGTAAAGATTCTGCATCTACTTCAAAAAATTTACATGAATCACTTTACAAGTTTTGACTTATACATATCTTTTAACAGGCATGAAAGGGGAATATCCTAATACAACAGTGGGGTTTGTACACATAAAGGATGTGGTATCTGCTCACTTGTTGGCTATGGAGGATACTAGGGCATCTGGGAGGCTTATCTGTTCAAGCACAGTAGCTCACTGGTCACAAATCATTGAAATGCTTCGTTCCAAATATCCCTCCTACACATATGAAAACAAGTGAGTCAAACCATGCTATCAATTCAATTAAACAAAAATAGATTAAGATTAGGTTAGGTTTATCTGTAGTACCTTAATTTTAAAATCATGCTTTTAGTTTTGTAATTTGACAAAACTTGTCATAAGCTTTTGTACAAATGTAGTTAAGATTTGACAAAGATTGATAAATTTGAATCACAAAAAACAAAGTTTGTTTCAAATTTAAGAAATTAAAAATACATTTTAAAAAGAAACATACCACTAATTTACTACAAATTAAATGAACTAAACATTCTGCTACAAATGACCAATATTTTTTATGGTTTGATCACGGTGTTACAGGTGCAGCAGCCACGAGGGAGATAATAACCCACACAGCATGGACACTACCAAAATTACTCAGTTGGGGTTTCCTCCATTCATAACCCTTGAAGAAATGTTTGATGACTGCATCAAAAGTTTTCAAGCGAAGGGCTTCCTATAACTGTTGTTGTTACTTTTAGTGTTAGTTGTAGTGTAACATAACAAAATAAAATGATAAGACCAATTAAAATAATTTATATATTATTTATAATTTGTGCATTATTTTCTTCTTACTTGTAAGAAACTTGCACTTATATTCACATTACAAAAATTTAATATTAGCTTGATAGTAACTTGATGGTGCTTTGATTGTGGTCCAATTTAATAGAATAACAATTGCTTACCTCTACCTAACGAGTTGATTTAGTAATATAAACAAAAATTATAGCAAGTTAAGTGATGGAAGACCTGTACCTAACGAGTTGATATAGTAATATTAAAAAATTTAAGTGTGTGTTGTTGTTTTCTTGTTTAGTATATTGACAATCTTCAATGAGTTTAGCAAGTTTTTAAATTAAGTTTAAAAATATAGGATTGTAATTGCTTAAAAGAATCATGACTTTTCTAAAAATAAAATAATTTTTGATGGTTAGAGAGACTTTTTCTAATAGTTTTTCAAATTATCATTATATTTATATGATATTTAAAAAAATCATCTAATAAACATGAAGTTTAACATATGTAACTAATACACATTGGTCTAATTATTCATACCAATGTCTAATACAATTAAGTGATTTAGATTATATAAAGCCAGTATTAGATTTTTTAGACTTTTACTTTTTTTCTTAAATGACGAAAAATGAATTAATGGGAATACTTTAGGGATGTTCCAACTCTATTACAAAACACTCAATCCACTTATCCTATCATTAAAACTATACATCAAAGTACTAGACCGCAGTAAGACCTACAAAATCGAACATCCTAGGTCTATCTCGGGATGGCCGAGCTTTATGGCCAAGCTCCCAACACCGACCTCTAGAAGACCAAACAATGGTTTCGTCCATCAGTTATCCTAAGTGTCTAGCCTCAAATTTGTACTCTTGTATTATTGAATATATATTTTAATAATAGAAGGTGAATGTGTAAAGTAATTGTTTTGTTAAATTCTTTGATACTTATAAGGAGGATAACTGACCTAAAAGGCGATAAAAGAGAATGAAAAACTAAAAATCTTGCAAGTTATTCATCAACTAACTTGCAACAGTTTTTACTACATGATAAATTAATATAATTTCTTCAAGAATAACTCTTAGAAGCGATTCAATGTTGTCACCTTTACACGTAGTATTCATAGTAGATTCGTAATTAAGTTTATCTAAATTTGAAATATAGTTCTGTATGTATACAAGCTTTTGTTGGTAAATTATTATTATATTTTATATATATCCCTTGACCTAGGTAATAACTAATTAGCATTAAACTTCATTCAGAGAGAAGCCAAAGCCTCTAATGGAAGAAAACATGAAGCTAAAATGTTAAAACATCTTCGAATTTTGATTAAGTGTTGTTAAGCAATAAAGCATAAATCATTAAAATAATTTGTCTATAAGACGCAAGTTTTATAAAAGACAGATTATGTGAGATACAATGTGTTTCATATGAGAGATTATACAACATGTATTTACTTTGTCTAATAAGCGAAAGCCTTATCAAACAATATGCATGCGTAGAGTATTTTAAGTTAATATTATATCTAACAAAAATATTTATCAACTTATTTTCTATTGCAGAGAATGTATTCGCATGAACCAAGATCTCACAAAGCATCACTGTCAAAGATTTCTTGAAAGACATGTTAAAGTTGTTTCATGACCCTCATTTCAACTCTGGAAAGGCTATTTGCCTCGTACGAACTTATGTCTTATTCAAGTTTGATTGAAAGCTCTTTGATCGAGGTATGATAAGTTATGTTAGCAATCAAAACATTTAAGATTGTATGAAGCATATTTAATGAATATTTACATTCATGCTTGAACAAACAAAGCTTTGAAGATAAAAATTAGAAGTTAAGTCTTTCAATTGGTAGAAAATGATTTGCAACGATTCTTCTCTCAACCTTGTATTTAAAGAAATATTCCAAGTTGAAGATAAAAAAAAAAAGTTCAAAGATTTTAATCTTTGTCACTTCATAAGAGCATTTTTTTGTGTCTAAATAGAAAATTAGTAGATTGTTTAAACCTTGTATTCATCAAAAGACATGTATTATTTACCTAGTGAAAAAAACTTTGTGCACAAAGTTTTTTAGCCAAACTATCCCTTTATTCACCAAACTATAAACCAATAGTGACTACTTTCCAAACAATACACATATTTAGGAGAGAGAGTGCCTGAGTTCCAAATAATACTCAAAGTTGTTTAGCCACAAGAGAGGGTGAATTCCACACAATACTCTAGATTGTCTAGTTAGGATTGTCTGTGTTCCAAATTGTTAGAGCAAAATTGCAACAATGTTGTGATTTTGATGAAGTGTGTAAACCAACAAAGCGTGAATCATAATGTAGTTGTGTTTGACAGGTGCAAAAGGAAATACCAGATCATGCAAGTACAAGTGTTTCATCTGACAGATGATAGATCGCTTTGTAGACTTTTCACTTCATTTGATAACTGCTGTTGAACACTATATGATTAGTGCAAATAGATTTTAATCTAATGTAAACATAAAGAATATTCATCTAGCTTAATTTTGCATTGTTGCATTGCAGGAATGTCTTCACCATCTATCACCAAGAGGATATGTGCTAAAGTCAAGGCAGTATCAAGATCTCTTAGAATTCGAGCTACAACTGCACTGATCGTCAACTATCTTGACACAAGGACTTTTCAACCCTAACCTAGCTATCTTTCTAGTATGGTGTGCATTTTTACCACAATTTGGTGCAAAAAGTTATGCTACCAAGAAAGATAAGTATTATGTTGAGAAAAAAAATCAAACAACACCCTATGATTTTGATTAAGTGTTGAAACACCCAAATTCAATCATGATCATCCATAATTTGTAAGATGATTAATATTTAGCAACAAATTATGAAAAATGCAAGTGTCAACATAGTGCAGTATTTTTTTGCAATTGATAATGCGTATATAACATAAGACGAAATGAGCATAAAACACTATGCAATATTCTCTTACATCTAATAGGATGCATATAAGATCAGATGATGCATAAATACGATACACGCATAAACTAGATAACCTCATACTTCAATAAATATTTATATGCATATTAATTGTTGTAAGGAATGTCCACCCTTTTGCCTGACCAAAATATTAGTTCAAGAAGAAGGCAAATTAGATGATATCTTGGATTTTAAGCTAAAACCACTTTCTTCATCAACTTTCTAATAGAAGTTACCTTCAACTCTAGCCTAACTATTTGTCTTGTACGATGTGCACTTTTTCCATGAGATGATACAAAAGGCTCTATTACTAAAGAAAGTGTGTATTGTTAGTCATTCAGGATTTTTAGTCTGATGTAAGAGACGTGGGACTTCATACTTCAAGCCTATTCTCCCTTCAAGTCTTAGACAAATTTGACAATGTATCTAGGACTTTTGGCTGACTTTTTAAATCCCAAATCAAGGCTCAATTAAGATCCCAAAGAAGCTCACTTATGTCTTTACAAAATCTTGAAAAGAATGCAAGTAAAAACTACATATATACAATTTATACGATACTAAGAAAAAAGAAGAAAATCCTAGTATTATATTCTTCGAATGTGGAGTCTTCTTCCATGAGACTTAATCTTTTTCTATCCTCTTAGTCAATGGTTTTTTAGGTTGAATGGTTTCTATTAATATTGTCCAAACTCGTTTTGATCTTGATAAGGAATACCTAGATTGATTCAGGATAGAAGTATAGGTAAAATTCAATTTTTTAAATTGGCTATAAAATAAGAACGAGTATGTAAATATTCATCTCATCATCATCCTCGTATCATGTCTCATTTACTAAAATACATTTGGTTTATTTGATACTTAATTTTAAAATTTATGTAATTATAATTATTTTATTATTAGTTGGCATTGAAAACAAGAAAATGTGTGTACTTTAGGCACTAAAATCTTAATAACATCATGTTTCCGTTTCATGTTATTTTTATTTTTTATAAAAATAATTATATAATAAATATTTGAATGGGTATGGGCGAGGTTTGGTATACCCATTATCTAACAGAAACAAAGATGTGTCACAAATTTCATACTCGTTAAGTAATAAGAATAGAGATGTCTACATGAAGATGTGTATAGTCATATTGACACCTATCGTGTCTCGTTGTCATTCTTAGGAAGCAACGTTTGACAAGAAACAACAGCATAACTCAAGAGGTTTAATATTTCTTTCAACAACTCTAATATCTAGCAAGAGTGTTTAGTATAACAAATGATATAAGACTAAAACTAAAATTTGTGAGTAAGAATATGAGAAGAATTAATAATTTATCAATGCACTTTTTTATTTCTTTTACAATACACACTTTTTTTTTTTGCATTTTTTTAAACTAAAACCTTACACACACCCCTAAACCTTAACCCAAGAAAGATAGACCTTGCAATGACAATATTGACAAAGAAAATTAAGATAACACTTGAATTTAAGAGTCAAAACTCTTATATCAAATAATATAAATTTGACTACTGAATCTTCTTGAAAGTAGATAAAGCAAAAAGAGAAGAACTCATCTCAAACCACGACCTTTTACCATAAGCTATCAAGAAAATGTGATGCTGACCTTCTAATTTTATTAACCACACTAAAAACTGACTTTGACAACATGAAGGACGTTCAAATTTATTCCATCAAAATTAGAAATGAAAATTACATAAAAAAAAGTGGAAAATGAATTTTACTTGACTATTAAGTTTAGTCACTAATCAAACATCAACCCATGAATATTGTATTAGTCCTAGAGTATTCCACCATTTGTAAAAAGTGGTCCATGGAGGTGTACCCTCTAAGTCACCTTGAGCTTGCTCTATTTCAATCATTACACCTTGTAAAGCTTGTTTCACCCTCTTAATCTTCGATCCAGTAATGGGATCTCCAATATCATATTAATTGTCTTTAGGTTGACTTTTTGGATTTCCATAATAGCTTTCTTGCTTTTTGGTATAAAATTTAATCAAGACATGTAGTTGATGTCAGATGTTCAAAGGTTGGAGTTGAGTAAAGATTTTCAAGTCATAAGATTTAGCTAAAAATCCTTAAATTGTATAGTCAAACTAGAGATGGTTATGTGAAGTTGAATTAAACATATTTTCATACTTTAATAAAAAATTACTCAAGACACAAGATAGAGATGATTAAAGTGTTAGATCAACGACTCTCAATTTGTACAATCAAGCTAAATATATTTTTGTACTTGTTTATAAAGAATTGTTCAAAACATGATATCTAACTAAAGATACTAAATGCCTTGAGGTTATCATAATATAAATCTAAATATGAGTTAAACAAATATCAAACATCAAACAATAGACAAGTTACTATATACAATGACCTAACATTCTTTCATTTCTTTTCCTTAATAAATAAATAAAATTCAAACATAAAGAAAAATGTATGTTACATATAAGCTATAGATATTTGAAAAAAAATAATAAATTTATTATTTTGTTACATATAACAACTATATTATAAAAAAATAATATATAATTGGAGATAAATTTATTAAAAGACTTTGATTATACTTGATTAATCGATATCCGAATTGAACTAGAATTATAGGAATTAAAACATACACCGACTATGAATTTGAGATTTACTACTATTATCACTACCTCCATTTATACTTATACACGTGAGCAATAATATAAACCTCTTTGAGTATTTTGAAAATGAATTGAAGTAAAATTCTTTTAATAGCAGGGTCTAAATTATTTGAATATTTTGCGTAAACTTAACTATAATTATTTTCATGAATGATTGACTATTTTCTTACTTTTATAATATAATGTTACAGTTTTAGCTTATAACATATATCAAATTTAGAAAATATTTACTGAACTTTGCATAAAAATCACACACATATTTATTTAGTAACTTTTTAATTAATTTTAATTTTATTTCATAATATATTGAATGAAGCTTTTAATTACAGATAAAAAAAATATGTGATGAACTACCCTCATACACATGCAAATCAAAATTTATACGATTAAGTAATCCTAACCCTCTCCTTAAGCCCACTGAAAATACCCTTGCCACAGGATTGGGCCAAGAGAGACGGAGGGAAGAGAGAAAAGGCAATTACTTCCTGTAGCTCCTATTTTTGAACCGCACCCCTACAATTTTCAAAATGGTTATTTTATATATTTTTAAAGTTATTTCTGGATTACCTGTTCTAGAAATTCTAAAACACATTTTCTGGAATTCATAAAATACATTTCAAAACATATTTTCTAGAACAAGATAAGATTTTTGGAATAAATTTTCAAATTAAATTTTCAGAATGTATATAATATCTTCTAGAATGTATAAACAGGATTTTTAAAACAAACTTCCACAATGTATATAATATTTTCTAAAATATGTTTTATAGAATATGTTTTCAAAATAAGTTTTCCAGAATACATTTAATGTGTTCTAGAAAAACTTTTCTGCAGCTGAGAGTTTTTTTTTTTTTTTCTTGTCTTCTTCTAACTTCAATGTTCTTCTTATCTTCTTCTGAAATGGTGATGATGCAACGGTAGTGGTGGCGACAGTAGTAGTGTGGTGCAGATAGCGAGAAGCGGAGTGACTTTCCTTCAGTTGAAGGGGTGCAGGTTCAGAAAGGGAGGGTGCAGAAAGTAATTTCTGACAGGAAAATGCAAAAGTCCAGTCCAAGTATTCACGTAAAACCTTTGAATGAGTTTCGTTTTAAATTGGCTTTGGATGAGCCCAACAACAAGATTCAGACATATCAAATTTAAACTTGTAAAGAGTCGACGAGGGTATCTTGCATGTGACTTCCCTCCAAGAAAAAGCTAACATGCAACCACATCTGTAATGTTTTGGTCTGTGTTAGCACTACAGCCAATGGATGTAAGAAACCTAAGCAATTGTGTTTGTAATTTTGTGGTTACAATTACATCTTGTCTTGTGCAATGTCTTGCTTTTGCCTTAAATTAATATAATTTTGCTTATATAAAAAAAAACTTTGGAATAAGTTACAACCAAGCAAATACTATGCTGATCTTTTTTAGGCCCAGTTACATGTGATTTTTAAGATGACCACCGATATGTAATTTTGCAGACATTAATAGTCTACGTGTTGTATGGGGTGACCTTTGTATATATATATATATATATATTTTTTTTTTTATTTTTATTTTTTTTGTTGTACAATGGTTGGAACTCTTTGGTGATAAGAGAGGAAAATGTCACAAGGCAAAAGGATTTAGGAGGGAAAATTGGGATGATTGTGATTTAAGATCACATTAGGACAAAACTGAATTCGTTTTTCACATTTAAATTATAGTTTGAATAACTAGTTTTATTTTTCACATTCATATATATAGTTAAGACTCTAAATGTTTAAACCAATATGCATGACTTGAAAGACGAAGGAGGTTATTTTTAACAAATGGGAGAGACTTTAATTTTGTTATTTGAGGTGGTTCATCTCTTAACATTGTACAGATGAAAATTTGTACACGCGGACATCAACTTTAAAAGTACTTAAAAATATTTATTTTTTTATTAAAATAAATAAATAATAAAATTAGGATACTTCAACTCTTTTATAAAAATATGTATAGTAATAATTGTTTAAGTTGCATATTACAAAAACTTACCATCATTTATATTATTCCTACAAAAGTCAAAATGTCTTATAGATCAGGGTGAAGTAGGTCACTATTATATATAATGTCTAGTGTTTCCAACTAAGAAAGCATGATTAAGGTTTTTTTCATTTACACTAGTTAAAATAATATATATATTGTAATTCTTGTTTAATAGAATGATTCATATATTGAGATATGAATATTGAGATATGATTCATATGTTATATTTGTAAATGGTTATATATGATGATTTCTTTCAAGATATGATTAGTTGTATTTACATTTGATTTATTGTCACACTTTCTTTAATGCACTTTTATTTTAAATTTTTAACTACAAAAAATTATTAGGTAGTTGTTAAAAGATAAGTTATATAAGAAGACACAAAACTAGACCCATTCAAAAGGGATAATAATATAAGAAAAAAAAATCATTGGTCAATGCATTCTAAAATTAACAAAAAAATAAAAAAAAAATTATTTGCATGGACTAAGCAAACACAAGGAGAGTTTTTTAATTAAAAAATATATATAAATTAAAGTAGGTAGTAGCGTCGACTTGGCTCATGTTAAAGTTAGCCTCAGTTTGACCCATGCTAAAGTCAACGCACGTGTCTATTTATTACGGTTTCACTTTCTCAAATTCATTTTGGAACTTGATCCTTCTTCTCAACTTACGACGCCGCTTCGTCCTCCCATCTTCATTCACCTCCATTCTTCCATGTCTTTGCCTTATTTTCCATTCCAACTTCATACAAATGTTCTTTGCCTTCGAAAATTAGTTTCCACCAATTCAAATTTGGTTCTTTGGCTCCAGAAATTTCTTCTTTGCATACACAAGAACTAACATCAAGTGGGTCACGACAACAGCTATGTTGGTCTCCGATGGTCGTCGGGTGAAGTGCATTCCCAGCTAGACGACTGGTAAGTGACTATGATTTGTTATTTTGGTCTGATTTGGGTTCAACATTTTCGTTCTCTATAAGGTTCAACATTTTCGTTCTATGTAGGTGCTTCAGAGATTTTATTTTAGTACCTTATTCACTATAACGGTGTTGTGAAATCTGAGACCATGTGGTTGTTGAAGGTGATACTGAGAAATACAAAACAGGTAAAATTTACTGTTAATGAAATCTTGAATATTGAAATCCTAAGAATTTTTTTGCCTTTTAGATTATGTTTGTTTTCGATTTTTAATTATTTTTTTTAATTCACGTTTTGGGTCGGCCTTTGCATAGGTTGGGCCAATGCAAAATGTTTCTCATTTAACATGGGTCAGGCCGACATTATTTGCGTCTATTGCAATGATCAACGCTAATTTCAGTTAGCTTCCAACGATTTAGCGTTTGTCTCGTAGTCGACGCTACTCCAACACATAAGCATCAATTTTATTCATTTTGCGTCAATTATTGACCAACGCTATCCCTTTACTTTTTTGTAGCGCTCATATAGAAAGGAATGACTATTCCTTTCACTCAACTTCAATGTGTCTAGCAATAGGTTCATAAACTAATTACATAAACTATTTTAGACTAGAAAAACCAAACTAAAAAATAAGGGGTATTCTATCCTTATGATTTCCATTAGTTCAAGAAGATCAAAATACTTCATAAAATAAATGTAACCATAGTGTGGGAAAATATGCATGAGATCTAACATTAAATTTTTATGGAAAAACATTTCATATGCAATTTGTATTGTAGTCAAATTTTGTTCATACATATGAGAGATTTAGTATTATAATGACATTCGTTAGTCTTATAGCATGTGCATGATGATATATTTTTTACTTATACTAATGCATGTTCTTGGATGTATACGTCAATCTGAAATGGCAAAGTTTGTTTTATTTTCTACATTTGTAATCCATGTCCAAAATTTTAATTATTTGTTTGCAAAAATTTTCTTTGCATTAACTACAACATTCTATATTTGACGTTTCTATTCTTTCATATTTTCTCATTGTGGTCATCCAATTAGTTTTCCAAATTTTGTTTCCATGTTGTCTTATCCCTAGTATATTGAATTGGTGAAAGTGTTGTGTTAACTTATTTGGTGGTACAATTATGATATTTATCCAGTTATGGCTTAAATTCCACACCTTTTTAGTTGTTTTGCATTCAATAAATAGATGATCTACTGTTTCTATATGGTTATTGCATAATGCACTCCTCAGGAGATTGTCCTTGCTTGCTATTATATTCAAACCTGGTCTCCTTTCAAAATATGTTATATTTGGATATAACAATTTTTCCAAATATTTTCAAAAATTCCCCCTCTTTTCCTACATGTATGAACATTGTGATCAAGTAATTTATATGTATTTTTCACCGTGTACTAGTCATCTTCACTTGGTACCCGTTCCCATCTATCTAGGTCATATCTTTTTTGGGGTGCAAGCTATCAGATCACTGTTAAAAGGGTTAGAATTCAATTAGTTCCTAATAATGTCAATCTCTTCTCTAATGTTGATGTTTCTAAATTAGAATTATTATAAATCCTGGGATAGTTTTCAGGTAGTTGTGTATATTGAATAATGTTATCATGCTAGAAGTTTACTAATTCCTCTGTCCCTATAATGAGCTTAATACTATCATTAAACCAAGGTTGATATTGTCAAACTCCATATACTAATTTCATATCTTTCCATCATACAAATTCATTTTTAAATTTTTTTGGTTGACTTAGTTATCTCCAACTTCCATATTTGGATTCTAATATTTTTTTCTCTAAATACCCATGATATCAAGTGCAAATCCCTACTTCCAATTTTTTATAAGTGCAACACCGAGAGAGTGTACACCCTTTATATTCAGTCCACCTAGGTTTTTTAGTTTATATATTTTAGACCATTTAACTCAAGCTATTTTCTTTCCCTCTGATCCCTATCCCCATAAGATTTTTTCTTTGAATTTTTTGTGTTTCAGTTATAACCATCTTTGAGGCTTTGAAAAAGGATAAGTAAAAAAGTGGTAGGAAGTTTAACGTTGATTTAATCAAACATACCCTGTTCGCAGATGTTAAGATTTTTCCTTTCCATCTTGTTAGTCTTTTCTTTATTTTTTGTATCATAGTGTCCCATAGCCCAATTTTCTTAGGATTTTCCCTAATTGGTATTTCTAGATATGTGAATGGGATATTCATTATATAGCAATTTGGGATAGCTGCATATCTATTTGGTTGGCTATCACTAATTCCAATTCAACCCAATTTGATTTTGTGAAAGTTTACTTGAAGTCCATATATGACTTCAAAACATCTTAAGATTGCTTAAATTTTGCATGTTCTCTTGACATACGAAAATAATATCATTAACATATTGTAACATGTTTATTTCAACCTCCTCTTTTCTATTTTCACTCGTTGTAAATAATTAATCTTGTCGATTTTCTAATGAGACTTCTCATTCCTTCTGTTATAATTAAGAATAAAATGGAGACAAGTGAATCTCCTTGTCTAATTCCCTTTGATAGAGAAAATTCTCGTATTGGACTATCATTCGTAAAGATAGATATTGTTGTTGAGATTAGGCAACTTTTAATTCAATTTATTGATTTTTTATAGAATCCTAATTTGTCTAACATATAATATAAGAATTCTTATATAACTGAATCATATGTCTTTTCAAAATCAACCTTTATGATCACACAATTTTTCTTTCTTCTTATCTCATCTAATGTCTTATTTACTACTGGAAAACACTATTTAGTAAATTTATACCAACTATAAATGTAGTTTGTGTTTGATATATTTCCTTTGGTGGTATTTTTTTTCAGTCTATTTGCCATCAATTTTAGGATTGTTTTCTACATGCATCCAACTAAAAACTTGGCCTATATTTTCTTAGATTTTGTGGATTTTGAATTTTAGGAATAAGGGTGATAAATGTTGCATTACATCCCCTATGCCAATGGTCATACCTATGAAAATCATTTAGTGCTACAATTACGTCCTTATCAATGTTTTCTAGTGATTTTTTAAAAAAATTGAAATTGTATCCGAACAAGACATTTATTTCCCTCACATTTGCGTACTAGCCCAAATTTCTTTTTTGTCAATTTTTCTATAAGGTCATTCTTATCACTTAGGTTTATAAATGAGAAGAGATCCTATCCATATTTAGTCATGTTATTTCTTTTTCCTCAAATTGATCCTTTAATATGTCTTTTATTTCCTCTTTAACCTTATTGGATTCCTCCCCCACTCCCCATTTAGTTAAGACCTTTTATTCCATTCTTCATTCTTGTCCAGTTTATAGTGGAATGAAAGTATAATCACTATAAATAAACATCATATTACAGTTTCCCTCACATTTGCATACTACTTGTCACAATCAGTGATCGCAAAAGTGAATAAGAAGACGATAAAAAATATTATAAAAAAATATTTAAATTGAGAATGAAGTCGCCACTATAGTCTATTATTGGAAATTATAGAAAAAATAAAAATAAGAAATAATCTACGAACCAAATTTAAGATTGGGAGTCGGTTACGCGTGTGAAAGGTATTAACACCTCCATAATGTCCGTCCTAAGACGGTACCTTTAATTAAATAATAAGAAAGAGTGTGATTCTACAAAATGCTATTTTCCCAAAATAATAACTATAAAGATGCAATTAAAGACTAATAAAATATGCAAATAAAATAATAAAATAAACAAAGATGCAAATAAAAATAAGAATAACCAGAGAAAATATTTTTTTTTTTATTTTTGGTTGGGCCAGACAACAATTCATCTTGCCCCTACGTATTTCCATTCAAATAGAAAATCAAGGATCACGTAGTTCTAATTTAAAAATTGCTTGATGGAATATTTAATATTTTTTATTTTTTTATTTTTAGAAATATTTTTTATTTTTTATTTTTGGAAATTTGATATTTTTTTTATTTTAGAAAAATTTGTTTGAAATAAAACATTATTTATTGATTTACCAAAAAAAGAAATAGAAATAATAATAAAAATGCACTAGATGCAAATAATAATGTTATGATGCAAAAACAAAAAAAAAAAAACAAAATAAGTGGGCTTAAGAACCTAACACACAAATTAGCTCAGTTTTTTTTTATACAAAGTGAGCCAAGCCCAACTTCATTTTTTTTTTCCATTAGGTGAACCCAAAACACTA
>Ga0209489_102618_pt1 | contig 36244 bp, 52 predicted proteins | sample SiratrowhiteBW_FD_187527 | JGI IMG/M metagenome (GOLD analysis project Ga0209489, IMG submission 187527) | Root nodule microbial communities of legume samples collected from California, USA - Siratro white BW (SPAdes) (version 2) | ecosystem: Host-associated > Plants > Roots > Nodule | place... | reverse complement strand
ATTCGACCCACACGCCGGAGGACGTCGTCCGCAAATTGGAAGCGTTTGGCCTTGCAATCGCGCCGAACGAAGTGGTTACCAGCGCGATTGCGGCCGCAGAACTCGCACGCGCGAAGTACCCGGACGCAAGCCGCGTATATGTCATCGGCGCGCCCTCGCTTGCGAATGCGGTCGCCGCGGTAGGTCTGGACGTTACTGACCAAGAGCCGCAGATCGTCATGATGGGTCTCGATCGCCGCATCACGCATGAGAAGATGCGGATCGCTGTTGAGGCGATCTTGAACGGAGCCGCCCTCATCGGCACCAACCCTGATCTTCTCTTACCGACCGCCGATGGCTTCGAACCGGGAGCAGGAGCAACAATTACGGCTGTGGCTGCTGCCGCCCAGGTCAAACCCCTGATCGTTGGTAAGCCCGAGCCGCACATGATCAAAACGGCGCTTTCCCGCCTAGGGACGGTGCGCAGCGCCACATTGATGATCGGTGACCAGATTGCGACGGATATTCAGGCCGGTAAGCGAGCTGGCCTTCCAACCGTGCTGGTCACGACCGGCGTTCCGCCCCGAGAGGATCCTGCCCTGGCGCGACCAGATTTCATCGTATCGAGCCTGGCAGAGATTGAGATCCCGGCCCTGGTTGGAGGCTCGCGACAGAGGAGAGCGTGATGGCCGATGTTCGTCTGGAAGGCGTCAGCAAGGCCTACGGGACCATCCAGATCCTGCGGAATATCAACCTGACAATCGACCATGGCGAATTCGTCGTCTTCGTCGGGCCATCCGGGTCGGGTAAGTCGACGCTGCTGCGCATGATCGGAGGGCTGGAGCGAATTAGCGGTGGGCGGCTGCTGATCGATAACGAGGTCGTCAACGATGTTGACGCGGCTGATCGTAAGCTTGGCATGGTGTTTCAGAGCTACGCTCTCTATCCGCATATGACTGTCCGCGAGAATCTCGCCTTTCCTCTACGCATGGCGAAAGTTAGCAAAGCCGAGATTGATACCAGGGTTGCGCAGACTGCCTCGCTATTGCAAATGGATCATCTCTTGGATCGTAAACCTCGACAACTCTCCGGCGGGCAGCGGCAGCGCGTAGCGATCGGGCGTGCCATTGTGCGCGAGCCCAACGTGTTTTTGTTCGACGAGCCGTTGTCCAACCTGGATACGGAATTGCGCGTCCAAATGCGGGTTCAGATTGCCAAGCTTCACAAGCAGTTTGGCAACACGATGATTTATGTGACGCACGACCAAATCGAAGCGATGACGATGGCTGACAAGATCGTCGTGCTTAGGGACGGGGTTATCGAGCAGGTAGGTAGCCCACATGATCTCTACCACAATCCGGCGTCGCGGTTTGTCGCGGGATTCATTGGCTCGCCCAAAATGAACTTCCTAGGCGGCAAGGTCGAAGCAGCGCATGAGTCGGGCATGGACGTTAGACTGAACGCGGGTACGGTGGTCTGCGTCCCGGTGGAGCCGGACAAATCGCTCATCGGCAAGCCGATCACGCTTGGGATTCGGCCCGATGATTTCTCCCCATCGTCCGCAGAGAAGGATATCGCGATCGATCTCGATCTCGATTTCGTCGAGCATCTTGGCAGCGTCACTTACGTTTACGGCAACGCCGGAAAGGAGGCAGTCGTCGCAAAAGGGGCAAAGCCCGAGCTCAAAGGCTCCGCCAAAATTCGTCTTGCGGCTTCCCCGGCGGACTGCCATCTGTTCATGGCGAACGGAAAAGCCCTGCGACGGTTGCATGCGCCCGCAAATTGGAGCTAATTTTGGTTAGTGCCGCGCCAGGAGCGAACGCGGTCTATAGACACGGACGGATGAGGTGAAGGGGGGCGGTATCAGGCAGTTCTTCCGGAACTCCCGTTCGTTTGTGCTAGGGGCGGGGATCGGATCGGGCATGGCTGCGAGAGCGGCCGAACGAGCAGGGGCAGATTTCGTGCTTGCGCTCAATGCCGGCCGATTTCGCGCGATGGGCGGTTCTTCACCTGCCTCAATCCTTCCAATCCGCAATAGCAATGAATTCGTGGCCGGCTTCGGTCGGACCGAGATCCTGCCCAGCACGAAATTGCCGGTATTCTTCGGCGTTTGTACCTTTGATCCGCAGCTCGATATTGATCGTTGGCTCGATCGGATCAGCAGCTGGGGTTTTTCGGGAGTCACTAACTTCCCTTCCGTCATCCACATTGATGACTACAGGAGGTCGTTGCTTGAGAAATGCGGCCTAGGTTACTCCCGCGAAATAGAGCTGCTGGTGAAGGCGGCAAAACGTGGCCTGATGACGATCGCCTATACTCGAACCCAATCCGAAGCAAGGCGTATGGTTGAAGCTGGTACTCAGGCCATCTGCATCAACTTCAATCTCAATCGTGGCGTTGAAAGCGCATCCGACCCATCGATTAGCCTGTCGGAGCTTGCCGCGCGCACGAGCGCAGTCGCGCGTGTGGCTCAATCCGTCGACCGAAACGTGATCTGCCTACTTGGCGGCGGGCCGATAACGAAGCCTGACGAACTCTTGGATATCTGCGGCGAAACGGGTGTCAAGGGCTTCATCGGGGGCTCCTCGCTCGATCGCGTCCCGCTGGAGATGTCTGTCCTTGAGGTCACCTCGGGATTCAAGACTCTTCACTTGTTGCGGGAGAAGGTCGATCTCCTTGAGCGCCAACTCCAGTTGAGCGGCTTCAGGCACGGCGTCATCGCACAGTCCTCAATCATGAAACGCGTTCTTGAGACTGCAAAGCGGCTGGCTTCCCATCCCAGTCCTGTGCTCGTTTGGGGCGAGACCGGCTCGGGCAAGCGAAGGATAGCCAGCCTGGTCCATGCCTTCAGCGACCGCAAGCAGGCGAAGGCAGCGCTGTTTCAATGCCGACCCGGCTTGCCCATCGATACGGTCGGTGCGCTTTTTGGGGCCGAGCGCGATCAGAGCAGGAGACGCCAACTGTCGCTGCTGGAAAGTGCAAACGATACGACTGTGTTGCTGCTACATCTCGATCAGCTTTCGCGCGATGGGCAGGAACGGCTTGCCGATTACCTCGAGACCGGTAGTTTCGCGCCCTTGAACGGCGCATCCATTGTGCGCTCCAGTGCTCGAATTATCGCAACTGCCACGGTTGCTCGCGGGGCGGGCCTTCAAACGGTGCTATGTCCCCGGCTGCTCGGCTTGTTTTCGGGGCTCGACATCAAGCTACCTGCCTTGCCAGACCGATTGGAGGACCTCCCTCAGCTGGTTCAGCATTTCACAGTCGAGGCGAAGGGGGATTCGAATGCCCAAACGCTGGCGATCGAAAATTCTGCATTTTTGGCGCTCGCTGGCCATGATTGGCCCGGCAATTTAAGGGAATTGCGCCAGATTGTGAACCAGCTGGTGACGCTCCCAGATGCGCATATCAGCGCGGGCGTTCTGAGGCCGCTGTTGAACGCGTCGGCACCGGCTAAGCCGAAAAATGCATTCTCCGAGCGGGAATGGATCATAGAAGGCTTGAAACGAAACAGACTTCATCGCGGAAAAACAGCCAGTTCTCTGGGGCTTTCAAGAAAAACCCTCTACAACAAAATCAAGAAGCTGCGGATCTTGGAGTAGCAGTCCCGCTGTTCACTTTGCTCAGCCAGCCGTTTCGAAGCGGTCCCATCCAAAAGCGTGAACATTGGTAATGACGAACGGGTGCGCGAAGGCTCACCATACGATTTCACATTCGCTAAGCCGATTGCTGCCGTGGAGCTGCGCTAATCTCGGCTGAACCACGGTCGGCGCATTGCTGGCTTGCGGAGCTTTCGTTCACCGCATCCCCACTCGGCCCTACTTGCAGGCGGCTGCGAGATGCGGGGAGAACCCACGTCCATGGTGATTTGCGCTCGTATTAACGGTCGGTTTACCCAACGTTACCCGGATGCTGAGATCGTGTGCCGTGACCAATCCGATATCATTTGAATAATAGCGACCGGCGGCCAGAATTCCGTTCTGATCTCTTGGCTCCGCTGGCAGACCGGTTCGTCTGCTTTCTCCCAAGACTTGAGCCGCTGCCGGAGAAATCCGGCAGCGGTATTTTTTTGGAGCTTCATCATGCCCACTTTGCAGTCGAGATATTGGGGTGATTGCAGCCAGTGTGACGATACTCGTGCCTGACACAGCCCGCCCGTTGCGCCGGTCGCATGTAATGAAAAAGGCGGGCTACGAACAAGATCATGGGACGGAGCAGCACCGGAAACGATGTGACAAGTGCATTCAGGCTCATCCAAGGCTCGAAAAGAAGCCGGCGAGTTCATCGAGCTGGAAGCGCGCTCTGTCCCGGCGTCCCGATGCCATGCACCCCTGCCGCAAAGTCGCGCGCTCGGAAATCCGCGATCCCGTGTGGTTCTTCAGCGGCGTCACCACGATCGCCTCCATATAGCTGTGAGCATAGCCGCAATAGCAGTTAGCGACGGGGCCGCATCCAACTTCTAGCTAATGCCTATTGCAACGCCAGCTGCGACTGATTCCGTCGCTAGCGACGAGATCACCTCGCGAGGCAGCCCAGCGTTGCCGGCCCCGAGCAGGAAATGCACAAACTGCGCTGAATTCCCCCCAAGATCGTGAAGCTGCTGTTGGCTCTCCCAGATACGCATATCAGGGCGTCCTGAGACCGCCGTTGAGCGCGTCCGCACCAGCCAAGCCGAAAAATGCATTCTCTCGAGCGAGAACGATTCATCGAAGGCTTGCACTGGGGTCGTCAAGACAAAACCCTGCTCAGGAAGCTGCGGATCTTAGAGAGCAGTCCCGCTCGTCACTTTGCTCACGCTGGCCGCTTCGACGCCGTCCCATCCAAAAGCGCGAACATTGGTAATGACGATCCGTGCTGGCCAAGGCTTACCAGCTCCATCTCCTCGCTCATCGTCCGTGTAAGAGCCTCTGCTGGTAGATGGATGAGTCCGTCCAGTTGGGAGCCAAGTCGCTTCTCCGCTGCGGTAATTTCAGAATCGCTCGCGATGGCAAACAACGCCTTGAAACCATGGCTTGTGAACCATTCCATCCGCCGAAGTTCGAGCTCCTGTCCGGCATCAACAGGTACGCCCGCCGCGGACCGCTCGATCATAGACGCAGGCGGGAAATTGGCGACGCCGATGATGCCGGCATCCTTCAACGATTCGGCAATATCCTCCCAGCAAGCGAAGGGGTCGATCATGAGTATCGCCGCATAGACATGAGGAGCGGACGTTGCCTTGTCGAGGGTTAGCAAGTCTCGCAAAAGACACTCATTCCAGTCGAGGATTGGCAGGGTCGCCATGACCAGCAGGGAGCCTTCTGGAAGGCTGCGCAAAGAGGGCGCGTAGACTTGCAATTGTGCGCCTTTAGCTATGTCCGACATGTGTGTGGCAAGTTTGCCGGGAACTCTCGCTCTCACCGTTTCTACCCAATGTTACCCATTTGGACGCCTCACCGATCTTATACCCGGACAGAGCCGGGTCTAGACCACCTGTTGTTAGGAATGGTTCTGGGAGGAAGATCGTGTCTCACCATTGTACGGACGACCAGAGGTCGGCCCGGGATGGTAACCTGTCCGAACTGGCGACTGGATCCGCGACTACGAACGCGGTCGCGATCGTGGCCACGCTGGATACCAAGGGCCGCGAGGCGTCTTACCTTGCCGACATTATCGAGGCGTGCGGCCGCAAGACCATCCTGATCGACGTCGGGACTAACAGGGATGACGGCGACAAACAAGCCGATGCGAAGGCCCCCACCGAACTCTTAAAGCAGATTGCTGAAAGGACGCGCAGTAAGGTTGGTGACCTCGTGGGATCAGGAATGATCAGCGCGATTGTCGGGGTTGCGGGTGGCAGGGGGAGCGCGGTTTTCGGCGAGGTTGTGTCTGAGCTGCCTTATGGCTTTCCGAAACTTCTGGTGAGCAGCGCAAGGCCTGCGCTACTTGCCGAATTGGCCACTCACAGCGACATCATCCTCTATCCGACGCTGGTCGATCTCTTCGGCATCAATGTCTTTACCACAAGGGTGCTCGAGAACGCGGGGCGGGCCATTGCGGCCACGCACTATGCTCCCGTCAAGCTTGGACGAGACAAGAAGATCGTTGCGATCACTGCCTTCGGCGTGACCACGCCAGCGGCGAATCAGTGCGCAGCGCGGCTTGCCGACGCCTGCGTAGACGCGATCGTCTTTCCGGCTAACGGGGCGGGCGGCCGTAAAATGGAGCAGCTGATCGCGGCTGGTGAATTCGACGCCGTCATTGATTTGACCACAACGGAGCTCGCAGACGAAATCGTTGGAGGCACCGCAAGCGCCGGTCCGGATCGGCTCAAGGCAGCGTCGCGGCAAAAGATTCCGCAAGTGATCGCACCCGGTGCGGTCGATATGGTCAATTTTGGCCTGCCATCGAGCGTTCCTGATCAGTTTCGCGGTCGGCAGTTCTACGCCCATACGCCTTACACGACGCTCATGCGCACAACTGCGTCTGAGAACGCGAGCATTGGCCGGCTCACGGCAGAACGGCTATCGCGAGCAAAAGGACCCGCAATGGTCCTTTGGCCGGCGAAAGGCGTATCCGATTACGACCGCCAAGGCGGCATCTTCTACGATCCCGACGCCGACAAGGCTTGGCTGGATGCGGTCAAGGAACATCTCTCCGCCCACGTCGTGGTCCGCGACCTGAACTGTCACATTAACGATGGCGAGTTCGCCGAGGCTGCCGCGGCATGGATCCTGGAACAACTCACGCAAGAAGGCTCATCCCATGCGGATGTTTGACCGAGCCGAAATTCTTTCCAGGATCCAAGGACAGGTGGCGGAGCGAAGAGCAATTCTCGCGGCAGGAAGTAGCTGCGGCCTGGTCGCGAAATGTGCCGTTCTTGGAGGTGCCGACATGCTGGTGGTCTACTCGACCGGCCTGTCGCGTCTGATGGGGCTTCCCACGAGCCGGATTGGCGATTCCAACGCACGCACGCTGGAGCTCGCGGCGGAAATTCGTAACGTGGTGTGTTCCGTGCCGGTGGTTGGCGGTATCGAGGCTTGGGATCCTCTCCGGCTCGACCTCGATGCTCTTTTGGACAAGTTTTGGGCTGCTGGGTTCTCCGGCGTCATCAACTATCCGACGATCTCCACCATGGGTGACAACTGGCGCGACCGCCGCGGCCGCGTCGGCCTCGGCTTTGAGCGTGAGGTCGAGCTGATCGCTCTCGCGCGCAAGAGGAATATCTTTTCGCTCGCCTACGTCGCAAGCCCTCAAGACGCCAAAGCGATGGCAAGTGCAGGGGCCGACTGCATCGTCCCACATGTCGGCGCAACGCGCGGCGGCCTGGTCGGTCATGAGGACGGACAATCCATAAAGGAAGCGATCCAGCGCATCAATGAGATCAACGCGGCGGCGCGAACCGTCCGGTCGGACGTCCTCTCGCTTTGCCATGGTGGGGCAATTGCCGAGCCTGAAGATACGAACGAGGTCTATCGGACGACCGAGTGTGTCGGCTTTGTTGGTGCATCCTCAATCGAAAGAATTCCAATTGAGCGGGCAGTGAAAACAGCGGCGGCGGAATTCAAAGCTGTCCCGCTTCCGCAAACCCATTGATGTTCACTGCAACGTGCAGCGAGGCCGCATGAACACACCAAATGACCGCGCTAAACCGGACACGATCGCTTTCGCCTCCAAAGGAGGGACGAGGCTTGATCAGGACTTGGAGACAGATGTCCTCGTGATCGGCAGCGGCGCGGCTGGACTGTCGGCCGCGCTCTATGCGGCAAAGGCCGGACTGCGCGTCATTGTATGCGAGAAATCTCCGCGGCTTGGCGGAACGACGGCCCTGTCGAATGGCATGATCTGGGTTCCTTGTTCTGCTCAGGCGCGCGCGGCTAACATCGATGACACCATCGCCAATGCGAGGACATACCTGCAGCATGAACTCGGCGTTCATTATCGTGCGCAATTCATTGATGCTTATCTTGAAGACGGCCCGGCGGCGCTAATCGCGCTCGAGAACGGCACGAGTGTTAAGTTTACCTTGGCCTCTACGCCCGATTATCACTCGAGCCAACTTGGCGGCGCTGATACGGGACGGGCACTGAGCCCCGCCCCCTATGATGGGCGGCTTCTAGGCAACGACTTCGATTTGATTGGTGACCCCATTCGCGTTGTGCTCGGGGGCATGATGATCTCATCGAGTGAGGTGAGAAGCTTTCTCAACCCGCTCCAATCTGTTGCGTCGCTCAAGCACGTCTTAACTCGCCTGAGCCGCTATGCGCGGGATCGGCTCAGCTTCAGGCGTGGTACTGAGCTCAGCGGCGGGAATGCCTTGATCGCGCGGCTGCTGGTGAGCCTGCGCGAGTACGGCGTAGAAATCTGGCCATCTTCTCCAGCGCTCGAACTCATCAAGGAAGGCGGGCGCGTCACGGGTGCTGTTGTCAAGCGGATCAACCTTGACATCCGCGTGCGCGCCTCGCGTGGTGTTGTTCTCGCAACTGGCGGCTTTGCCCGGAACGCGCAGTTGAGGGCGGACCTCAGCGGTGCACACCAGCATGACGTTACGTTGGCCCACGCCGATGTTAACGGTGACGGCATTGGGCTTGCAACCTCGCTCGGGGCCGCCATCGACAAAGGTGTCGCATCCGCCGGCTTCTGGACCCCGGTTTCAATCCTGAAACGCGGCAGCGGCTCGCAGGTCGTGCCATACGGCTGGCTCGACCGCGGCCGTCCTGGGGTCATTGCTGTCGGTCCGAATGCCAGACGCTTCGTCAACGAATCGAATTCGTACCACGATATTTGCCTGGCAATGTTTGAAAACGGATATCCAACAGATAAGCGATTCTACTTCATCTGCGATCACCAGTTCGTGCGATTGAGGGGCATGGGACACCTGCTGCCATGGCCCTGGACGTTGAGCATCGGTAAATATGTCCGTCTTGGCTACATCAAGGCAGGTGAAACGATTTCGGAGCTCGCAAAGCAGCTGGGACTAGATTCCGCCGTGCTTCAAAAGACGATCGAGGAACACAACGCGCACGCTGCCCAAGGACGCGATCCCCTCTTTAAGCGTGGGGAATCGGCTTTCAATCGAACGCTCGGCGATCCGACCGTGGGAAAAAATCCAAATCTTGGACCCATCAAAGACGGACCATTTGTCGCGTTGCCGATCGTTCCGGCAACGCTTGGCACGGCGACCGGATTGGCGACCGACAGTTACGGAAACGTCCTGGATGCACAAGGCAACGCAATCCAGGGTCTTTACGCTTGCGGCAACGACATGACGTCGCCGATGCGCGGAATTTATCCCGGGGCAGGCATAACAATCGGTCCGGCCATCGTATTCGCATATCGCACCGTCAATGCAATAGTGCTTTCCGCTGATCAGGAGCAAAAAGCCGTCGCTTCCGGAGCTTGACCGTCTACCACACTCGTGTGTGGCGGGAGAATATGTGCTCGGGTCCGGGGCGCGCATCGATAGAACTGGAGTCGGGCAGCCTTCATCAGCAGCTCTCAGCGTACGTGGGTCCCGACCCGCGACATTCTCGAGATGGCGGCCGGGTTCGAGAATGGTGAGCCCCGGCGGAGGGGGAGATCGCCGCACCAACTGTCTTCGATGTATCGCAAAGAGCTGGGCTCCCATAGGTATTCCAAGGCACATGACGACGGGAGAAATCGATCGTTCAGCAGCTAGGCTGCGTAGTGACGAATCGAAAATGTCAGGACAAGCCGCGCAGGCGTCTGCTTCCCTGACGCGATCGCGATCGGCCGGCCGCGAGGCAGTGATGCAACTCGACAAGATCGATTTTCGTCTTCTTGATCTCGTCCAACGAAACAATCGCCTCTGTAGTGAACAACTTGGCGGGAAGGTCGGCCTATCCGCATCCGGAGTTCAACGTCGGCTCAAGCGCCTTCGATCCAAGGGTGTCATAGAGGCCGACGTTTCCATCATTTCTCCAAAAGCAATTGGACGGAATGTGACGGCAGTGGTTCTCATGTCCTTAGAGCGCGCGCGTGCCGACACCGTTGATCGTCTAAAGCGGCAAATTCGCAAGATGCCTGAAGTGATGAGCGCATTCTACGTTACAGGTCTGGCTGACGTCGTCTTGCTAGTTACCGTAAACGATATGGAAGATTACGAGCGGTTTGCCCGACGTCTTACAGAGGAAAGTGCAGACATAAAACGCATTGAAACAATGGTTGTCATGGATCGGTTCAAAGCAGGATTCACTTTGCCAATAGCGTCCATCGCATAGTGTTAAGCGACTGACGAAGAGGACATTGGCTTGCTCAACTGCCGTCGACCGCAGTCCGTAAGGGTCGGCTTTGGACTTTATGGCTAGATCGATCATATTCTTTCAGGGGGATACGTTGCGTCGCTCGCGTCACGCCAAGATCGTGGCAACCGTCGGTCCGGCAAGTGCCGAGGCTGATACGATACGTGCTCTCTACCTTTCCGGGGTAGACATCTTTCGGCTAAACTTCAGTCACGGAACCCACGAAGACCACGCCAAGAGTTATGTGTGTATCCGTGAACTCGAGCGGGAATTCGGCCGGCCGATAGGCATCCTGCAGGATCTCCAAGGTCCAAAGCTCCGCATCGGCTCCCTTGAAGAAGGCAGGTTGGCTTTGCGTGCTGGTGAAACGGTCCGCTTTGTGATCGACGGAGCCAAAGGAGCAAAGCAATCGATACCCTTGCCTCATCCGGAGATTTTTGCAGCCGTCCATCCCGGACAAGAACTTCTCATTGACGATGGCCGCGTGCGCTTGAGGGTCACCGAGCCAGGAGACGGAGAAATCGTTGCGCAAGTGGCGGTCGGAGGCCTGATCTCGAACCACAAGGGGGTCAACGTACCGGGGGCCATGCTCGCCTTATCTCCCCTCACCAAGAAAGATCGCACCGACCTCGCGTTCGGCATTGATCTTGGGGTCGACTGGGTGGCCTTGTCCTTTGTTCAGAAACCGTCCGACCTGATCGAGGCGCGCGCCATCATTGGCGAGGCCGCAGGTCTGATCGCCAAGATCGAGACGCCGATGGCGCTCGATCGCATCGACGACATCATTGGCTTGTCAGACGGCATTATGGTGGCGCGCGGTGATCTTGGCGTCGAAATCCCGGCCGAGGAGGTCCCTGGCCGGCAAAAGGAGCTCGTGCGCGCCTGTCGGCGTGCCGGAAAATCCGTCATCGTCGCCACGCAAATGTTGGATTCCATGGTGGCTGGGCCGATCCCGACGCGGGCGGAAACCTCAGATGTCGCGACCGCCATCTATGATGGAGCCGATGCAGTGATGCTATCTGCTGAATCGGCAAGCGGGGCCTACCCGATTGACGCTGTTGCCATGATGGATCGCATCATCAAAAGCACGGAGCGGCATCATCTCTATCGGTCGCTGATTGAGGCCTCTCGAGCTGACGTGGAGAGTACCCCTTCGCATGCCGTCGCGGCCGCAGGGGCAGATCTTGCCGCTACAATTGGCGCCAAGGTCATCATCGGCTTCACGGCAGGCGGGACGACGGCCGCTCGGATCTCGCGCAGCCGTCCGCCGGTGCCGATTCTTGCCCTTACTCCGGACGAGAAAGTGGCTCGGCGCATGTGCTTGTTGTGGGGGGTGCACAGTGCCGTGTCCAGCGATCCGTCTGGTTACGAGGAGATGACGCGCATCGCCTCGGCAGCCGCGCACCACGAGGGCTATAGTCGATTGGGCGACTTGGCTGTGATCGTCTCTGGAGTGCCGTTTGGACTTAGAGGCGCGACAAACAATCTTCGCGTTGTCGCTTGTTAAGACAATACCCTTGAATCGCGCTGCAGAAGGCCACCCGATCGCCATATGGACCACGCTCAGGATTCACCCAAGGCCTGCCCACCAGCCATCGCCGCCTCTTGTGAGGAAGACCGAGCTTCCGGTTGTCAGAAGTTCTCCTATGTTTCTGACACTAGAGCGTGAGCCATGACCCACCTGAGCACCCGGATTCTGGAAGCAACCAAAGAATTGCCCGAAGGCGCACCGATCGCTGCCAAGGTGCTTTTGCATCTTGGAAAGCGTGCTGCCGTCGATCAGGCTCTTTCGCGTCTTGCCGAGCGAGGAAGACTTCTGCGCGCGAGACGAGGGATATATTTGCGTCCAGTTGAAAGCCGTTTCGGAGTTAGAGCTCCATCAGTCGAGAAAGTCCTCGAGGAAACCAAGGTTCGCAGCGGCGAAACCATTGTTTCCAGCGGCGCGGCGGCGGCCAATCATCTTGGTTTGACGACGCAAGTACCTGTTCGCCAGGTTTATCTGACCTCTGGTCCTTCCCGCAGGCTCCGCCTTGGTAAGCAAGTCGTGGAGCTCAAGCATGCACCGCGTTGGCAGCTTGCCTTGGCGAACCGACGCACCGGTGAGATAGTGCGTGCGCTTGCCTGGGTGGGCCCAGAGACGGCAGAACGAGCATTGAGGTCCATCAGTCAGAAATTGACCCCGACCGAAGTGAAGGAGCTGAAGTCTGCTGCTTCTTCCTTTCCGACTTGGCTTGCCAAGCCGGTAAGCGAACTCCGTGTCGGATAGATTTCTAAAGCTGTCTGACGCCGAGCGCCAAGAGGCGCTCGGCGTTGCTGCGTCCAACTCAGGTCGTCCGGCACATCTTCTCGAAAAGGATGTCTGGGTCGTCTGGTGCCTGAACGCGCTCTTTTCCTCGGCTTTAGGCGAACATCTCGTCTTCAAAGGCGGAACTTCGCTATCAAGGCTTACGGTGCGATCCGCCGTTTTTCGGAAGATGTCGATCTCACCTATGACATTCGAACGATAGCTCCGGATCTCGTGAACACTAGCGACGATAATCCGGTCCCCCAAACTCGCAGTCAGAGCAAGAAGTGGAGCGCGCAGGCACGAGAGCGCCTCCCGGTCTGGGTGAAGGAGAAAGCATTACCGGTCATCGAGGCAGCGGCTGGAGGAAGACAAACTCAAGCCGGGCGCGCCGGAAATCGCGGTGCAACCCTTTCGGAGATGTTCAGGTCGCGCTTGGACCAAGAAGCTGCCTGCCTGCGGATTCCGATGAAGTCGCACGGGTGTACCGATATGAAGTCGCCCGGGGATTCCGAGACGATGTCGCCCACCTTTCCGATTTGATCTCGCCGGAGGCGAGGCGTTCTGGCTGCCTAGGTTCTCTGGCATTGGGCGAGCCGCGCGGTCAACCTGGAATCGCGGCTTGAACCTGTTCTGTTTCTGTTGCGGTTGCTGTGGGCATGTGGGCAACGCCTTGGCGTTGTCCAAGCGCAGCGGCATGTCCACAGCGTCACGGGCTCAGGCCTTTCGGGCGGATTGCCGGGTTCGGCGCAGGCTCTCGCCGGTGAGGTCGAGCCGATGGGCATTGTGGACGAGGCGATCGAGCACGGCGTCGGCATAGGTGGGATCTCCAATGAGCACACACTGGTCCACGGGGAGCTGGCTGGTGACGATGGTGGAACGATGACCGTAGCGATCTTCGAGGATTTCCAGGAGGTCGTGACGGGCACTGGCGTCGAGCGGCTCGAGCCCCCAGTCATCGAGGATCAGCAGATCGACACGGCCGAGCCCGCGCAATAGGCGCGGATGGCGGCCGTCGCCGCGCGCGAGAGCGAGATCATCGAACAGCCGCGGAACACGTTGATAGAGCACGGAGCGGTTGTCACGGCAGACCTTGTGGCCGAGCGCCGAGGCGAGCCAGCTCTTGCCGACGCCGGCCGGGCCGCAGATCAGCAGGTTGGCATGATCGTCGATCCAGCGGCCCTCGACAAGCTTGGCGAACAGCGGGCGGTCGATGCCGCGCGGGGTACGGTAGTCGATGTCCTCGACGCACGCTTGCTGGCGCAGTTTCGCGTAGCGCAGGCGGGCGGCGAGCCGCTTGTCGTGGCGCAGCGAGGCTTCACGTTCGAGCAGCAGCGCGAGCCATTCGGCGTGGCCGAGGCTTGCGGCCTCGCCAGTTGCTTCGATGTCGGCGAAGGCCTTGGCCATGCCGTGGAGGCCGAGGGCGTTGAGGCGGTCGAGGGTCGGATGGGTGAGCAAGGGATGGTCTCCTAATTGTTGGTAGCGCGGTCCGCCTGAGGATACCGAGGCAGGCGCGGAAGCCTTGCTCGGGGTGCAAGCGCTCGTCGAGAATGAGGTCGCACAACGCGCTGGTCGCCGGCCCGATCGCGGCAGCGTCCTGGCGGATACGCGCGATGGTCCAGCCGGCGTAGCGCCGATGGCTGGACGCCATGTGCTCCGGCACGGTGGTGTGTTTGTGATTGCCGCTCATGCGCTGATGCGCGGCGATCCGCTCGCCCTTGTGGAAGATCTCTACGGTGCGAGCGGTGAGCCGGATCTCGACTTCGGCGCGCACAAAGCGATGCGGGACGCTGTAGTAATGCTTCTCCACCTCGACGTGGTAATCGAGGCTGACGCGGCGGATTCGCCACTCCGCGAGCACATACGGGCTCACCGGCAAGGGCTTGAGCGCCGGCCGATCGATCTCCTTGAGGAGCCTGCGGCGCGTCACGCCGAGCCGCCGGATCGACCGCTCCTCGTTGAGCCGCATGAGCAACTCGCCAATCGCCGCGTTGATCTCGGCAAGGCTGTAGAAGGTGCGATGGCGCAGGCGACCGAGGAGCCAGCGCTCGACGATGAGGACGGCTTGTTCGACCTTCGCCTTGTCGCGCGGCTTGCGCGGACGCGCCGGCAAAATGGCGGTGCCGTAATGCGCCGCCATTTCCGCATAGGTGCGATTGATCTGCGGGTCGTAGAGGCACGCCTTGATGACCGCGACTTTGGTATTGTCAGGCACCAGCACCGCCGGCACGCCGGCGATCGCCGCGAAGGCGCCGACATGGGCACTGATCCAGTCGGCGAGCCCTTGGGTCCACGTCGCCTGCGCGTAGGTGAAGCTCGAGGCGCCGAGCACGGCGACGAAGATCTGCGCCATTCTGCGCTCACCGTTGAGGCGATCGACCACGACTGGCACGCCGTCCCCGGCATAGTCGACGAACAGCTTGTCGCCGGCCGCGTGGGCCTGGCGCATCGTCACCGACAGACGGCCCTCCCAGGCGCGGTAAAGCTCGCAGAAGCGCGAAATATGTAATCGTGAACATATTTCGCGTTATGTTGCGGCCAGATTTATGTTGTGCAAGGAGCGATAATTGCGGGGAGCCTGAGCACTGTGGGCATTGTTCACGCAACATAATTTGACGTCTGGGTAGCGAACCATTTGTCCGATGGAGCCTCGCTATGGATCAGACGATTTATTCCTTCCCCTTGACCGTGCCCAACCGTGATGACGCGCCATTCACCAACGAGCGGTACCGGTACCTTCGCCACTGTGCAGAAGCCGGCGCGACCGCAGCTTCTCTCAGAGTCGAGCGGAACGACTGTTGCGGATTGCCGCATATCTCGGTCCAGATGCTTCGGAGGGCATCGATATCGAGGCGCTCCAACGGATCGCGACCGAGCGTCTGCGCCTGACCGGGGCTGTCACGGTGCCAGAGCCAACTCGACCAGTATGTGACATGGATGCGCAATGAGCGCGGATTCACGCCATCGACGGTGGAGCAATGGAGCCGGATCGTTGGCAGGTTCCTGCGCTGGTGCGACAAGACCAACCGGCAACTCAGGGATCTTCAGCCTGAAGACGTCGACGCCTATTTCGTCGCCGCAACATAACGCAACAAGACATTCGCCCTTTCTGGATCTTCTACCCTCAGCCTCTTGTCTCTGGCTTTCTGTACGGATTCGATTCGCTAGCGGTCCGATAGTCATCCAGATTCCCGCCCAGAAATAGTACCTCGCGCTCCTCAGTTGGGGTATCGCTCACCCATGCTAGATTGGCTTCATCATTCTCAGTCCCATCTTCAAGAATCCTGACGATCTCTTCGGCCGTCCAAGTGGTGACCTTCGGCACCGTGTAGGTGTGCAACTCGCTCGCGTTTTCCGCGATTGCTTTGGCGCCATACTCGTTTTCATCGTCCGGCGAAAGGAGCAGTTGTGAGGCTTCCTCAGACAGTGATACAAAAGGCGAAGAATTGGTGTCCCCTCGCATGTGCTCTGCCGCTGCGCGACCCAGATCAAGTTGTTGACCTCCCCAAATATTCCAGGGGGCGGCCTCGTAACGCAAAGCCGCCATGGAACGCAAATGGTCCATCGCGCTTTGACGGTCCAACACATTTGGCTTGCAATGCCTGGCGTGGTTTTGAAAGCGCTGCAGCACCGCGTACGACGATGCCACCACGTCGTCGTAAACGCGGCCACTGTCGACGCCGCTGGCTGACGGACCAGTCGCGCTGGACCATTGTGCTGATCTTTGCGCAGCGAGTTCGATTTCTCTTCTGAGTTCCGCAACGTTCGCGCAGGTCAACGTTGCGGCAAGCTGAGCGCGCGTTCTGATAAAGGATGCAGCTGCGCACCGTTCGTTCTCCTGGATAGCCTGCGCTCTCATATTGCCTTCGGTCACAGTCGCGGTCGATCCAGCACCGGGTGAAGCTGATGTTCGGAGGATTGGCTGAGCCTCCCGAAGCCGCTGCTCAAAGTCTGCTTGCCCTGCTTCTTCCGGTTGCGGCTCGACGTAATTCGTCCGAGCCGCGGATGGTTTGGCATTGTCAAGTGGGTCCATTCCATTTCCCTTTTGGTAGCCTTGTCGATATCAATCCGACAAAGTTGACCGATTTGCGAGTCACGAGTCTGAAACCGAGACGCGCGCAAATGTCTATAAAACGATCGCATCTGGTTTCTCGAACGGTTCGGTATGTTGAGGGGGGCCAGCTCCTTCTTCTCTTCCAGATTTGGAGCCCATCAAACCTGGTCCGTTGTCTGGATAGAGACGTTCTTATGCTAGAGGGTTTAGCTGTCGATCAGCTGACCAGCCTTATTGCTTGAGAAGATCAAGTCCTTGCGACTTTGCTGGCGGCATTGTTCATTGCAGAGCTGAGTTTGGCGGGATGGCGCCATCGTCGCTGTCACGCTTCACGGCAGCGGAGCGTGAAAACCTCGGGAGAAGCAGCCCGGCGGAAGCGCAGCGATCGTGAGCTTAAGTTGCGTGAGGAAGTCTGCCGGGACCAGCTTGCATCGATTGTGAATCGATGTCCTAAAAATGTTAGTCGAGATGCTAGCTCTGGTCCGAATAGCCGATCTTGTCACGGCCATCTGGCTCGTTTGCAGATGACGCCGGATCTCCTCCATGCGGCCAGCGAGCGCTTTGCTCTGTACGCGATGGAGCCGACCATGAAGGATAAGAGCCTGCTTGGTCCGTGGATCCGGCGGTTCTTGCTGGAACATCTGGTCGCCGAGCGCAATCTTTCCCGCAACACCTAAGCCAGCTACCGCGACACGCTGACATTGTTGCTGCCGTTTGCCAGCAAACAGGGAGGCTGCGCCATGGATCGAATGACCGTGGAAGAGCTGACGCCGGAGGTCGTCCGCAAGTTCCTGGTCGATGTAGCGGGCGAGCGCCTCAGCCGCGGAGAGGACCAGCGGGTAGATCTGCGGCTGGCGGCGCTTCAGGCGGAAAAGCCGGAGCGTCCTACCGGACCAGTCAATCTGATCAAGGCGCAATGCCGCCACTTCGCCGCTGCGCATCCCGTATGGGAGCCAAAAGAGGCCTCGTCACCCGGGCGACATCATCCCGGAATCGTGGGCGACATCATCTCGGAATGGGCGGGCGACTTCAAATCGGAATGGCGGGCGAGATCATCTCGGAATGCTGGGCGACATCGAGCGGAATCCGCAGCCTGCCGGCCTCATTAGGCTTAAGGGGCAAGGTTTCTGTTTGAAAAACCATGCCCCGCATTACGTCGCATCCTCGCGCGCCGGTAATATGTGGCTTTCCTTGAGTCGTTGGCGTGCACGCGTGAGTTTTCAGCTTTCCATATTGAGGATACTTGCCTGGCAGCCAGACGGTCGGGCGAGCATCGAGGTCGTCAATCAGCACCTCGCGATCTATTACAGCAGCGGGCCGGAGTGGCCCGCGCGCATGACGCGGATCGCAAGCCGTGCTCCCGAGCTCGACATATTCGGGCAAAGATTGATCGGACGAGAGCCAGGGCGTTGGATTATCACCGAGGACGGCAGAAAGGTTCTCGAGACCCTCGAGCAGCTGGATCGCCTTGCGCAAAGTCAAGTTGAGCTGGAGATGGCGCCGCCGTCTGAAGGCGAGAGGCCGCCTTCGATAACGGTGCAGCCGCGGACCGTCGCGCGGAGGAACCGGCCCCGCCGCAAGCGATTGAGGCCGCGAAAAGGGCGCTTGGCTCAGACATGAGAGTTGCGCGAGGCTCTTGATGATGGCGATGCTCTTCGCTAGATCGCGTGAGTTCAGTTTGGAGATATTGCCGTGGCAATGGGTACTGCGAAGTGATTCAACGCGACCAAGGGATATGGCTTCATCCAACCGGAGGACGGCGGCGCTGACGTCTTCGTGCACATCATTGCCATCGAGAAGGCCGGCTACAACCAACCTCGCGGAAGGCGCCCGGGTACAGCTACGAGCTGAAAGCCGGACGTTCTGGTAAGATGAGCGCAGAGGATCTCCGCATTGGCTGAGACGTCAGGCCGCCGAGGAACCAAGCCAGGTTCATCGGTGTTCTGAATCGGCTTCCGGCTTGTCCGAGAAGCATCGATACGGCCTCAGCATAATCCTCCGGTGCCGCTGAGGCCGTTTCCTTGTCCACACCATTGTGACCGACTGGATAGTTAAACCTACGCGGCCAGTCGCGCCGTCAGGCCGACATTGCCGCGAGAGTTGCGACAAATCTCTCCGCGACATCTCCGCGCGAACATTGGATGCGCTCGTTCACGCCGGCTGCGGAGCGCATATCGATCTCACCGTAAAGACAAATCGGTAGCTGCCGATTGTTGTTGAAACGTCGGTCCGGACCACCCTTGCGATTCACATAGCGCCAGGTCTGGTCGACCACGATGGCGTCATGAGGTGGAGTCTCTTCCTCGATGAACCGAGCATTTCGGAAAGCGAACTGTACATCCTGGTAGGAGAAGGCGGCAATCGTCCTGCCGGCAGTGACGAGGATGGCGTCAGGCGTCAGGTAGAAGGTCTCTTTTCCAAGTGGCAGCTTCAGGAAATCGATGTTGCTGTTGACCAGGTGCGGCTTGTCTCTGCCCAAGGAGATCGGGTGCCGTCGTATCAGCTTCGAGGCACCAGCATTGCGCTTCCAATCCGCTTCCTGCATCTCAAGAGGGACGTTCCAGATGCCGCCGCAACTGGCCAAATCGTGAAATGCCGAAGCGAGGGTTTCAAACCGCGACGAATACTCCGCTGACAGTTCGTACTCGAGCGACACGGTGCTGGATTGGCGGCCATGGATTGCGAGCGATCCGACGATCAGAACCACGCCGGCCGTCAGGACAAAGGCCGCGACCGGGGGGACGGCGGAAGCTGAGCCGGCGACCATCAGGGCGCCAACGGCAAAGAGTGCGGACAGCATCGTGATTAGTATCTTGTACCGCCGCCATCGCGATCGGGCGGCCGCCAAAGTTTGCGCAATATCGATGGTTGAGTTGGCGACCAGCTCATCGATCGGAGCACTGTCGATCACCGTACCCTGGCTGACCTCGATCGAACCAGAAACGGGCGGCTGGTGTACGTCCGGCAGAGGAGGAGGCGAGCCGTTGGCCGCCGCGTATGGTTGGTAGGACGTCCACGACACCCCGGATCCCGGCAGACCGATCGTCGTTCGCGTGCCACGTGGGCCAACGGTGTAGTGCAGGCCGCGCGGCCCCAGCGTGACACTGGCACCGCTCCCGCTCACATTCACGCGGACGCCGGGAATGATCTTGAAGCTGCGGCGAAATCTAAAGACCATCGGAACAACGATTGGCAAACGATGAAAGTAGTATCGTGCCATGTTATCGTGCAGAGATCGAATACTACAAGAGTGAGGGGGCGCTGGCCTGCGCGTATAGTTGACAAGAGGTCCATGGGAGTCCTGATCCCGCGTTAATCCTGATATACAGCGTACCGTCACGTCGCTCGATCGTTTGTCCGGGGCTTCAGGATCAAATTTGTTTGGGGGCACTGCCCGCAACTGCCTTTTCAGTCAGGTTCGCCCGCGAACTTGATGTCGACCAGCTCGCGAACTTGATGACAGGCGAAAACCGGACGGCGGAACGCGATGGAGCTGAGCCTCTCAGCGCATCTGGCGAGGCGATCCGGCCGAATTCCAATGCTCGTCGTGCGGCAAGTTCGGTGCTCGCGTGGCTCGCTCCGAAAGGTCGCGCGCATCAAGGGCTATTCTCCGGCAAGCGCACTTCAGGTTCGTCGATCCCGATGGTGGCGACGCCCACCACCCGTTCTGCGAGTTCTACGGCGATGACGAAAATCGATCCGGGCAGGCAAACCTCCTCGACTTCGGTTCGGAGAAAAGCACAAAAACCAGGGCCGTGCGGCTCCTTGTGTGCAAAGGTATCGAGCAAGGGTTGTTTGACCAGCGGCGCATTCGGTCCATGCGCCAGTGGTTTTTCGATCTTAAGGCTGCCTGCCGCTTCACCCTAACAACGTCGCCAGAGGCGATTTCCTGGACGCGAGCACTCCATCGTCATCCCAGCTACCAGCGTTGGACATTACACCCAGCTCAGGCGGAAATGCCCGCATTCAATTGGAAAGCCGCCGGCAAGTATCAGTTTACCAAATATCATCAGCACCTATTCGATCTGATAAAGGGTATCCCAATCGACGACGGGATTTGTCGACAAGCAGGAGAGCTACTTCGGAAGCACTATCAGCGCGAGGTGTTCGATCCGACTGTACTCCAGCGATACTCGCTTGCCGCCTTCGTCACTGCGAATGGCGGCATCATTTTTTTTTAAGGTCCGTCCGGAGTACTATAGGATGAAGGGACCTCCGGTCGCCTTGCTCGCCCTGTGCGCCTTAGTGCTGTTCATCTCGAATTGGGATATGAATGCTGCCATCGCAGCCCTCTCCAGGCTATTGTTGGCGCCGGTGCCGAGTGATCTCACGCTCGGTAACGTTATCGGCCTCAATCCATTCCACGAGTACGCCGCGTGGCGGATCCTTTTTCTGCGCAAGTGGCTGCCAAAAGCCCCGGCGGACTGGACTACGATCGCCAGCTTGCCGCAACTGAGGCCGCGCTTCGTGAGGAGCATCGTCGGTGGAAGGAGCAGCAATCCTAGCACGGGCCGAGCCACATCCGAGCGCGCTCCACGGACCCATAGGACGATTGTGCTATAGCGCGGCGTGGGAGGAATAACATCAAGCTATCCAACGAATGATTGGGTCAAATAATCAGGCAAAGAAGCGAGTTCAGGCCAGCGACGACAATGCCGGCTCCAAGACAACGTCATTGTCTGAGAATTTTCTCCATAGCCTTTGCACGTGCCAGTTCGTCGATCAACTTGTCCACGTAGCGGATCTCTTGCATCGTCGGCTCTTTGATGTCTTCGACGCGTACGCCGCAAATCACTCCCTTGATCTGCGCCCGCGACGGATTGAGCCGAGGCGCCTGCGCAAAGAACGTCTCGAAGTCGGTTTTCCGTTCCAGCCGGGCCTCAAAGTCCTTTTGACCATAGCCCGTCAGCCACGCGATGATCTGGTTGACCTCGGCCTTTGTCCGCCCCTTTTTCTCGGTCTTGGCAACGTAGAGCGGGTAAACGCTCGCGAAGCTCGTTATGTAGATTTGGTGTTTTGCCATGGCGCCACTCTCTTAAAGATAGCCGGTCACTCGGCAGGCAGGTATATCAGGCGCAACAGACTTCAGTCCGCGACATACGGTATCGCCGATCGTTTGATTGCAAGGCGCATCTGATGCGTGGCCAGGAGCGCCTCCACCGCCCAGACCTGCTGCGGCGCGAGGGCCGGGCCGACGATGATTTCCTCGATGCCGCAGTTGTTGGGATGCAGGGTTGAATTGTTAATGACGACCTTGTCGAACCGACAAGAGCGGTAGGGAACGAGCCCGGCAGGAGCGACGCGCGTTTTCAAGCAAGGCGGCCATGACACGTCGGCCCAGACCAGGCGAGATTCGCACTCTTCGCGAAAGTGCTCGTTCTTGAGAACCAGCGCCGTTTTCAGCGCATGCGGCCACCATCTTTTGACCTGCGCGCGGGCGCCTTCCAGTTCATGGGGTCCTTCCAGTAAGAGCGCGATGAGCAGCGCCACGGCCGCGTCGGCTGCCGCGTGCTGCTGCTCGGTGTCGTAGATGACAGGTGTGATGTCGAAGCCTTGCGCCTCGGCGTTCTGCAGTAGCCAGTCGGCATCGAATCCGATCGAAAAGCCCTGTCCGCGATTGTAGCCGCGCCATTGCGACAGCAGATCGCCGTTCGAGGTGAGGGACCCGACGAACGCATGGACGCTTTCGCTGTGCTCTCGAAAAAGCACAATCGTCTCCCAGGCCAGCGACGATATCTGCCGAATCTCGGCGCCCCGGCTTTCGATTGCGGCGAGAAGGATATCCCAGCCGTGCCGAAACTCCGACGTATCGTTGAGAAAGCGGTAGTGCGACGTCCATAGGGATTTGCTGGCAACGATGCCATGAAGACCCGTGCCGGACGTATAGTGGTACAAAATCATGCGGTTTGGATGGCCTGGCGGTGAACTTCAGACAATGACGATGCCGGGCTGCTTACGGACCCCGACGAGCAGATCGCGAATATCCCGAACGCTGATCGAAATCGAGACCGTGCTTCGCGGGAACGGGCCACGGCGGGCGGTGCGCCAACGGGCCGTGACGCGAATGATCTGATCGGCCTGATTGCCCTGCAGTGTCGTCCTCAAAATCCTGATCTCGGCCTTTTCGCCGGGAGATCGGGCGATCCTCATCTGCACCATTGACCTGATGCGTTGCTCCCCTGAGGACGTCGCGCAGTACTTCTCCTTCGGAGAAGCCGAGTAGAGGCGGCGAGGCCTGGACGGTCTCAATATTTTGGTCTCGCCCCTGGTGTTGAAGACGTGTAGCTCGATGCCGCCGCTCGTGGTGTCAAAATTGAGCCGGGGCGCCGTTTCCATTACGCGGTCGTAGACCGCCTTCGCAGCAGATGCGGTGCCGGGCAGGAGCTTGGAGAGGCCAAGCCATTCGCTGATCATGCCGCAACCCGTGACAGAGCCAGGATCGCTGCCGTCACCGGCGGCTTCGATCAGCTGGCAAAGACGTGGCGACCCCGTCTTTCAGGATGTCCGCGGCATCGAGGCAGGCTCTTGCCCTGGATAGTGCCTCGAGCCAGATGCGCGGAATGTCGGTCGATGACGGGCAGGCCAACATCTGGTCGAGATCGGCGCGAGGCGGGATGCCGGCCGAGACGATTTCGGATCGTTGCATCATGTCGGGACCTAAGCGTGGAAGCTGATAGTGCCGAAAGCATATCCGATTCGGTTGCTGCTTCGACCTGGGGGAGGGGGCTGTGACCAGATCTTGGCTGGTCCACCCGACATACCGGTGGGCTTGACCCCCGAGAATGCGGCCGGTTCGCCCTCCAGGGCTGAGTCCGGCTCCCGCGCCGCCAAATGCGTGCTCGGGACGACGAGGACAGCAAGGAGCGCTTCACGTACCAAGAGGTGACCGTTGGTACACTACTTGGATCCGGCTTCTTCTATCCATTGCACACGCATTGAGCGGTCGCTCAGGCGAGCCGATCTAATTCCCTGCCATCTGGCGTTGCGTCGACAGCGTCCCGGCGCGCGGTCAGCTAAGAAACTGCAGTTGCCGCTTCTCCTCCTGCAAGCGCCTTTCGTAATCAGCGCGGCAGGCGGCGGTGAGGGGCCGGATCTCGCCGTCGTGAGCATGGGACGTCTCCCAGGCCTCAAAAACTTGCTTCTCGAGGTGGAGCAACTCGCTGTCATCATCGGACGATGCGAGGGCGGTCGCCGGCATTGCTGCCGCAGCGCCGCCGCGTGCCGCAGCTGCGGCGAGCCATTTCGAGAATCGCCGGCGCGTGGTAGGTATGCTGGTAGCCTGGGTCATGAGAGCCTCTCTCTGACCGGGTTAGAGCCGAGGAAAAGGTTCAGACTTCCCCTCGGCTTGTTTTTAAGATAATCTTTTATTCATGGCGAAGTTAATAAAAGATAATCTTAAAATCAGGCGCGGCAGGCCGGCCACCGGCGGAGCTGCGCCGCTGGTCGGTGTCCGAATGCCGAACGAATTGCAGGCTGAGGTTCGGGCGTGGGCCAAAGACCAGCCGGACAAACCAAAGTTGGCAACCGCCGTCCGCCGGCTGGTCGAAATCGGGCTGAAAAGGGGCTGATGTGCGTGCAGACCACCTGCACGGGATCACCGATTGCGCGACCTATTGTCAGAGGAACTTGACATGACTACGTGAGTTACGTAGTTATGCATGGTACGTTAATTACGTAGTAACAAGCCATGCATACTGTCGCCCAAACGAAAGCCTTCGATGCTGCCGCAGATGATGCCGGCATGTCTCCGGGGGAGGTGGAAGAACTTGTCTGGTTCCTGATGGAGAACCCTACAGCCGGTGACGAAATCTCAGGGACGGGGGGATGTCGCAAGGTCAGATGGGCTGGCAGAGGGAAAGGCAAGAGCGGCGGATTTCGCACGGTCACCTTCTACTCGGGTGAGAGTATGCCGGTATTCCTTCTTACAGTTTTCGGAAAAGGTGAGAAGTCAAATCTGACCGCCGCAGAAAAGGCCGCGTTGAAGACCCTAACAAAGGCGATCGCGACCGAGTACAAAAACAAAGTTGAGAAGTTGGCCAAGAAAGCGGGAGTAGCATGATGAGCAAGAAGGCTTTTGACAAGATCGCAGCTGGCCTCAATGAGGCGCTGGAGATCGCTCGCGGACGTGCGAAGCCTACGAAGCTTTATGTTCCGGCCGAGATCAAAGTTCGCGATATTAGGAAGAAACTTAACCTGTCTCAGGACGACTTTGCTGCCGAGTTCGGATTTACAATCAATCAAATTCGAGATTGGGAGCAAGGCCGTTCGCGGCCGTTAGACGGTCTGCGAGCTTACCTTATGATCATTCAGCGTGATCCCCAGGCCGTTCTAAATCTTCTTCAGCGTAGCGCCGCTGCGAAAAAGCGGAGTGCTAGAAAGGCGGCGTGATCTACAATGAGTGATGACCTGTTTTGACCCGAACCGGCATTGCAAATGTGATCTACGTCGTCATGGGAGGCTGCGCTAGGCAGAGACCAGATGAGTATCGATCAGCATGTCCGTCGACAGATCGAACAGCAAAATCGCTGGTCGCTTGAGCTTCAGCGAATGAAGTCGTTCGCGACTATAAGCGACCTCTACCAGCAGCAGGAAAAAGCGAGAACTCAACTTGATTTAGCTAAGTTCGCAGGCGTGAGTTTGCGTCGGATGGCTGTCTCGTGACCAGCAGACTGATGCAGGAAGCCGAAGACGCTCGCCGTCTTTGGAGCAGCCTTCACCAGGAGGTCCAGCTAGCGACGTCCGTCATCGCGTCGGCTCGGCACACATCGGTGTATACAGCCAACGCTATTGCAGGGGTCGCTCCAGAGCATCTGAGGCTGTTAGAGAACGTCGATTTGCCGGCCCGAATGGCCGCAATGAACCATCCTTGGCTTTCCACTCAAGATCCTAGAGCGTCACTGTGCGCTTTCGCCGAGATGCAGGCAATCGGAGCTGGGCTCAAGAATCAATACCCCTTTGACGCGGATTTCTCCACGGCGCTCCGACGATCGCTCGGCGACTGGCAGGACGGAGTGCCTGAGGCCCCGACACCTGCGATCTTAAATCCGCTTCAGCGATCCGCCTATTATGCAGAGCGCGGCTTCAACACCAGCTTGACGGATTTTTCAGATGAGGCCTTCGCTGAAACCGTAAGTCAGGCGGGATTGGAATTCGAATTCACCTCAATCATCATTGAGGACGATGACACCGAGGAAGAAACCTGCGCGAAACGACGGGATGCTAGCTACGCCCACCTCCAGCGAGTCGAGTTTTCGGTTCGGCGGCTAATCGAAGAGAGAATGACCAATCTGCATGGCGACGCCTGGATAAAACGCCTACCTGCTCCAATGCTCAAGGATTGGAGAGACAAAAGGGATAAGGCGGTCAATTCAGGTCAACAGAGTTCGCATTAATCGAGTATGCAGATTTTACTGACTACAAGGTCATTATTGAGAGCAACGAGAATTGGAAAGCGTTCGAGCCCGTATTTCGTCGGCGGGACGATATTCGTGACTCGTTCCAACGCCTATTTCCGGTGCGAAACGCGACTATGCACACGCGCAACGTAACGCGCGACGACTATATACTCGCCTCTGTCGAGATTCATCGAATCCTGAAGGCCATCAAACAGGCCCCCTGAGAGACGACGTCACCTACTTTATTAGCGAGTGATGAAACGCTCCTGAACTGCATCTGGGAGCATCGAAGAGCGGGGTAAGGCCGACTGCGCGTCCGCGCCGGCTCCCCGAACGACCAGCGGGGGGCGTCCTCCCGCGCTGGTCGCCGCGGAAGCTATCTTGGAGCGTCCCCGCGATAGCTTTTACTTTTGTCCGGCCTAGCATGTCGCATCTCGCGACTGATTCACTCCGGACAAATATCCGGTAGTTTTCATAATCAGCCGGCTGCAAGAACCCGGGCTGGTAGTTCAGCCTTGAGCTGCCAGTTCTTGCTCGATATCGGCTTCCATCCGTGACGTGTCGCCGACCGACTTTTCGATGAACTCATTCAGAAACTTGTCGTTCGGGAATTCGGCGACCTCGCGAAATGTGTTTTCGAGCACGCGCACCGCGACGCCGAGTAGCTCGATTGCTTCGGCCTTCTGTTCCATCTCCGCCAGAGCGCCGGGATGCCCGCGATCGATGAGCTGCTCGATCACGATGCGGCGAATTTCATCGTTGATGCCGCTGGCGTAGTTCACAGCAGGCGCGGTGTTCGAGCATCGCGCTCTGCCGCCGCAAACCGATAAATCCGTGAACAAAAACCACGAGAGAAGCCGACAAACCGCCGAATTTAGGCGCCGATCCTGGGATTTGTTGCATTAATCGATTTTCATCGAGCGCTACAATTTCTGCGCTGAACGAGATGCCTCACGAAGGAAATTTCGGCGGTCCGGAAGGCAACGGGAATAAAATTGGCCACATCTAATTTGGCTATTGCTGCACAGGAGCAGAGCATGGCTAAGCATTTGTACCGTCTCCGTATGGGCTCGTATGTCGGGAACCTATTTCGGCGCAGCAAGCATGATTTACAGCAGAGGCTCTGGCTGCAATGTAACCTGATGCGGCTCGGGTGCGACCTAGCGCGATCCCAGTATCAGCCCGGCCTTGAGCAAGGGAAGCTACTACTGCCACTTAAGCCGCTCACCAAGTCGACTTCAGCTAGCCAGGAAGCCTACTAGAGGCCGCAACTAGTGCCGCTGTGGGTCTTCATTGACGCTAAGACGATTTTGAGAGGCGCGACGTGGCCAACTCAAGCACTGTCGATGGAGAGTGTAGCGATGGCGAATGAACAAGAGTTTCGGCCGGATCGATGAGATCGAACTCAACGAGGCGGCGGCGGTCATTAGTTGAGCAGGCCGATGACGAGATCACCGCTGTTATAGCGAGCGTGGTGGGCGTTCATTTTCAGCGAACGCCAGATCAGGCGCTCAAGCTCTCTCGGGCCTTGGCTGTTGCCGCAGAGAATGCGAAAAAGTCCAAGCATCAACCGAGGCGCCGTCAACATAACGCATGGTCGGCCCGGAACGAGCGAAAAGCTGCATTTGAGGAGATCCTGCTGCTTCGAGGAAGGATCTGCAGTCATTCCTCTCGGCTCGCTAATACAACCCGTTGCGCTTCTACATCAACGCTGACGGTTTATGCCAAATCCCGATCTACTGTTTTTGGTAATGGGTGGTCTCACCCTCGGAGGCTTCGTCGGCGCCCTGATTAAAGCTCTGATCGGCGACCGGGAGCTTCGCGACCGTGGATGATGCCCTCGGCAGGACTTGAACCTACGCCACGAGACGTAGAAACTCCCCGCTCCACTGAGCTATGAGGGCACATGGCAGAGGTAAAAATCACGGCCAACCGATCGGACGAAGAAAGCTGGCGCATCGAGCGCCTCGAGGAAGTCCGCGATATTATCCTCGAGAAGGGCGTGAAGAACATCCTCGCGCTTCACGATCACAAGGGCAATCTCTACGCCGATTGGTCAGAGCAGCCCAGCACCTATGCTCTCGCCACCGCAATCAAGATCTGGTCCGATAAAGGCGAACCGCACTCAAACCATTCTGTGCGGGGACGCCCGCTTGTATGGGATATGGGTGGCGACAATCCTTTCTGCGGCCCTTCTTTCCCTTAGTTTCACAATCTTCAAAGTCCGCCGCTACATTGGTAGCGATAACGGAGGTCGATTGCCATGCCAGCACTTTGGGTCGGGTCACAATGGATGGTTACGAAAAACGGCGTCGATACCACTGATCGAAAGTATTTCATCGCAAAAGAGCGCGTGCACGAGGAAGATCCTCCTGGATATACCTGGGAACGACACATGGAAGAGAAGGACTGGGTCGATATGACCGACTTCCGCCGCGCGATGACATTCGCACGGGCGACATGGCCGACGAAGTGAGGTCTGCGCGCACAAGAATCGAGCCTGTCCGGACAGAGTCAGAGTCCAATGCCTAACCGATCGGCCAAGTGCGCTATAGATGGCGAGGCGCGTGCGCGCCGCCGGTTCTTGACATCCATCGCAGCGATCAATGCTGTTGAGTGCGCTGCAAACAAAAACTGCGGCTTCCAGTAGACAAAGACGCTGGGCAGGCCACCGGCGAAGCGAACTTCGTAGCTGCCGGCATCGGGGGACGGCTTCGTGCTTGAGCAGGCGGACAGGATGACGGGATCAGCGTCCTGGTTCGGAGTCTAGGCAATTGATTGGGTGATGCGAATGCAACCCACTGGAACGACGTCCGGCGCGTCGTCCAGACACAATCTTGGACAGGAACAGTCCCGCGATTGCCAAGTTTCCCGATACTCTTCTCGAAGGATGACCCCGATTGACTCCAGCTCCAATGCCCCCAGCTGAGGCCGCCTTTGGCTGCCAGGGCAATCTTGTCGAGCTCAGTGAAGGGGGTGGCTGGTGACGAGCGTTCTCCCCAGCACAAGGCCCGTGTATGTCCCCGCGACTCCGTCCCAAGAGCCTTGGGCCGGATTGGTTACCAGGCCTATGTGAGGGCGCATTGCGGGTTATCTCGCGCAAGGGTTACGACGCAACCTGTTTTAGAGTTTTTCGTTTGGAGCTACTCATTGGCAACAAGCATTGAATCGATCGTTTCGGCTTATGTACGTCTGAAGAACCGGCAAGCCTTAGAGAATATGCGAGACCTTCGGCGCCAGTTGCTCGAACAGCTACAATCCACATCAGGCGTTGACCCGACTGTCTCTCGAGATGCTCTACTTGAGGACCTCCGAGTGATCGAGGATGGACTCGAGCAGCTCCAGCTAAGGCCGTAACGGGGGTGCACCAGTTCACGCTGGCAGATCTCCGTGTTAACCTAGCAGGCGCCGTGGCGATCGTGCGGAACGTCGTGGCACCGGCCGCAGGGGCTGGTCCAAAGCGGCTCCTGCGGTCGTTTGTTCTGTAATGTCCGGAAGTGTCCCAATTTCCAAAGAAACGAATGTTTTCTTGGGCACTTAAGGGGCTGATAGCCGAACGACGGTGCAGCCGTTGCTGAGGCTATGGCACGGGCTCCTAGGCACACCGGGCCCGCATTGCTCAAGGCCGCCTCAGTTGGGCGCCGTTCTCTTGATCTAGCTCAAGCGATGCCCCCCTCTGCAGCAGTCCATCAGGCCGCGCCTGCCGCGCCGCTGGCAAGGCGTTCGTGGTCGACGATTTCAAGACGGATCAGCTTCGGGCAGGGCGACCGAAACTGATATTCGCAGCCATGTTCCAGGAGCGGGCGATTACCGTGGTTGAAAAGCCGCCGCTCCTCATCGCCTCGACACTGGCTCGGGCGAGCCCCTAATCGTCGGACTTCAGAAGGGCAACTTCCACACGAAATAGAGAAGCGCAGCAATGGCCCCCCAGAAAAGTATGCCGCGGAAGATGAAAGCGAGCGCCATGTTAATCGCCGTCTCGTCCAAGCCGCTGCGCCATAGCGATTCCATCGATCGCGTCTGCCAGCCCTTCTAGGAAAACCCGATACCACGCATCATCATCGGGAAGCTCCCACTCTCGTAGGCTGCCGACGTAACGGGTCAGAGCAATAACGCCCGCGATCGTGGTTGGCGTTGAACGGAGGAGCACATTCGCATGCTCCGCGAGAGCATGGTTCCTTTGACTGCTGATTTCGTCGGCGGCATCAAACTCGGGCCCCCTATCGAGCTTCGCCGATACAGACAAGGCCGCATCGTAACGCGCCGACAGCTCGCGATGACGCTCGATCACTACGAAGATTAGATCCCGATCGGCTGCAGCAGTCGACTGGGTGGAAATTTCCTGCGATGACAATGTTGGCCCCGAGCTAGTAGCAGGCCTACGTTAGCATCGCGGCCATGATGATAATCAGCGTAGAGGGTCCTTCATCTGCGGTATTTCTGCTCGATCGGCTTGGGCATTCAGACGAGGTCACCACCTCCATTTGGAGGTCGAGCTTTCGGGGACGAGGGCGCGCGCCTTACTCGCGCCGGAAAACGGCTCCGCTCCAGCCATTCCCGGCGTAAAGCTGCATATTTTGCGGGTATCAGAGGTTGTTATCCCGCATCTGCTGCGCTTGGATACGCTTCCACATTTGAAAGGGGCGGGCGAAATATGAAGTTGATTGCAATAGTTGCCGGTCTGTTGCTGCTCGGGGTGATCGGACAAGCAAACGCACGCGGAGGACATGGAGGGCGCGTCAGCTACGGCGGCGGACATCACACTACCAGTCATGGCGGCAGCTATTTGGGCGCATCCGGCTCATCACACCGTGGCGGGACTTATGTCAATTCGAGAACTGGCAACCGTTACGGCACTCATCGATGAGGAGCGAAGAGGCGGGAATCGAGGCGCGGCCATTCGATGGGGCTTTTTACGCGTAGACAACAATGGAAGCCGACGTTTCGGCTACGAAGCCGTCAGGGTCCCGGAAGGGGCTTTCTATTGCGCTGTCTTGCTCTGGGGCGTGATCGGCCTCCTCTTCAATGCGGGCACTCTCTTCGGCCGGGCTGGCTCGGTTGGGATCGGCACTTCGGTTTATGTCACCGCCATCCTCATTTGGATTGGCGGCATGGTTCTGTTCGGTTTGGGAGCGCTGCTCTCGCACAATGACTTTGATGGCGAGCGGCCACTGCCAGAAGACGCAGGCGATATTCGGATAACGCGCTAGAACTCTCTAGGGTGAGGGCCGGGATGAAACGCAGCCCGGAGTGTCCGAACGCATGAGGGGCTCAGCCGCGGTTCTTCACCTTGATCCAGTGGTTTTGTCCTGCGTTATAGGATGGGACTTAACGCCGATGAGCGTTTCGTCGAGCGAAATGGCAGACTGCCGTCAAGCAATTCAAAGCTTTATGGAAGCCTATTGCGTAGCGAAGATCCTGCGAGATGTGCTGCGCTGCTTCAAGCATCACACCTCAACCCCGGCTGCTGGCGACGCTAGGCCCTTGAAGTTCGTATGAAGAGCGATTCGAGGATGAGGTAGACCGCTTTCGGATCGGTCTGCCTAGAGACCAGATACGATAGGATGTCGTGGCGGAGCTCTGGCGTGAGCCGCAGTACGAACAGCTCTTTGCGATCGATCCGATTTTCCTCGTACCAGCAGATGACAGCTAAGCAGAAATCAAAAGCGAGCACGACATCGCGCGCTGCAACTAAGTTATCTCGCGCAGCCTTAAGCTGAGCTTGGTTGCCTGCGAGGCGATATTGAAGGTCCATTTCGAAGTCGTGCGCGCTCACAGGAGCGATGTACGGCGCGAGCGCAAGATTCGTGAGCAATAGCGCGGCGACTTTGGCTTAGACAGCGCAGCGGTGTCCTGGGGGAAATGTTGGGTCCGCCAGATTTCACATTCACCCGCCCATTATTCGTGCGCGAGCTTGTGCGTGTTACTGTCAAATTCGATAGTCAAGCCGATCGCTTGCGTTATCTGGAAGCAATTCGTCACATGCGCTGCCGCACGAGTGTTGGCTTTGTTATTTCTCATACGAGCTCGTTGCGCTTCAGACGGATTGTCGCGAAAACGCCAGCTCATTTGCCCGGCCACAGAGATTGCGAGAGCGGAAATCTCGACACCTGTGGGTTTGATGGTCTGGTCAAATTGCTGAGCGCTGGGCGCTGGTACGAAGCTTGCTTAAGAGCAGGTCCATCTCTTCTCGGATCGGCGGACTACATCCGCCTTGTGACTGGCTCGGAACGGGGATGCTACAAGAAGGTTACCAGCATGTCAGGTATCGCTGCCGCTTTTCTATTGCCTTGGAGCAGTTCCCATCAGACTGTTTATGATCAGCTCAAGCACATGCTTCCGAAGCTCTCACTTCGCGGACAGGCAGGAGTCGGCATCGCCGCCTTCATGCACAACAAAGGCGTTCGATATAAAACCGCGTCTCGGCCATCACACGAACTGCGTGCGATCGACAAGGATGAGCAGGATCTGGAGTTCACTCCCCATGTTGCAATCGCTCATGTTCGCGGTCGAGTTTGCACAGAGGGTGAGAGCGACGATCAACCAACTCCCAATCGCAGGGCCACCTCCCGTCAACTGTCAATTTCGTTGGACGGAGCGTTAGTAAATGCTCGAGAGATTAGGGCAGAACTGGTTGCCCAAGGTCGCACCTTCGCGGGTCGGACGGATGCCGAACTCTTGCTCAAGCTAGTTGAACACATTTGTGAAAGGGATTATTGGCGCCAAGGCCTGCAAGTCAACTATGAGAACGTCTTTCGTGAGATTGATGAGCGCATTGATGGTGCTATTAGTGCGCTTTTGCTGGACACCGAAGGAAATCTGATTGCGTTCCGCAATAGATATGGTTTGCGTCCTTTGGAATTCATGCAGACCGACGATGGATTCTTGCTCTTTGCGTCGGAAAATTGCGCCTTTGCCGGACTTCGGGGCAAGTCAGACCAAATCGTCCCCGGCTACATCAAATATGTGGATGGCAAAAAGGGGCATAACCTCGATCGTTGTGTCAGCGATTCTCAACGCGCCGCCAAGCTTTGCGCCTACGAAACTCTTTATCTCGGAAGTCCGGATACGTCGATCCAGGGCCGATCTCACTTCGAAACTCGTTACAGTATCGGTTTCTCGCTGGGTGATCTTATTGCGCGTCGGCTTCCCACAGAGCCGGGCGCCTCTCCGATCATCGTCGCGTCCATGCCTCATACCGGAGGGCCCTACGCTGACGGCTTATTTTCATCTCTCGTAGCACGCGGGGTTAGCGCCGAACGGCGTGAAGTCATCGAGACTCAAATCTCTGAACGAACTCTCATCGGCCCAAGCAGCGAGCGCAAGCGCCGTATTGCTCACAAATACCGTCTGGCTTCGACTGAAGTCGACAAACGCACGATACTTATCGCCGATGAAGCCCTCATTCGGGGCGATACCAGTCGGACCGTAACGAACATGCTTCTTGCGGCAGGTGTCAAAGCTGTCCATTGGGGAATAGGCTCACCGCCTATCGTGGCTCCAAATTACTACGGCGTGAATATTGAGACCATCGATGAGCTGGCCTTCTGGCGGACATGGAAGGGACTGTCCGCTCAACAGCGGAAGCAAAGCCTACTATTTAAAGATATCGAGCCGCATGTCCTCAAAACCATTGAGGGAAGAATTGCGGCCTCGATCAATGCGGCAACTGTGACTTACTTACCCTTCCCGCGTCTCACATCGTTGCTGCCGCGAGGGAGCGAGGGAGTAGATTTGTCACCCTTTACGTTCGAAATGCCAACTCCTGCAGGGCAAACGCGCGCAAATAGAGACCTGCATAACTTGGTGGCTGACCACTATAGCGCTGCCTGAGGCCCGAAGCATGAAGCCAGTTTTTGTTTTTGATTGGAATGGCACGTTGCTTGACGATGCCAATGCGCTACTGCAAACGACGAACACTATCTTGGAGCGCTTCGGACGCCCGACGATCGATCTGGACACCTTTCGGGATCATTCCGATGTCCCACTCTCCATTCTTTTCCGAAATGTCGGAATGTCAGAAGAGGAAGTCGCAGCCGTAGATCACGATGGGGGTGCAATCTTCCATGATACCTACGAGCCGCTAGCCGATAAAGCGGAGTTACGCATAGGTGCGCGCACAGTGCTGGAATTGGTGCGCCAAGAAGCGGCTTCATCCATCATAGTGAGCAACCATATAGTCGCGCCACTTGTTGCTCAATTGCAAAGGCTCGGAATCGATCGCTACTTCAAGGGCGTCCTGGCCTTTGAAAGCCGTGCCACGCAGTATAAAACGATGAGCAAAGGGGAGAGACTTCGGCGATATATGGAGCAAAATGATATAAATCCCGAGTCAACCTTCATTATCGGGGATATGCCAGTAGAAACGAATATTGCACGAAGCCTTGGACTGATAAGCATATCCATTACCGGTGGATTTGTTTCCGAGGCGCGCTTGCGAGCTGCGAAGCCGGACCACATCATCCACAACTATCACGAGCTGTTACCAATCGTTCAAACGCACGGCTTTTTTCTAAATGGATAGATGCTATGTGCGAACGCGAGACACCGCACTTAAGCCGGCGGCGAGATGGGGTCGGCCTTCTCGGAGTGGGCGCATGGGAAAGGCCTGTGGTCTCAGTAGCTCGGCTTACCAGAGTGAAGGTGACGCGAATCGGCGTGGTCGCTGGGGCGGACTGCCCTGAAAGAACTGTCCTGCCTAGCCACCGCCGGGTCACAGAGGCGATGGGCTTAGGATAAGATGGATTGCTCCCCCCGTCTGGCGGAGAGTCCGCCTGAGGTTGGCGTCATTCAATGCGGAGCTAATTGCCAAATCTCGCGAGCTGCTGGGTCAATCTGAAACTTTATTGCAAGAGCCGATCCCAAATCTCTTCCTCGGAATCAACCGTTACATTCCGTGGCCGAAGGCGAGTGCTTGCGCTCCTGAGTCGGAACGGAACTTACCTTGCCTCGTTGGGACTCGTCGCTAACGTTTCAAGGAGCGTCGCGATGACTAAGCGCCGCAGAGTGAAGCAAACCCGCTCCCTTGAAGAACGGTTGGCCGAAAACGCCGCCAAGCTCAAGGAGCGAGCGAATTGCCCGCTGGGATGGAACGGGAGGCCCTGCTTAGGAAGGCCCGTCTAGCCGAGACGGGCGCACACCTGAGCGATTGGCTCACGTCGCCAGGCTTGCAGCCGCCGAAGTAATCCTAAAGAGAGTAGTTCGCTGCGGCGGAGAGGAGTGGACGGGACAGCTCTCTTGTGGCCATTTCAGCTCATGAGCCAAGACGACGCAAACGGTCGCCGGAGCCCACAGGGCGGAAGACTCATCTGGAGAGGGCGGATGCAGCCAACCGTGGAGGACATCGAGCTTTTGAAGCGGATCTACGCTAACGGGCAATCCGTGCACGCAGATAGCAATGTTGATCATCGCCCTTACAAGAGACTCCAAGATATTGGTTGGCTTACAAGCACCGCGCTTGCGCTGCCGAACGTCGTGTACAAGTTGACAAGCTCAGGCCTGAAACGAGCACTGCAGGAGTTGCGATCAGAGTAGATGCGTAGAGCGCGACCCCGACGCATTGTGCGCTGTCTCTTGGCAGCGGACCATTGTGCCTGAGGAAAGTGGACGACGCGTCCATAATTGCCCAGTTAAATGCGCCAGCAGTCCCGGCCGGCATGCTTCGTCTTCATGGAACGAGAACTCCGACAGCTCGAACAGGCAGGTCCTCCGGCAGGCCGCACTAACGCAAGACGAGCGCACGAAGAAAGCCCTGCTCGAAATCGCAGCCGAGTATCGGGCGCGCATCGAATACAGCGAACAGCAAGCGCGAGCAGTCCTGAAGGGAGCGAACTTCACTGGTCCGATCTTGGCAGATCAGCGAAGTTGCGGACCGTCTGATTGAGGTCCGCTTCGTGGGTGGCTGCGGACTGGTTTTGCCCGGGCTGAATTCTTCGCATTTTGACCCTGGCTGTTCTCTAATTCCGGGCGTGAGGTCAAGCTCTCCTTGAACATCCTTGCCGGGTCCATGGTTCTCTCCGCGGTAGGGGCGTGCCCTCCGCATGATGGCGTAAGATGACGTTAGCGGATCAATGTGTGAAGCGCGCTTTGCCCTTTCGAGCACCGCAAAGCCAGGGACGATCTCACCAACGCCAGCGTCCCGGCAGGGACGTTCGCTCCCGCTGTTCGGCGGGAACTCGTTATCCTTTATGCAGGCTGATCAGCAGCATCCTTTGATGACCATTTAAATTCGGTACCATCGATCCACATCCGATGCAGAATGACAGCAAGTTTTCGGGCAACCGCAACCTTG
>Ga0209489_102616_pt1 | contig 36279 bp, 16 predicted proteins | sample SiratrowhiteBW_FD_187527 | JGI IMG/M metagenome (GOLD analysis project Ga0209489, IMG submission 187527) | Root nodule microbial communities of legume samples collected from California, USA - Siratro white BW (SPAdes) (version 2) | ecosystem: Host-associated > Plants > Roots > Nodule | place... | reverse complement strand
TTTTTTTGTAAAAAATTTTCATAAATCTATTATTGCTATCTCAGGAGCCCAATTATACACTTTGATTACAGAAAGAAAGTCTATCCACAATGGTAAAACAATGTTTTAAAGGGTAATAAGGGAAAAGAATAAATAAGTGTTATATTATCTTAATTTTGTTGGGAAAAAAAAAACTATGTGGGTTGGTGGGGCCAGGGCACTGTATGTGGACAAGAAAAGGCTGCTGCAATGGGTAGTGCTAACAACCTTTACAGACAAACATTACATTACAAACCAAAGGAAACGTGTTGCCTCACAACACAATAGCTGCCCAGTGTCGGTCACTTTCTTTTCTTTTTTTGTTTTTCACCATTTTTTTTATGATAAGTGATATAATTTTCAATAACGGTAAGAAAGTTCCATTTTAGTATTTTAATGGTTTTATGAAAATTTAAAAATATAATTAAATAATTAAAATTAACTTTTATCTCTCAAACGGTTATAGTTAACATTACAAGAAAATAATTTTAGCTATGAAATAAAATAGTTACGACCAAAATAGTTATCAAATTAAATTTTGATGGTTAAATAACTATAAAATAAGTTAAGATAATTGGTATCTAACATTAGATATCAATGTTTTAATGACCTATGTTATTAGATTCTAAATTGGTATTTAATTAAGTTAGAGACTAATTTAAAATATAATGATATTGGTCACTAAAATTTTGGTAGCTAAGGGTAAATAGCAATTATCTTGATTTAACTGATCACTAAATTAAATCATTACTCATATTTTATAATTATTTAGCAATTAAAATCTAATTTGATAACTATTTTTGTCATAATTAGTAATTATTTCATTTGGTACCTAAGAGTTAGTCTCTATATAATTTTTTTTTCTTATAATGGAAGAATTGGTTGAGTTTAGAAAATATACTATTACATATAAAAAAATACATTGATTAATTATTAAGATATGAATTAATTTTTAAAGTTACCATTTTCTTAATGAGTAAATAATTACATACAATGTTATCAATTAATATAGATAAACTGTTTAGCTTTTCACGAAGTTAGGTGACAATTTAATTCAACTCAATAAAATTGAATTGAATTTTATTTATTTATAATTAAATTAAATATAACTTAAGTTAAACTAATTCACGTAAGTGATGAGTTAATAAGCGATTTTTCAACTTGAGACTCACTTCTATATTTGTATTATTGACAAACTGTATTATATATTTTTTATATTTTGAATTAGTTTAAATAAATTATAATTTAATTTATTAGCTTATTTAAAACATTAAATTAATTTTTTTTATAAAATTTATATATATTTTTAATCATATTAGATTTAAAAGTTATAATTTTTTAAAAAATAAAAAAATTCAAAATATTAACCCAAGTCAAGTTAACTTAAGAAAGAGTGAATTGAGCTGCATTAAAAAATATGTAAAAACATAATTCAACAGTTTGTTTAGTTTAAGCTCAATCCTATTCAACTTAATTCATAAATATCTTTACAAATTATATATATATATATATATATATATATATTAAAATATTAATAAAATATTTTCTCATTAAACAATTAAATCCATCTCATTTAAAAGTCCCAAATTTTAGATTTTGAAAATTTATCATGTTACAAATTTAAAGAATTGTTTTGACAATCTATAATAATTTTATTGTAGTTACTACAACGACCTAATGATACATTTGATATGATAATTTTATTCTAGTTACTATAACGACCTAAAGGTCTACTTGATATGAGATTGTTTAAATTAAATTAATAGGTTTTTAATTCTAATTCACGATATGAACTTTAAATAGTTAAGAAAAATTTTAGATTGTTCATAAAAATTATCCTGCTCAAATAAAATATTATTTTGTTCATAAAAATACGTATGATTTAGTAAATAAAGAAAAATCTTATGGCAGTTAAATAAATCTTTTTATATCGTTAATCCAAATTAATTAAATATGTATTGGTGTTTGTTTGAACATCGAGGGAAAACAATAATGTAATGTTCTGATAATAACCTTCTAAAAAAAGTTGCGTCTGCATGTATATTAGAATTTTATCTCTGTAATTATTTAATATTTTATATGTAATTTTAATTTTAATTTAAAAAATGTATTTAAAATTGAAATTTGTAAGAAAATACATTTTTATTTTATTTTGAGCCAATCAAATTAATTATTTAAATATTAAAATGTAAAAATTAAAAATAATTTTATTCAAAATTAAATATTAACTTAACTAATTTTTTATTCTATATTTATTTTATTTAACTTTCTTTCTCTGTCAATACAATTTTCAATTAATTTTATAAATTCCAAAAGTATAACAATATTTTTTTTTCAAAGTTAAATCTCTCAATATTAAAAAATAAAAAAATATGACTTTCTCATACGTATTTAGTTTGACAATTTATTTTATCACTTTACACTAATTATAAATTATACTATTCGTAAATTAAAATAGCTAATATTGATTTATTAATATTTTCCTTGTTAATTAAATAATAAACGATTAAGAGATTTGATAAAACATTTTTGTCAATAATGGGTTAAATTTAATAAATAAATAAATAATGAAACCAAAAGTTAATTAAGCTTTAGATATTATATTTAAATGTATATATATATTTTAAAACATAATAAGAAAAATATTCCAGATACGAATTAATAAAAAAAATGAAAACAACAATGTAATAAAAGTCACCCTCTTCCCACTATAATTTCCTCTTCTCTTCTTTCTCTCTCTTTCTCTCCAAGTGTTGAAGTTGCAGAGAGAAAAAATGGATTGAGAATTATCTCTCTCTCTTTCTCTTCCGCTTTCACTTTCCTTCGGATCATTCAGGTACTTCCTCTTCTTTTCTCTTTCATTTCACTTTTTTTTTTTTTTGTTTTGTTTTTGCTTTTGTGTTTTCTTTCTATCGGTTTAGATCGGCTTTGTTTGCTTGAGTAGAACGAGAATCCACGTTCTCCGTTCATCGTTCAGTTTTCGGTTCGAGCGATTTCGTTGACATTGCACTCCAAAAGAACACACCTAACTGAGCAATAGAAGAGTTTTTTTTTTTTTTTTTTTTTTAGGAAATTGAATTAATTAATGTAATAAAATTCAGTTGGTTTTTAGTTTAACTTATTCTCTTGGTTGTTATCTTCTTTCATGCCTTAATTGTTGTGTTGATATTTTGTGCTAATTTTGCTTCCTTCTATCTCTTTAAATAAATTCTTCGGTTTTTTAGGGTTTATGTTACTGTGACTCAAAGGTTTGGATCCTGAACTATTTTCGGCAAGTTATTTTGTTTTCATGTCAGATTTTTGTTTTTGGTAGTTTTCTTGGGAGTTTTAGTGATCAATCAAGCCGCTAGAAGGTAAAGAAATTAATAATTGATAATTTGGTGAATATTTTTTTTTTTAAATAAGATGTTAAATTTAGTAAATCCTAATCTCAGTGAACTTTGCGAAACTTTTTACCATAAAGAGTTTTCTATAATAGGATAATGCACTAGATTGTTCGTATTTATTTTCCCTATGCGAACTGTTACTTTTGTCTATTAGATATTAAGTAAGTTGAAGTTTGGTAAGTGGTATTTAGCTTATTATTTTTATTTTTTTTTCAGCTTCTTTGCTATGGAAGACTCGGATTCAGTTGCTACGCTGATAGATTCTACAACTTCCAAGATACAACAGCTGCAAAAGGCGTTTGCTGAACTTGAAAGTTACCGTGCTGTTACTCTGAACTTGAAATGGAAAGATCTAGAGGAACATTTTCATGGTCTTGAAAAATCCTTGAAGAGGCGATTTCATGAATTGGAAGACCAGGAAAAAGAGTTTGAGAACAAGACGAGGAAGGCTCGGGAAATACTGGAAAAGCGGCAAGCAGCTGTTTATGCCAAGGAGCAAGACACGTTGCAGAGGCTTCAGGAGAAACGAGATGCTGCTGTATTTGATATTACGAATGCTCGAGAAAAGCACAGGAAGTTTTCGTCAAGTGAATTGGCTATTATCTCTAATAGGTGTAATGGGGCACTGTGTGTGGAGGAGAAACCAGTAGATGCTGTGTCCTTTGGGGCTAAAGGTAATATGGGAGAGGTGGAACTTCCTCCTGAAATTGAAAATGTGGAGTTGTCTTATCCAGACTTGGTAAAACTATGTAAAGAGATGGATGCTGCCGGACTTCACAAATTCATATCTGATAATCGTAAGAACCTTGCTGCTGTAAGGGAGGAAATACCACATGCATTAAGAGCTGCTCCTGACGCTGCCCGTTTAGTTTTAGATTCTCTGGAAGGATTTTACTGTACAGAAGTGTCAAATCAGGATGTAAAGAAGGATGCTAACTTACTGGGTCTTCGCCGAACATGTATCATGCTGATGGAATGTCTGTGTGATTTCCTGAGCAACTCAGATTGTGTTTCTAATGTAATTTCAGAAGATATCAAAGGCAGGGCAAAGGCAGTTGCTGAGGAATGGAAACCCAGATTGGATGCTCTTGACATGGATGCTAGCAATGGGAATTCCTTGGAAGCTCATGCATTTTTGCAACTTCTAGCATGTTTTGGTATTGCATCTGGTTTTAATGAGGAGGAGTTATCCAGGCTAATTCCAATGGTATCTCGACGTCGCCAAAGTGCTGATTTGTGCCGTTACCTGGGGTTGTCAGAGAAGATGCCTGGTGTGTATTTGTTCTTACTTCCTTTACAGTGTTTGACAAAGATCAAAACCTCAAATAAAGAATCTTAGGTTTTGAACAAAAATCTTATACGGCTAAAGGAAAATGTATTTAAATTGACTTTTATTTTTTTATTATGTATACTGCCATGTCATATAATTATCTCATCTTCACGTATCTTTTTAATTGAATATAAATTTGGATTTATATTATGAGAAAGGTGTTGCCATGTTTCTCTTTGGTGACAATAAATGCGGCATCTTGCTCAAGTACCCTGTGGCTTGCAAAATCATCCATTAGTAATAGGACTTTTCCAGGGCCTATGAACTTTTTAATAATTGATTAATTGTATTTGACTGCTCTTCGTGAATGAGCATGCTGGATGCTTCATGCTAAATTATTGAAAGGAAAAAAATAAAAGGAAACATGAATTTTAATAAGTAATGACTTATGCTATCATGAAAGTGATTGAAGGTTATTGAATAAGCTGCATTATTGTATGTTAGTATGTTCAAAGAAAATTAATAAATATGAATGTCAATATTATATAAATTATCTTGTAAGAATTATGAAAATCTCTAAAACTTATGACATTGCAAATTAAGCAGTGGTGTGGACTTTAACTAGACCAGACCTTCACCTTAGTTTTGAAGCATAATCCCCAAAATGTCTTTTTCCATGCATGCACAAATGACTTTAACATCTTTATTAATCCAAAGAGTGAAGTAACTGAGCTATTGCATCTGTTTATTTTAATTTTTAATGATTAATTTAGCTTTTTCATGTGCAGGTGTCATTGAAGTTTTGGTGAATAGCGGGCGGCAAATTGATGCTGTTAACTTGGCTTTTGCATTTGATCTTACAGAACAATTTTCACCCATTCCTTTACTGAAGTCTTACTTGAAGGATGCTAGGAAAACTTCTTCTCCCGTCAAAAGTGTTAACTCATCTCCCACAGCACAGGTAAGCTGTTGAGCATCTGTTTTACTGAGTAATTATTCCCTCTGCTGTTTCTTGTAATAATTTGAACTGGTGTTCTGAAATGTATTTGAGTTCTTCCGACTTTTATTCCCAGTTTCTATTGAAGTTGTTTATAATTTTATAGTCATCGTGAAATTTTGAGCTTGGTAGTTACAAAGGATGATTGTATTGAAAATGATTTTAGATTGTTGTCAAAACATATTGCAGAATGAAAAAAGTCCTCTAGTTGAGGTGCAATCTTAAGAGTTCTTTCCCAATTTTACTATGCTTCCATATTTGTTTACTTAGTTGATTTGATTAGGAATTTGGATTAGGTTATTCATTTAATTGAGGTGCAATCTTTTAAGGTCTTACTGGATTACTTTCACGCATAAATGACTACAATATGTTACAAAATATGTTCTGGAAAATAACATAAAGGGGCAACCCAGTGCTGAAGTTCTTACAGCGGGGCCTGGGGGTACACAGACCAAACCCAGCAAGCAGAGAAAAGGAGATTTGAACTCATGACCTCTAGTTCACGGAGCAGTAATGTAACTGCTGCAATGCTCTGAGGATTACGCTCACCCTCATAAATAAGCTCAGAAAATAGAAATATAAACTCAGTTAAAGTTCAAATTTGAAATTTCGCAATAGGATTTTGTTAGTCTCTCAGATTGTGGTTGCCTGCCTTGTTATGACTTAATTGGTCTTCAATTGTTCTTCTTCTACTCTTAGTTTTTCTAGAGCCCTTTCAGCCCTAATAATTCACATACCCCCATGCTCGTTTGTCAAACCAGTTTCAGCCCAATGATTTACGTATCCCCATGTTTGTGATATTAATATTTGTATTGGACTATGCATCTTCCACTGCAAGAAATGATTTCTTGTTGCCCTAGGTTTTCAATTTCAAATTCTGATTCCAACACTTCTGCCTCCATTTCTCTAAGGCCATCTCCTGCATATGTGATATCATCAGCTTTGACGATCAAAGTAGCAACTTCCCAGCTTATGAAACTTCGTAGTGTGTGATCGGTGTGCTTTGAGAGTACCCTTGTTTCTTTAAGGACTTGTATATGTCTCAAACCATTGCCTAGGTGACTGTTTTAAACGAGTATGATACAAGAATTTTTCGGTTTGCATACTTTCAAGCCTCCATGTCGACTCTCTTCAAGGGCTATTTAGGAATGCATTGTTAATATGTATCTGCTGCAGTGACGTATCCAGATTTGCAACAACCGAGAGAAGCACTATCACTACTAAAATTTTCTACTAGTGTGAATGTCTGTGAGACTTGATGACTCATGGGATAAGACTGAGAGGGTTGGGGTAGAATGGAGTATGCATGAAGGATTTGCTTGTAATTGCCTTTATGATAATACTATTAATTTGTCTGAGTGTTAGCTTCTTTCATAAGCCAAACCAACAAAAAGAAACACAATTTTGTTCTGTAAATTTGTATAATGGAAGTAACGAGACTGTACATTGCCTCCGTTGAAGCAACGGGGACAGAAATGCTTTGATTCCAAAAAGTTAGAGGGATGAGAAGTCAGTATAGTCCCCCCAAGAAATGATGGAAGATACATTCACTCACTGTCTGGATCTGTATGAGAGTTGTGTCAATGCATGACCATTAGGTCCTTATTTGTATGCTTGAAGATGTCTGATCTTTGTTTGTGTGAATATGTATGTCCTTTCTGCGATATTGTTCCTGATTACATGCCACTGTCTCAGGTTGATGTTAATGAGCGAGAGCTGATTGCACTTAAGGCTGTAATGAAGTGCATTGAAGATCATAAACTGGATGAGCAGTATCCTCTGGATCCTCTCCAGAAACGAGTGAGCCAACTGGAGAAGGCGAAGGCTGACAAGAAAAGGGTAACTGAAGCAGCAAAGCCTCAACCCAAGAGACCCCGTGCTAACAGTGCTGGATATGGTCCACGTGTCACTAACTTTCCATCTGACAAAACTTCCTATGCTAGAGTTGCTGACAGGTATCCTCAATATTTGTATGACCGATCTTACATGTACCCTGCACCAACTGACAATCACTGCCCCCCTCTCATGCCTTCTGCAACTTATAACATCTCTCCTAATCCTGCCACCTACTTTGGGAATGCTTATCAGTACCAAGCTACATATCTCCACTAGTTAGCATGAACCAGACACACATGGTGAACAACACATGACCAAAACCCACCACCCACTTTCTTTAATATTTAGTCTAAAGTCTTAAGTCTTAACCCTTAAGCTGTTGTATGTTGCACTTTATCTATGTAGTTTCAAGAATCGCTGAAACAGATCAAATCTCATCTTCAAATTTTAACTTCTGTACTAGAACATATTCTGATCCTCTAATGTATGCACCCTGTTGCCGTTCTACTATGTTTTCTTCTTTCTTATATCTCTCATTGCCATTTCTCACTGCATCTTGGGAACTACAATTTATGACTTTTCTCTCTTTTAAAATCGTGATATAGATCCATAAAATGGGTGTGGAATTTAGGATCAATCAAATTCAGTATAGGAGTAAACCAAAAAAATAAACGAGTTTAGTAGGTAATGATGTATTTGTGAAGCTTTTGTACTATGTAATAATCAGGTATTTTTTAAGCATGTGATTATTGGAAAAAATAATTGATTTATATTATAAGTGTATATATTATTTTAAATAAATCTATTTTTTAGGTTTTAATAAAGGTGGTATATTGATAAACAATCTTGGGTGAATAATATTTGGGCATTTAAATTTCTGTGTTAATTTTGTAAAAATTCGACACATCAAACCGTAAAAGGTAGTAAATTGGTAAGTAATCATCGGTGAATGATATTAGATATTCAATTTTTTTGTATTAATTTTGTAAAATTTTCTACGAAATTTACCTTTTCAATTCCTACACAAGCAATTTTAGATCCATGATTAGGGGAAAAACTATGGTCCTCGTCCAGTAATAAGATTTATTTTGCACTTGGTATGTGCTTAAAGATTTACTAATTCACCATAATTTAACTAAATTAAAATTTAATTTGATTGAGAAAAAATGTCAGCAATAAAATAAAGAAAGAAAAAATAATAAAGAAAGAAAGAAAAAAAATAAAGAAAATCAAGTATGTTAAATGTTTGCTAGCTTGCAAGTGATCTATTAATGGATTAATTTTCTCATACAAGTATTCTGATTTCTTTAAGGTAAATTAATTTAAGATAACGGAATGTTTTCTTGCATATAGAGATGTATAAACTGAATAGACTTATATTTATGTGATAATTATGTTCGATTAAATTCATCACGCTCTTTATTAGTTCATATAATAATCGAGGCCTACATTTATTTTTGTGATTTAAGAACCCAGTTTCCTTCTTACGGTTTCAAGACTTACGTTCACTTTTTAATTCTTTTCTAAACTGAATGGAGACTTATAATTTGTATTAAAAAAATTAAGAAATAAATAACTAAGAGGAGAATTTAATGGAACACAAAAAAAAAAAAAAATCAATTAATCATTCACTACTTCATCAAGGCCAAGTTCAAATTTTAATAATTAAACAAAACCCCTTATAAGAACTAAGTTTTATTTTAAGATAAATTTTAAACAGATAAAAAATTAAATTTTATAAACAAAGTTAAGCATTTATTTTTTTATTTCACTTAAAATTCTATCACTTTAAAAAATTATCTAAATTCTCTTTAGATTTAAAGAATATTCTTAATGTTATTATTATTAGATTGTCTTTTTAAGAATGGAAGGATTGAAATTTTTGTGCCCTTATCAATTCTTAAGTTTGGTAATTATATTATTTTCTCTAAGATTTGAATTGTTTTTTTTTCACTCTGAATGGGTTGTTGAGAGGAGATGTTATTGATATAAGGTTGGGTTTTAGAGAGTTTATTTAAATTATTTTGGATGATGAAAGTGTGAGATGAAAGTTTTGCAAGTAGACAAATTTTAATCCAAGTAAAAAGAGTAAATATTTATATAGGTTATATATATATATATATGATTGAAGGAAATAATAAATGTGGTTTATATTTTTTTTCACGACGACATGATAATAATATTATTGTAGATTTGCATGTATGAGAGTAGATTTTGAATAATTAAAACATCGAAGAAATCTTGGTTTTTTATTTTGGGGTGTTTTCGGGTTAAGAAACCCTCAAACAATATCTTACCGCTAAAGTAATATATAATAATTTCACTCGTCACTCACCATTGCTCCACTGACAATTAGAGTGCTCGACCGATGACATGTGCTCAAGCAAAAACTTGCAGCTTAAGTAAAAGAAAGGTCAAAAAAATTTATCTCTTTTAGAAGGAATGCTCGAGCGATGTGTTAAATTGTCAAGTGAGGTGAATGACAATATGCATGAATTTTTTGAAACCATGTAGAGTCATGCATACACGTCAAAGTAGCACTCAAAAGACAATATAGGGGTGGTTGAAGCTCTAGAACTTGTTGAAAGATATCTAACAAGTGTGTATCTTTAGACAAGTGTTATTTTTAATAAAATTTGTTGTATTAGGCCTTAGAAGCCTATTTAAGACCATAAGACCTTTTCTCAACCTGTAAACTTACTCATCCTCTATGTTGATTTTGAACTTTTGAGACTATTACAAATTACAGGTGACATCAATTGTTCCGTGGCGGAGATTGGGTGAATCAAGTTACAATTGAATCATGGAGTTTGGGCTGCTATGCACTTAAGTAGAACGAGTTACACCCTGACTATTGACTATAGCTTTTAGCCTAGTGGTAAGCATTCAATCCAACAATTGGTATCAGAGCCAAGATCATACATTTGATTCTCAATGGAGCAATTATTGAGAGGGAGATTGTTGTAGGTAGCATAAATTGTCCCATGGTTAAGGTCATGTGAGCCAAATCACAATCAAATCATGACACTTATGTTGTTACACTCTTAAATAAAAAGAGTTGTATCTTAATTATTGACTATAACTTTTGACCTATTGGTAAGTGCTATATAAATATCGTCATATACGTAACACTCTATATGAATATTGTCATATACATAACCATTTAAAAAAGTATATTTTACATTTAAATGATTAAATTTCCACCTTTTATGCATGACCAAGAGACACACCATTCAAAGTTATTAAGGCAGGCAACTGGAATAAACATTTGTGAAAATTTCAATAAAAAAGTAAGTATAATTTTTCGCCATCAACCTTGTCTTGTGTTTATTTACAAAACCATCTTAATTGAATTTGACTCTATAAACCCATTTAACTCCTATAGGATGCTTGTGTTGAGGTTTTCAGTTGATTTCCAAGTGTCATTTTTCAATCATCTTCAACTCTTTCTAGCACATATCCACCTGTCTTCTCTTCAACTCTTTCAAAATTTTAAGATTTTCATATAACTCTTTCAAACTCCATTTATGATCTTCTATGAACTTAACATATCGACTCATAAGAATTTTTTAATTTTATGATTGAGATTTTCTAAGTTTTAAAAGTGTTGATGTATCAAATGAAATTACTATATTTTATCTTTTTGTCAAGTTTGTCTCTTTTAACCTACAAAACATAAGAAAAACAAATATAACAAAATTATTTTAGATTTTGTAAGTTTGGTTTGTACGTAAACCAACCTTCCTATAAGTTTTTTTTTTTGCTAATAACTTTGGTTGGAAGCCTATCCATAATGCTTTTATTTATTTATTTTTCTCTCACTTAAATGTCATCTTCTTCACAAGACTTATCAAAAATATCATTTGTATATTCCTTCTCATTATTTGACATTGTTTGCTACTTATAATAACTTTGAATTTTTTTTACTGATGTTTTATATTTCTACAAACTATTAGCACCCCATTATTTGATCTAAGAAAATAATTTATAAATATTTCTAATCATCAATAAATATAATATACTATTTATTGTCATTTAAAGATGATAATCTTAGAAGTTTCAAAAATTTATGTAAACTAGTTACTACACAATCAACTAACTTAGCTCAAACTTTTTAAAGATTTTATAGTCACTGATGATATGATTTATGCAAGCATTATTTATCAACTCATTAATAGCTTGAATTATTGTTTATAGTAAAACATGTTGCAATAAAAAAAACCACCTTTACCTCCTCTTGTTTACACCTGCAAATTCTTTAAATATACTTTAAGTTAACACATTTTTTATATTTAATGTTTGGCACCCTCTGACATTTTCTTTGAAGATGAGTTTTCTTTTTGCTATACAAATAAAAAGGAAAGTTCTCACTTTGCCACTTGTTGGTGCCTTCAAGTTTTCTATTCTTCAATTTGTTGTTTATATGTTTTTGTCACTTATTGAATTTTGTTCTTTTGTAAGAAAAACACTCTCTATCATTTCTTTTATCCCGTCATTTTTCTTTGTTTTTATGCTTATAAAAAAATTATCGATTCTTTTAAGATAATGATTGAAAAGTATTTTGACTCATCTTGCGTTAATTTCTTCTATTCATATTTTCTATTACAATGACTATGTTTTTTAATGATTCATTAAAAAAAGTTTACATCTTATATGCTTAATAATCATTTTTCACAACCTTTAATTATTTTTTGAGACGAGAATATTTAATATAATGTAAATCATAAATTAATATGATGGATATTAATTTATTTTAAGTTTATATTATTTTTAAAAGTACATGTTTATTTTATTGTTAGTTTATTTTCTAATATCAATTCCTTCTATTAGATTTTTTTTTTTCTCAAACTTAGGCTAAGCTAATAATATACTATTTTTTAATTAAATTTGTCAATTTAAGTTAGTGATATTAAATAAGAAACTTGATTTTCTTTTTTAATTTATAATAGGTCAAGTCAAAACTTGCTGCTTACCAACAATATTCACAGGAGACCGCCCATAAATGTATCTATCAGATCCAATCAATCATTTTAGAGATTGAATTAACGTGATTTATAATAATAAAAAAAGTAAATTTTGCGGTTAAAATAATTGCTTTAAAGCAACTGGTTATTCTTAATTGACTTCAAAACAATTTTGCTCTTCTATTTTTTATCAATATACAATTTGGGTTTCGTTTTTTAGTAGAGACATGTGGTCCCTAATTTTTTTTTTGTTAAATACAAATTTAGCTCATTCCTCAATTTTATCTACTTTTACTTTTTCAACTTCTTATACTTTAATCAAATAAATAATCTTTTATGTTATTTTAATTGAATATGTTAGCTCTAGGTCTAATTAAACCAAAATAAAAAAAATAAAGCATATGCAAAATTAATGGTTGAATTAAAATTGAGATTCTTTAAAATAGGAAGACCAAAATTAAATATTGAGTACAATAAGAGACCAAAATTATGTTTAAGTAGTTTTAATTAATGATAAATTTTTAAAAAATACACTATCATTTCATAACAACTAAACTCACTTTTTAGTTATAATAAAAATTCTGATTGGAAAAATAATAATAAATATTTTCATTAAAATGATGTTAAAAGTGTTTTGAAACATTGTGATGAAAGTATACTTCCTACATCCCAAAAATATTAGAATTTTAACCTTTGCAATATTTCAAATATATCAGTTTTAACAAGACACGGATTTATTTATTGAGAAAGTGATTAATATAATAATTTTTTAAATAATATATTTATTAATTTATCTGTTATTTTTAGAAAATATCTTTATTTTACCCTAACTATGTCTAAATATATGAAAATAGAACGACTGTGAATTTGAAATATATTATTTTTAAAATAAATATTTATACTCATTTTTGTATGAAAAGTTCTACAGATATAAAATTTGTGTTTCTGTTTTTTTTAGACAATAAGTATATCTATACCTACTTTTTTTACCAACTCAAGTATTTATTAAATAATACTTTTATAATAAGAAAAATATTGTCAAAACTATATAAATTTGAAAAAAAAACAACAAACTAAAATTATCTTAATAATTAAAAGTATTCTTACTCACTCTTCGTATATCCAATTTAAAAATTCATATTTCCCAATATTCATTGTCAATATATGATTGAGATTTGCCATCCATACTGTTGAAGCATTAATGTAGTATTATTTTTAGTATAGGTTTTCTATTTTATTTTAATGGTTTACCTAATGTCTGTAACTTGAAATAAATAATTAATAATTGTTGCAGACATTCTTGAAACTTAGAGTATAAAATAAAACAAAAGTGTGACTGCAACAGTTCCAGAAAAGAATATATATTGATTTCTCTTACAGGTTTTTTAATATATATTGATATTTTGAAATGATTAACCTATTTAATATATCAAAAATCAATTAGAAATACAGTAAATAGATAATATAAAAAATTAAGCAAAACCCAAACACCTCACAGTTTCGTCCCATCGTTTTCTCTGTCCGTTACGTGTAGCAGCTAAATCCAAAAATGGAACTCTCAATAATACAAATTTACATTAAATAAGTAAATAAATTGATTTTAGATAAAGTTATCTTTTAGTTTTTGTATTTAAAATGAATTTTTAAACTTTATGCACGCTATTTTCAGTATATGTTAGCTTTAATAATTCTTATCAGTAAAAACTAAACAAAATAAAAATACATGCCGAATTACTATGACAGAATAAAAGATACATTTTGTGCAACTATAAAAATATTAAATAAATACTTTTTATTTAAATCTTGCAATTAAATTACTATTTTTAGAAGAAAAAAAAAAGTAGAAGAAAGCGTGTCAGAGACACACTCTGTTAAATAAACAAACTCTTCCACCACATATTCTTTTCTTCGTCTTCTTCTTCTCACTTCTCTCTCCTAGGGTTTCACGTTTCTGTGTGAAAATGGATTGAAAATTTCTCTCTCTCTTCTCTCTCTATATATAGTTTTATTTTCTTAGGTAACTTCTTTTCTCTCTTTCTCTCTCTCTATATATATATATATTTGTATATATTTCCGTGATTTTGTTTTCTTGCTGTCGGTTTAGATCGGCTTTGTCTGCTTATGCGGAGCAAGAATCCGCTTACTTCGTTCGTCGATTGAGAGATTTTCAGGGCATTGTGCTCGAAATCTGCTCGTGTAACTGCACTGTGGTGAATTGTGTTAATTTTTTGTTACATGTTCAACTGAACTTGTGATTTTATTCTGTGATTTTTAGTAAATTTTTAGTGTTGTCTCTTGATATATTTGTTATTTTTTTTTTATTGCTTGTCTTTTCATGGTTGAAATTGACTTAACTGATGAGTAGTAGAAATGTTGTGCTGATTTGCCTCTGTTTCCATTTTAGGGTTTTTGTTGGCGTGATTCTGAAGGTTTAGATCTGGACAACTTCCTTGGTAAGGTTTTTAACATTTTTTTTTATTTTTTTGTTTTTGAAGTACGAGGGTCGTTTTAGTAACTAATTAAGCTGACCGACGAAGTATAGAGAAATGGACAGGCGAGGATTCCGTGGAGGGTTAACATTTGATGCCTAAAATAGTTAAGTGGATTGAACTCGGATTTAGTCTTGAAATTTTAGCTGGAGTTTTTTGATGATGTAATAAGGCTAGATTCGCTCTGTTACTTAAGTGAGTTGTCTGTGTGGGAAGATGTGCTAGATTCTTTTTTCTTTTTCACTTGTAATTATGGACTTTAGCTGTAGAGTATTGCTATTATTGTGTAAGGGACTGGATGCCCTGCCGTTTGAATTATACTTCACAGAGTATAGTTAATGATTAATAGTGGACTATCTTCTTATAAGCTTTCTTAGTTTATTTCGAGTAAATATGAAACTGTTGAATGGGAATTGCACCACTATTTGGTTAGTTCTTAACTCCAGAGAATCGAAATCCTAATGTGTAGTTGTCATTGCAAATTGGAGCATAATTTTACTGAATGCTGATAATTTTTGTTTTCATACAAATAATTTTCATTCTAAATCTGTAAGAAAGTTTCACTGTATGAAAATGATATTTATTTTGTGTGAATATCTAAAATATGTCATTAATTCTCTGTAACAGAAATAGTTGGATTTTTGTTTATAATAAAATGTGCAGTTTTAGTGTTTAACTGAAAAATCTTAAAATCTTGGTCATGCTTGCTTATTTTTAAAAATTCTCTCTAAGTCTTGCTATAATAACCAATTATTTCTTCATAATAAGCTGAATTAAACACACACTTCATTGAGAGGGACTGTTGGAGGAGCACACGTCATTAGTTGCCAGTCTTCATTACAAAATTTGTACGCTACTTCTGAAATGTATAAGAAGTTGGAAACTTCAAACTACACCCTAAAATATATACTTCACAGCTCTGTGTTCAAAACATTGCCGAATACTCATGTCTGTCTAAATCCTATTTTAGGTAATGATTATGCTTTATAATAACCCTAAAACCCTAAGTCATAGTAGCTTTTTCTCATCACTACAATGATGTTCTCAATGACAACTTTTATCTGTTTTTCATTGTTTTGTTTTTTTCTTGCATCTGTGTAGTACAAATATTGTTTTTCTCATATGGTGCATCTATGACTATTCTCATATCAAGATGATGAGTATTTTTGGTTCATACTACTGCACATGGTTTGTGTGTACGGAATTCTAAATTTGGTTTTTGTTTCATTATTTATCTTCAGCTTCTCCGCTATGGAAGACTCAGATTCTGTTGCTACACTGATAGATTCTACAACTTCTAAGATACAGCAGCTGCAGAAGGCATTTGCTGAACTTGAAAGTTATCGGGCTGTTACTCTTAACATGAAATGGAAAGAACTAGAGGAACATTTCCATGGTCTTGAGAAATCCTTGAAGAGGCGCTTTCATGAATTGGAAGACCAGGAGAAAGAGTTTGAAAACAAGACAATGAAAGCTCGTGAGCTGTTGGAGAAGCGAGAAGCAGCTGTTTTTTCCAAGGAGCAAGCTTCGTTCCAGAGGATTCAAGAGAAAAGAGATGCTGCTGTATTTGCCATTGTAAATGCTCGAGAAAAGCACAGGAAGATTTCATCACGTGAATTGGCTACTGTCTCAAATGGTGATAAAGGAGGGATACTAGTTGTGGAGGAGAAACCTGTGGATACTGTGTCCACTGCAGATGAAGGTAATGTGGAAGATGTAAAACTTCCTGAAAACAGAAATGTAGAGTTGATATCTTATCCAGAGTTGGTGAAATTATGCAAAGAGATGGATGCTGCTGGAATTCACAAATTCATATCTGATAACCGTAAGAACCTGGCTGCTGTAAGGGATGAAATACCAAATGCATTAAGAGCTGCTCCTAACGCTGCCCGTTTAGTTTTAGATTCTCTGGAAGGATTTTACTGTACAGAAGTGTCAAATCAGGATGTTAAGAAGGATGCTAACTTATTGGGTCTTCGCCGAACTTGTATCATGCTGATGGAATGTCTGTGTGATTTCCTGAGCAACTGGGATTGTGTTTCTAATGTAATTTCAGAAGATATCAAAGACAGGGCAAAGGCAGTTGCTGAGGAATGGAAACCCAGATTGGATGCTCTTGACATGGATGCTAGCAATGGGAATTCCTTGGAGGCTCATGCCTTTTTACAACTTGTAGCTAGTTTTGGTATTGCCTCTGATTTTGATGAGGAGGAGTTATCCAGATTGATTCCAATGGTATCTCGACGCCGCCAAACTGCTGATTTATGTCGTTTCCTTGGGCTGTCAGAAAAGATGTCTGGTGTGTATTTCATCTTTATTATTTTGTCGTGAATTATAACTTTATAAAAGCTACATAAAATTCTGAATATTGAGCTATACTTATACAAGGAATAAGTTTTAACTATTCTGTTTATTCTATGGAAAACTTTTCTTTGATTGCACTGCGTGTTATTTCTCTTAATTTTTTTTTTTATTTCAATAACAAAATGTTGTTTGCTTAATTTTCATTTTGTGGTTAATATGTTTTTTTTTTTTTTTAAAGTATTCAGTGCCTGCCAAAACTAATTATATCAGTAGCAGCACTTTTGAAGGTCCTGTGCTCTATCTATAGTATTTTTGTTTGTGTTTTGCCAGTCTTCTTGGATGTCTCTGCTTGCTTGTTCGTGTTAAATAATTGAAAGGAAAAGCTAAGGGAAACATTAATTACGATGAGTTGATGAATTGTACTTACCTGATAATGAATGAGGACAATTGAATGGTGTGTATTAGTATGCTAGGACGTCCACTTAAAACTGAGGATGCAACTTATCTGATGTGATATAAAGTATTAGGTGAGAGTTTTTAGATCCTAACATATAAGAATGTGGTGTGCTAAACCTTTTAATGAGAACCCTATACCTTTTTTTCTTGGAAGCATCCCAAATTTTTAACATGCCATCTCATGCATGAATCTGGTATTTTTATCAATTACCGAGTTAAGGAATAGAACTATTGCATTCATTTGTTTTTAGGGTTTCATTTTACTTTTTGAATTCGCAGGTGTAATTGAGGTTTTGGTGAACAGTGGGCGGCAAATTGATGCTGTTAACTTGGCTTATGCATTTGATCTTACTGAACAATTTTCTCCCGTTTCTTTACTGAAGTCTTACTTGAAAGATGCAAGAAAAACTTCTCCTGTTAAAAGTGTTAACTCATCTCCCACAGCACAGGTGTGTTGTTGACTTGAGTTCTGCTATATTAAGTGATCATTCCATCCATTGTCTTCTTTTCACTGATTGAGCTATTTATCTGAACTACAGCCTAGCTTTTGTGTTTTCCCTAATATTGTTTTTGCTTAGGGTCATAATCGCATGCAACTCGTGTCATTTTTTGCTAGAACAAGAAAGCATATAAAAGCTGTGCCTCTTATCACATAAAGCGCAAGAGTTTCTGATAGGACACTTGTTTAAGCTGAATATGGGAGTTAGAGAAGGGCTGCTGATGTGGCAGAGTTAGTTTGAATATGAGTGATTATTTGTAGAGAGGGGGAAGGAGTGTGGTCATCAGGAGTCTTTTCTATTAGAGAGTTGAGGGGTTGTGCCAAGGGACTCATCTGCTCTCTGAAGACATTAGGTCTAGGATTACTGTGATCATCCTTTATAATGGTTTTTGTTTCCAATAATTATGTTTTGTGTTTCTATTCAATCTGGTTCCTATCAGTTTCTTAGCAGATAGAAACACTACTCTTCACAATGTTATGAGGCTTGTTGGCAAAACTGATGAGCTGGAAGGCCTTCATACTCCATTCATGGTTGTTTAAGGAAAAAAATTTAGACAACAAGGGCTCTTCCGTGAGAAATAAGTTTTTTGCTTAAATCTATATAGCAGCAACAGATATGTTTAGGTTAAAAAGCAATTTGGTGCCAAAGCCTCGTGAAAGTCTAAATGCAATACAAAAATAACTTGATTTTATAGCTTGCTGTCTTAGATTTTTAGGACCTAAAGGATATGGTTGTCGTGAAAGCTCTTGAAGTTATTGATTCTCACAGGGCTTTTGGTTTGTCCTTTTGATTTATGGTTGGTCAGTAATTTAGTTTAAGTGTTCCTGATCCTTATTCTTCCTTTAAATCTAAACTCTTTTATCTTTGTCTAATTGAATGTCAATGGTTTCTTAAAATGAAATTGTGAATAACTAAAATTAAACTTATATATCAATTTATATTTCTATGCATTGTAACTCCAAAATAATTTATTTATTGAAATATATATTTTTTTATGATGATTTTGATTTTATATAATTAATATATTTAAAAAAATTTATATATTGTGAATTATATTATATAATAAGTATTTATTTTGTGCAATGCCTAGTTCGAAATGCTAGTTTTTGCTTATTAGCCAACGTGGCTAAAATGTGGAACAAGACGTGCAATATCTTTGAATATTTAGTAAGAGAATCTCTACAATTAGGGGCAGTGCATTGAAGTTGTGGTGGCTTTGTAGTTCCCAAAGAAATATGTAAGATTTGGCGCTGGTAATTTGAATAGTGTAACAACAGTTGGGAACAATTTAAGTGGATAGGCAATTTGTTCAGAGCTTGCCTTGGCCGAAGAAGAAAAACGTCAGTGTACATGGATCACAAATCATGTAGATGTAATAGCTTTAAGAGATTTTACTTTATTACACCTGTTGAAATATATGTAGCGTCGCATTCGGGTATCGAAATAATGAGCGGAAGAAACTGCTTGATTCCGAAAATTAAAGGGATTCAAATACAAGCAATCAAGAAAACATTGATGGAAGACATTCACTGCTTGGGTACCTAATGGTTCTGTCTAAGTGCATCTATACATGGCACAAGCATATCTTGCATACATCTGATGAAATGCATCTTTATTTGGTTCTTAAGTGGCTATTTGCGGTAATATACTTTTTTATGTTCTTTCTTTCTAATATTACTACCGACTTTTGTCTCAGATTGAGGTTAATGAACGAGAGCTGGTTGCTCTTAAGGCTGTAATAAAGTGCATTGAAGAACATAAACTTGATGAGCTGTATCCTCTGGATCCTCTGCAGAAACGATTGGTACAGCTAGAGAAGGCGAAAGCTGAGAAGAAGAGAGAAACTGAAGCAACAAAACCTCAACCCAAGAGACCCCGTGCAAATGGTGTGGGATACGGTCCACGTGTCACTAACATCCCCTGTGATAAAACTTCCTATGCTAGAGTTGCTGACAGGTATCCACAGTATGTATATGAGCGACCACCATACATGTACCCTGCTGCACCAACTGATAATCATAATCATTGCCCCCCTCTCATGACCATCTCTCCCAACTACTTCGGAAATGGGTATCAGTACCAAGCCACTTATCTCCACTAAACGGGTTAATTATGATCCTTTTGTTTAATATCTAGTCTTAACCTTTAAGCTGTTGTATTGTTGCACTTCCTCAAATGTAGAGGTAAAATGTCATGCTAAAATTTAACTTTTGTAGCACAACATATTCTGATCCTCTAATGTATGAACTCTGTTCCCGTTTTGTACACTCTTGCTTTCATGCCTTTCTACTATAATCTTTCTTGGCTTCCCTCTGTGCTTGTTTATTTTATCTATTATCGGTTAAAATTGATTAGAAACCACCAATTTTGGAGGCTTCTCATTTCATCATTTTCTATTCTAATTTTGGTAGATTTTTTTTTGGAAGAGTGTTACTGGTAGTAGTATGTGCCGTCGAGCTACTGTTTTCAAACATTTTTTTCGTCTTTCTGTAGATTACAATGTCCGTTGTTTTGGTAGAACGGAAACCAGAACAGATTTTAATTTAATTCGGTGCTATGTTAACAGTTCAAAATTTTCACTAGACACGGTTTATATAAGTTTAAATAAAGTTTATATTATTCTTAAAATAAAGTTTTAATAATATATGTATCAACATTTATTAATAATAATACATTTGTATGTAGAATAAATGAATAACTGATGTTTTAGGTTGATTCTATTTTATGTTGAATTAAAATTATTAAAATTATGATTTATTATTAATTTTAATCAGTTACTTACCGATTTTGCACCTACGAGTTTTATACCGATTTTGTTCGTGAACCATTTTTTTCACTGAATTGGTCGATTGAGTCGGTGGGTTAGTAGGTTAATTCTGGTGGGATTCTACATATGTTTTGTTTAACAAACTAGTAAAATATAAATTTAATTATAATATCACTATTAATGGTGAAAAACAAAAGAGACTGATTGAAAGTAAATCGACTACAACGATGAAAATATTCAAAGCAATTTTCTTGACGTAAAATATTATAAATAAAAATCTTTAATTTACTAAAAATGATTTAATTTCTCAAATATTAATTATAAAATATAGCATATTATGCGGATATGGATACTCTTAATTATAATAAAATTATCAGCTACATTCATCCACGAAATTGTGGATTAGTTACTTGTACCAATTTTTACGAGTAACATAATCATTATGAAGTTTTTCTGTGAATATTCATTGACTATTAATCTTATTGTGTTAGCTAGAATTTGTGTTTCTATCCAGCGACGTTTATTTTGTCCATTTATGTATAATTTGGTGTTTAATATGTATGGATATTTCAATTTTACTCTAAAATTTAAATAAATAAAACTAAAGACCTTGAAAGTAATTTTCATTATTTATAATTAATATATATATATATATATATATACATATATATTTATATATATATTTATATATATATATATATATATATATATCTTTCATCTCTTCTATATTTCTATATTGTATTGTTAAAATTCAAATCAATCAGTTTGTATTATATTAAAACACAATTTAGTTCATATATATAAAAACTTAAAATAGCATTTTAGTGATAATATGTAACAAGCTATCTGAAAAAAAATGTGAAAAACCGAAAAAATATTTTAGGAATTTACTTATTTATTATTATTTAAAAACTAACTTAAAAAAATACACTTTTTAAGGACTTAAAACATTCAGGAGTAATTAAGTAATACCAATGATGTTCACATCTCTTTCTGATCTCACCCCGTTTTCTTTGAAATTTTTTAATTCCACACTCTCCACACAACTTTTCTTGTTCTTTACTGTTTCTTTTTCAACAACTTTTCATTTCTTTATTTTTTTTCACGTGTATGTTAAGATGTTAAATACTACAGTGGACCACATTTCTAAATGGTTTATTTACTGCGCACCATCTATATCTACACTTAGATATTATCATATCCTACCATATTTTTTATCAGAATATATATATATATATATATATATATATATATATATATGTATGTATAGGTATAGTGTAAAAGCATCATACCAACTTATACTAAAATACGATGTACGTTTACGTATTACTATGACTTTTTTTACTTTTGTTGAAAAGAAAACTATCTTAAAAAATACAAATCTGGATTCCAACTGAATTGCATATGACAAACAATTGTGAGGACCCAATGAATTATTCTAAGACCAACACAGAAAATTCACATATGCCGCAGTACTTTGTAATCATAAAGAAAATACATAGATTATCATATGTCTCAAACTTCAAATAATAGCAAATCAAACAATATTTTATTCTTTTTCCTTAAAATTATTGTCTTATTGAAGTGTGCTGATTGCTGTGATGACTCAAGATTTTAGGAGTTTAAAACAAATTAAAAAATAAGACTTATAAAATTAATAAAATAATTAAAATTATATTATTTTTATAATTTATATTTTAAATTTTTTGTGATGTAAAATTATTTATTAAATTATTATAATTAATTTTATTTGAAATATCTTTTTTTAATAGATAATAAAATTAATTTGTTCAGTTGAAATATTGTTGATCTTAAATAAAAATTTATTATTTTAAGTTTTGAAAAACTTCTTCCAAATGAAATAACTGATATTATAATTGTTAACATTATTCTATATATTACACATTATTTTATATATTATATATGCATTTGAAAAAGAATTTATTCTTTTTATATAATTAAGAATGTCAATTGATTTATCATTTTCTAATCCTATAATCTCGTTTAAGATATTTAATCCTAAAAATAAATTTAAACCATCAAGATCCAAACCAAGATATTTAACAAACCATATTTTTTTTTTACTCTTTGTATTACAAACCTTATTTATATCCCTACTGAGTTTCTTTTTGTTTTCCTCTACTAATATAAGATGCCTCCAATCATAGTCAATTGCTTTCGGTTTGAAAGTATTATGTTTACTTTCCTAAAAGTGCTTCATCCCTCACATTCCTTTGGATAACATACTTTTTTCTCAACTAACCTTAAATGAATCACTAGTATAAAAAACACATTCTACAATAGGATATGATGTCGGTTAAAACAAAATCGATATAAACAAAAATGCAGTGACATTTTTGTAAATATTTGAAGAAATATTACATCGGTTAACATGAACCCGACGTAATATACCATATTTTACGTTGGTTATTACGTCGATTGCCACTCATACAATGTAGAACAAGACTGAAAAAATAAAATTCAAAATTTGAAAACTTTGTAATGACGTAGAAGATACTACGTTGGTTGGGAGGTTCCAACTAACATAGTATGTATCCCATATTATGTCAGTTGGGACTTTCCAACTGACGTAATATTTTCCTCGTGATGCACGAGTGAATTTTGGAAAAAATTGAGTAAAATTTGGCCAGATACTACGTCCGTTGGGAGCTCTTAACCGACGTATTATATCTCTCGAGTTAAAATTAGGAATTTCAAGGGAGATATTAACTCTTGGGCAACATTTTTCTCTTACGGTTCCTTCTCCTTTACTGAGTTTTGCTGCCTTCTCCTATTTTGCATTGTGGCGTTCGTTTCGCGTGATGCCGCCTTTTTTTCACTGATTTTCATTTGCATTTCGTGTGGTGCCGCTTTCTCTTCTCACTGGTTTTAGTTTGCATTTTTATGTTCACTAGTTTTGTTAGGGTTCATTTGGCTCCATTTTTAGCTTCTTCCACTTTCGTTTGACGTGTGCAAGCTCTGTGGTTGTCTCAGTTGAATGCTTGGTTTGACAACCCTTGTTGCTTCTCTTTGCAAGAGGTTAACAATTTTGTAAAATTCATTAAAAATAGTTACAAATTTATTTTTGACCCAAATTTTTTATCAACAACTTGATTTAGTGTATATTTGATGGTAGAGTTCTTATATTGTATAAATTTATCATAGATTTAGGGTTTCAAAAATTTAGAACGGAAAAACTTCAAACGGTCATAACTTTTGATAGAAAGCTCAGATTGAGACTTAAAAAAATGAAGTTGCTTGAATTGAGATAGCGAAACCCTAGGCCAATATCCAAAGGGGATTGGACCTCTGGAAATTCCAAAATTCCATCGTTTATTGTTACTTTTTTTTTTTATTTTCATCTATTTTTTTATATTGTAGCATTTTATTTCACATATTTATACTTGCTAGAAAATTCTTAAATCTTTTGTAATATTTTCTTGTATCGATTATAGATTTATTAATCCATTAATTTTTTCTAAAAAAAATACTTTTTACATCGACAGTAAACTAAACCGATGTAATAAAGGACTTTTTACATCGGTTGTAAGCTACAACCGACGTAGAATGTCCCCTATTACATCAGTTGTAGCTTACAATCAATGTAAAAAGTCTCATTTTTTTACCATTTTAAGTGTTCTATTACGTTGTTTGTGCTTATAACTGATGTTATAGGTGTATTTTTTTGCATCAGTTGAAAATTCGACATAAAAAAAATCATGATTTTCTATATCACCCGCATCAACATCAATTGTAGAACCAATGTATAAACCCTCATGTAAAATCCTATTTTTGTACTAGTGAATCTTCATGTCTTCCTCACCACCCTATAAATTTATTTTTTAGAATTTTCTTCAACTTCTTTCTAATATTATAAAATAATTAACATGTAAAATAATGTGACGACAACAAAAACTAACTTCACATCCTACTTGCAAGAGATAATAACTTTATGGAGCTAACTTCTTGAACAGTAAGTTGTCACATTTTCCTTTTGTTATACTCGAAGAGAAGATTTAAGTCTTAAGTGAATATGTTTTGATGATAATAAAAGAAAGAAGATTTGAAGAGAAGACTCAAGTCTTAAAATGAATATGTTTTGATGTTAATACAAGAGAGAAGATGTCTATACGTTAAATATGTTTTTGATGATAATAGAAGAAAGAAGATGATGAAGATGTGTCTTAATGTTTTGCTTTCATTAAGTTGGTATCTTATCCCAAGACACAACCTATACTAAAAATGTATTCATAAAGTTAAAGTTACGAGTGAAAGGTTTTTTTTGCTTTATTATTAAGTTTTTGAATAATCAAATAAACAATTTATAATAGAACATGTTTGTTATTATTTTTTTTACAGGATCCTTAGTTTTATAGTTTTAAGGAAGAACATTATTAGTATCTGTCATAATTTGTATCTCTCTTTCTAGTTGTGATTTATTATTAGATTACTTTATGTGTAAACAATTTTAATCATTGAGTGATGGAGTCAAAAGAATACTCAAGTTTAGTAGTAGTAACTGATTATGTAGGAGTGATTGCTTTCTAAAAATCCTTATTTAGTGATTTAAACAAAAATGATTTGCTTTCTAAAAATCCTTATTTAGTGATTTAAACAAAAATGATTTGCTTTCTAAAAATACTTATTTAGTGGTTTAGACATGAGTGATTGGATTTTAAATAATAACTATCAGTTCCAAGTAATAGTGATTACATGCTTAATGCCTTTAGAAACGAACATGTCAAAAGGAAAAGTTAGGCTTTAACGCTCCAATTTATAGCTTCTAGCCAAACAAACTCCTAAAACTCCTTACCATGCTGAGTTATTCTCTAATACTATCTGTTTGGAATGAGAATTGTTTTATTTTTCTTTTTGATACACAATGTTATGGTATATAAGCATTTGTAATGCCATGTTCTTGAGAAAAAGCATCAGAGTTTTAAAGGCCTTTCTGAATATTTTTCAACTGTTACTGTGAAAGTTTTACGTTAAAAGAAATGAACCCATACTTTTTTAGAATAATCGTAAAAGAAAGTTCATAAATGCAAGTATTTACTCGTGAATTGTGTTTTTTAACACGATCTGTTTACCTTATCGTCAATGAAGTATTTACATTTGAGTTGTATTCTTTTAACACTTTCTGTTAGGAGAGTTTTGAAAGCCTTTCCTAAAGGAAGAGTTTTAAAGGCCTTTCTTGAACATTTTTCAACTCGTCTGGAAAGTTTTAAATGCACCAACGATGGTAAATGAAAGTAATTAAATACTTTTTAACTCTATTTTAAATGGAACAAAGCCTTTTGATTTTTCCCATGATGCCTTCAAAGTTTATATACATAAAAAATGGACCCATAGTTTTAGAATGATATGAAAGTAATTAAATATTTTTGAACTTCATTTTAAATGGAGCAAAGACTTTTCATTTTTCCTGTCTTGAAAGTTTTAAATACATAAAAAAATGGAGCCATACTTTTATAGAATGATGGTAAATGAAAGTAATTAAATACTTTTTAACTCCATTTTGAAAGAAGCAACGACTTTTGATTTTTACAGTGATCTCTTGAAAGTTTTAAATACATCAAAGAAAGGGACCAATGATGGTAAATGAAAGTAATTAAATACTTTTTAACTCCATTTTAAATGAAGCAAATCGTTTTTCTTCATAAGAAGCACTTAGCTCAGCGAAAATGGTAAAAATAAACAATGAATTTCTCACACAAAGCCGTGTTCTTGTTCCTATGCATTTGGGATGCAAAAGCTGATGACCCTTTAGGCGAATTCTGCAACACAAACTCCAACATCAGCACTGGGGGAAAAATCTCTGCCAATATCGATAAACTATTGGCCGAACTAGCCCTCAAAACTCCCTCCACTGGCTTTGCTGCCACCACATATGGAAAAGACCAAGACAAAGTCTATGCACTGGCTCAATGTAAGGGAGATGTGAGTGCTCAAGATTGCTCCAACTCTATTCTCTTTCTTTTTTTTCCTTTTTCACTGCTTCACTTTCTATTCCTTGATTCAAACAAAAACTACTCGATAAATTTACGTATTTTCAAGAGCTAAAAGTACAACAAATAATAAAATTTAAAGATAATTATTGAAATTTTTGTTAAAAAACTAAAGTAGTATCCGCTTCACATTTTCAAAAACTAATCTGAATGTTCATCCTGTAGAACTATTATCTCACAATGATGAATTTATGGTGGTTTTTCTTCCATTGTTTCACTGTGCACAAATTGCATTGTAATCTCAAACTCTTTTTCCTGGTCTTCCAATTCATGAAATCGCCTCTTCAAGGATTTCTCAAGACCATGAAAATGTTCCTCTAGATCTTTCTATTTCAAGTTCAGAGTAACAGCACGGTAACTTTCATGTTTTGCAGCTGTTGTATCTTGGAAGTTGTAGAATCTATCAGCGTAGCAACTGAATCCGTGTCTTCCATAGCAAAGAAGCTGAAAAAAATAAAATAATAAGCTAAATACCAATTACCAAACTTCAACTTATCTAATATCTAACAGATAAAAGTAACAGAACGCATAGGGTAAATAAATAAGAACAATCTGGTGCATTATCCTATTATAGACAACTCTTTAATGTAAAAAGCTTCGCAAATTTCACTGAGAATAGGATTCACTACATTTAACATCTTATTTAAAAAAATGTTCACCAAATTATCAATTATTAATTTCTTTACAATCTCTCTAGCGGCTTGGTTGATCACTAAAACTCCCAATAACACTACCAAAAACAGAAATCTGACATGAAAACAAAATAACTAGCCGAAAATAGTTCAGGATCCAAACCTGAATCACAGTAACATAAACCCTAAAAACCGAAGATTTTATTTATAGAGATAGAAGGAAGCAAAATTAGCACAAAATATCAGCACAACAATTAAGGCGTGAAAGAAGATAACAACAAAGAGAATAAGTTAAACTAAAAACCAATTGAATTTTATTACATTAATTAATTCAATTTCCGAAAACTGAACGATGAACGGAGAACGTGGATTCTCGTTCTACTCAAGCAAACAAAGCCGATCTAAACCGATAGAAAGAAAACACACAAAAAAAAAAGAGAGTTGAAATTAAAGATAAAAGAAGAGAAAATACCTGAATGATCCGAAGGAAAGTGAAAGCGAAAAAGAAAGAGAGAGAATTCTCAATCCATTGTTTCTCTCTGCAACTTCAGCACTTGGAGAGAAAGAGAGAGAAAGATGAGAGAAGGGGAAATTACAGTGGGAAGAGGGTGACTTTTTTTACATTGTTATTTCAATTTTTTATTAATTCTTATCTGGAATATTTTTCTTATTATATTTTTAAAAATATATATTTAAGTATAACATCTAATTCTTAATTAACTTTTGGTTTCATTATTTATTTATTTATTTATTTTATCAAATTCAATCCATTATTGACAAAAATGTTTAATCAAATCTCTCAATCGTTTATTATTCAATTAACAATGAAATTATTAATAAATCAATATTAACTATTTTAATTTACGAATAATATAATTGAACTGGTGTATAATGATAAATAATTGTCAAACTAAATACGTATGAAAAATTCATATTTTAATATTTTAATATTCAGATATTTAATTTTGAAAAAAAAATATTTTAATACTTTTAGAATTTATAAAATTAGTTGAAAGGTGTATTGATATTGAAATAAAATTGAATAAAATAAATATAGAATAATAAAGTATTTAAGTTAATATTTAATTTTGACATAAATGTTACTAAAATTTATTGCGTAAAATTTTGCCGTGTTTATTGCTACTGAAACACCTTAAAATAGAACTTTTATTAGAAATTATATTAAAACAAATTCTTAAAAAAAAACATGTTTTTCTTCATCTTAATAATAAAAATAAAATTTTAGTTACAAATTTACCTTTTTAGAACTGAAATATTAAAGAATGAAAAAAAAAATTGTTGTTCCTTTCTTTTAGTGTCTGAATTTTCTTTTGAAAGACTTGTACTTGGACTCTTTCTTTTGTGTCTTGGCTCTTTTAATATGGCTACGTATTTTTCTACAGCAGGTCAATCACGGCAACTAAAGAAGCACTTAGTCCAAGTCTTCTCTCAAGCTTAGAACCTTTTGGTCATTCCTTCTTTGATCCTTTCCAAGATGTTGCTATCATCCATAATTTGTCTTAATCTTAAACTTCACTTCTATGCTCTCTCCTATATAATCTTCAAACCCAACATTTATATATAGTGCAAAAGTTCATGCCTCTTACACACATCAACTTTATTGTGTTTCTCATGGTTTGAGGTTTTCTTTTCCTGATGTGAAGTAGCCTTCTTTGCATTGTAAGTTTTTGGGTGCCTTTGTTTTTTGGTTAGGGTTAATTTGTTTACAGTGTTCATGGATGTGTGTACAAATTGCATAGGTTGATTTTATATTTGACATCTTGTTAGTTAAAGACTATTTTATCTTGCTATACTAATTATAACTTTGAATTACAAAGTTATTTATGAAATAGTTCTAATATTTCTTATTAGATAAAATGACTTTTTTTCTTTCATTGATGCATTGTACATCAAAAAGTTACTATTTTGTTTCTTGTGAATGTTTCTTAGGTGCAAATTCTTGGTGAAGATGGTAAAGGGTAGCCAAATTTTCACTCCTCCCACTTCTGTGATCTTCTGGTTTCTGATAGTTTGTGGCATAACCTATGGATCTGACACTGACATATTCTGCTTGAAAAGCATCAAAGATTCCTTAGAAGACCCTCACAACTATTTGCAATCTTGGAACTTCAACAACAAAAAAGAAGGCTTTATCTGCAATTTCATTGGGGTGGAATGTTGGCACCCTGATGAGAACAAGGTCTTGAATCTCAGACTCTCTGATATGAGTCTCACTGGTCTCTTCCCTAATGGCATTAGAAACTGCACAAGCTTAACAGGATTAGACCTTTCAGCAAACAATCTCAGTGGAACCATTCCACAAAACATTGCCACCCTTCTACCATTTGTGACATCTCTTGATCTTTCTTCAAATCAGTTTTCTGGGGTCATACCTTTGAGTCTTGCAAATTGCACCTACATCAATATCATTAAACTTGATCAGAATCAACTGAGTGGTCAAATTCCTCCACAATTGGCCCTTCTCCCACGGCTCAGAACTTTTACTGTTTCCAACAATTCCTTGATGGGACCAGTTCCAAACTTTGCCAATGGTCATGTCACGGTAAATTATTCAAACAATAAAGGATTGTGTGGACCTTCATTGAAGCCTTGCCCCAATAATTGAAACTGCTCATTCAAGATAAATCCATAGATACTTGTTCACAGCAAACTTCTTCAGAGTTATCCCAAAATTTCTCCAAACATAGCAATAAGTATGTTGAATAGTGATAAGAATAAGAATATAAAGAAATAAAGTTTTGACAACTTTTTCTTTGCATCTACAATGTAAACAAACTCTCTTATGATGTACTGTAGTTTTTGTTCCATAATGTAGTTGCCTGATTTTGAACTTGCTATTTATTAAGATGTGGTTTGATTTCGATAATTTGTGATTGTATCCTTAAATTTGTATTCTTAAATTTGCATTAAGATGTTGCAGAACGCATTTAAGACTTTCCCTTTTTCATTTTACAGCAAGTATCCCTCTCATTCTCATTCTAAGAAGCTGCTCATTTTGACAACCCGACATCTCCATGAACTCTGCAAGCTCCAAAAAAATCCTCCAAACAATTGCATTAGGTTCAATCTTCATAGAGGCTATGAAATCAAACACTTCCTTTGGGGAAACTCTCCAACTCCAAGCGCCTCTTCAAAAAACTTCAACACCTCCTACTAGATCAAGCCACCAAGCATATAACCACCGATCAATGCATTCCAACTAACACCCCTCATAGGATCCTCATAAAAAAGTGTCTCCTAACACCCCTCATTCTGTGGTACCAACTCTTTATTCGACATTTCATCGAACAGTTTTTGTGCAACGCTCAAGTCCCTTCTTTCAGCATAGTCAGCAATAAGTGCAGGCCAAGCAACCACACCCATTTATCTGAATCATAACAAATTTCAGATGCATCCTTCAAGTCTCCACATTTAGCATGAAAAACCAAAAGGGAGTTCCTCACAACCACATTTTAACCAAGCCAAAACCTCAAACCCAACAAGAAACTTAGAACCACTGTTGACCCAAAATTTTCTTGGTTCAAGTCTTATCGGAATGACGTGGTTGTTATCCTCAATTTCAATTTTAAATATTTAAATAAATTAGAAAATTAATCTGTTAGTATAGTCATATTAGTATTATATTACATTCTTTCTATTAGATAATTAAGCGATGTTAGCAAAAATGGAATAGATTGAGTCATATACTTTTTAGTTTTGGTTTTTTAACCGAGCAATACTTTTAAGAGACTAATTGACATTTTCTTAAACTTGTTTAATAGTTAAAATATTTTGTAAAAAATACTTTATATTGTATATTTTGAAGAGCTTAATTTAGATATTATCTTATATTATATATGTTTTTACACAAAGTTGCAGGATCTCTAGAGTAGAGTCTTCCTCAAAGCAACTAGGACGGCTCAACTTTTTCTGATGTGCTAAGTTCACATCTTGTCTCAACTATCCACTCAAGACTGAATAGGGCATGTACTTGTAATGACACTTTGACGTTAAAGTCAGTGTTCGGTTATCGAAACAATCACAACTGGGATATCAAATCCGTACCTTTGCAGTTACTGTGTCCTTTTATTTATAAAGTCCCAGGCTGACACCAATCTCTTATCATTGAGTCAGGTGTTGTGATATGTCAGCTTTTGTAGACTGTGCTTGTCAAAGGTTAATTATGAGCTGACGTTTCATGGGCTGCCTTGAATCGAGATGTTGTCGGCTTAGGGCGATAAGATGTCGCCCTGAGCCACCTACAAGTGTAGCTTCAGAACTTAGGTGTTCTCGCTTCCTTTGGCGTTATGGACGAGGCAGGGGAGCATGCTTTTCCCTTATTCCTGCCCTTTCACTTTGGGAAGTTCTTGACTTTTCCCTGCCCCCTGAACTCTCGCAACTCCTCCAACTGCATAAACTTGGCCACCCTTATCCTCATCTCATCCATATTACGCGTGGGCTCCATGCACAAGCTATCGACAAAAGGTCCAGGCTTAAGTGTTGTTACCATGTGGTGGAGAGCGACTTCTAGGTTAAGGTTGCGGATTTGGAGGCCCAGTTTGCCAAACCTATCCATGAATGCTCGAAGGGACTCGTCCCTTTCTTGTCGTACGTTGACCAGGCTAATCGATGTCAGATGATGAGGTCTGCTGGTCGTGAACTGTGTGGTGAAAAAGGCCTACAAGGGTTTTAAAGCTATCAATGGAAAACAAAGGTAGTTTTGTAAACCGGCTTAGCGCCATTCCTTTTAGTGAGTTTGGGAATACTTTGCACAATATGGCCTCATTTATGGTGTACAGACCGATGCCCATGGTGTATACATTGATGTGCTCGTCTAGATCTGTTGAGCCATTGTAGCGGTCTCTGGTCAATCCTCTCCCATAGTTGACGTTTCCCCCGTATGATGAGATCCCTCATCCTCCTTTTTAGTATTATAGGTGTTCACCCTCGAGCGATCGAATAGTGTGATTACTTTAGTCTTTTCCAACTTCTCCCCAAACAACTTTTTCTTCATCACATCATTTTCTTGTCTGAGGGCACGTAAGTCATCTTCACTTTTCTACCTTAGCGGGCGCATTTCCTCCTCAGTCTTCTGTTTCATTTCTGCCATCTCACGTTGCAACGATATCAGGATAGCCATCGGATCCACGCTCGCCATTGTAGCTTCTCGTCTCCTATCGTGAACTTGACTTTGGGTCGATACCATCTAAGCTCTTATTCCAACTCCTCTCCGGCTTCACGGTGGGCGCCAATTGTTCTTACACAAAGTTGTAGGATCTCTGGAGTCTTTCCAAAGCAACCAGGACGACTCAACTTTCTCTGATGCGCCAAGTTCATGTTCCTGTCCGTCAGTTATCCACCCAAGACCGAATGGGATGTATATCTGTAATGACACTCCGATGCTAAAGTCAGAATTTTGTTATCAAAGCAATCACAATTAAGATATATCAAAGACGTATCTTACTTTTATAATTACTGTGACCCTTTATTTATAAAATCCGAGGCTGACACCAACCTCTTATCATTGAGTCAGGTGTTGTAATATGTTAGTTTTTTCGCACTGTGCCTATCAAAAGTTATTGATTGTGAACTAGCGTTTCATGAGTTGCCTTAAACCGAGATGTTATCGGCTAACAATGATAAGATGTCTGCCTCAGCCAACTAGTACAATATACATTAAATACATTTATATAAAATGATATTTTATACATAAATGAAATTTTATACATAGCAGTTGCCATCAATGTTACTAACATATTTATTGTGTAAAATTTTGCCGTGTTTATTGCTACTGAACCACCTTAAAATATCAAGGAAAATGTTTGATATATACTTTTGACATGGAGACACCTAAAAAGCATCAAATAGAAAAATCATAAACATAACACGTAATAAATTTGACAAATTCAATAATCTATACAACAATCCATATAACATTTATTTTATTTTATTTATTATTATCACCTATAAAAAAAATGTAGAAAAAATATGCAAAAATATTATTAGATTAATAAAGTTTTATAAAGTATCTTGTTAATCAGCAGTATTCTTAGAATACTGTTTAAAGAATTAAAAAAAGAACTTTTATTAGAAAATATATTAAAACAAATTCTTAAAAAATAAAAAAAAACATGTTCTTCTTCATCTTAATAATAAAAATAAAATTTTAGTTACAAATTTACCATTTTAGAACTGAAATATTAAAGAATGAAAAGAAAGAACTGTTATTCCTTTATTTTGGTGTCTGAATTTTCTTTCTTTTGTCCAATAATGGGAAGACCCTTAATTTCCACAATAGGGAGTTACAGTCACTGAGGGAAGCACTTTTCACAAGTCTTGGCGTTTGTATGGTCCAAGTCTTCACCTCTATAGCTTGGAAATTGTTGGCTTTACCTTCTTTGACCCGTTCCACTCTGTTTTTCTCTCTCCCATTCACTTCCACACTATCATCTCAACACCTCCCAAAGGTAACTTCTTTCTTCACTTTTAAGTGCAAATTTTGCTGCTTTTCATTTTCTGCTGTTTACTTAGTGTGTGTGGTTTCTTGGGCAGAGTAGAGTTTCCTGAAAGCTTCATGGGGTTTCCTGAATTGGGTTGTCAGAAAATCCTGGTGGGTATTTGAGCTGTTCTGCAAAATTTGTTTTTTCCCATTTCATACGTTGAATAAACTCTTCTGGGTTTCTTCCACTGTCAATTATTCTTGCTTTGCTGGAGTGTGAGTTTCGGTCTAATACATATATATGTTTCCTCTTTTTCTTGTTGCTATTGGTTTTGTTTGCTTTTAGATGGTTGACTTGGTTTGTTTACAGTGCTGAACTGTGTTCTTTTGTTTACATTTCAATTGGTTTTCGGTAGGTGTGTTCTTGAGACGGTTGTAGTGCTATGGAGTTTGTATGTGGTGCTGTGGCTTGGATTGGATAACAATTTGGAGTCAGTTGTGGTGTGAAGTAGGAATATGATTTTTTTTTTGTGCCCTTTTCTTATTTTAGGACAGAACTTAGATACGGTGTTTGTGGTGATGCTTTTCAATCAGAATTGCTGGTTTTTCCAGAAAATCCATGTTGACCTTTAATGCAGACCTTTTATCATATGAGAATTACTATACTAAAATTCCAAGTCTGATTGAAGAGCAACACCAAAAGTACATAAAAAACTGTATCTAGGTTTTGTCCTTATTATTGATTTTGTTTTGGTTTGTGTGAGATGCTGAACTGTGTTTTCTGCTCATTGGTTTTCTTTTCAATGTTTTTTCAGGGTGTGTTCATGGAAGGGTTGTAGTGCTATGGGGTTTGTGTGTTGTGCTGTTGCTTGGATTGGATAGCCATCTTGGTGAGGTGTTTGGATCACTTTCTCTTGGCTTGTGTTTAGGATATTGGTGAAGATGGCTCTGCATAGCTGGATTTTCAGTTACAATGTTGTTAGTTTCTTGTTGCTGATTAGTTGTGGCATGACCTATGGGACTGAGACTGATATCTTCTGCTTGAGAAGTATCAAAGAGACCCTTGAAGACCCTAATAACTATTTGAAGTTTTCTTGGGATTTCAACAACAAAACTGAAGGGTTCATCTGCAAGTTTATTGGGGTTGAGTGTTGGCACCCTGATGAGAACAGGGTCTTGAATCTCAGACTGTCCAATATGGGACTCAAGGGCCAGTTTCCTCGTGCCATTCAAAATTGCTCTAGCTTAACTGGGTTAGACCTCTCATTCAACAAACTCTCAGGAACCATTCCGGGAGATATATCTACTCTTGTACCATTTGCGACGTCTCTCGACCTTTCTTCCAATGAATTTTCTGGGACGATTCCTGGGACTCTTTCAAATTGTACCTTTCTCAATAGCCTGAAACTTGATCAGAACAGACTCACTGGTCAGATTCCTCCACAACTTGCTATTCTCCCACGGATCAAGACGTTTTCTGTATCCAACAATTTTTTGACGGGGCAAGTTCCAAACTTTAGCAGTAAAGTTTCAGTAAATTATGCAAATAATCAAGGCCTGTGTGGAGGTAATGGATTCGGGCCTTGCCAAGGCAAGAATTCTAAGAGTAACATGGCTGTTATTGCTGGAGCTGCCGCTGGCGGGGTGACTCTTGCAGCTTTAGGATTGGCTGTCGCAATGTTCTTCTTTGTGCGACGTGTTTCTTTCAAGAAGGAAGAGGACCCCGAAGGAAACAAATGGGCAAGAAGTCTAAAAGGAACTAAACAAATTAAGGCAAGCTAAATGGTTTGCATTGCACAGGGCATACATAACTATTCATTTTTCTTGTAGATACAGTTGTGTTTTGTAGCACTAGTTATTCGTTTTAAATGTTTTCTGTAGGAACCATATTGTTAGAAAAGATCCCTTTTGTGTTAAATTCTTTCAAGTTTCAAGTGAAATATTTTCTTAATGAATATTTTATTTCCTTAACTACTTTGTGTATAGTAATTGGCAAAACATGTTTTGCATACTGCAGTGCCAAACAGAGAAATATGTATATATTTTTTTCTAAATCAAAAATGATAAATGATACATTTGCTCCATCAGATTACTTTCTGAAAATTTAATTGTGTAAGATTTACAGAGCTCAGTTGATATGATTTACATACTATTGAACTCTTGTGAGAATATGCCTAAGTCTAACTGTGCTGAATTGGATATCAGGTTTCCAT